>JAABUN010000375.1_pt1 | contig 117431 bp, 114 predicted proteins | sample 5559311 | NCBI WGS metagenome assembly JAABUN01 (sample SAMN10711877, study PRJNA513370) | rock metagenome | isolation source: Antarctica rocks | place: Antarctica: Victoria Land, Siegfried Peak sud | reverse complement strand
CATATCGAAGGAGCAATTCGTGCCGGGGCGACGGAAACCGAGGTAAAAGAGTTACTGCTACAGATGACGGTTTATGCAGGTTATCCCAAAACATTTACAGTGCTTGCAACTGCACAAAGTATATTAACCGAACTTAGGCAGCAAGGAGTCTCTGATGCTAGTCCTCAATCTGACTTGAATAGTCAACGTCAAGCAGAAACTAATGAAGTCCGCTATCAGCGAGGTGTTGATGCTCTTAACCGGATTAGTAAAGCTTCTGGTACAGCCGTAGTCAAAAGCTTTGACGATATTGCCCCCGATTTGGGGCGTTATATTCTAGAGTTCGCCTATGGTGATGTATTTTCGCGCCCCAATTTGGACTTAAAGACCCGCGAACTAGCCACTGTTTCGGCATTAACAGCACTAGGCACAACGGCTTCAGAATTACCGCTCAACGTTCATATCAACGGCGCTTTAAATACAAGTGCAAGCCGTCAAGAAATTGTAGAAGCGATTTCTCATATGCTACCTTATGTTGGCTTTGTGAAAGTGCAACAGGTGATGGCGATCGCGCAGGTGGTTTTTCAAGAACGAGGCAATTTGTAATATTCTTAGATTTCTTGTGACACATCGTTAATTGCGATGCCATTTTGAGCCATCAGCACTATCAATAACAGTAATTCCTTGCTCTAGTAATTGGTTGCGAATTTGGTCAGACTTGGCAAAATCTTTAGCTTTACGCGCGATCGCTCTTTGTGCTAATAATTGCTCAATCTCGTCATCACTCAAGCCTTTGACTGCTTCTACATCCTCATGAGCTTCTAAGCCCAACACATCAGCCAATTTAACTAAAGTATGCCACATTGCCTGTAGCTGAGTAGGCGGTGTAACGGTATTTCCCTGATGGACTAAAATATTACCTTCACGCTGCAAATCTTTGGCAATTTCAAATAGCACCGATAACCCGCTAGAGAAGTTAAAATCTTCATTTACCGCCGCCTTGAAGCGTTCTACAGCCTCCGAAATTAGTTCACCATCTGTGGCAAGCCAACTTAATTGTTTGCCGTAGCGATCGCCAAATAGCAGCCCCTCCTTGAGGGTTTCCCAACCATTTTGAGCAGATTCAAGAGCGCGAAAGCTAAAATCAATCGGTTTGCGATAATGTGCCATCAATACAAATAGCCTTACCGCCATTGGATTTGTAGGACGATCTAGCAATTCACGGATAGTAATAAAATTGCCTAAAGACTTAGACATTTTTTCATCATCTACTGTCACCATCCCGTTATGCAGCCAATAAGTTGCTAAAGGCTTACCCGTCGCCGCCTCCGATTGAGCAATTTCATTTTCATGGTGGGGAAAAATTAAGTCCGCACCCCCAGCATGAATGTCTATCGTGTCACCTAGGCGATCGCGTACCATTGCCGAACATTCTATATGCCAACCTGGTCTTCCTGCACCCCAAGGCGACTCCCAAGCAGGTTCTCCGGGGTTTGCAGCCTTCCACAGAGCAAAATCAGAGGGATCTTGTTTTTTGCTGGCTTCTACATCTTCTACCCTTCCACTAGCCCCAGCTTGAGAATCTTCTAATCTCCGTCCCGAAAGCTTCCCATACTCTGCAAAAGAGCGGATTTTGTAATAAACATCTCCTTCGGAAGCGTAAGCATAATCTTTTTGTTCTAATTCGTGAATTAGCCGTTTTATGCCGTCTATGGTATGGGTTGCACGGGGGTATTCGTCGGCTTCTTTGACATTCAACCGCGCCATATCTTCAAAATATGCCTTAATATACCGCTCTGCGACTTCCTGCATTGAGGAATTTTCTTGTCTAGCACGGTTAAGAATTTTGTCATCAATATCTGTAAAATTCTGCACGTACCGCACCTGGTAGCCCAAAAATTGCAGATAGCGACGCACTACGTCCCAAACAATACAAGCTCTCGCATGACCCAAATGGCAGTAGTCGTATGCTGTTACGCCGCAATAGTACATCTTAACTAAGTTGTCTGATGCCAATGGTTTAAATTCTTCTTGGCGGCGAGTCAGGGTGTTATATATTTTTAAAGTCATGGTCGAGCAATGAACAAATCAGCCGATAAGCTAATAATAGGGGAGGAGGGTTGCTAGAAAAAGCTAACATTTTAATGCTACTCGAAACACTCTCCACGTTAAAGCCTTATTTTTTGACCTTTAGACAGCCGACGCAGCTATGCAATCAGCAGTTAGTTCCGACCAATCTCAAGTAATGGATATCCAAAAACGCGGTTTGCCAGTGACGATCATTACTGGTTTTCTCGGCAGTGGCAAAACAACTTTACTCAATCACATTTTGACTAACCAAGAAGGTGTAAAAACCGCAGTTTTGGTAAATGAATTTGGTGAAATTGGCATCGACAACGAGCTAATTGTCACGACAGGCGAGGATATGGTAGAGCTAAATAATGGTTGTATTTGCTGTACTATTAATAACGATTTAGTTGAAGCCGTTTACAAAGTTTTAGAGCGCCAAGAACAAATAGATTATTTAGTAGTAGAAACTACCGGACTTGCCGATCCTTTACCTGTAGCGCTGACTTTCTTGGGTACAGAATTGCGCGATTTAACCCGCTTAGATTCCATTGTTACAGTTGTAGATGCTGCAAACTATAGTTTGGATTTATTCAACTCCCAAGCGGCTTTAAGTCAGATTCAGTACGGCGATATTATTTTGCTCAATAAAACCGATTTAGTAGATGAAGCCGATCTAGATTTATTAGAAGTCAAAATTCGGGACATTAAACAAGGTGCTAGGATTCTTCGCACTACCCGCAGCCAAGTCGCGATTCCGTTAATTTTGAGTGTGGGTTTGTTTGAAACGGATAAGTATTTTGAGGAAGAATCAAAAGCAGAACATCATCATGATCGTCATCACCACGATCATAATTGCGACGATCCCAGCCACGATCATTCTCATCACTTAGAAAACGATGGCTTTACTTCAATATCTTTTTTGAGTGATAAACCGCTTTCAATTCGCAAGTTTCAATACTTTCTCGATAACCAATTACCAGAAAATATTTTTAGAGCAAAAGGAATTATGTGGTTTGAGGAAAGCCCCAAACGGCATATATTTCACCTCTGCGGTAAGCGGTTTAGCATCGATGATGATGAATGGAAAGGCGATCGCAAAAATCAGTTAGTTTTAATTGGACAAAATCTAGACAACGAGGCTTTATTAGCTCAATTGCAAAATTGTGTTTTTGAACCTTCCGCAAGTCGTGGTAAAGGTTTCGGTAAGTAGATACAAATCCTCTAAGGTTTGTTTATTAGTGGAGACGTTGCATTGCAACGTCTCTAAACCAATTTTATTTAGCAGCTTTAGCAAGTCGCACGATCGCAACTCCAGCGCGATCGCCCATTAATTTCTCTTGGTCGTAACCTAATACCAATTCCCAAGCTCTGTCTGGGTAACGCTCGGCTAAAGGTAGGGACACATCGGTAAGCATCCATTGTCCGTGACGCTCGTCTTCTCTAATGTGCAATTCCCAATAACCCATCGCCGCTTGCGACAATTCTAAACGTTGAGCGGCGGCTAAATAGTTGCGGTAAGCGGCGGGTCCGGCGACTTCAAAGTAAGTCAAACCACCGTTGTAGCGCAGAAAGTATATTTTGCGCTCCGTCATCAAAAAGTTATGGTTAGCAGAGGCTAAGACTTCCCAAGGGACTAAATCGAAGTAATATTCTGGCTGGGTATTCATGCCAAATTCTTCTAGCATCTGAGCAAAATAGGTTGAATGCTTGCGTGACAAACGACCATTGCCATATTCTTCAATTAATACGCGCATTAAAGTGGCATGAACTTCGTTAGCAGCGCCGCCGAGAATGCGCGAAAGACGGCTTCCTTCTACCAAGCCATCAAAAGAGCCAATCGCTAGTACGTGACGATAACCAGCTTCCGTCATTTCTTCACGCAAGTAACGGCTATCTTCAGATATTGGCGGATTAAGATCGCCAGTACTTCTTTCGCTCAAAGCTTGCTTGACATCTAGTTGCTTAATTGCTTCTACATCTATTTGCGATAGTTCCCATGCTTGCCAAGGTGTTTCGATTTGGTCGCGGACTTTGTTGAGGTAGGGCGATCGCTCGTTGGTATAGTGCCGCAAATCGTCGTACCAAAACAGTTGTAAGCGATTAATGCGGTAGAGGACGCGCTGAAGAAATAGATGAGCTTCGTCATCCCCAGAAGCGCCGCTATAGGCATTTTCAATTGCTTGGGCGATCGCCTTATCTACAATACTTGCAAGTTCTGGCTGTACATCTAGCTTGCTGTCTAAGTCTTCTAAGTCGAGCAGATTGATAAAGTGCTGCTCGGCTTCATCGTAATTGATGATGTCAGTAATGGGAATAACGATGTTGCTCTGCATTTAAGGAATTTTGTTGTACTACTAACTACAATTTTGAGGCATTCTAATGGCTAGTTACATCCACTTTGGAGGTATATGCAGGAAACTCTATACACATTTTTCCGTAGAAACAGCATTAACAACTGAATCTTTATATAGGTTTCCGTAAATTTTCTCTTGTTTACAACTAGCAACAAAGTTAAATTACTCTTTAAATTCTGTTGTCATTACGTTGAAAAAATCTAACTGACTGTAATTCGAGGAGCTTGCATTTGTATGAGCGTAAACCAACTAAGTTTCAAACGAAAGTTTGTAGCTGCCTTGATTGATGGAATTATTTTAAATAGCGGTTTAGGCGTTATTTTAGCGATTATCTCAAATATTGCTAGTGACATTGCCTTGCTCAGTGCTAATGTAGGTACTTTTGATTTGGTGCTAAGTTTAGTTTACTTTGCTGCTTTGGACAGTATTCCTAAACAATTAAGAATCGGCAGAAGATTAGTTGAAACTAAAGTATCAAAATAGTAGAGTTCTTTAGTATTTATAGCCAAAACTAGCGATCGCCCATCAACACACTTTTAGGATAAATCCTCCATTTTTGCCTTATAAATGAATACTTACACAAGCATTTTTTATAGTTTTAGGTATTTTTTCTTTGACTGGTTGCGCTGAAGTATTTGGTAGTAAATTCGTTGATAGAGGCTACCACTTTGATCGTTATCAGCAGTGCGGTAAACACTCTCTAACGACTGTGATGAAAGCTTGTAATGCCGCTGATGGGTCGTCACGTCGCCAAGCCAAAGCTAAAGCAACTTTTGGAGTGGGCGGCTGTAATGTACGATAAACAACCCCTGGTCTTCGGAATTGTTGGATAGAAGCAGACAACAATGTAATCCCTAGCCCTGCGGCAACAAACCCTAATATTACCTGCATCTCATCTGCCTCTTGAATCACTCTAGGGCTGAAGCCTGCACTTTGGCAAACTGCGATCGCTTGGTCATAAAGTCCACACCCGCGATCGCGTTGAAACATAATAAAAGATTCACCTGCCAATTCTCTAACTTGTACTTCAGTTTGTGCTGCTAGAGGATGACTTTCACAGATTGCTAAGACCAGGGATTCGCGTAAGATAATTTCCATAGCCAATCTTTGCTCGTCAAGAGGCGATACCACAAATCCGATGCCAATGCGGTTTGCTAACAGAGCTTGTATTTGCTCCTCTGTAGTCATCGCGGACACAATGATATCTACGTTTGGGAAGCGCTCTCGAAAAATCTTCAATGCTACAGGAATTACATCATAAGTAGAAGAACCCTCAAAACCCACCACCAGCCGACCAATTTCGCCGCGACTAGCACGTTGTACTATCCGTAAACTCTGTTCGACTTGGGAGAGTATCTGGCGTGCCTCCTCTAAAAATATCCTTCCTACCTCAGTTATCTCAACTCGGCGCTTGGTTCGACTAAAAAGTTCTACGCCTAATTCTTGCTCAAGCTGACGGATTTGTCGGCTAAGTGGTGGCTGGGCAATCTGAAGCCGTGCGGCAGCCCGACTAAAATTCAACTCTTCTGCTACAGCCAAAAAGTATTGTAACTGCCGAAGCTCCATTAGTTGATTAATACCTTAAAGGTATTAGCTTAGTTTAAAAATAGTATTGGACAACAATAAGTTTATTTTGTAAGCTTGATAGTGTTCTGAAAGCTCATCATAACTAAGTAAAAATAACCGCATGTTTTTTACTACGAAAAAAATGTAGCCTTAGTTTGAGATTTAACTCTTGTCTGCAAGAGTGCGATCGCTAAACTACTATATAGCTCTAACCAATCTGCCGATCAGTATATTTTACCCAGTGTTCATTGCAGGTAGCACCAATACAACTCAATAGGAGAAAAAACTCAATGGATGCCTCATTAACACAAAGTAATAACAAACTTATATCTCAAGAATGGGTAAGAGAGTATTTCGCAACCGTTGACAAGCTAAATGCAGACAACATCATTGCTAATTTTGTTGAGGATGGAAGGTTTCGTTTTGGCAATGCTGAACCTGTTGTAGGGAAAGGGGCGATCCGAGATGCCCTCCTAGAGTTTTTCTCGGCAATTAACGCGATGCACCACGAGAATGTTGGACTATGGCTAGGGGACAAATCAGCAGTGTTCGAGGCAGAAGTTACTTACACTCGCCAAGACGGGGCAACCGTGACATTACCCTGTGCTAGTATCTTACGGTTTCGTGGCAATTACATCTACGACTTCCGTATGGTCATGGATGCTACTCCGGTTTTCGCTGCTTAAGATTTTGCCAGAGCCGTGTCTGATATCTGAATAAGCTAATGGACACTCAATTGGTGCCAGACAAGAGCCAAAGCCTATACTGCACTGGCTTTGAGATTGTAATTTGAATGTCCATCAGCTTACTTGCAGTAGATTCACAAAAAAAGTAGAAATGAAAAAATTTGATAAGTAGCAGCTTAGATAACAGCAGTCATTTTTACGATTAGCTCGTATTCAACAATGAAAAATTGTTTTAGTTTAGGCTGACTCAATTGCAATACCCTGGTAAAAATTTGATAGCAAAACAAGCTTTGAAAAGGATCAAATGAAAAATAAATTCACAGTTGAAAACTCCGCAATATTATTAATTGACCATCAGCAAGGCACAATTAAGCTTGCCTGCAACCTACCGCACGAAGAAATTGTCCAAAACACCCGCGCTTTAGCTCGCACAGCAGTGGAAACTAAAATGCCCCTTGTCTTAACGAGCAGCATGGAAACCAATTTTCAAGGTTTGCTGCTAGAAGATTTGCAGATCATCGCGCCAGAGGCTTACGAAAAAAGAGTCAAACGCCCCGGTATCGTGGATTGCTGGGAGTATGAGGACTTTAAAAGTGCGGTCGAAGCTACAGGTAAGAAAAAACTGATTATAGCTGGCTTGACCAATGATGTGTGCATTGTCTTTCCGGCAATCAGTGCTGTTGAAGACGGTTACGAGGTTCAAGTCGTTGTAGATGCGGGTGGTTCACCAACTATGCTTGCTGATGAGACTTCCACGCGACGCATGGAAAAACATGGAGTCACTCTAACCTCAACTAATCAGGTAGTGGCGGAACTTGCTGTCTCGTGGTCGCAGGACTTTGGAAAAACAATTCAAACTATTATGTACGAAGAAATTTTGTCCAAACTAATTGAAAATTAGCAAGCTTTCAATAGTCTTTTGAGTACGACATCGCTCTTTTAACAAATTGCAGAAAATACGGTATGACAAAGGTTTTGGTTGTTTACACCTCCACAATGGGTAATACGCGCAAAATGGCTGAAGCTGTTGCCGATGGCGCTCGTTCTGTCATAGATACAGAAGTCTTGCTGCACGAAGCAACGGAGGCAACTAAGGATGAAGTGCGAGACTGTGATGCTCTACTTTTGGGAACACCGATGCGCCATCGTTCGGCAGATGCGCGGATAAAAAAGTTTATCGAGGATACCCTGGAAATTCTATGGCTAAGAGATGAGATGGTTGGCAAAGTTGGCGGTGTCTTCTCCGTCGGTGGCGGTTATGGTAATGCAGGTGCGGGGGTTGAAATCGCGCAGTTGGGAATGCTGGCAGCTTTGGCAGGTGCAGGAATGATTTTAGTATCGCTGCCAAAGACGACACCGGGGGCTGAAGTTGCCGGAAGTCACTGGGGACCGCACGGTCGTTCCGGTGGACTAGGTATGGAGCCGATAGGGATCTCTAGCGAGATGATTCTAGCTGGGTGGCATCATGGGGCGAATGTTACTAGAGTAGCAGCAGTTCTTAAAGGTCAGGACTTGTTAGCTAAGGGAAATATTGCTCCATCCGAGGAGATGCTTGCCACATTTCAATCTGCTCCCTGATAAATCTGTTTTTCGTGGAGGTACGCTATTGAAGTGCAGCCAATGACTGATAAGTCTATATTTTACCTAATAAAGCATTACTTCAAACTGTATTTGTATTTGGCTAGTAACTTCGGCATTTTCTGTTTTGCTGCCCAAGGAGCAATACCAATTTCGTTAGAGCCGAAACGATAGGTACTCCTCACCATAAAAGCACCGTTACTGATGAGGCTGCGTTTGAGGCTACCGAATACAATACTGCAATGGCAGAAATTAATGTACCTGCTGCATCGGAGCCAATTCCAGCAACTACCATATTCATAGTTCAAGTACCTAAGCTTACCGATGTGCAAAATCGAACTGATGAGACGGCTGTTTCTATAAAGCAGGTCGTTCTATCAGTGTCGCAGCTTAGTGATGTGCAGCCAACGGACTGGGCGTTTCAGGCGCTCCAGTCTTTAGTTGAGCGCTATGGTGTAATTGCTGGCTACCCTGACAGCGCTTATCGAGGCGATCGCGCTATAACTCGTTACGAATTTGCCGCCGGAATAAATGTTGCGCTGGAGCGGGTGAATGAGCTAATTGCTACTGGAATATCTGACCAAGTAGCCCGCGATGACTTAATAATGTTGCAAAGACTCCAAAAAGATTTCGCCGCCGAACTAGCAACTTTACAAGCTCGTCGAGTAGATACTTTAGAAGCTAGTACAGCAATCCTTGAAGCAAATCAATTCTCGACTACAACTAAACTTACAGGTCAGGTAATTGTTGCTTTAACTGGCGGTGGCTTTAGTGGCGATCGCATTATTGCCCCTACAAGTGTTGAGATTGCTAAAAACGATCCCAATTCCACTTTAATTTATCGGGCTAGTCTCAATTTCAATATCAGCTTTCAGGGTACAGATTTACTGCAAATTCGTCTAACAACGGGCAGCGATGGTTCTAATGATAACGCTGCTGGACTTTTAGAACCTAATTTTGGTAGTGTTCTCGACTTCTCTGTTCCGGGACAAAATAACCAATTCGGTATTGGGCGCTTGTACTATACTTTCACTCCAGTTAAAGACTTGACGCTCACCTTGGGTTCTGCAATCCTTGCCACAGACTATGTAGACCTGAACACCTATGCCAACAATAGCACTCAATACTTTTCAACCCAGGCGTTAATTAACAATTTTGTTCTCCTCCCTACCCCTGCTGGAGCAGGCGCAGTAATTGAGTGGAACCCAAAAGAGGGTTCCTTTACACTGCGAACTGTCTATGTTGCTGGGAATGCAAAAGATGCTACTGCTGGAGACAACGCCGGAAGTCCAGGTTTTATTGGCGGTTCATCGGCTCCTCAACTGATATTTCCCACTAATGAGGACGAGGGGGGGTTATTTGGTTCGCCTTATCAGGCTCTAGTAGAAGCGGAGTATTCTCTTGATAACGTTTTTGCCCTTCGGCTTCAGTATAGTCACGGGACTATATTCGGTAGTCGCTTCAATGTGTTTGGGGCTAACTTTGAGCTACCGCTTTCCCAACAAGTAGCATTCTTTGGTCGCTATGGCTATGGGATGTATGACGACTCTTCTGTAGGCGATCTTCGTCCGCAATACTGGATGGCTGGGATCTCGTTTCGGGATCTGTTTGTGACGGGATCGGTAGCTGGAATTGCTGCGGGTCAACCGTTGATTGAGAGTACGGTAGGTAGTGCGACTCAGACTAATATTGAAGCGTTTTACAACTTTCCTCTCAGCGATAACATTAAAATTACACCTTTGGTACAAGTAATTACAAATCCTGGCAATCAAAATAGTAACGGCACGATTATTACAGGTACTTTAAGAACGGTGTTTTCTTTTTAGGAGTGAGGAATTAATATGGCTAAATCTGTAATATTTATAGTTGCTTCAGAATCTCATTTTCTTGAATTAGCCGAACGCCATCTGAGCAGCGAATTTAGCGAAAGCTTTTCTATTATTACAGCAGATTCAGGCACTAACGCCCTAGAAGCCCTAAACCGATTAAAGCAGAACAACGAGTTAGTAGCCCTGTTTTTGGTAGAACAGCAAATGTCACCGATGACAGGGATTGATTTTATAGAACAAGCGATCGCACTTTTTCCCGATGCAAAACGCATCTTACTTACAGATGTAGAAACTGATGCTGACATTCGCAAAATCAAGACAGTCAACATTGATTGCTATCTATTAAAACTATCCGACCCGCCCGAAAATCGCCTCTATCCTACTGTGCAAGATTTACTAGATGATTGGCAAGCAGCATTCACCTCGCCCTTTGAGGGTATTCGCGTTATTGGTCAGCGTTGGTTGCCCCAATCCCATCAAGTTAAAGATTTCTTATTCCGCAATCAACGCCCGTTTACGTGGCTAGATATTGAAACAGATGAGGAGGCAAATCGCTTACTTGAACGCTTTAAATCACAGCAGTCACTCGCAAAGAATCCCCAATTACCCCTAGTTATTTTCCCCGATGATTCTTATCTAGAAGCGCCGTCACTTCTCCAAATTGCGGAAAAAATTGGACTGAGTACCCATCCAGGGCAAACATTTTATGACCTAATAATTATAGGCGGTGGCCCGGCTGGTTTAGGTGCCGCCGTTTATGGGGCATCCGAGGGACTAAATACGCTCGTGATTGAAAAAGTTGCTCCCGGAGGTCAAGCCGGGACAAGTTCTCGGATTGAAAACTATTTAGGCTTCCCTTCTGGCTTAAGTGGCGCAGACTTGGCAAGACGGGCAATTGTCCAAGCACAACGGTTTGGGGTAGAAATTCTGTCGCCCCAAGAAGTAACGGGTGTTCGGATTGAGGAACAAAAGCGTTTTGTCACTATAGCCGATGGAACGGAGATTAGCTGTCATGCACTGCTAATTGCGATTGGTGTGGAGTGGCGCAAACTGGATGTACCAGGAGCGGAATTGTTGACGGGGCGAGGTGTTTACTATGGCGCAGCCATGTTTGAGGCTATATCCTGTCGTAACGAAGATGTTTACTTAGTTGGTGGGGCAAATTCGGCTGGACAAGCAGCAATGTATTTTTCTAAATATGCCCGTAGTGTAACGATGTTAGTGCGCGGTGAATCCCTTAGTAAGGGAATGTCGCAATACCTAGTTGAGCAAATTGAGGCTACAGAAAATATTACAGTAAGGTTGCATTCTAGTATTACTGAGGTTAAGGGTGAAAACCATTTAGAAGAAGTTGCGATCGCTAATGCGGAAACTAAAGAAACGCAGAGTGTCCCTGTAACCTCGTTATTTTTGTTTATTGGTGCTACACCTCATACTGATTGGTTGACAAACATTGTTAAGTGCAATGAACGGGGTTTTATTTCATCTGGTTCTGAGTTGCAACAAGATGGTAGCTATCCGCCAGAATGGACGCTAGAGCGATCGCCTTTTTTGTTTGAGACAAGCGTACCAGGAATCTTTGTAACTGGAGATGTGCGCCAAAAATCAGTAAAGCGAGTCGCTTCCGCCGTTGGTCAGAGTGCAGTTGTTGTTCAGTTAATTCATCAATATCTTACTCCATTGGGGTAATGTTAGGGAAAGTGTAACTTTTGTCCTAATCGGTCAGGCGGACTCGATTTGAACTTAGCATCCGGTTAAGTTAAAAAAGTTCAGATTAACTCGCCTAAATCTTTGCATTGCCATAGTAATATCTACTAATTTGCTCAACTGCAAACCAAATTTTTTCAAGAAAATCAATGCTATCTGCCTAGCTCGGATTTTCTCAGCTATCTTTAATCAATTGGGGAAGATTTAACAATAAGTTAAACTCTTTAAACTGGAGCGTTTTAGATCGAACTTTTAAACAAATTTATCCAAGTAAAACTGCACATAATCATCAATAAATATTTATATTTTTGTCTTAAACCACTTTACGCATATTGTTTTTAGCAGGATCGAAGCCTCTAGAAAAGCGGGTAGTGTTATCGTAATAAGCGCCGCTCAAGTTTGCACCAAAGAGCTTTGTATTTACTAACTTAGCTTGTCTGAGATTGGCTTCTGTTAGTTTTACACCACTAAGATTTGCTCTAGTTAGGTTAGCGTTGGCGAGATTTGCACCACTCAAATTTGCTCCCCAAAGCTTTGCTCTAGCTAAGTTAGCGCTGCTCAAGTCTGCTCCCCAGAGGTTGATTCCTACTAAGTTAACTGCAATTAGCTTAACTCCAGCTAAATTAGCTCCGGTAAAGTTTCTCTCTCCGGCGGTATAACGCCGTTTTAATTCTTCAGCATCCATGATATATTTTTCGCGTTCGTGCGATCGCTCTTTACTCAATTTTGTCATTAATAATCTAAGAAAGTAGCTAGATTAGAGTATACCTTTGCTGAAATAAAGCTATGGATGCGGCGACAGTTAACTTACCTCCAACATTGCAACTAAGTATCGATTTGACAGACGAGCAGTTTTTCCTGTTGTGTCAAAACAACCGTGACTTAAGGTTTGAACGCACCGCTTCGGGAGAAATAATTATTATGCCACCCACTGGGGGAGAAACTAGCAACCGTAATATTGAAATAGCTTATCAACTCCAAGCTTGGAGCCGTCAAAATAATCTAGGTAAAGCTTTTGATTCCAACGGTGGCTTTACGCTACCTAATGGTGCAGTCCGCGCCCCCGATGCTTCTTGGCTGAAATTAGAGCGCTGGGAAGCTCTTACACCCCAACAGAGACAAAAATTTCTGCCTTTGTGTCCCGATTTTGTTGTTGAGTTGCGATCGCCTACAGATTCAGTTAAACAAACTCAGGAGAAAATGCAAGAGTATATCGATAATGGTGCGTGGTTGGGTTGGTTCATTGACGCAAAAACCCGACGAGTAGAAATATACCGCCCTAATCAAGATGTAGAACTACTAGAAAATCCAGCATCTTTGTCAGGAGAAGATGTATTACCAGGATTTGTATTAGATATGGCTCAAATCCTATTACCTAATTAAGCGATCGCAGATTGTGCGGCTTGAGAAACTGTTAAAAGTAGCTAGATTATAGAAATATGCCTCTACTGAGATCAAGCTATGGATGCAGCGACAGTTAGCTTACCCCCAACATTGCAATTAAGTATCGATTTGACGGATGAGCAGTTTTTCCAGCTATGTCAAAATAACCGCGACTTGCAATTTGAGCGCACGGCTTCCGGAGAACTAATAATTATGCCACCTACTGGAGGAGAAACAGGAAACCGGAACTTTGAAATTACTGTTGGGCTTGGTATCTGGAACAAACAATACAATCTAGGCAAAGGTTTTGACTCCTCTAGCGGCTTCAAATTACCCAATGGTGCAAATCGTTCTCCTGATGCTTCTTGGGTAAAACAAGAGCGCTGGGAAGCCCTTAGTCCACAGCAAAAACGAAAGTTTATCCCTTTGTGTCCCGATTTTGTCGTTGAGTTGCTCTCTCCTACTGATTCGCTAAAACAAACTCAGGCGAAAATGCAGGAATATATCGATAATGGTGCGCGCCTAGGTTGGTTGATTGACGCAAAAACGCGACGAGTGGAAATATACCGCCCTAATCGGGATGTAGAATTACTGGAAAATCCAACCTCTTTGTCAGGAGAGGACGTATTGCCGGGATTTGTATTAGATGTTAGTTCGATCTTTTCGCCACCTTAAACTAGGGCTTTCTGTACCACTCAGTGTTGGCTCTAGCGATCGCGATCGTTAGGTAGAATTACGGCTGGAGGCTCACCAGACGGCGATAATGGTTGTATCATGACTGAACGATTAACTCCGTTCCGAGTGCAGCCGCTTGTTATGCCTCTGTTAAATGTGCTTAGAATTCAAGCCGACCATAAAGTTCGTCAAATGGAACAAGTACGTTTTTGCAGAAAGCTGGTCGTTCCCGAAGGCGTGCGAACCACGCCATGACGTTAGTAGGTTCTTCGACGGGCAAACCGATAGAGAAGTAGCGATGGAGCGCTGTTCCCGCAGGGATGTCGGCGGCGGTGAAACGAGATCCTGCCAAGTATTCATAGCTGGCAAGGTGCGCGCTCAACGCACGGAAGTGTTTCTGGCAGCTCTCTATGGCGCTCTGAATCTCTACAAGATTGCGTTGAGATTCTGGTGTCCGATAGTAGCCCCAGAAAAGACGCATGAAGCTAGGCTGAAGGGCAGTAGCAGACCAATCGATCCATCGGTCAGCAAGAGACCGACGAAAGGGGTCTTCTATCCAAAGATTGCCACAGGAGTGCTTGGCACAGAGATATCTAATGATCGAGTTTGAATCCCAGACCGAACCCTCTTCGTCACGAAGAACTGGAACTAATCCATGGGGATTCATCGCAAGGAAATCGGGATCGTCTAACCCACCATAGCTGCCACCAGCATTCCTATGCTCGTATAGAAGTCCGAGTTCATCCAAGGTCCACAGTACCTTCTGGACGTTAAACGATGTACCTCGTCCCCAGAGCGCGATGGTTGGGGTCATTGAGATGTGCTGAGATAGGTGGAGTGTGAGGCATAACTATAATTATTATGTGGAAACTTTCTGCGTAAAATACCTTTTAGGACAATTATACGGAATTATTCTTTATAACTGGCTTCGATCGCAATTATCGAGAATATTTCTGCATAACACCTTTACCGTAAGGAAATATGCAAATAGCATATCCAAAACTCAAGCATCAGAGCGATCGCACCCTACCCATTCCTTAGCCAATTTCCTATCTAAAACCGTCCTAAGCCAAAGCTTCTACTTTTGCTAACAATCCCTCAAACAACTTTAAACCATCAGTACCGCCAAGCATAGGATCGGAGGCTCGTTCGGGATGGGGCATCATTCCTAATACATTACCAGCCTCATTGCAGATCCCAGCAATATTATTTACTGAGCCGTTGGGGTTGTCGCCCTCGTAACGAAATAAAACTTGTCCGTTGTCTTCTAATTGCGCTAATACCTCACTATCGGCATAAAACTGCCCTTCTCCGTGAGCAATGGGTAAGGTAATAACTTGATTTTGATCGTAAGCTTGCGTCCAAGGTAAGTTAGTACGTTCTACTTTAATCGCTGTGCGATCGCAGATAAAGTGCATATCTCGATTACGCATCAACGCCCCCGGTAACAATCCCGCCTCTGTTAGTACCTGAAAGCCGTTGCAGATCCCCAAAACAAACTTACCCTGTTGGGCGTGGGAGACGACTTGCTGCATGACAGGGGAAAAACGCGCGATCGCTCCACAACGCAAATAATCGCCGTAACTAAAGCCTCCAGGGACGATCAGGACATCTAGATCGCTGATATCTGTTTCCTCATGCCATACCATGCGCGTTGGTTGCTGGAATAAATCACGCGTTACATAAGCGACATCGCGATCGCAATTTGAGCCAGGAAAAACTACAACGCCAAACTTCATACACTTATGCTCCGATTTCTACTAAATCAAACCGATAATTTTCAATTACCAAATTTGCCAATAACTGTTCGCACATTTTATCTAATTGCTGCCGTGCAGCATCTTCGTCTGTTGAGGAGAGCATAAGCTCAATATACTTGCCAATTCTTACTTGTTCTACCTGTTCGTAACCCATATGCCTTAATCCCGATTGTACGGCGGTTCCTGCGGGATCGAGTACAGAGGGGCGCAGAGTAACATAGATATTAGCTTGATACTTTCGATTCATGGATATTTGGGAAGGCAACAAACGCTATCCTACCCTCAAAATGTAGTTCTGGTAGTAGTCAGGAGTAAAACTAGGAGCAGTCGCCAAAACTAACTTTAATATGTTCAAACCTTAAACACGCATTTTATGAAAACCGAACGCACCCGTAGCCAAGAGCGAATTCTTAAGCTTCTCAAAACCTTGAACAGAGCTATTTCTGCTCAAGATATTTATGTAAAACTGCGTACTAACCAAAGTATTGGTTTAGCTACTATCTACCGTGCCTTAGAAGCTTTGAAACTTGAAGGAGTCGTTCAAGTGCGGACTCTAGCTTCTGGGGAATCACTTTATAGCTTGGTGCAGCAAGATAAACATCATCTTACCTGCTTGCAGTGCGGGCAATCTATTTTAATTGATGAATGTCCCGTACATGAATTAGAAACTCAGTTACACAACTTCCATAAATTCAAGATTTTTTATCACACTTTAGAATTTTTTGGTTTGTGCCACCAATGCCAATTGATTCAGTCCAATAATAAAGGTGCATAGAATATTTCAATCATTACTATAGATAAAAGCGCCAATGTTTGTAAGTTTAGCAGCCAATACAGCCAGTTTCACTTGTGAATTGCTGTTTAATAATGGTGAAAATTGTAGTTGTTTTTATGCTTTTTCCCTTGGATGTTTATACAGCCTAACAGCATTTATTCCTTGCGGTACAATGATTTTGCAAATTTAAGTCTAGATCTTTAATAAGGTTTTTGCACCAAAACACTACTATAAAATTCATCAATGATTATCATTGGTTGCATCAATGATCGAGGCAATTATATAAGCAAACTTGATTAGCTTTATTGCAGATATCGTTAAATTAATAATTTACTTATAAAACTATTAAAGGTAAGCTTTTATTTATATTAAATCTTGAACAAACATTAATTTGTTTAATCTTAAAGGTTTAAAGTTGCAAGGGGATGATCACAAATTTGTCCTGAAAATTTAATTTGTCTTAAATCAATATAGAGTTAATAAGGATGGCGCAATTTTTTCTCCAAACCATCTGGTTTGTGCCTTTGTATGCCTTAATTGGGGCAGTTTTGACTATACCTTGGTCGCCGGGAATCATCCGGTACACAGGGCCAAGACCTGCGGGTTACATCAATTTATTGATGACATCCCTTGCTTTTGTACATGGCTTAATTGCTCTCCAAGCGACTTGGAATCAACCAGCACAACAAATTATTATCCCCTGGCTGCAAGTTGCAAACTTAGATATTTCCTTACCTCTAGAAATCTCGGCAATTACTGTCGGTGCAACGGTACTTGTAACTGGAATGAATCTACTCGCCCAGATTTATGCCGTTGGATATATGGAAATGGACTGGGGTTGGGCGCGGTTTTATTCTCTGCTGGCACTCTTTGAATGCGGTATATGTGCCTTAGCCTTATGTAACTCTTTGTTTTTTAGCTATGTAATTTTAGAAATACTGACTTTGGGAACTTACCTTTTAGTGGGGCTGTGGTTTAGTCAGCCTTTAGTAGTTACGGGGGCTAGAGATGCCTTTTTAACCAAGCGAATAGGCGACTTGCTACTACTGATGGGAGTAATTGCCCTATTATCTTTAACCGGAACTTGGAACTATTGGGAGCTAGCCGATTGGGCAGCAACGGCTAATCCAGACCCTAAAGTAATTACCCTAATTAGTTTGGCATTAATTGCTGGGCCAATGGGTAAATGCGCCCAGTTCCCATTGCATCTGTGGCTAGATGAAGCAATGGAAGGTCCGCTTCCTAGCACGATATTACGCAATTCTGTCGTCGTAGCAACGGGAGCGTGGGTACTAATTAAGCTGGAACCAATATTAAGTTTATCTCCCGTAGCGATGTCTGCATTAGTGTTGATTGGGTCAGTAACGGCAGTGGGCGGTTCTTGCATTGTGATCGCCCAAATTGATGTCAAACGCGCTCTATCCTACTCAGTCAGCGCTTACATGGGCTTAGTATTTATCGCCGTTGGTACGGGACAAAATGATGCAGCGCTGTTGTTAGTCCTAACTCATGCCGTAGCAATGGGCTTATTAATTATGAGCGTAGGCGGCATTATTTGGAACAATATCACCCAAGACTTGACGCAACTAGGTGGGTTGTGGTCGCGCCGTCCCATCAGTGCGATCGCCTTTTTAGGCGGTACGGCGGGTTTGATTGGCTGTCCTCCTTTTGGTAGCTTTTGGGCGCTGTTAAATATAGCTGATGCTTTATGGGCAGTTCAGCCTTGGATAGTTGCACTATTGTTACTTGTCAATGCTTTGACGGCGTTTAGTTTAGTGAGGATATTTTCGCTAATTTTTGGCGGAAAACCTAAACAAATGTCAGTGCGATCGCCGGAAGCTTTATGGCTGTTAGTATTACCTATGACGCTACTACTAGGCTTTACGCTGCATTTGCCCTTAGTTTTAGAAAGCGTATCTTTGCTACCTAATTGGCTGAATTTGAACAAAGATGTGGCTTTGTTGCTATTTTTGTCGAGTGTTTTTGGTTGCACTTTTGGCGGGGTAATTTATCTCGGCAATGCTTTACCAAAGCCCGTACAACTACCGTCGAAGGCTTTGCAAAACTTATTTGCTTATGACTTTTATACCCCCGATATTTATCGCTTAACTATTGTGTTTGCGGTGGATCGAGTTTCTAAAATTACCGCTTGGGTTGATCGTTTTATCGTAGACGGTGCGGTGAACTTGGTGGGATTAGCTTCGCTTTTGAGTGGAGAAAGCTTAAAGTACAGCACTTCTGGTCAATCTCAGTTTTACGCGCTGACAATTTTGATTGGGATTGGTATATTAGGCGCTTTTCTAAGTTTTCCCCACTGGTCAGCTTACAACAACGTTTTTAATTTTGGACTTTAAATAATTCAACTTAGTAAAATTATCGGCAATCTGTTAGGAACATAAAAAAGCATGAACGTGAAGGAGTTAGGTAATATTTCCAGAAGAACAGCACTAAAATTTGGTGCAGGAGTTGTAGGGACAGGAATGGCTGTAAGCGTAGGTTCGCGCGATCGCGCCGTAGCATCTAGCGACCCGACAAACCCCGATCAAACTATCCAAGCATTGCTAGATGGAAATAAACGTTTTGTGCAAAGAAAACGCGCAAATCCTCATCAAGATGCTGCTAGATTAGCAGAAATAGCAAAAACTCAGAAACCCTTTGCAGCTATTCTTAGTTGTGCAGATTCTAGAGTTCCTTCAGAAATTATTTTCGATCAAGGATTTGGAGATCTATTTGTTTGTCGCGTTGCTGGTAATATCGCAACTCCAGAAGAAATTGGCAGCCTTGAGTTTGGCACTTTAGTTTTAGGCTCAAAAGTTATTATAGTCATGGGTCACGAACGCTGTGGCGCAGTAGCTGCAACTATTAAAGGCGCTCAAGTTCCTGGACAAATAGGTTCACTGCTTGAGGCAATTAAACCCGCCGTAGCAAGGTCAGAAGGACAAAAAGGCGATCGCTTGGAGAATGCTTGTAAAGCGAATGTTTTAGTCCAAATAGAAAAATTAAAATCTTCTCCAGTTCTCTCGCAATTGATTCAAGAGAAAAAACTAAAAATTATTGGTGGTTACTACGACTTAGATACTAGCAGAGTAAGTTTAGTTACCTAGAAATCGAGGGGACAATTTATATTGTCCCCTCAATTAACTACGTTTTAAGATCGGTCTTTAGTCAATGAGTAGTTGATGATTACTTAGAAGGAACGCAATTATTTTATGCTTAGTACCTTGATTTGGCTACCTATATTAGGTGCAGCAATCATCGGCTTTTTGCCGGGAAACTTTACTGCAACTCGACTGCGGACAATTTCTCTTGCTATCTCTTTTACTGTATTTTTATGGACGCTCTATTTAGCAACTTCTTTTAGCACTACTGAAATTGGTTACCAGTTTCAAGAGTTTTTACCTTGGATTGAAACGTTGGGTTTGGACTACAAGCTAGGTGTTGACGGTTTGTCTTTTCCGCTTATCGCTCTCAACGCTTTGCTAAGTTGGATTGCTATTTACAGTAGCAGTAAATCTGTAGAACGTCCTCGCCTGTATTACGCTTTGATTTTGCTAGTCAATGCGGGAATAGCTGGGGCTTTTGTGGCTCAAAACTTGCTGCTATTTTTCTTATTTTACGAGTTAGAACTTATCCCGTTATATCTACTAATTAACATTTGGGGCGGTTCTAAGCGCGGTTATGCAGCAACCAAGTTTCTTATCTATACTGCTTTTTCCGGCATATTGATTTTGGCAGGCTTTTTAGGTACTACTTGGCTGAGTGGTTCAACTTCGTTTAATTATGACTCGATCACTACTCAAAATTTGTCCTTACAGAGTCAGCTAATTCTGCTGACGGTATTGTTGATTGGTTTTGGAATCAAAATTCCCTTAGTTCCTCTGCATACATGGTTGCCCGATGCGTATGTTGAAGCTTCGCCGCCTGTAGCCATTTTATTAGGTGGAATCTTAGCTAAGTTAGGCACTTATGGCTTATTACGGTTTGGTTTGGGCTTATTTCCCCAAACTTGGACAATTGTTGCGCCAGTCCTGGCGATTTTAGGGACAATTGGCGTACTATATGGCTCGTTTAGCGCGATCGCTCAAAAAGACATAAAACGCATGGTTGCCTATAGTTCTATCGGTCACATGGGCTACGTGCTACTAGGATCTGCCGCCGCTAACTCTCTTAGTTTAGTAGGAGTAGTTTCCCAAATGATCGCTCACGGCTTAATTTTGGCTCTATTATTTCACTTGGTAGGAGTTGTAGAAAACAAAGTCGGTACGCGCGATCTAGATGTCCTCAATGGCTTAATGAATCCTTTGCGCGGTTTACCAGTAGTCAGCATTTTATTAGTTTATGCAGGAATGGCTAGTGCTGGTATTCCTGGAATGGTGGGTTTTATCTCTGAATTTATGGTATTTCAGGGTAGCTACTCAGTCTTTCCCTTGCTAACTCTACTTGCTGTAGTAGGTACGGGCTTAACAGCAGTGTATTTTGTAATTTTGCTCAACCGTACTTGTTTCGGCAAATTGGACAACTACAAAGCTTATTATCCACAAGTATTGTGGTCTGAGCGCGTCCCAGCTTTTGTATTAGCAGCGCTCGTGCTTGTGTTGGGAGTACAACCCAATTGGCTCGTCCGTTGGAGCGAAACTACCGCAACAACGATGGTTGCGACTCCCGTAAGTACGCAATTGCGATCGGCAAAAACGGCAGCAACAGAAATTCCTTCTATTTCTAGTAGCGAGACTAACCCACAGCTCACGTACTAAAAAATTCTAGCTAACTAAAATTATGACTACTGCAACGGCAACCAAACTACCGCCTTCAACCCATGAATTTGCTGATGTCATTCACCGCTTAGAAGCAGGCGGCGCAATGCTACCAGATACATCAGAGAACTTAATGCAGATTATCGGCTTGTATAAAGCTTATGCTGTGCCGATGGATTTTTACTGGCGCGACTTACTTTATATTGCCGAGCGCGTATTTATAAATCCACTACCCGCGTTTAAGTACTTCTTACCTCAAGAGTATTTAGACTTGCATAATCACTACGCGGGAGAAGATGCTGATTTAAGAATTTGGCAGCAAGGCGAAGCTACCGCTCATCCCGAACTATTGGCATTTATGGACAAAGGTGAAACCATTAAAATGCCTAAGTTGTTACATCATTTATGGCACGATCGCATCAATATGGAATTTGCCGAAGCTTGTATGCAAGCAATGCTATGGCATCGAGGTATGGGGGGGAAGTTTGACCCATACTTAGATACTCCCGAATATAAGGCTGCTTGCGATCGCGCCATTAAGGCTTATTTCCAAGGCAATCCAGCTATGCTAGGGATGTATAAGCTATTCCCAGAAATGTTTATCGAACAAGTGCGCCAACTGTCTTACTACAGCAACTTGGGCTTGTTTTGGGAAGTAATGGCTCCAGTTTTCTTTGAAATGAGCGATTTGTACGATGCTGGCAAAATTACAAGCGTCCCGGAGGCGATGAATTTCCTCGTCAATGGCATCTTTGCTATGGCAGGTCGTCCAATCTACCATCACGTTTACATTCGCGGGAAAATGTACGAAATTATCCCCAAATCTTGCGGGTTTACCTGGCTGTACGAGGCGGCGTTACCTTATGTTGAAGCGGTTTTCTACCGCACTGCGCCATTTCGCGGCACAAAGTCTTACAACGCTCAAGCTAAACAAGTACCGGAAGATCAAAAAGATTTTCACTACGGCATTTTGTACGCAGATGTGTTTCCGGTGGGGACGGCGGGAATTCCCCCAACGTTACTAATGCAAGATATGCTCCACTTTTTGCCCCCTTATTTAGTGGAATATTACAAAAATTACTGTCGGGGCGAACAGGATATGTTGATTCAACTGGGGGTTAGTTTCCAACGCTCTATGTACTGCGTTACATCGGCGGTAATTCAAGCTTTAAGAGCCGCGCTGCTTTATCCTTTAGATGACCCCAATCCCAAGCATTTACAAGCAAATCGGGCTTTTTTTGAAACTCAAATCGATAGGTTCAAGCGCCCAGAAGCTCGGTTAAGAGATATTCAAAGTCAGGATTATCGGTAAATTAGAGGATCTAAAAAAATCTTTCTGCTAGTAGCTAAAGATATATCCCCCCTAGCCCCCTTTTTAAGGGGGGAAATAATAAACATTAAAGTCCCCCTTTTTAAGGGGGATTTAGGGGGATCTCCGAGACTTCGCACCCCTTTCTAAAACTATTTTTGGTGAAATCGATGCCTGATATTGTTGATATTGCTGTTGGTGCTGGCTCTTTTACGACTCTAGTAACGGCGGTACAACTAGCTAACTTAGTAGACACGCTTAAAAGTCCCGGACCTTTTACTGTCTTTGCTCCAAATGACGATGCGTTTGCCAAGTTACCGCCAGGAACTGTGCATACTTTAGTTCAGAATATTCCCCAGCTATCGAGAATTCTAACTTTTCACGTCGTACCTGGTAAATTGATGCAAGCCGACTTAGCAAAACTTGGCTCTGTTACTTCTGTAGAAGGTTCGCCCATTTCTATAGATTGTTCGGATGGCTTTGAAGTCAAAAACGCTACCGTACTTGCTGCCGATATTGAGGCAGATAATGGCGTGATTCACGTCATTGATACCGTGATTTTGATGGGCTAAGGCCTCTGCACGCTGTTTTCTGGCTTTGCTTCCACCCCATTAGAGATGATGTTTCGCATTCCTTCTATGGTTGCAGGAATACTGCGCGGATCGATAAACATGACCTTGCTGCTATCGCTGCTGCCAATTTTCATACCCATTTCTAGATAATGCTGTGCAAGCAAAAATTGCAAAGCTTCACGAGCGCTAGACTCGGTTTTCAAAGTTTGGGAGATAATTTGCAAGGCTTCGGCAGTTGCTTGAGCTTTCAGCACTTGCTGCTGGCGTTCAGCTTGCGCTTGGAGAACAATTGTTTTTTGTTGGGCCTCAGCTTGCAAAATTGTTGATTTTTGCCTAGCTTCCGCGTCTAATAGTTGCGCTTCGGCTTTACCTCTAGCGCTATTAACGGCAGATTCGCGATCGCCTTCGGAGGTCAAAATCGAGGCGCGTTTGCGTCTTTCTGCGGACATTTGCAAGTCCATCGATTCTTGGACGGCTTTAGATGGAATCAAATCGCGTAATTCTACCCTTGTTACTTTTACTCCCCAGGGATCAGTAGATATATCTAATTCTCTCAGCAGCAGTTCGTTTATTTGACTCCGGGCGGTAAAAGTTTGGTCTAATTCTAGTTGTCCCATTTCGGCGCGAATTTGGGTTAGTACCAAGTTCACCATTGCTGACTTGAGATTTTCTACTTTGTAGTAGGCTCTTTCCATATCAACAATTCGCCAATAAACTACCGCATCAACGGTAATTGATACGTTGTCGCGGGTAATACACTGCTGTGGGGGAATATCTAAAACTTTTTCTCTAATTGTTTCTCGATAAACAACCTTATCGATAAAAGGAGCAACAAAATTTAGCCCTGGTGACAGTTTTTTGTTGTAACTACCCAAGCGTTCTACTAAAGCTTCGTTACTTTGATTAATTACTTTAACTGTACCAGCTATTGCCGAACCACCCAATGCTAAAAATATTAATAAAAAAAACTGTTCCATTTTTTAGCCCTTTTTTATTTTCAGTTTAAGAATCTAAGACATTTTCGGGAAGAACAATTAAAAGCGTTCCTTCTCGTCTAACTACATACACTTTTTCATCCGATGCGATCGCATTTTCTTTGTCTTCGCACCGCGCCCGCCACGAATTGCCTTCGTAGATTACCCTTCCTTCTTTTCCAGGAGCAATCTCTGTCAAAGTTTTTGCCATTACAGCATCTTGAACCCTGCGGCTAACTTTAGCTTTAGGTAAAAACCGCCGCGATAGCAATACAAAACTTGTAGAAAGCCCCAACCAAAGGATAATTTGTAAACTTAAGTGTGGAATCAGCAATGATACTAACGCAACTATAAAAGCGCTAATTCCCATCATAAAGGCAACAAAAGCTGTAGGAAGTAGCAGTTCTAATGAACATAAAACCGCTCCCGCTATTAGCCATACCAATGTATAACTTATTAACATTTTGGCATTGTTTTAAAAATTGCTAGTTTGCTTAATAGTGGCGGCAATAGAATATTTGGCGTTGCTGATTAAATGTATAAATTTTATTAGAGACTAGCAATTGCAACATCTCTACATTGGTTTTGAAATCACGCATTCATCATTTTCGCGCCCTGAATTCAGTAATAGAATATCTTACTTGTAACTAAATAGAATCGCTCCTCGCATTTTTTAGTAGCAAGCAAAACTTGAATCTATCTTAACCAAGAAATCTTTACCTGCAAGGTTTGCATCCAAAAACACACAATTTTGCCATAAAGCGCCAAAGTCATCAGTTTACTTCGGACATTCTTATGCAAAAATAGAAAGATTGTTCGATCAGCACTTTTACTGAAAACTGGCATCTATTGCAGGTTTGGTGGAGAAATACTAGGTTACACTTTTATGAAAGTTGGCGATAAAGTTCAAATTACTGAATCAATCATTGTTTACCATCACCCAGAGCATCGCAGTCAAGCTTTTGACCTCAAAGGCTCTGAGGGGGAAGTTATCGCCATCGTCACCGAATGGCAAGGTAGACCCGTAAGTGCTAATTTGCCGATTTACGTCCAGTTTAGTAAAAAATTTAAGGCTCATTTACGGGAAGATGAATTAGAAGTAGTATCTTCTTAGCGCCATTTAGGGCGGAACCAACTTAGGATATTTAATTCGCCTCGCATCTGCTCTAGTTCTTGACGATGCTTTTGGGCTACAGTACGATACCAAGCGCAATAAACTTTCATAGCATCACGCGACTTCACTTCTCGGTAAAACTGGCTAGTAGATGAAGTCGCTGCAAAAGTTTCATGAGTAACTTGCGATGGAGGTGCGGGGATAATACGCTGTAGTTCTTCAGACATAAGTACCAAATAAAATTAGGCATAAGTAGTCATATTCTGCAATTATAGAACTTGCTACAAGTAGGCTGGAGCTTAACTGTGGCTTGAGTATCAAATCTATCCAAGCGTTAGTATCTATTTGAAGCTAATAAGTTTGTAAAAAAGCAAGATTTTAGGCGATGGCATTTGCTAATTGACCCAACCCAGAACTACCAGGAGCGCGATCGCCTGTGGGTAATCAAGCTAGACTAACTGATATTTGCTTTCGCGCTCTTGAATTGGATTTGGGAAAGAAACTAGACGCACTCATGCTGAAACAAGCTCCGGTTCTCTCCGGCGCGGTACTTCATAGCTAAAAAAGTCGTAAGCCATCTGGGTTTTGGGAAAAATAGCACGGGCTTCTGCTAATAAATCTTTAAATTCAATCGGATTACCCGGAGCGTAACGTGGACTAAAGTGCGTCATAATTAATTGCTTTACCCCCGCCGCCAAAGCTGTCTGCGCTGCCATTGTTGAAGTAGAATGCAAACGCTGGAAAGCAAGATCGGCATCAGCATGAGCAAAAGTTGCTTCATGAATTAATACGTCCGCATCCACCGCCAGCGACACGGCATTGTCACAATAAACGGTGTCCGTACAATAAGCAATTTTCCGTCCTACTTCGGTTTCCCCGCACAAATCTTTACCGTCAATTGTTCTGCCATCAAGTAAAGTAACAGTTTCTCCGCGCTTGAGTTGTCCGTAAATTCTCCCTGGAGGAATCTCTAGAGCTTTAGCTTTATCAATATCAAATCGTCCAGGGCGGTCTTTTTCAGTTATGCGGTAGCCAAAAGTAGTAACGCGATGGTTGAGCAAGTCGCAACTTACCGTAAATTCGTCATCTTCGTAAATTATCCCCGGTTGCACCGTATGGACTCGTACAGGATAAGAAAAATGAGTACCAGAGTAACGCCGACAAGATTGGAGATATTCGTTAAGGTTGGGTGGGCCATAAATATCAACGTGGCTAGTGTTACCAGCTAAACCACAAGTAGCCAGAAGCCCCATCAAACCAAAAATGTGATCGCCATGCAGATGAGTGATAAAAATGCGCGTCAGTTGACTAATTTTTAAGTCACTACGCATAACTTGATGCTGGGTTCCTTCGCCACAGTCAAACAACCACAATTCGCCCCTTTGGGGTAAACGCAAAGCCACACTGGAAACATTACGCGAACGAGTTGGTACGCCGGAACTTGTCCCTAAAAATGTAATCTGCACTTTATGTTGGTCAACCTTAAGAACGAAAGAGCGATCGCTCTTTCTATGGTGGCACGGGAAGGGTAGTAGAGAGCAGGACAAAAATTTTATTTAATTTCTGCCATAAAAGCGCATCTTCTCGATTACTTGCTCGTAAACCTCTCCAGGGAGTATCCCCCGGAAAACTTGACGTTAATGGTAATATTTTGACTGCAAACATCTAATTAATTAGCTTATATTAGTTTGTTTGGAGGCGATCGCTATTGACCCCCCTTACTTGGAGCAAAGCCTGCATGAATTTACGCCTGATATTAGCCGCCGTTCAACTTCCCAAACCCCACTGGTTGCTCGCTTTACTGCTGTGGGTTATGCTACTAGCCCCAGTTCAAGCGGCGGTACAATTAAGAGTCGCCGTAGAAAAGGGCGTTGATAGGCTTAAAGTTGGCAGTTCCACCAATGCTGTAGTTAAGGATGTTTCGGGGCGAAAACTAGGCAACATTGCGGCAATGAATGCCTTTTATGCCATACCAACGGAGGGGGGAGTCGCCCTAAATGCAATGCGTTCTGGCGCGGTGCGGATTGAGCCATTAGCAGGTGGGTATGTATATATAGGCGACTTCTGGTATCGGGGGGAAGTTTTGGTAGTTCCCACAGGGAAAGGCTTAACGGCGGTTAATTATGTCGACATCGAACAATATCTTTACAGCGTCCTAGGCAGCGAAATGAGCAGCAGTTGGCCCTTAGAAGCTCTTAAAGCTCAAGCAGTGGCGGCTCGTACCTATGCTATCTACAAACAGCAAAATGAACGCAATGCCCTTTACGATGTCACCAACACTCAAGCATCTCAAGTTTATAAAGGTGTCGCTAGTGAATTTAGTAGCACCCAAGCAGCAGTAAATGCCACCGCAGGACAGGTGCTAACTTACAATAATCGCCTAATTTTGTCTGTTTTTCATGCTTGTTCGGGCGGACATACAGAAAACGTGGAAGATGTTTGGTCAGAAGCCTTGCCTTATCTGCGTGGTGTCCAAGATTTTGACCAAGATGTAAGTCAATGCCAGTGGGTAAAAAGCTTTTCAGGAAAGGAGCTATCTAAGCGGCTTTCAGGAGTAGGGAATGTAGTTTCAATTAGCCCAACCCTTACTCCTTACGGCAGCATTAAGTCGATGAAAATTGTCGGCACGAGCGGTACACGGGAGTTGAAGGGAGAAGCACTACGCAACGCTTTAGGTTTAAGGAGTACGCGCGTCACTATTACTCAAGAATCAACAGGTTTACGCTTTAATGGGCGCGGTTGGGGTCACGGCTTAGGTCTGAGTCAATGGGGCGCTTATAAATTAGCGTCGCAAGGCATTAATTACAGGCAAATTTTGGGGCATTATTACCAAGGCACTAAGCTCTCTACAATTCAATCTAAGTAAATAGCTTTTAGGCAGGGTTTTATGATTGCTTTTCCCCTTCCCCTAAAACCATTCTAAAACTAATGTCCCGATTCTCTTAATCGGCGCTGCCATTCAGCATCAATTTGATCTTGGTTTTCGGCTTCTTGCTCTAGCAAGTCGGTTTCGGTAGTGTAGGCTAAATCATCTTTGGTAATAACGTTTTGAGCGGCAAATTGACGCGCGTAGGCAATTTTTTGTTTTACGGTAGAGTCGACTAACTGTAAAGAGCGCTCTTGGCGTTGGGCATTGCGGCTGCTAATTTTTGTGTTGCGCCACTTCAGCCAAAAATAACGTATTAATGGTACGCCTAAAAACGCTGCTCCATACCCTAGTAGTAGCCAATAAATAGCTTGGACAAAGCCTACAAGTCCCCCGGCGGCTGCTACATCTGACAACAAATTACCCAAAAATAATGCTCCGCCTAAATTCAACACTCCTAAACCGATACTTAGCGCTAGTTGTCCCGAACTTGCGGCACTAAAACGCTGGGGTAATTCTTGTAAGTATGGTGGTATAGCTAAAAGCTGCTGTCGCCTTGAAGCGTAGGATTGCAACTCAGGAAATACATAGACAATATGTCCTTCGGGGCTAACCATTGGTTGCCCGTTAAACCTAGTTAGCGCAGGCAACATATAGTCTTCGTACTCTTGAGCGTATCCTGAGCCAATATTGTCTAGATAGGGTGCTATTTGCTCTCCTACAACTGCACCGCGATTAGTGCGAATCACGGCGGCTACTTCTTGCCAACGGCGTTCTTCTAAATCTGCATTCGGATTGCCATCACCAAATAGAAACGAGAAAATTGCCTCAAAAAAGTTTAACTGACTTTCTTCCGCTCGTTGCTCTTGATATCGCCTGTCATAGTCTGGAGAGAATACTCCATACCAATTAGGGCCAATCCAGAAATAAGGCATAAAAAATGAATTACCACCATAACCGCGATCGCTATTATCGTCATCGCTGCTTTGATTAGCGGCAGTCAAAAGCACAAAGATGGTGACAATAATTAAGGCAATTGAAGCAAGTAATAAAACTCCAAAAGATATGCGAATCAAGTAAAACAATACTCGCCAAACTTTTTTCCACCATTCTTGCAGCCGCAATCGCAAAAATTTGTTCCGCAAAATTGCCCGCAAGTTTTTGGGAAATAGATAAACAATTTCCCCAGTTTGGGCTACTTGCAAGTGTCCGCCGACATCGGTTGCTAAAGCAAGCAATCCTTGCTCGGCTAAATTTACATTAAATCCTGCCTGGGTTGCGACATCGCCAACAGTGACGCGATAACCCAGTTGTTCCACAGCCTCCATGATGGCGGGATTTGGAGCCATGCCCTTCCCTCAAGTGAAATTACTTTGTCTATCTCTAGTATAAAGTTCTATTTCTTGGGTGTTAGCTCTAGCATAGGGCGCAAATCCGTACTCTTGTTTACCACCGACTTTAACTTGAGTGGAGTTTGTGGATATTTTGCTCCCAGTTTGCGCCATCAAACGGTATTATTTCAAATCGAGATAATATATTTTCGCCATCAAGACAGCGCAGATTGACGCTGAAACCGTCGGGATGCGATCGCGGTGTATAAAAGCTATGAATGCCACAAATTCGGCAAAATGTATGTTTGGCAACTCCTGTATTAAATGTGTAAGTAGTTAATGCCTCCGCGCCTTGCAATAAAGTAAATCTTTCGGACGGGACAATTAAATGCAAAAAACCTTTTTTCAAGCAAATTGAGCAATTACATTTGTCTACTTTGTATTTATCTACAACTACTCGAAACCTCACTGCGCCGCAATGACAGCCGCCTTCAAAAGTATCTAATGTAGTCATAGGTAATTAACTAGGATTACGGAGTTTTTCTAGCTTAGAAACACGAGCTTGCAATTTATTGACTTGATCTTTGGTTTCAACTACCAGAGTTGCCAGTCTGTCAAACATTTGGTCGCGACTCAATTGAGGCGGCTTGCGTTCCGAATTTATTGGCGATGGAGCAGGAGATGCGATCGCACTTGAGACTTGTCCTCTACTTATTTGGCTAATTTGAGCCTCTAGTCGATTTAGTCGCGATTCTAGCCTAGAGACATCTGCGTCTAAATTAGTAAGCCGCGACGGTTGGGAAAATGCCGCACTATTTAACCCATACCAGCTAATTGTTACCAAGATTGTGGTCAGACAAATTAATAAAAGTTTTTTATACATCGTTAGTCTGGTTGTAAAGATGCAAATAATTGTTGCCAATCATTAGCGGGATTGGGACTTTCGACAGCTTTTACTTCAAAGGTAACGTTGCTTGCTTGGGGCTGCGACAATGCAGAGATGCAAAGATCGGCGATCGCATCTCGGCTAACTTTACCCCTAATATTGTCTCCTTGCTCAAATACTAATTTTTGAACGCCAGTTTCTTCGGTCAACGCGCAAGGTCTGATAATTGTATAAGGAATTAGGCTTTCTCTTAGACTGTCTTCCCCGCGCAATTTCCAAGTGAGAATACCTCCCAATTGCTCGTTCATTCTGACGGCGGGGGGTTCTTCTTCTAAGTTGATACCGGGGCGATTGGGACGAGTGACACCCGCCGAGCTAATTAATACAAATTGTGGCAATGTTTCACCACCATAAGCTTTAATTGATTCTACTTCCAAAGCAAACTTACCAGACGTGAAATTAGGATTTAATTCGCCGTCGTACTCAAATTTACTTAGCATTAATTGCAAAGAACAAATGTTTTGAGTAGCAATTGATTCATTAGTATCTAAAGTTTTAGCCCGAAATACTGGAACGAGTTGGTTAAAAGGAATCCGCACATCTATCCAACTATTATTTACAGTGTCGAAAGAGTAGGAATAAGCTATACCATCCCACTTTGACTCGGTACGCGCTAGAAATTTGTAACGTTGACCGTCTCCTTTAACGCGCAGTTCTATACCTTCATAATTAGATAAATTGAATGGAGGCTCAATATTTTTAGTCCTTACGGAAGCAAAACCACCAGAATTTTGAGTAGATACATTGCCTGTAAATACTGCCAAGTTATCAATAAACTTAATTTTACTTTCGCTTACCCCACCCATTACTACATCATCCACTGCGCCCCAAATTGCTTTTAAATCTGGCGAGGGATTAGTAAAGTCAAATATAAGTTTTTCTGTGGATTTATTTAGATATTTCGCCGCCGCTTGGACGAGATTTTTTACTCCCAAATACTCCACATTTTCCGGGGTATCGCCGACAACTTCCGGCTGATAGAATTTAATTCCTTGATTGTATTTAGCCCGATCGCTCGTGTCTCCTTCTACAGGCTGCACTTTGACTGACGTACAACAAATTACTGCTTGCACATTTGCCATCAATTGCGGTGTTAAGGTTTCGGGTCTTGTAATGTCACCTTCGATTAATTCTATATTTTGAGGAAGTATAGCCTTAGCGCGATCGCAATTTCTTACCAAACACCGCACTCTATAACCGCGATCGCTCAATCTTTGCACTACGCGCTTACCTACACCACCTGTCGCCCCAGCTACTAATACGATTCCCACACTTTTACCAATAGACATATCTTTATTATCGTTACCTAGAAGCAACCGTTGTAGGCAGCCAATAAAAGGGATAATTTCAAAGTAAGCCAGAGTTTTAACAAATCTACCTACATCCCACAAGCGATTTTTTTGGTTCACACAGCTTTGTCAGATTCCTCAACTAACGCCTCGGCTTCAATTTCTACTAACATCTCAGGAGAAATTAAGCGATTTACTTCTACCATTGTTGTAGCTGGTCGAATTTCGCCAAAAAATTCGCCATGTGCTTTACCGACTTTTTCCCATTCATCAATGTTTGTGACGTAAATTCGCGTGCGAACAACGTTAGTTAAGCTTGCACCTGCCGATTGTAATGCAGATTCAATATTTCGCAGAATTTGGACAGTTTGCTTATAAGCATCGCCCATACCAACAATTGCACCACTGTTATCCGTTGCGGTTGTACCAGAAACATAAACAAAGTCACCGATCCGAACTGCCCGCGAATAGCCTACAATTGGCTCCCAATAACTTCCAGTTGAAATATTTTTTCTGTCCACTGTAAGTTTCTACCTCAAAAGCCCAACTCTTACCTTCTAGTTTAAGATCGAGCGATGGAACAGGAAGATATAGAAACTATTACCCCCGGAAATCTCTTGATTGTCGATATGGATGGAACAGTACGAGAACCGCGTTCTAATCACAAGTTTATCGAAAGTCCGGGAGATCAAAAACTTATGCGGGGTGCGGAAGGCGCGATCGCTTATTTTGCTAGTGAAGGTTGGAAAATAGTTGGTGTAACTAATCAAGCTGGGGTGGCGGCGGGTAAAAAGTCCTTGACTAGCTGCGTTAAAGAGCAGCAGCAAACAATGATTTTACTTCCAGAAATTGAAGAAGTTTACTTTTGCCCAGATTTTCCGGGTAAAAAATGCTTTTGCGTTACTCCGACTGAAGCACGCGACTATAGCAAGCATGAACTATCAGGTACATTTCGTAAACCCAACCCAGGAATGTTATTGCTGGCGATGGAAATACACAACGCAGATAAAATATTATTTGTTGGCGATCGCACTGAAGATAAACAAGCAGCGCAATCTGCCTCAATCAAGTTTCAGCAAGCCGAAAACTGGCGTAGAACTTATGGCGATTTCTGAAATTGCAATAGTAGCGATCAGCAATATGCTTTCTTCAACTTCTACAAATCTTCCTACAACTATGCTGCAATTTCAACCCCCCCTTTTCGTCCAACAAGTTATAGATACATCAATAGGTGCAATGGTGTACTATAGCCCTGTTATTAATTGCGATCTCCAATTACCCCCACTAATATTTCTGCATAGTTTTGGTGGTGGTGCTTCGGCTTACGAATGGTCTAAGGTTTACCCAGCGTTTACTAATAGCTACTGCGTTATTGCTCCAGATTTAATTGGTTGGGGAGAATCTGCTCATCCAGCACGCGATTATGGGGTTTCTGACTACCTGACAACGATTGCCGAATTTATTTCCCAAGTTTGTACATCGCCAGCAATAGTTGTAGCTTCTTCTCTGACGGCGGCTTTAACTATTCGCCTCGCAATTGAACAGCCAGAATTGTTTCAAGCTTTATTCCTAGTCGCTCCATCAGGGTTTGATGATTTTGGACAGGGTGCAGGGCGCAGGCTACCATTACAAGTTATCAATACACCTTTACTAGATCGCTTAATCTACACTTTGGGCGCTGAAAATGAAATTGCCGTGCGTAATTTTCTAGAACGATTTTTGTTTGCCGATCCTAAGCGCGTTTCTTCGGAAATAGTCCAAGCTTATTTAGCTTCAGCCCAAAAACCTAATGCGATTTATGCTGCGCTTGCTTTTTTACGAGGCGATCTTTACTTTGACTTATCCTTATATATTCAACGTTTGACTACACCTACAGTCATGCTGTGGGGAGAATCTGCACAGTTCACAGATATCAAACTGGGGCGGCGTTTAGCACAACTAAATCCCTCAGCAATTAAGCTCCAAGGGATTGCTGGCGCGGGTGTATTGCCTCATTTAGAAGTGCCAGAAATAGTAATTGCTCTCCTCCAATCTTATTTAAGTAATATTACTTAAATAGGAATATTTATCGCTACTAAGGCAACTTATTATTTAAAATTTCGTCTTAATTAACTGGAGAAATTCTACCTTTAAGTTAGCATAATTGCGATTTAGAAACATTAAATAAATACGTCTATATAAGTAGAAAAAAATAGGAACAATATACACTTTACAGCATCTAGGTAATTAAGAAAACAGCTAATATTTTTACGAGGAATCTTTACTAATGACTATTTTTTTCAATCGTTTGCAAGCAAAAACAGCCGGAATAATGGCGATCGCACTTAGCTATGGTAGCGTTGCACCTTTAGTTATGTCTGCACCTTCTTTTGCTCAAAATACAACTTTTAACGATGTATCTAGCAATTATTGGGCAAGTCCTTTTATTGCCGAACTTGCCAGACGCGATATCATTGCTGGCTTCCCTGATAGTAGTTTCCGCCCAGATCAAAGCGTAACCCGCGCTCAGTTTGCAGCAATTGTGCGTAAAGCTTTTAATAAAAGCACCGAGCGTAGTGCAATCAATTTTACTGATGTACCAGCAAATTATTGGGCATCTAATGCAATTCAAGAAGCCTACAGAACAGGTTTTCTCTCTGGCTATCCAGGAAATCGCTTTCAACCAGAGCAAAATATTCCCCGCGAACAAGTTTTAGTATCATTGGCTAGCGGTTTAGATTACACCACCAACAATTCAAGTATTCTTAGCCAATACTATAACGACGACAACAGCATCTCTAGCTATGCTCGTAGTCCAGTGGCGGCGGCAACCCAAAGAGGGATAGTTGTTAACTATCCTAATGTTAAATTCCTCAACCCAACTCGCACTGCCACCCGCGCCGATGTAGCAGCTTTTATCTATCAAGCTTTAGTAGAATCGGGGCAAGTATCGGCAATTAATTCAGCCTACGTTGTCGGACAAACTCAACCAACTACTCCGACTACGCCTCAAGCGATCACAATTCCATCAGGAACTACTATTCCTGTTAGATACGACCAAGCCGAGCGGATTTTGGTGACAAAAGAAGAAACTGCTCCTTTAACGCTAACAGTGTCACAAAATGTTGTAACTCGTGAGGGTACAGTGTTAATGCCTGCGGGTAGCAAAGTAGTCGGCGAATTGCGTCCAGCTAGTGGTGGTTCTCAGTTTTATGCTCAGGAATTAGTATTATCTGGCGGTCAGAGATATAAGATTAGCGCTACGTCAGAAGTAATTACAAAAACTGAGAACATCCGCAAAGGTATTAATGTTGGTAATGTAGTTAAAAATGCTGCTTTGGGTGCAGCAGCAGCCGCAGCGATTTCGGCGGTAACTGGCGATCGCGCGATCGCAACAGAAGAAGTTTTAGGCGGTACGGGGATTGGTGCTTTAGTCGGCTTGTTTCTAGGTAGAAACAGTGTGGATTTAGTCACGATCGATCCTGATACTGATTTGCCATTAACCTTGACTTCTGAATTGGCGCTCAATCGCTAAGATAAAGACTCTATAAGGGCAACCAAACTATAAACTTGGTTCCTAAACCATTTTGTGCAGGGCTGAAAACTTCAATTTCACCCTGCATTTGTTCCATTAATTCTTTGGCGATCGCAAGGCCCAATCCTGTCCCAGGAATTGCCGAATTTTCCTGTATTCCCCGATAATGCCGCTCGAAGACTTTTCCTAAATCGGCTTGAGGAATTCCTAGGCCCGTATCGCTAATCGCTACTCCTTGAAAGCCGTCGCCTTTGATGCCGGATTGAATCTCAATTTGTCCTCTGGCTGGGGTGTATTTCAAAGCATTATCGATCAAATTGCTTAACACTTCCCGTAATGCCCCCTCATCAGCTTTTACTGCGGGTAAATTTGCTGGGATGTCTGCATATAAGTTCAAATTTCGCTCTTGGGCGATCGCTGTTGCCGATTCTACTAAGGGCGCTAATACTTTACCCACAACACACAATTGGTTGCTGCTTGCGGCGGGCAATAAGGGCAGAGGCTTTATTGGTTCTACTTTTGCCTCCCTAAATAGGGCTGGCGGTAAAGCTTTGTGTGATTCTAGGTCGTCTACTGTTAAGTCTATGGCTCGATCGAACTGTTTGAGCAATTCTTGCAGGCGATCGCTTTCTCGCACAATATTATCGGCTACTGCCCGATTAGCGTCTTCTGGTGCAAAGCGCTTGAGCAATAGCTTTCCAAAGGTTCGTAATGCTGTGAGGGGATTGCGAAATTGATGTAATAAGTTATCTAGTAAATCTCTTTGCTGCTGCTGTAAATGCTGCTGTTGGTGTAATTGCTGCTCAACCCACTCTCTGCGCCAGTCCATTGAACAAGCGATCGCTAAAGTTTGAGCAATTGTTTCAATTTCTTTGCGCTCAGTTTCATTCCATGCTCTGTCTTCTCTCCCAGTCACTAATAGCCCCATTAACATTCCTTCATAAATTAAAGGCAATACTATTTGTCTAGTTGGGATTAATGGCTGCGGCTGAGTTTTATCTTGCCAAAATTCTCTTGCTGGCAATGGTACAGGGGTAAACGCGGTATTTGGTAATAGCTTTGGGACATTTTCGCCTGTTTCTTGGAGTAGCACTCCGGCGGCTGACTTTGCTTTTTGCCAAGCGGCTAAGTCGGGGTAGGCAAATACTGGAATCAACTTTGCCTGGCTACTTTCTTTTTCTACCAATTCTTCTGTTAAGTACACAATAGTCCACACCGCCCCCAATCTCTGGGTTAGCGTGGCGACTTGGACTTGGCATAGAGCAACAAAATCAGAACTGGTCAGCATTTTTTAGCTACTAAAACTTATCAGGCTTTCCCATCCCTAGGGACTTTTGCCTCATATTAACAAGGGAATTGAGCTAATAGCTGTTCTGTCCCTTTTCCAAATAGATTTTTAAACTTGTTAAACAATACATTCGTCTGAGTTTAGGAGTCAGCATTGAACCCGGTCTAAGGCTTTTACTCATTTCTTGCTTTCTGCTCTTACATAAGTATCTAACATCTTTAACCCTTGTTAAGTTTTTAAACAACTTCTTAACCTTAGCGCCAGTTTTAACCATATTTTGATGACTTTGTATCAAATGCTTAATATAACTTGATTTCTAAAATTCAGAAAGATATACTGACGACGTAATTTGTAATTATAACTACAATATTTGAGCGTTTAAAGAGGAGGACAAAAGGTTGGCAAGGAGACGGAAGCGTAAAAGTCGTCGTCGTCAAGAAGGACGGCGCATCTTGGAACACGTGCCTCAATTTAGCATTGAAAGTGGGGAAGATAAACCTGTAACCGCCGCTAGAAAGTATATTCAATCGGCGGGAATTCTACCACCAGCACTGCTACTTGTAAAACGGAACGAACACACAACAGACCGTTATTTTTGGGCAGAAAAAGGGTTATTTGGGGCGCAGTATGTGGAAGAGAATCATTTTTTGTTTCCTAGTCTGCGGTTTTTAGAAAACCCCGTAGAAAAGGAATTAGTTACTATACGTAAGTAAGGGTGATAGAGGAGTAAGTTTAAATGGTATCGATCAGTTATAAATCCTGAAAAATATTGATTTTGAGGTTTTTACCGGAAATACCAGGGTGCGATTGTTAATGTCAGTCAAAGGACCCTACTCAAGTGATTAGATTTGGGTGGGGTAATTTTTTGGCAATAAATATCTACGTTTCGCGATCGCTAGCAGGTATCAAGGGGATAGCCCGCCTAAGTTCAAGTATTTCATCGCGGTGAGCCTTGACCCAAATAGCCACGTCATTATTGCTTGTAGGTTGCAGCTTTAGGGATACTTGTTCAATGCGAGCCGCTTTTTTCCAATAAAAAATACCTGCTATTGGGGACGCAAGAACTAATACTAGAAAAACTCTACCCAATTCGGGAAAAAGTATCGACAGCGCCAGGACTAAACTGAGAAGACCCGCACTTGCTAGCAATGTCAGCAGAATTGCCAGAAAAATACTAGGTCTGACCAACCCAGCAAAAGTAACAGAGTTATTTTCCTTATCTATAGTGGCAACGCGATAGGCTCTTTGGTCAAAATATTGTTGTAGTTGAGCCATAACTGTAGCTTCTGGTTGCTGGGAAATTAGTTCTATTTGTTCAGTGCGATCTTTAGCAGAGGCTCGAATGAAGAAAAACAAGCCCGTTGCTAACACCAAAGTCAGTACAAAAAGTGAGGGGATAGTAGCAGTATTCACGGAAGAAGGGTTAACTCATACCAACTTCTTTATTATTGGCTACCCAGGAGAAGTATTAATATATTCTTGCCAAAGACGAGCCAAGTCTTGAGAAAGAGTTTGCCACTGGGGAAGAATTTGATACATTCTCCTCGGACGACCGCGCCCTTGCACTTTTTTCCAGTAACCCGTAATAGCTTTTTCGTCTTCAAGGAATTTAATGGCACTGTACAAAACAGTATCCGAAAGTCGATAGCGTGGATGTTCAGTTTCGAGCAAGGCAATAAGCTCTGTACCGTAAGACTCTTTTTTGACTAAAACAGAGAGAACATAACATACTGCTAGTTCTTGACCTAAGTATGTTGGAGGACGATGCCGAAAAAACTCATAAATATGCTCAAGTTTCATTTGTCGCTCGCCTAGTAATGTTTTCATAGACATAGGATGTGGGTTAGCGTTGGCTTGAGACAGGGCGGATGAACAACGGATAGATCGCAAAAGGAAAAAGTAAAAAAAAATTCAGTTAGCTTTATTTTCCTAAGCTTGTCAATTAACCTCTTAATGACTTGTATATTTGTGAACTTTTAGGGAAACTATGGACGCGAAAATTTATAAAAAATAAGGTTACCAAAATCTATATGGCTTTAAAGCAATTGATGGGTTGTTAGAGCAATTGGTACTTATTCGGATTGCTGCCATAATTTTGAGGACAACTAACTTGGTTTGCAAAACTTTGGAGTAATTTAGTCATAAGCTGCTATAGGATGACAATAGAGTAGATTTGACGCAATTTTAAACGGTTTATTTGAGTTTGTCTGCCAAAATCGTTAAATTGCTCCTTTCAGCTATGACGCGATCGCATTTAAGTAAGCTAAAACACAAAAAAGTTACCAAAAAATACTTTTGGATTAATTTTGGCGAAGTCCTGCTCAAATATATTTATAAGGTGTAGATTCTAAACACCCGTATTGGGAATTATTTATTGTGGAAAAATCTGAATCGAAATCTCCTCCCGCCGCCCTTCAACAAATAGCTGTTGCGTTTCGTCTGGTTGGCTGGGCTAGTTTCTGGGTTCAGTTGGTGTTAGGCGTGGTTTCTACCTTGGTTTTGATTTTTGCCAGCCTAGGGCGCGATATAGCGACTCAAGGACAAACTAACGCTGGAACCGGAATCGGCATAGTATTTGCTGTTAGTGGAATTGTGACTTTGGCAATTGGGGGCTATATAGCTTTTCGTTATACCCGGATTGGGAAGCGCTTGCAATCGACCAATCCCAGTAACCGCCCGCGTAAAGCCGATACAATTCAAATTCTCCGGCTAGGGTTAATTATTAATTTGGTAGGGACATTATTAACTATTTTAGGAGCGCAAGCGATCGCCGGAATTTTGCTTTTGCGCTCTTTATCTTTACCGCAAGGGTTTGGAGCGGCTATCTACAATCCGCAACAAGTTATCCGCCCTGTAGATATTTTTGTAGTACAGGCAAATACTAATACTGTTGCTGCTCATTTTGCTGGACTTATAGCAACGTTATTTTTATTAAATCGCGTTACCAAACAGTGAACGAGAGCAGCTGTTGTATGCTGAACTATGGGCAGAAAAATTAGGTAATAATCCGTGTTGGATATTAAACAAATTAGAGAACAGCCTCAAACGGTACAAGAATTACTAAATCGTCGTGGCGAGTACGATTTAGAGCCAATATTGCTGTTGGATAAGCAGATGCGAGAACTCGAAGCTAAAAAGTCGCATCTCCAAGCCCGAAGTAATGAAATTGGTAAATTAGTCGGGCAAAAAATGAAGGCTAATCCTCAAGATGGGGATATTGCTGCTTTACGAAGTGAAGGTAATGATGTCAAAGCTCAAGTAAGCGAATTAGAACCCCAAGAAAGGGCGTTGAGTGAGGAATTAAAAACCTTACTTTTAGCTCTGCCAAACTTGCCTAGCGAGACGACACCAATAGGGAGAAGCGAAGCTGAGAATATTGAAGTGCGCCGATGGGGGGAAGAATTTATCCCCCAAAATCCGGCTATTCTGCCCCATTGGGAAATTGGTGAAAAATTAGGTATTTTTAATTTTGAGCGATCGGTAAAGATTGCCCAAAGTAGATTTGTGACGCTTATAGGTGCAGGTGCAGCCTTAGAGAGGGCATTAATTCAATTTATGCTCGATCGCCAAATAGCTGCTGGCTATCAAGAAATCATCCCGCCAATTTTGGTTAATACGCAGTCGCTAACAGCGACAGGACAGTTACCCAAGTTTGCTGAGGAAAGCTTTAAATGTGCAGATGATGACTTGTGGCTAATTCCTACAGCAGAAGTGCCAATTACAAACTTATATCGAGATGAAATTTTAGCTGCGGAAAATTTACCGATTTCTCATTGTGCGTATACGCCTTGTTTTCGCCGAGAAGCTGGCTCTTACGGGCGCGATACTAGAGGTTTAATTCGCCTGCATCAATTTAATAAAGTTGAATTAGTTAAATTTGTTCATCCTAGTGCGTCCGAAGACGAGCATCAAAAATTAGTCCAAGATGCAGAGGCAATTTTACAAGCATTGCAGTTGCCTTATCGAGTCATGGAGCTATGTAGTGGAGATATGGGATTTTTGGCGGCGAGGTGCTACGACTTGGAGGTATGGCTACCATCGGCGGGCAAGTACCGAGAAATTTCTAGCTGTTCCAATTGCAGGGATTATCAAGCACGTAGAGGGCAGATCCGCTTTAAGGAAGCCGGAAAAAAAGGCACTCAGTTTGTCCATACCCTAAATGGTTCGGGATTGGCCGTAGGGCGGACAATGGCAGCAATTTTAGAAAATTATCAGCAGCCCGATGGGACAGTACGGATACCGGAAGTATTGCAACCAATCCTCAAACGCGATCGCCTTTGAAAAGTCAAAATTTGCTCCTAATTACCCTGCATTCTTTAGCCATTGCCCCGTCCAACGCTACATCAGCTTAGAATTAGAGAAATGTTGCGTTTGATTAAAATTTTCTATGTCAGTATTGGCAGCGATCGCCGTTTTAGCGGTTCTTATAGTAGTACACGAACTAGGACACTTTGTAGCCGCCCGTTCTCAGGGTATTCACGTTAACCGCTTTTCTTTAGGTTTTGGTCCAGTTTTATTCAAATACCAGGGAATAGAAACTGAGTATGCTGTTAGAGCTTTTCCCTTGGGTGGCTTTGTTGGTTTTCCCGATGACGATCCTGATAGCAAAATTCCCCCCAACGACCCCGATTTGCTCCGCAATCGCCCGGTAATTGATCGCGCGATCGTCATTAGCGCTGGAGTAATTGCTAACTTAATTTTTGCTTACTTACTACTGGTAACTCATATTGGTTTTGTTGGTATTCCTCAAGCCAGCCAACCAGGCGTATTAGTCCCAGAATTAGCTGCAAATGTGAGTAGGGTAGCGACGGATGCGGGAATTAAACCCGGCGATGTAATTTTGGCAGTCAACGATCACACTTTTGGCAACTCCTTACAAGAAATGGAGGCTTTAAGCCAAATCATTAAAACAAGTGCAGGCACGCCACTTCAGCTAACGATAGAGCGCAAAAACGAACAACTATCTGTAAATGTCACCCCGGAAGTCAAAGCAGGCGATCGCGGTAGTATTGGCATTGCGCTTGCGCCTAATGGTACGGTAGAGCGGAAAAAAGTTGCTAGTATATTGGCTGCTTTTAGCGCTGCGGCTTCAGAATTTCAACGGATTGTGGTGCTAACAGTTAATGGTTTTGGGCAACTAATCGGCAACTTTGGCGAAACGGCTGGTCAAATTTCTGGACCTGTGGCGATCGTTGATTTTGGCGCAAAAATTGCTCGTTCTGATGCTGCGAACTTGCTGCAATTTGCGGCTTTAATTAGCATCAACCTTGCCGTAATTAACACTTTGCCTCTACCTGCCTTAGATGGCGGTCAATTGGCATTTTTGTTATTTGAAGCAGTGAGCGGCAAACCTTTACCCACACGCATTCAAGATGGTGTTATGCAGACCGGACTGATGTTATTGTTGGGTTTGGGAATTTTCTTAATCGTGCGCGACACGGCAAACTTGGAGTGGGTACAAAAACTATTTCAGTGAGCATCACTCGCAAGTGGGCAGCTAAAAAGCAACGGGCGTTAGAGATTTTGGTGCGTCTGAAAACTCTTTATCCAGACGCACCTTGTACGCTTAATTACGAAACGCCTGTACAACTTCTGGTGGCAACTATTTTATCGGCGCAATGCACCGACGAGCGAGTTAATTTAGTTACGCCAGAGTTGTTTCGCCGATTTCCTGACGCGGCGGCTTTGGCCAAAGCCGATATTGAAGAATTAGAAGTTTTAATTCGTTCTACAGGCTTTTATCGCAATAAAGCTAAAAATATTCAAGCGGCGGCGGGTTTGCTAGTTCAGGACTTTAACGGACAAGTCCCTAAAAGCATGGAGCAATTATTAAAGCTTCCAGGAGTAGCCCGAAAAACGGCAAATGTGGTACTGGCTCATGCTTACAACATTAATGCTGGGGTAACGGTAGATACTCATGTCAAGCGTTTAAGCGATCGCCTGGGCTTGACGGAATATACCGATCCAATTCGCATCGAGCGCGATTTGATGCGCTTGTTGCCGCAGCCAGACTGGGAAAATTGGTCAATTAGATTGGTATATCACGGCAGAGCAGTCTGTAAAGCGAGAAGCCCCCTTTGCAGCCTTTGCACACTTGCAGATTTGTGTCCATCGGCGGTGTTGCCTGTAGATAAGTGAATAGGTGTATGGAATTAGCGTTGCAATGCTAAATACAATATTTTTTATTAAACTAAAATAATTAAAAAAAGCATTTTTGTCTAGCTAAGTCAGACTTAACAAAATTTCATTCCACTTTATTTTATGAATACCCTTAAGTTCTTTATCTTCTTCTACTAACTTTGAATAACCTGCAATAAAATCTTCTAGAGATGTAATTAGTCTTAAATAATATTTAAGCGTTGGTAGAACTCCATTAATAATAATCTGGCATCCATGCTCTTTCGCTATATTCTTAACTTCCATCGCAATTATTTCAGCTTGTGATACTTCTATGTCAGCTGATGAAAATATACAATATCTTCGGGGATTAAACTTAACAATTTTGTCTTTTGCAATCCGTAATATTTGCATATCAATCTTTTTCCATGTTTAATCTCTATAGCTTCAATTAAACTTTTATTTTTGTCAAAGATTTCTATGTCTCCTGCACTTTTCGATGTAAGGTCAGAAGCTGTATGACTTCCTAATTGCTTCAAGCTGCATAACTTATATCTTTCGACTTTCAGAATCAACAGTTGGTAGATAGTATAAAATGCAAGCACAGGTAGTTTTGAAGCTCCAGAAGTTTTATAGCTAAACTCAAAATGTTCGTCTAAACAACTTAAAATAGTATTAATATCTAGTTTGTCCGCATTCGATAATCTAGTAATTATTACTTTGCTTCTTTCTGTCCCTTTTCTGACTTGATGGAGCAAAAATCTTAAAATAATTTCTGCCTTATCAGGTTTACTCTGAACATAGTCAATAACTTGCAAAAAAGCCTTTTTAACAACTTTATCGCTAATTTTGCCATTATAATCAACTGTGTAAGGGTAAGGTTGTTCCAAAGAACGGGTTAGCCAACCACTTTCAGCCATTGCTGGAAGTCCTAATTCTTTTAATGTAGGTGTAATATGCTGAGTATCAATAGTTCTACCTGAAAAGCCACCTTCCATATTAGATTGATGATATCTAATGTCCTGCGCTGGATAAAGTGTTTTATGAACTAATAAAGTTATCAAAACAGTATATACACCTTTTTGTTGAAAACACTTTTGAGCAATTTCAGTTAAAAATTCTTGCTCCTCAACATTAATTATTTCTTGAACATCCTCAATATTTTCTGAGCCTTCATAGCTTTGCAGCAATTTGTCTCTATGATTCATAGAATTAAAAACTGGTAGTTTTAACTGAATAGTTTTGATTGAAAAAAGCTTAGATTCACTGCTTTGCACATTTTGATGTTGAGATTTTGTAATAAATATTTGTTCTTTTATTTCAATAGCCAATTCATATATCATAGGAATACAAACAGAATTACCAACTTGTTTGTAAGATTCTCCTAAACTACTATGAATTATAAAATCATTAGGAAACCCCATTAACCGATAGCACTCTTTAATAGTCAATTTACGAACTACATCTTCTTCGGGAATATAAATAAAGAATCTTCCAGACGTTTCTTGAGAAGGTATGGTAGGATGAACGCCTGCTATTGAGTAAATTCTATTAGGTTGATGATGCACTCGTGAAAGGTGATGGGTATTTGGTCTTACTCCTTTTTTCCAAATATTCTTATTACGATAACCCACAAAAATTAAACCAGATGCTTGTTTTTTGGGTGTATCTATCATTGTATATTCCTCACTTTTTAGATATTCAAAAGCCTGGTCTTGACATAAAAAGTTTTGTAGCTGAGGAACAGGATGAACTGAATTGAGTTTACTAAAATTAAATTTTATATTTTTGGTTGCAATAATAATAATTCTTTCTCTATTTTGTGGAACTCCAAAGTTTTTAGCATTTAGAATCTTGTAATCAACCAAATAACCTAAATCTTCTAAAGCATAAAGAATTATATCTAGGGTGCTGCCTTTATCGTGATGAATTAAGTGTTTTACATTTTCTAAAACAACTACACTAGGACGTTTAGTTTCAATTATTTTACCTATATAAAAAAATAGTGTCCCCCTTGTATCCTGAAAACCTCCTCGTTTTCCACAAATGCTAAAAGGTTGACAAGGAAAACCGGCTGTTAAGATATCGAAATCTGGTATTTCTTTAATATTTATTTGGGTGATATCGCTCTTGGGTACTTCTCCAAAATTATTAAAATAAACTTTTTGACAAGCCTCATCTATTTCACAAGAATAAACACACTGATAACCCGCTTTCTCAAAAGCAATCCTAAAACCACCAATTCCAGCAAAAAGATCGACAAACTTCAACATATTGATATTTAACTAAACAGATGCTTTATCCAAGTGTGCTTATCACTTGAGATAAAGTATGTTAGTGAAAAAGTAGTAGGATTAGCCCATGACAAATAAAGTAGAAAATGCTAGCCCATTAAATTATTATGCCAATTAGAGAAAACTAATGTGATCGCAATCTATAAAGCTACAGTTTGCCCAGTTTGAGCGGAGCGCCTAGCTGCATCGGCAACTTTGAGCGCGTACAGACTTGCTGCGGAACTGACATATAACTGCGTACCATTAATTAAATGGTCTAATACCATATCTGTATCTTTGGCAAATAAACCCCGGCGCGTACCGACTTCAATGGGTTTTGTCCCTTCGGCGTTGATTAATTTTCCGTCTTCTTTGTCAAAACTTAAACCGCCTTTTTCGCCATCAACCGTAAATTTGCGTTCATCTAGCCAAATAGTTTCGCCTTTACCATAAACAACTTCGGCAACAAGTCCGCTAGTAAACTTTAACTGCGTTGTACACAAGCAAGCTTTGTAAAACTCTCCCTCCATTCCCCAATAGCGGTTTTGACAGCTAACACTCGCAACAGTCCCAAATAAATCCGTTAGGCGGTGCAAGCGTGATACTGCGCCACTTACGGGAAAGCCAAATAATGTTTTGTTGTAAGTCCAACGCTGGGGTGCGGGAGATTGGTGATTTAAGGTGCTATAACGAGCGTAAAATGGATTGCCAATGGTTGATAAATTTTCTTTTAAGGCTTGGTGCAAGCCGCCGAGTAATTCTATATGTTCTACGTGCAGTAGTTTATTTTGCCGATTCGCTAGGTTAATTAATTCTTCAGCTTCGTATACCTCCAAAGATAAGGGATACTCAACTACAACGTGCTTTCCGTGTCGCAAGGCTTGACGACAAACGGAACCATGTTCGCTATTGATAGTTGCAACAATTACTAAATCTATCTCTAAGCTTACTAATTCTTCTACAGATGCGATCGCATCTGCATCGTATTGTTGAGCAAATTCGGCGGTTTTGTCTGTTGTATGCCCAACTACCGCCACTAAATTAGCTCTATCATCTTGCTGCAATATCTCTGCTCTAAGCTTTGCTGCATAACCCGTACCAACTAAACCTACTCTAATCGGGGTATCAACTTCTAAGGAATTAATCATAATTTACACTTACTTAACACTAGCCACCAAACACTTTTATCATTTAATCGCTACATCATCCCTATTAGTATTGTTTTATTTTCTACGTTTAATTCGTCTAATTTGCTCGGATTCTTGTAATATTTCTTCTATCCCACCTGCCTCAATATCTTGAACGTAGTTAATCTTAATTTCTTCTAATAAATCTACAAGCAAAGTTCGGATTTCTTTAAGGTTATGTTCTTTTTGCAACTCTACTTTCAGACCTTCACTAAAGTTGTCAGTTAGCTGCCTCCACATTTTTGCACTTTGCGGATCTTCCATCACACTTACGATTGCACTATAGGCAGATTGTGTTATGTCACTAGCTAATTGCTTGGGTAAATTACTTACTCCTGGCACATTTTGAAGCTGTTTGTATATCGGAGACTGGTTAAGGATATTTTGAATATTGTGATGTATTAATACTTCAATATCTGGCTGAATTTTGGGAATAACTTGATAAACACTTAAATGTAATATGCGAGATACGATTTCTTGAATTTCATTAGTGTTGTTGATATCAATGTAACTACCGCTTTTGGAACGCAGTAGCCAGCGACTAATATTACCATTTTTAATTGCTTCTTGAAGCTGATCTATTAACCTGATACCAACGACTTCAGTAATTTCTTCAGCAAAATTAGCAACAAAATCGCGGTTAATTTGCGATCGCACGGCTTCAAGATTCATTAGCTGAGATTGATACAAGCGAATCGTTACCGGAATTACTCTCAATAGTCGCAAAATAGGTATCAGCAGCACTACAGGTAACAACAGCAAAATATCGTACCAGCGCCTCAGCATTGCTTCTAGCCAGCTTAATCGGTTGTGGAGGCTAATAAAAAATGTCCGAGTTAAAAAATCTATGCTGAAAATAACGACAAATGGTAAATCTATTAACCAAAATTTATCTACAAAGTTACTATTTTCTCCTATATCTCGGTAGTAGTTAGTCGCAATCAAAGGACGCAACTGAGTATTAAAAAAGTTAATTTCTTTCTCCCAACCTGCTTGAGCTAAATATAATTGGCTCCAAAATAAGGTAAATGCTTCGTGGGCTGATGTTTCTATAGTGCGGTTATTAAAACTAGCTACATGGAGGCGCATCAATCTCTTGATTTTAGCCAAATTTCCAGTTTTACCCGCCGCATCAAAAGGATTGTCTTCAATCATTTCATTACTAAGTTGACGCAATTGTTGCAACAGGTTTTCGACTTCTGGCGACTGCAATCCGGTTTGGTTAATTTGAGTTTCTAATTGCTCTACTTTAGAAAGATATCTTTGAGTTTCTCGGTGAGGTTCTATACCTTTAACTTGGTCGTAGTATCTAACTATTATTGGGGCTTCTGTAAAGTAAAAATCCCGCCAAGGGACATAACTAAGATCGAACATAACTAAAATTAAGTTCACCACAGCAATAATTGCTAGTAACTTTTCTAACCACAGATTGCGGCGAACAGATTTTTTTCTAGATTTTACTTGTTGAACAGATAGCATAGCTCAAAAGTTTATGTGTATTTTTTCCTTTAGCAACCGCAAACCACGTAAGATCTTTTCTGCCTGCCCCCAAGATTGGCTAAAATAAAGAAATACTGGCTTCTTCCCTAGCACTAATGACTTCAACTGTTGTAAAACCACCCCGCTTAAATTCTCCCACCCTGCATCAACTACCGAACGGTTTGACAATTGTAGCCGAGCAGATGCCAGTAGAAGCTGTTAACTTGAGTTTGTGGATTAATGTGGGTTCCGCAAATGAACCTGATGATATTAATGGCATGGCTCACTTTCTCGAACACATGGTTTTTAAAGGAACTAAGCGCATTGTGAGCGGAGAGTTTGAGCGCCGAATTGAAGAACGAGGTGCAGTCACTAATGCGGCGACTAGCCAAGATTACACCCATTACTACATCACCACCGCCCCCAAAGATTTTTCCAGCCTAGCACCTCTGCAAATTGATGTAGTGCTTAATTCTTTAATTCCCGATGATGCTTTTGCTAGAGAGAAGTTAGTCGTATTAGAAGAAATCCGCCGCTCTGATGATAATCCCCGCCGTCGCACTTTTGCTCAAGCGATGCAAACCGCCTTTGCACGTTTACCCTATCGCCGCCCCGTACTTGGGCCCTTTGAAGTAATTTCTCAGCTTCAGCCGCAGCAAATGCGCGATTTTCATACCTCTTGGTATCAACCAGAGTCTATTACCGCCGTAGCTGTGGGTAATTTGCCTGTAGAAGAATTAATTGAAATTGTCTCGAACGGGTTTACAGAAGCTACAAATCCATCAGCCGTTGTTAGCAGTCAGCCGTTAGCAACTAATCTCAAAGAAGAAGCTGCTTTTACAGAAATTGTCCGCCACGAGTTGAATGATGATAGTCTGCAACAAGCGCGTTTAGTGATGGTATGGCGCGTTCCAGGGTTGAGTAATCTTCAGGAAACTTACGCTTTAGACGTATTAGCAGCAATCCTTGGATCGGGGCGTACTTCAAGGCTGGTGAGAGATTTACGGGAAGAAAAAGGACTTGTTTCTAATATTTCTGTTAGCAATATAACTCAGCGCTTGCAGGGTACTTTTTATATTTCTGCAACGCTCCCTGTAGAAAACTTGGCGCAGGTAGAAGCAGCAATTGCCCAGCATATTCATACTATTCAAACTAAACCCGTTGAAGAATGGGAAATTGCCCGCATTCGCACTCAAGTCGCAAATCGATTTATTTTTGCTAACGAAACCCCAAGCGATCGCGCGGGTTTATACGGCTACTATCAATCTATGGTAGGAAACTTAGAGCCAGCCTTTGATTACCCTGCTAGAATTCAATCCTTGGATGCGTCGGTGATGCAAGCCGCCGCCCAAAAGTATCTCTCGGCGGATGCTTACGGCGCGGTTGTTCTCAAGCCTTAACTAAGTATGTGGACGCAAATAGCCGAACATATCTCCCAAAATCAACCAGAGTTTAAGAAAATTGAAAGTCGTCGTTCTGTAAGTGGTGGCTGCATTAATCAAGGCTATGCGATCAGTGATGGCGACTTCACTTATTTTGTGAAGTTAAACGAGGCTGCTAAAATTGCTATGTTTGCAGCCGAAGCATTAGGGTTGGAGCAAATGGCGCAAACAAACACTATCCGCGTACCAAAACCGATTTGTTGGGGTACGGCAAAGAATTCTGCTTACCTAGTCTTAGACTGGTTGGAATTAAGCCCTGGAACTCCTAATTCTTGGCAAGAAATGGGGCAAAATCTAGCTGCAATGCACCGCACGACTAGCTCTAAGGGTTTTGGGTGGGAACAAAATAATACGATTGGCTCTACACCGCAGATTAATAATTGGACAACTGATTGGGTAGAATTTTACGCTTCTGGTCGCCTAGGCTATCAATTTCAGTTGGCTAAACGGCGGGGAGGGCATTTTCCCCAGCAAGAACAATTATTAGCATCCCTGCCGCAACTGCTATCCTCGCACCAAGTGCAACCATCTTTAGTACACGGCGATTTGTGGGGAGGTAACGCTGCTTGTACAAAAGAAGGAGAGCCAGTAATTTTCGATCCTGCAACCTATTACGGCGATCGCGAAGTAGATATTGCTATGACGGAACTGTTTGGCGGTTTTCCGGCAGCTTTTTATCGCGCTTATAATGAGGTTTTTCCTTTAGATTCAGGTTACGAGCAACGCAAAACCTTGTATAACCTTTACCACATTCTCAATCACTTCAATTTATTTGGTGGTGGTTACGCATCTGGGGCTAATCGCATGATTTCTCAGATTCTCAGTTAACGAAAAAGTAATTACTTTTTCGTTAATCGGCAAAATCTTGACTTTTGCCGCCATTACCTAACTTTTGGCTGCAACTATTGCGATCGCCCCGAAGTTAAGATCTGTATAGTTGCTCAATTGCTCTAATGGCTCAATCTCGACTTGCAAAACTCATTTCTTACCTCCGCCCCCATTGGCAAGCAACTACTGTAGGTATTGTTGCTCTACTCGTTGTTAATGCTATTGGTGTTTATATTCCGCAATTAATTGGCGAAATTGTTGATAAATTTCAAAATACTTTTACTTTCGACCAAGTTTTACATTACGTTATCCTAATTATTGTTCTTAGTTCGATCATGTGGGTAATCCGCATGGTGTCCCGCATCGCTTTATTTGGGGTCGGGAGACAGGTAGAATTTGACCTCAAACAAAAGATTTTTCAACACCTGCTAAAGTTAGAACCTGCTTATTTTGCCCTAAATACGGCGGGTGACTTGATTAACCGTGCTACTAGCGATGTTGAAAATATCCGGCGGTTGTTGGGGTTTGCGGTGCTGAGTTTGGCAAATACTGTATTTGCCTATGCCCTTACTCTCCCAGTGATGCTAGCAATTAGCGTCCAGCTAACGCTTGCAACTATAGCTATCTATCCGTTCATGCTAGTTACTGTACAGTTATTTAGCGATCGCCTCCGCAACGAACAGTTGCAAGTACAAGAAGAACTTTCCCTTGTTAGCGAATTGATTCAAGAAGATATGAGCGGGATTGCGCTGATTAAGATCTACGCTCAAGAAGAAAACGAGCGCCGTGCTTTTAGTCAAAACAATCAAAGGCTCTTAGCCGCTAACTTAAAATTAGCCAAAACTCGCAATACATTGTTTCCTTTAGTGGGAGGACTTGCTTATGTTAGTTTGCTAGTTCTGTTGTGGTTAGGGTCTAGCCAAATTATTTCTGGGCAGATTACTATCGGCGACTTTCTTAAGCTCCTAATTTACGTAGAGCGTTTAGTATTTCCCACCGCGCTTTTAGGATTTACGATTACGGCTTACCAACGGGGTGAAGTTAGCATCGATCGTATTGAGTCTATTTTAACTGTCACGCCCAAAATTCAAAATTCTGACCAAGCTATACATTTACCCAAAGAACAAGTAAAAGGCGAACTAAAAGCGGTTAATCTTAGCTTTACCTATCCCGGCGCTACTATTCCAGCTTTAGATAACGTCAATTTAACAATTTTTCCGGGAGAAACTGTAGCTATTGTAGGTGCTATTGGTTCGGGTAAATCAACCCTTGCTAATGCTTTACCACGTTTGCTAGATATTGAACCTGGGCAATTGTTTTTAGATGGGGTAGATATTACCCAACTTGACTTAGATTCGTTGCGTCAGGCGATCGCTTATGTGCCTCAAGATAGCTTTCTTTTTAGCACTACGATTAAAAATAATATTCGCTACGGCGATCCAGTCAGTAACCAAGCAGAGGTAGAATATAGTGCCAAAGTTGCCCAAATAGATGAAGAAATTCGTTACTTTCCCCAACAATATAAAACTATTGTGGGAGAGCGCGGTATTACTCTCTCTGGCGGTCAAAGGCAGCGTACCGCCCTCGCTAGAGCAATGCTAGTAGATGCGCCTGTACTAATATTAGATGATGCGCTTTCTAGCGTAGATAATCAAACAGCAACCGATATCCTGAATAATCTTTCTCAAGGTACTAAGCGCAAAACTGTTGTCTTTATTTCTCACCAACTATCGGCTACAGCTACCGCCGATAGAATTTTGGTAATGGATAAAGGGCAAATTGTGCAAGCTGGTACTCACGCGCAATTGGTGCAAAAGCCAGGGTTATACCAAACTCTATGGAATCAGCATCAATTAGAGGAAATACTGCAGTAAATTACTTGCGGCGTATAGCCCCTAATTGAATTTGTTGGCAATTATTTAACGCAGCCAGCCCCAATTTAGTCTAGAAATAGATTTATTCGGTGCGTAGTTTAAACTTTTTACTTGGGGTGCTGGCTCGTCTTCTATCAACATATCTTCTAGCAACTCAGTTACTTCTTCCCCGCTAGAAGAATTACTCAATTGCTGTGATAAAACATTTAGTTCACTATCAATAATTTGTTGAGCTTGTACATCGTTTTTTGTAGTCGCTAATTGTGAATGCAGTTCTAACAGCCCACTGCGTAATAACTTTGTATCTGAGGACTTAGGCAATTGATTGACCATTTGTGTGATGGCTACTTGAGTCTCTTGAGCTACAGAAACTCCATTAGCTGGCGCTGCATTCCCGGCAGGAGTAAACAGCATTAAAGTAGAAAATAGTAAACAAGCTGTACACATATTGTTACTTGTCCTCAAGACTAATTAGCAATACATTTTACTGTAGGTTTTGACGATCGCGCTTAGTGATAGAATAATTGCTCAACGCAAGGGAAAGTTCGGTGCAATTCCGACGCTGTTCCGCAACTGTAATGGGGCAATTTTTAAGTCTCTCAGTCAGAATGCCTGCGATCGCTAATAACTCTACATTAATGTGCGAGGAACACTGATTATGAGAGCTACAAATAATCTTACTTACGTTCAAAAACGGGCAATTGATTGGACTTTATCGTTGCCTGTACAGTTGACACTGTATACTTCGCTGTGCGCTTTGACGCTGTGGACGGTATATTTTTCGACTTATCCCGCCGTCCATGATTCAATGCACTCTTTGCGCCACCACACTTTGACAATTAGTTGTCATTGAACGCACAGTAACTAACTAATATCAAAATGTCAAAATCTCAGCGCTCGGCGCTCATCATAGCTGTTACGGGCTTAATGAGCCTATTTCTGTTTGCAATTATTGGCTTACCCCAATCACCGCGATCGCCAATTCAACTAACCACAAGTCCGCCTGTAGGGCAGTTTTACCCCTTTGAAGCAGAAGCTACAACGCCCCAATCGCCTACTGTATTAACGTTTTTAGCCCAAAATCCTGCTGGGGAATTGTTGGTAAATAGTTTGTTTAAAGTTCAAATATTTACACCCTTTAGCAATCCTTTTCTATCTACCGATTTTCCCATTGTTGAAGGCACTAAGCTGCTAGAATTAAACGCGATCGCTCCCGAAGGCAAGTTACAATTTCAACAAATGCTGCCAATTCGGGGCAAATATAAGTTATTAGTAAATGTTTCTCCGATTGTTGCCAATCAATTTAGCCCCATCGAGCAAACTTTAACCCTTGATGTCCCAGAAAATCCAGTTAAATATCGCAACTATGCAATTTTAATCGGGGTTTTGTTAGCTGTTGGTATTGGTGGCGGTTGGGTAATGGGCAAACAGCCTTTACCCCAGAGGGGAGAGATTGCCCCAGTGCGAGTGCGATTACTGTTGAGTGGAGCCGTGTTAATTGCGATCGCAAGTTTGCTTGTAGTTAATGTCAGTGCGGAAGTATCCCAGTCTCACGAGCATTCCCATCTAGAGCCTGTAGAAACTGCCGTTATTGACAATTCGGTATTACAAGTACAAATAAGTGGCGACAAACACGCTACCGTAGGGCGATTGGCTGATTTACAAGTTAGCGCCATCGATCCAAAAACCAATCAGCCTGTAACGGATGTAGTTTTCAAGCTTAAAACTACTCAACTAGAAAATAACTGGGTAGCTTTTGCTTATCAAGGTATTCCCGAGGCTACGGGTAAGTTTAAGTGGCAACAACAATTTTTTGATGGCGCACCTCACAAGTTAGAGGTAGAAGTTGTACCGAATCCTACGGCTAATCGTCAGTTTCAACCCGTTGTAGCTACGGAGGAAATTGAAGTAGATGGCGTTGCGCCACCGCTTCTAACTCGGTTAACTGGCTTGGGTTATTTGATAGCTACGGTTGTAGTTGGGTTAGTGATCGGATTAATAAGCCGCCGAAGCGTAAAGTAAATTGCTAATCTTCTTTTGTTGGCTTGCGGTGTAAGTTTCGCCAAACGACTAATGCGATCGCACCTGTAAAAATTGCCCCGATAGCAACGGCTGGAATTAACCAGGGCGGCGTTGTTTGCTGTTTTTGAGTTACTACTTGGGTTGGAAGGCGATCGCTGCTTTTTGGTGCTGCAACTCCTGGTGCAACATTGACATCAAATTTTAGTTCAAATGGTGAAAACGTCGCCCCAGCTTTGGGGCTTCCCTGCAATTGCAATTGATAAGATCCTGCCGCCGGAAAGGTAATTTCTGCACCGGGAATGCCTATATAACGCTCTTGCGACACTGCTTTGAGTGGCGGCTGTTGCAAGAGTGTACTTCCAGTAGGAGATTGCGAGTACAAAGACAGCTTACAGTTGCACTCATTTAGCGGGATAATTTTTCCCCCTTTTTGGGTAAGCCCAAACCAAGTTAAGGCAGTTTCACCAGCACGGGGAGCATCGTTTGGCTCTATGTGCATAGTTGCGCCTACATCTTTTTGCGTTTCTATTTTATGAGCATTGGCTGGATTGGTAAGTAAGGTTGTAAGGAGTAGCAACCAGCCAAAATTGATTGGTTTATTAGAAAATGTTTGAAAATTCTTGCTGTAGGTAGCCACATTTAACGCTCCCCCTAAATCCCCCTTTTTAAGTGGGACTTTAATATCTTTCCCCCCCTTTCTTAAGAGAAGGCAAAAAGCGGTGTAGCCTTTGCTTCCCGCTTTATTGCCGTGGGCTAGGGGGGATCTCCGAGTGCTGCAGGTTACAAAGTTTTTCATAAATCGCGTGCTTTTGGTGGGTTTTGCCAACGTAATACTACTACTGCCAAAGTCATCAACCCCAAACTAGCAACCAATAAATGATTTATCCATGTTTCATTAATCCCGCCTAAGTAATGAGTACCAATAAGTACGGCATGAATTACAGCCAGTAGCAAAGCTGGGATACTTAATAAATGAATTTGTCGCCAATATTTGCCTAAATTTTTCTGTACTTTGTCCATACTCGTAAAAGCTGCGGGAACGAGTAACAGAAATGCGCCCAACCCCATAGCTATTGCTATTTGATGATTTGGGAGTAAAAATGATACAGAACTTAAATTCCAACCAAAGCTATGCTGCATAGTATTGGTGACATGAGAACTCGCAAGTATAAAGGCTCCTACCCCCAAAGCGCGGCGATACTTCAATGGTTGCGCCCACAAGCGGCTAATTGGACGACTGGCTAGAGCTAACATCAAACACAGTAATGCTCCATGTCCCGTAAAATAAACCATCATTTCCTCTCCCATTGCCCGCAGGAGAGTTAATACGCCGACAGTAATTGTTACCCAACCTGCTAATCTAAATAGTTGGCTGCGCCGATCCTTACTTACTAAGGACGTAGAAATGCCTACGCCAAGCATAGTTGGTAAGGTTCCCAAGCCAAAAGCTGCCATTGTTGCCGCTCCTTGCCAAATATTGCCAGTTTCGGCAGCTTTAATTTGCGCGGCGTACAAAAAACCACAAGGCATTAAACCCCAAACAAATCCTAAAATAGCTGGTGTCCACCATTGGCTACTAAAAGAAAGCTGTACCATTACTTTACTCAGGCGCTGATGCAAGTTTCCCTGAGTTAGAGGATGGAGGAAAGGTATGGGTGGTAAAAATTTGGGGTTAATTTGAATAATTCCAAACCAAATTAGTAGTACTCCGGTAGCAATGGCAATGCTTTGGCGCAAGGCGCTACCACTTCCGGCTAGTTGTCCGCTTGCAAAAATAACCGAACCTATAGCCCCAATACCCGCACCAACTAAGGCATAACTTACTAGCCTGCCAGCATTTAGCAATATATGAAACGAAATTTGCGATCGCACTTTTTGGGGCGCATCTTGTTTTTGCGATAGAGAAAACGCCGCCGTCAATGGCCCGCACATTCCTACACAATGTCCAAAGCTACCAAAGAAACCTACCGCTAGAATCAGTAACAAATCCAGCATGGTGCTTTTTTCTTCTTAACTTATGCCTTGCACCCGGTTGGACGTAGCCAATCGGACTAGCTTTCTAGTTTTTATTCTAAAACTTTGTCGATTGCTCTACCCGTATCTGTAAAGATTCCTTAAATCGGCAAGCGATTAATATCATTGTTACAGCCAATTACTACCATTGCGGAACCTTGCTGTAACTGTTTTTTGGGGTCAGGATTAATTTCAAACTTGCCGTCTTGACTTACGGCTAAAAGATTTAAACCATAACGAGTGCGAAGTTGAAGCTCGGTAATTGTTTTGCCGTGAAATACATCAGGGACAATTAGCTCGACGATACTATGATCGGGGTCGAGGTCAAAACGATCTAAAATACCTGGCTTAGTGAGACTTCGTGCCAACGCACATCCTGCTTCAAACTCAGGATATACTACATGATCTGCTCCCACTCTTTGCAACAGTTTTCCGTGTACTTCCGATGATGCTTTTGCTACTACATGAGGTACACCTGCTTCTTTGACATTTAGCGTTGTGACAATACTTTCTTGAATATAGTTACCAATAGCAATAATTACCGTATCAAATTCAAAAATTCCTGCTTCTTTGAGGGCGGCGGGTTGAGTAGAATCTAGTTGCACCGCATGAGCAACAATTTGGTCTGTTAACACTTGAGAGACAGATTTTTCATTAATATCTGTCCCCAGCACTTCGTAACCTAACTTGTGAAATGTTGCACAGACTGCTCTACCAAAACGTCCTAAACCAATGACCGCAAACTGACGATTGTCTTTGCGTAAACTGCGTAAAAAACCTAAAGAAGACAAATTCACTCTTTTTATTACCTTGGTTAATTTGACCCTATTTAAACTAAATTTTATTGTTATTAGTGCATAGTTTTGTAATACGTTTTTAGCCAACAATTAAATTTTCTTCAGGATAGCGAATTAAGGTAGGTTTGGGATCTCCGAGCAATGCTGCCATTAGTAATAAAATCCCAACTCTACCTATATACATAGTCACAACTAAAACTAATTTAGCTGCCGCCGATACACTAGCGGTAATTCCTGTAGAAAGTCCTACCGTAGCAAAAGCTGACACTACTTCAAATAAAATTTGAATAAAGTTTATTTTTGGATCGGTTACAGCAATCAAGATGGTAGACACAATTACTGTTGCGACAGAGCCGACTAATACACCAACGGCTTTTAAAATTAAAGAAATATCTACTGTTCTTTCATACAAGATTACTTCTTCTTTTCCTTGGAGAATTGCTTTTGTACAGCTTGTCAAAACTCGAAATGTAGTTGTCTTTATACCGCCACCTGTACCACCTGGGCTTGCACCAACAAACATCAAAGCAATTGTTAGAAATAAACCGGCCGTAGTCATTTTACCAATATCAATAGTATTAAATCCAGCAGTTCTTGGCGTTACCGATTGAAACCAAGCAGAAAGTATTTGATTTTTTAAGCTTAAAGAGCCAAAAGTTGCCAGATTTTTGACTTCTATAAACCAAAAGGCGATCGCACCAAAAATTAATAGAGCCAAAGTAGTACTAATAGCAACTTTGAAGCTAAGAGAAAATACCATTCGTTCTGGTTTGCGCTGCATGCGATCGCGCAACCAAAGGTATAATTCTAAAATCACTCCATAACCAATACCACCAAAAATAATTAACACTGTAACTACCAAGTTTAAAAGTACAGAAGTTTGGTAACTAATAAAATTGTCTTTAAATAAACTAAAACCCGCATTATTCCAGGAATTAACGCTATGAAAAGTTGCTAACCACAAAGCTTCATTCAACGGATAATTTGGCGTAAAAACTGGTAAAAGCAGGAAAATGCCACTAATTTCAAAAATTAGAGTTAGAGCAATAATTGAGCGGATCAATTGAGCGCTATCCTGTATCCCCGTTTGATCCAAAGCTTGTTGAATAGCAACTTTATCGCGCAAGCCAAATTTAGCCCCAAGTAGTAGCAATAGAAAGGTAGTTGCGGTCATATAACCAAGTCCGCCAATCTGAACTAGGGCGACTATAAAAAACTGACCCCAAAAAGAAAAATAAGTACCAGTATCGACAACGCCTAAGCCAGTTACACAGACAGCAGAGGTGGAAGTAAACAGCGCCACAATCAAATTAGTCCAAGCCCCCGCCGCCGAAGAAAAAGGCATCATCAGTAAGATGGTTCCAACGGCGATTACCGCCAAAAATCCGAGGCAAATTGTCCGAGAAACAGTCACGTCCTGCGCTCCAACTCAAAGAAGTTTAAACATAACCTAAAACAATGTTCATTTTGCTCATAAAACGTATCATTTAAAACTTAAGAACCGTGTCAAGTAATAGCATCTTCTGCTACGCTAATTCCGGTCTTCCTCAACGCTAGTAACATGAGTACGGCACTGCAACAGCAAATTCAGCAATTTTATGACGCTTCTTCTTCTTTGTGGGAACAGATATGGGGCGAGCATATGCACCACGGCTATTATGGCGCAGATGGCAAAATCAAAAAAGATCGCAGGCAAGCGCAAATAGATTTAATAGAAGAATTACTGCAATGGTCGGGCGTACAGCAAGCTGAGGATATTCTCGATGTTGGTTGTGGCATTGGTGGCAGTTCTTTGTACTTGGCGCAAAAATTTAATGCTAGGGTAACGGGTATTACTCTCAGTCCCGTGCAAGCTTCTAGAGCAGCAGAGCGGGCAACAGAGGCAAATTATTTAAATACACAGGCTAGTTTTCAGGTAGCAGATGCCCAAAATATGCCCTTTGCAGACAATTCTTTTGACCTAGTGTGGTCGCTAGAAAGTGGCGAACATATGCCAGATAAAACTAAGTTTATGCAAGAGTGTTACCGCGTATTAAAGCCTGGTGGGAAGCTAATTATGGTTACTTGGTGTCATCGTCCTACGGATAATTCGGCGTTGAGCGCAGATGAAAAACAGCATTTGGCAGATATTTATCGAGTTTATTGTCTACCTTACGTGATTTCTTTGCCGGAGTATGAGGAAGTCGCACGTAATCTATCATTACAAAATATTCATACGGCAGATTGGTCAGAGGCAGTTGCTCCTTTTTGGGATGTAGTAATTGATTCGGCGTTCAATTTTGAAGCGCTTTTAGGCTTGATTCGTTCGGGTTGGGGTACGATTCAAGCGGCGCTGTCTTTAGGATTGATGCGTCGGGGTTACGAGCGTGGGTTAATTCGATTTGGATTGTTGTGTGGCACTAAATAAAGAAACAAACCTCAGTGTAGAAAGTAACGCTCTTGCGGCTTTTTGGCAGTTTTCGCGCCCGCATACGATTATTGGGACGAGTTTGAGCGTTTGGGGTGTATATGCGATCGCTCTATCTCAAGGAGTCAATAGTAATTCAGTGCTTCCTGTTGTAGGGGCTTGGCTTGCTTGTCTGTGTGGCAATGTCTATATTGTGGGCTTGAATCAGTTGGAAGATGTGGCTATCGACCAAATTAATAAGCCTCATTTGCCTCTAGCTAGTGGCGAATTTTCTATTGGTACAGGTAGGCTGATTGTGGCGGTGACAGGGGTACTATCTCTGCTATTGGCGCTGCTGCAATCGCCTTATTTGCTAGGGATGGTGGCTATTAGTTTAGCGATTGGTACAGCTTATTCTTTGCCGCCTATCCGGTTGAAACGGTTTCCTTTTTGGGCAGCTTTGTGCATTTTTACGGTGCGGGGAGCCGTAGTCAATTTAGGGCTATTTCTGCATTTTAGTAGCAGCCTAAGTATCCCGGCAACAGTGTGGGCGTTGACTTTGTTTGTGATTGTGTTTACGGTAGCGATCGCTATATTTAAAGATATCCCCGATTTGGAAGGCGATCGCCAATACCAAATTTCTACTTTTACTATTGCTTTGGGTCAAGAACGAGTGTTTAATTTGGCTCGTTGGGTAATAACTATATGCTATGTAGGAATGGCGACTTTTGCCGTGTTTTGGCTATCTGGGGTTAATACTGGATTTTTAGTCAGCACTCATTTGGGTTTGTTGGGTTTGCTCTGGTGGCGCAGTTTTCAGGTAGATTTGCAGGATTTAAGTGCGATTACTTCTTTTTATCAATTTATTTGGAAGTTATTTTTCCTAGAATATCTAATTTTTCCTGCTGCTTGTCTTTTGGGCTAAGAGCGATTTATCTAAAAACGTTAGCAGCCTCGTCGATAAGACTTTGATACGCTGCTAATTTTTTGTTAGCTTAAATTAGTTGTTTTCACAACCTCTAGATCATCAGGATGTGCCAAAAACTCATCGAGGAGCGTAACTAAAATCGCTGCTGCTGGTACTGCTAATATCACCCCAATCAGTCCCAAAAGCTTGCCCATTACTAAAAATGTGACGATTACCATTACTGGGTGTAAGTTGACTTCTCTACCCATAACTAATGGTTGCACTAAGTGAGCATCAACTTGATTGAGGATGATAAATAAAGCAAGTACCAAAATTAGTTTTATCGGCGAAAGCGTCAGGGCAACTAAAGCAGGCAAAAACATCCCAACAATTGAGCCAAAATAAGGAATAATCTCAAATATGCCCGCGATTACCCCGAAAGGTAATGCTAGTGGAATTCCTAACAACCACATCCCCACCGTTGCACTCACCCCCAAAAACAACATGGCAATACCCGTGCCAAAAATCCATCCTTGCAATCTCAATTGACTCGCCTTCAGCACTCGCCGTATTCTGGGATGGTGTCGTCGCCCAATTAGCCGCAGAATACCGCGAATTATCGTCTCTGGGTCGTAGGCAATATAAAGTGCCAAAATTAAAGTAGCAAAGGTTTGAATAGTGAGATCGAAGATCTGATTGAGCCATAGTGGCACAGACTCAAGCAACTGATTAGTGAGGTTGCGTAGCTGAGTAACGCCTTGAGATAGGCTAGGAATAAAATCAAAGTCTTGGTGGAGTCGATCAACGCGATCGCTTAGTTTATTTAAATAATCTGGTAACTCTAATAATAAGAGTTGCACTTCCGCAACAACATTTGAAATCACAACAGCAGTGAGAAAAATTCCAAAGCTAGTTAGTAATCCAACTAGAATGACTACTGCCAGCCAGCGTACTTTGACAACCTTCTGCACCCAACTTAGCAGGGTACGCAAAATTACTGCAATTAAAGCAGCGATGACAATTAGTTCAATAACAGGTAATAATTGATACAAAATATAAAGGACAACTGCAATCAGAACCGCCGCAGGCGCACCAGACTATCGGCGATCGCTATTTGTATTTGCCATTGTCGTTTTGCGCTCCTTTGTAACTGCTAGATTCAGCTTAGTTTGATCGCAAAGGAATTCGACAACAGCTTACAGATAGATTTCTACTTAGCAGTTTGAAGCTGGCAGCAATAGAGGCAATGCGATCGCATTGCCTCTAAAATCTAGTTCAAGTTAGTTGAAACGGTAGGCTGCTGCTGCTTGAATGCTACTAGCAGCAGCAGAACTATCTTTGTAGGCATCAAGTCCTAGCTTAACGTCACCGCAACGCCCAACTCTGTTAGTGACTTGAGATTCAACACCTGTAGAAAGGACAACGGCATCCTTATTACCTAGAGGAGTAGATTTACCATCCTTACCTACAAAAGAGTAACCAGCACCTAAGTAAACGTTAGTGTTATTACTTACCGGCAGATCGTAGGATAGCGATGGAATAACAGCGATTGTATCGCCACCAAATAAAAGCGCACCCCTGGCTGAAATAGGTGTGTTGGGGATAGCATAACGTCCTTGCACGTTGCCACCAAATTGCGATTCATCGTTGTACCTTAGACTGCCACCATTGGGAACGCCAGCAGAAATACCAGCACCTAAATAACTAGCGTTAGTACCTGTAGGCTTTTGGTTAACAGTTTGAGCAGAAGCGTTGCCAGCAAAGAGTAATACAGGAGCAACTACAGCAGAAACAAGAACACTTGAGAATAAGCGTTTCATAATTCTTAAAACCATCTGATAGAGATTACTGGTGTCGCAACGATGGTTGTCACAAAAGCTATAACTTGCTGCCTATTAGCTTTTGGAGAATGTTTTTCCTACCTTCCATTGCCACATTTCTAAGTTAACGCTTCGTATGCGTAATATTTAATGTTGGTGGACTCTTAAATAAGTGTCACAAAAAAATAATTTAGTTTGTAAAATGAACAGTTTTGCGATATAGCAATGTTGAATATTAACAGAAGTAATCAAAGGTGTTGCTATTTAGTAACATTGAGTAGGAATTTTGGCAACGAGACTAGCAATTGCAACGTCTCTACATCGGTTTTGAAATCACGCATTCATCATTTTCACGCCCTGAATTAGCAACGCCGAAAATGCTCCTCGCAGTTCTTACCCAGCACTATTTCTAAAGGTGGGTTTCCAAGTAATGCAGTTGCATCGCCAACAGCTAACGGACGACTGAATAAATAGCCTTGGATTTCTGGGCATTTTAGCAATTGCAAGCAATCTAGTTGCTCTTTAGTTTCTACACCCTCTGCTACTATGCTCAAATTCAGACTTTTGCCTAGAGAAATTACCGAACTCTGCGATCGCTTGATCGTAGGAATCAGTCACCAAATCCTCAATAAAGGTTCTATCAATTTTTACGGTATTGAGCGGAAAAATTGTTTGATATAACTTAGCGATGAGTACCCCGTCCCAAAATCGTCTATTGCAATCGCAATTCCCATTTTTTGCAACTACAGCAAAACTTTTTTGGTAAAGTCTGCATTCTGCATCATCGTAGTTTCACTAATTTCTAGTTCTAAAAATTTAGATTTTAAACCCGTCCTCGCCTCGTTCTAAAGCTAGGTGCAACCTATTATTTTCTAAGTTCAGCAACTCCGTAGCTTTGGGATTGGTGGTTGCACAATAAAGCTGATAGTTACTTCGTCCTTCTTGTTTGGCACGATATAAGGCAATGTCCGCATTCTTAACTAAAGTTTCCGCATCATCGCCATCATTGGGAAAAAGAGCAATTCCAACACTGTTAGAGATATGTAGGTGATGTTCTTTGATGTTGAAAACTGGTTTGAAGGCTGTTTGAATTCTTCGGGCAATGTTGACCGCTTCTTGAACATTAACAACTTGAGGTAGTAAGATAGTAAACTCATCGCCGCCATAGCGGGCTACAGTGTCGCTTTGGCGCAGACACTCTTTAATGCGCTTGGCTGCTTCTTGCAACAAGAAGTCGCCAAAATCATGACCCAATGTGTCATTGATCGTCTTGAAACGATCTAAATCCATAAACATTACACATAGCATTGTTTGCTGTTGGCGGGCAGCTAATAATGCACAGGACAAGCGCTCTTGAAACATCATCCGGTTTGGTAAGCCTGTTAACAAGTCGTGCAGAGCTTGATAGCGGATTTTTTCTTCAGAACGCGATCGCTCAGTAATATCTCGCAAGCTCCATACTCTGCCAACAGTTTTGTCCCCAATAATTTGCGGTTGGCAGTAACGCTCAAAAATCCTGCCATTTTTAAATGCAAGAATATCGTGACTATAACTAGATTGAGCAGATCCTCGCTCGAGACCAGCAAGTAGGGTTTCTGGCTCCGTCAATTGCTCCACCATAAATGCTAGAACTTGTGCGTAATTGGGCAAGGTAAGCAGAGATGCAGGCAACTGCCACAATTCGATAAACTTTTGATTAAAACTGACTATAGTTCCTAGTTCGTCAACTACTAAAATGCCATCAATGGTTGAATCAAGAGTTGCCTGAAGTATGGCTTGAATTTGCTGCAACTGCTGCAATGTTTGTTGAAGTTCCTTCGCCTGAAGCGTGGCATTGATTGCAGCAGTTCGGGTTTGCTCGTAAAGTTCTGCTTGATCGATAGCGATCGCCAATTGATTGCCAACGCTTTGTAAAAGTTCGACTTCCTCGTCACTCCAGGGATGAGCGATATAGCAATGAATACAGCTAATAACTCCTAGTTTGCCTGAGCGGGTAGTAACTGGACTAGCGATTTGCGATAAATAGCCGCGCTTGAGTAATAGTTCTCGTGCGGTTGCATCCAATGAGCGATCGTTCTTGATATCGTCTATTTTTATGATTTTAGAGTTGCGAAAAGCTTCTATATACCAGTTATCAGGGTTGGCTATGGGGTGGCTTCTTAAGACACTTGCTAGGTCAGGCAATCGCGCTTCGGAGGTGATACTAGCAGTAGGCCGTAGCTGGTCGTAGTTGCACCAGACGAAGTTGCACCGATCTACGCCCAACAGATTGCGAATTTCATTTACAGCCGTCAATAAACCTGATACTGCGCTTAATTGTAGCGATCGCATCTGAGCGTCTATCGAAGACCGTTTTTTATGCAGAAATGTCATATGTTAGTAATAAAGTACCTACTTTTGAAGGACGAACTTGAGCTGGTGATACTCCGATTATTACCGGGTAAATTGCTTCAATCTTCTGTTTATCTTGAGACAGTGTGACTTGCCTTAACATTGTTCGTTGGACTGCTATCATATTAGGCAAGAGACTTTTAGCGACTGTCTGGCTTATTAACTGATTATGCAGTTCGTATCTACTTGCGAGAATTATCTTGTTATTTTCATCACATAACAGAGCTAGTTGTAGATTTGAATTACTGCCGAGTTTGCTAAAGATCAAACGACCTGCTGAGTTATTTGCTTGCTGAAACAAGAATAAATATTCTAATAGTCCAGAGGTTTAATCTCCAGTATTTTTGACTTGAGCAATCGCATCTACTTCTGTATTGGTATAAGATTGTCCAACTTCTCGTTGAAAAGAAAATAAACTAATAAATCCACCACTAGCTAAGGTTACGCAAATTCTAATAGAGTTACTCTCTATATAAGTAAGGGAGAGCAATAAATGGTCGAAACGTCTGGACAAACTCATCTAATTGCGGCGGTTGTCGTTGCTGTCAGCTTGATTGCACTAGCCTATTTTGTGTGGGAAGGGGTAACTATGTCCTCTCTCTACAATCAAGGTGTTAAGTTGTACCAAGAAAAAGACTACAAAAGTGCGGAGGCAGTTTTTATCAAGGTGCTTTCCAGGCATCCTAGTAACGATATTGCTCGTCTGCTATTAGGAGAAGCATTGATGCAGCAGAATAAACTAGATGATGCGGTTGCTCAATTTACTACTCTGATTTCTCGCGCTCCTAAAAACGCTGAGGCTCAAGTAAGGTTGGCAATGGCTTTAATGAAGTCACAAAAGTTAGAATCTGCTACTTCGTCTTTAGAAAAAGCCCAAGAATTATTTAAGTCTCAACGCAACTCACAAAAATCAGAGCAAATCGAGCAGTTATTACAGACCATATCTAATAGTAAAAATATCCAATAATCAGACTAATTTCTCCTTGGTATGTCCGTTATTCTACCTATGCTTGCAACTCGCTTTGTTAGGTTTTTTCACTATCTGCGTTGGACTACAGTCAAAAAAACTATTGCTCGTGTAGGCGAACGACGGCTACTAGGATTGTCTTCAGAAATTGCTTACAACGCAATGTTGTCCTTGTTTCCCGCTATTTTAGCTATTTTTACGGCTATCGGTTTATTTGAAGAATCCTTGCAATCATTTTTTACGGGTTTGGCAGTTCAAATTAGTAAAGTTGCTCCCGATGAAGCATTGGGATTAATTCGGGATTTTGCCAAACAAATTACCCATACAAAAAATACGGGCTTGTTTTCGCTTAGTTTCATCGTGGCAATTTGGGCAGCTAGTGGAGCATTGAGTGCAGCAATGAATGCTTTAGACCAAATTCATCAAATTCCCTTTAAACAAATTCGTCCTTTTTGGAAAGCTAAACTTATTTCTATTGGATTAACTATTGGCACAATTGGTTTGCTTATATTAGCTTCTTTTTTGGTATTTATCAGCGATGGGTTGCTAAACTTTTTTGTTCGTGAAAGTGGTTTATCAGTTCTACTCGTTGTTTGGCGGTTGTTGCTTTGGCCCTTAACTTTAGCGATTGTTTCTACAGCTTTTGCTTTTGTCTACCGCTATGGCCCAAGTATTTGGGATGCAGGTACGCCAATTATGCCAGGAGCTTTCTTAGCAGCTATTTCTTGGGCGCTAGTGTCTGGCTTATTTCGGCTGTATGCGTCCAATTTTGGCAACTACAATCAAGTGTATGGCGCAGTGGGGGCGGTAATTGTCTTGATGCTGTGGCTATATATGAGCGCTGTGGTGCTGTTAGTGGGGGAGCAATTAAATGTTACCGTGGGCGAAGCGATGAAATCGCCAAAATTTCCCTCCTCCTAAATCTAGCTACAGGTACAGCGCGATCGCAGCTTAACTGTGATTGGATGGCATTAAAGCGCAATAAATTTAAGTTTATGTCTCAGCCTGCTCAGTTTGCCTCTATGGCTCCGTCCAAACTTGCTACTCTCAACCGCTTGCGTAAGTTTAGCCGCTTGCTTGACAACGCCATTGGCATTCCTGGGACAAAGTTTCGGTTCGGCTTAGATCCCGTATTAGGACTAATCCCTGGAGCGGGAGACTTTTTAGGCACAGCCCTTTCGGCTTATTTAGTGATCGAAGCGGCGCGGTTAGGTTTACCTAAAGAAACGTTACTTAAAATGGTGTCTAACATCGTTTTAGAAAGTGCTGTTGGTACAGTACCAGTAATTGGCGATTTGTTCGATGTTGCCTGGAAAGCCAATACCAAAAATTTTGAATTAGTTGAAGCTCATCTCAATGTTCCTCAAGAAGCTGAAACAAAAAATCGCTGGTTTATTTTTTTACTGGTAGCGGGTTTATTTGTATTTAGTGTAGGAATCTTAGCTATTAGCTTTTTTACGCTCAAATTGTTAATTAGTGTCATAACTGGCTAGGTATATAAAATTAAAGTAAGTGTTAAACCAAGCTTGCTTAATATATATGCAGACAACAACCCAGTTACCAATTCCGCCACACTTCGATCCCGAAAAAGTAGGTGAAGTCTGGCGTGTATCTTATCAAGAAATGGCAAGTTTAGCCAGAGATTGGGCAAAAAAACATAATATTAAGCCATCATGCGTTGACAAAGAACGTACTTGTTTGTTGTTAATTGACGTGCAGAATACCTTTTGTATTCCCGGCTTTGAACTATTTGTCGGCGGACAATCGGGAACTGGTGCAGTAGATGATAATAAGAAGCTATGTGAGTTTATTTATCGCAATTTAGGGGTAATAAGCGCGATCGCACCTACCCTCGATACTCACACAGCAATGCAAATTTTTCACCCCATCTTCTGGATAAATGGCGATGGAATTCACCCCACTCCCGCAGCCACTAATATCACACCAAAAGACATCGAACAAGGCAATTGGAAAGTTAACCCCGCCGTTGCTGATAGTTTAAATTTGACGTGCGAAACTTTGCAAGCACACGCTTTGCACTATGTCAATCAACTAACTCAACATGGCAAATATCCTTTAACGGTCTGGCCTTATCATTCTATGCTTGGTGGTATTGGTCATGCTTTAGTTTCCGCTATAGAAGAAGCAGTATTTTTTCATTGCATTGCTCGGAAGAGCCAAACTCAGTTTGAAATCAAAGGCAATCATCCTTTAACTGAGAACTATTCAGTTTTGCGTCCGGAAGTATTAGAAAGTGTAAGTGGAACTCAACTGTCCCAAAAAAATACGCGCTTAATTGGGCAATTACTAAACTTTGATAAAGTTATTATTGCCGGACAAGCAAAAAGTCACTGTGTAGCTTGGACAATTGACGACTTGCTTACAGAAATTCAGCAAATAGATCCACTTCTTGCTAAGAAGATATATATTCTCACTGATTGTACAACTCCAGTAGTTGTCCCAGGAGTTGTAGACTACACCGCCCAAGCTGATTCAGCCTTTGAAAAATTTGCCCTAGCTGGAATGAATTTAGTAAAATCTACCCAATTAATTTAGATCGCCCTTGAGAAAAATTGCTCCAGTCGGGATACATAATTTACCGCTACTTAAAGGGCGAAATATTTAATAATGGTAATGAGACTAATTTTTAACCAATGCCAAATACAAACTCTTTAATTCGTTCGGCACGTCGGGGTAAGCATAAAATCTTTATTGGTATGGCTCCTGGTGTAGGCAAAACCTACCGGATGCTAGAAGAAGCGAAGATGCTTAAACAAGAGGGAATTGATGTCGTTGTTGGACTATTAGAAACGCATGGGCGCAAAGAAACGGCTCAAAAAGCACTCGATCTAGAAATAATACCTCGCAAACAAATCGATCGAGGTGAGCTAACGCTGACTGAAATGGACACCCAGGCAATTATAGAGCGATCGCCTGGATTAGTATTAGTTGATGAACTAGCTCATACCAATGTCCCCGGTTCTGCTACAGAAAAACGCTATCAAGATGTAGAACTAATTTTAAATACTGGTATTGATGTGTATTCTACAGTCAATATTCAGCACCTAGAAAGCCTTAATGACTTAGTAGCAAGGATTACAGGGGTTGTAGTCCGCGAGCGTATCCCCGATCGCCTTCTAGACGACGCTGATGAAGTGGTAGTAATTGATGTCACTCCAGAAACTTTACTCGAACGCCTCAAAGACGGCAAAATCTACGCCCCACAAAAAATTCAACAGTCTTTACAAAACTTTTTTCAACGCCGTAACCTCATTGCTTTACGAGAATTAGCTCTGCGAGAAGTCGCCGACAACGTAGAAGATGATGCGATTTCGTCTACGCCCGCCGGAAAATTTTGTAACATTCATGAACGAGTTTTAGTCTGCGTCTCAACTTATCCTAATTCAGTCCAATTATTGCGCCGGGGAGCAAGAATTGCGGGCTATATGAATGCTCCCCTTTATGCCGTTTATGTAGCTAATCTCGAACGCTTTCTCACCAAAGAGGAAAGCTTGTACATTGAGACTTGCGAGAAACTTTGCCAAGAATTTGGCGGTCAATTTATCCAAGTCAAAGACCAAAATATTCCCAGTGCGATCGCTCTAGTTGCAGAGCAAAAACATATTACGCAAATTGTGATCGGCGAAAGTCAGCGATCGCGGTGGAAAATGTTGTTTCAAGGTTCCCTCACTCAACAATTGATGCGATTGCTCAAAAATATTGATTTGCACATCATCGCCGCCGAAAAAATAGCTGTTCCATTGCCTTGATCGGTGCATTAACTTGCTCAAGATTGAATCGCCATGCGATCGCACTTGCCTCTCCTCTAGCTTAAAAAAAAACTAATTTGTTATGACCCGTGTAATTGGTTTAATCAGTGGTACATCAGTAGATGGCATTGATGCCGCATTAATAGACATAACTGGGACAGAATCAGACTTAAAAGTTGAATTTTTAGGGGGAGAAATTTATCCTTATCCCTACAACTTGTCAAAGCAAATTTTGGCAGTTTGCGGCGGGAAAGAAATATCAATGGGGCAATTGGCCGAGCTTGATGATGCGATTGCTTATAGCTTTGCTCAAGCAGCCCAGAGTATTCAAAAACACTGCCCTCCTGCTCAGTTAATTGGCTCTCATGGTCAAACTGTGTACCATCGACCTCTAAGGGGTGTTATTCCTCCTACCCATCCTTGCCCTTTAGCTTATAGCCTCCAACTCGGTCGGGGTGCTTTAATTGCTCAACAAACTGGGATTCCAACTGTAAGTAATTTTCGCGCCAGTGATATCGCCGCCGGAGGTGAGGGTGCGCCCTTAGTCCCTAAAGTAGATGCTTATCTCCTCAGCCATCCAGAAAAGTCTTCCTGCGTTCAAAATCTTGGTGGTATTGGTAACTTAGCTTACTTGCCCCCCCGCAGCAATCCCTATTGGCTAGAAGAAATTCGCGGCTGGGATACGGGCCCGGCAAATTCCCTACTTGACTTAGCCGTGCAGCATTTAACCGATGGCGCTCAAACTTACGACTCTGATGGGATCTGGGCAGCAAGCGGTACACCTTGCTACAAATTAGTAGAAACATGGTTGCGGCAAGATTTTTTTAGACAGCTACCACCAAAATCTACAGGTCGGGAGTTATTTGGCTTAGTATACTTGCATGAATGTCTATCCGACATGGCAGCTTATCAGCTTAGTCCCGCCGATAAAATAGCTACCCTTGCCGAATTGACCGTTGCCTCAATTGTGCATAGCTACCATACTTTTTTAGCCAAACTGCCCGACCGAGTGCTATTGTGTGGCGGTGGTAGTAAAAATCTCTACATCAAAAATCGACTCCAAACTCTCCTACAACCAGCCGACCTATTAACTACCGATGAAGTAGGACTAAGTGCGGATTTCAAAGAAGCGATTACTTTTGCTGTATTGGCATACTGGCGCAATTTGGGTATTGCTGGCAATCTACCTAACGTCACTGGTGCAAGACAAAAAATGCTGCTAGGAGATATTCATCAAGTTTTTGACGATGGTCTTAGTTAGTACTGTAGAGAAAATGGGTATCCTAAGTTCGTCAACGTTTCTTATAGCTCCAAAAATAGTAGTTCTTTATTTGCAAGCTAGTCCAAATGTTAATTGATTGAATTGTTACTCTCCTCCTATGACAGATCCCAACATTGGTCGTTTATTAGCTAAACGCTATCAGATTCAGAAATTAATTGGCACTGGAGCGATGGGGCAGGTTTATTATGCCAATGATATTTTGTTGGGTGGCGTGCCTGTAGCTGTTAAATTTCTTGCCCTTTCAATTCAAAATAAAAAAATTCGTGTCAAAGAGCGCTTTGAAACCGAAGCGAAAACTTGCGCTTTACTAGGACAAAAAAGCATTCATATTGTCCGCGTCATGGACTACGGTGTAGACGAACAAGGGACTCCATTTTATGTCATGGAATATTTGCAAGGAGAAAACCTTAATGATGCTGTCCGTCTACAACCGATTACTCTACCTAGATTTTTAAGTTTAGCAAGGCAAATTAGCCTAGGCTTGCAGTGCGCTCACCAAGGTATTTTAGTTGATGGCATAGTCTGCCCAATTATTCATCGAGATATCAAGCCTAGCAATATGCTTGTGGTTCAAGATCCTAGCTATGGTGAATTAGTCAAAGTATTAGATTTTGGCATTGCTAAACTAATCCAGAGTGATAGCGATCAAACTAAATATTATTTGGGGACCTTAGCTTATTCTTCTCCCGAACAAATGGAGGGCAATGATATTGATCCGCGCTCAGACATATACAGCCTAGGCGTAATGCTGTTTGAAACGCTTACAGGTATCATGCCTTTTCAGGCAAATACTGAATCTTTTGGCGGCTGGTACAAAGCCCATCACTTCCAGACTCCTCGTTCTTTTGCGTCTACGGGCAGCAAGCTTACTATACCCAAAGAAGTAGAGGAGTTGCTCGTTAGTTGTCTAGCTAAGTCTCCCAGCGATCGCCCCCAAAATATCGGGGAAATCCTTCAGGTAATAGTAGCTTTAGAGCAGCGCCAAAGTGTTGTTATTCCAAGCTTTCAGCCCCTAACACCACCGCCGGAAGAAGAAAGTATCAACCACTCCCTAACTATGGGAGTACCATTTTTAGACCAATCGTTTTCTGATGACCCAGTTTTTCAACCGACGGCTTGGCCCAAAAATAAACCGATCGCTGATATTGTTTTTCCCCAACCAATTCGTACTAAAGGCGAAATTATTTCTGCGCTCTGGGTAATGCTGCCACAACAAGAAATTCAAAAGCGTTTGCACGGTAAGCGCTTCAACCAATTTTTGTTTATCAGCACTCCTCACCCAATGATGTTGTGGATTACCGCCCTCTACAATGCCGAATACGGTGCTAAGTGGCTGGCTTATTATATGGATTTGAAAACTCGTCAAGGTCAAGAAATAACTAGGTTACTAGGAGAGTCTGGCTCTTACCGATTGTTACTATTTGCTCGTGAGTCCCCGGAATGTGCTTGCAAGACTTTGCTAATGGCGATTTCTCCATTGCAACGCCAACAACTGCAACAATGGGTGATGACTAGCCAAAATCTTATTTCTGTTGCCGATGCTCAAGTTAGTAAAGGTTTGCTCCGACAAGAATTTGAGAAGCTTAAGCCGCAGATCTTGGCCAAGTTCCAACCTTCGGCTCTAGATTCAGTTTTCAATAATATTACGAGCTAGCACGAAGATGCGCGAAGTTGCGTGCCAATTTTTTAGGTTACAAATAGCAATTTATAATTTTTTCACCAGCTTGCATTTATATATATTTTGTGGTGCAGGTTCTTAACCAATTCAATAAATTAAAGTTTCTTTCTACGGTAATTTTTTTAGGTAACGCCCCAGCAGCACCAGCTACTTTCTGCCCGCAGAATTCAGCTAGAGAAGGAGGTCGCCCTTGTTGGACTATTTTTTGCCGAACTTAAACTCCGCCTTCAAACCCCCACTGGTGTTTGATCAACTCCTTATAAGTCGCTTCACGCATCACCATCTGTTGGTATAGCTTGACTAAAAAGTCTTGGGCTTGCTCGTGGCTCATTTGCTGTACTTGGGTCTCAAAAGAGCGGATGCTGAACTGTTGTTCTAGTGATAGTTGAATTGGGTTACTCATAATTGACTCCAACAAAAAATATAGAGACGTTAATTGCAGAAAATTCTGCCTAGGAGCTTGGCACTTTGTCAAAGCTCATCTTGTTGTATTAAAAAATATAACAAATATTTGACAAACTGCACCTATTTCTAAATATATAATTTTTTGTAAGCCTCAAGAACTATAGTTTGCCGTCGGGTTAGACAGCAAACTATAGCTAGTTTTATCAAGTAGGCAAGCTTAAAAATGCTCAACTTGAACAAAGCTAAGTATATGTACTCAAAGAAATCAGCAGCAAGAATTTTCTGCTGCTGTGCGAGATACTTGGGGGGGCAATAAAATAACTAAAACGTTTTGTCGTAGCGATCTAGTTGGACAATCGTCCGAATTAACACAATCCCTAACGCCCCAGAAGCACTTGCCGCGATCGCTGCCAACCACAGATAATGATTAATTAGTAAAAGAGTTGCTGATAAAATCAAAGCACTAATAACCAAAGCATAAATAGTAGCTATGCCAATATTACTTTGGCGACGCAGCAGGCGCTCGGTTTCTATAGAGCGGACGCGCAGTCGAATATCACCGCGTTCTAGCTTGTCTAGAGTATCTTCTAGCCGTCGCGGCAAGCCCAACGCCGTCGTGCTGACTTGCGCCGCTTGACGACCTAATTCATTGAGGAATGTGTTGCCTTGCGAACCATTGCCGTTTGTCATAATTTCCATTGCAAAAGGTTTTGCAACCTCCATAAAACTAAATTCTGGATCTAAACCTTTGCCTACTCCTTCCAAGGTTGAAAAAGCCCGCATCACAAAAGTGAAGGTAGCTGGAAAGCGAAAAGGTTGGTCGTAAGCAATTTCATAGAGATCGTCACTAATGGCGCTGACCGATTGATTTTCAAACGGTTGATCCATAAAGTGGTCTAACATATACTGAATCGAGCGCCGCACGGGTCCCATATCGTCAGTGGGTGCGATCGCGCCCAGGTCGACTAAAGAGGCAACTACTTGATTGGCATCTTTTTGAGCAATCCCAAACAGCGTTTTCATTAGTTGCGATCGCACGTCAGTCCGGATCTGCCCCATCATCCCAAAATCATAGAAAATCAACGCCCCCTCTGGACTAACAGCAAGATTACCAGGGTGTGGATCGGCGTGAAAAAATCCATGATTGAGCAACTGACGTAAGTAAGCTTCCGCTCCTTGACGCGCTAAAACTTTACGATCTAAGCCTGCCGCTTCCAACGCTTCGTAATGACTGATTTTAATCCCCGGCACGTACTCCAAAGTCAGCACTCTTGGCGAAGTATACCGCCAATAAACTCGCGGTACTTTCACCCAATCTTGAGCGCGGAAATTACGGCGAAAAGTATCTGCGTTGCGCCCTTCATTAAGATATTCAATTTCTTCCCACAAAATTCGGCAGCACTCGTCATAAATGCCTAGCCAATCTCGACCTTTCCCCAATTCGGGATGACTTTGAAAGTAACGAGTAATGCCTTTAAGAATTGCTAAATCAATTTCAAATAATTTTTTTAATCCGGGGCGTTGGACTTTAACCGCCACAATTTCCCCAGAATGCAGGGTAGCTTTATGGACTTGACCTAGACTGGCGGCAGCGATTGGAATTGGCTCAAAATTTTGGAATAATTCCGGGATTGTCTTGCCTAACTCCTGCTCGATGATAGTTTTTGTTTGCTCGTAACTAAAAGCTGGAACTTTGTCTTGGAGTTTGACAAGTTCATTAACGTATTCGCTAGGAAATAAATCAGCGCGAGTAGAAAACAACTGACCTACTTTAATGAATGTTGGACCCAGTTCTAGCAGTGTATTACGAATCCAAACAGCTTGCTCAATACGTCTAGCAGTGCGTTTTTCTTCTGTAACTCCACCAGGATAGCTCCAAGATTTTTTGTTGAGCCAAAAACCAGTTGTTAAAGACAGAACAAACGTCCATATGTCAAAGAAGCGCCGATTCCGGGAGTAATTTTCCCGGTTCCAGCGATAGGCATTATCTTTATACATCATTGACTTACGCTTGTTGTAAGCCTTAACTTTTATGGAACTTTTGACAGGAGGAGAAACAGACACTCGAATTCCTAAGCGTTATTTTTGTGGGTAGTAAGAATTAACTGCAATAAGTGCAGTAGCAATCAAAATTTTTTAGGGTAGCTCTCCCTACGAAGTTATATTAAGTTTTTCTCCCTAACTTAGAAACTCTTTAGATAGAACTACTACGGTGGCGTTGTAATTCCGCTCTCAGTAGAGCAATTTCGGCTCTAAGCTCATCAACCATTGCTTGTACGTCATTGGATTGCGAACCGGGAGAAGAAACCGTTGTAGTGCTACCACTAAAATTATTTTCTGCTTCGCGGTTAGCTCGCTCCATGACTTCTTGAGTAAACTGTCGCAGGCGTTCTCGCTGTTCTGCATCAAATTTACCAAGTTCGCTTAAAGCATCAGTTAAGGCGTTTTCTAGTTGCTCGTTGACGACTTCAGCCATAGCTCTGCCGACAAAAAAGGCGTGAATCAGGGGATTTGTCATAAGTTGTTTTTGCACTCCATACAGCAAGAATTATAACTTGCTTGCTTAAGTAACTGCCTCCACCTCCAGGAGAGAGTAAAGTACCCTCAAGAAGTTAGGAACTCCTTTACTTTACTTTACAAGGGATAGTGGATTGACAAAAATGTTTCTGCGCTGGCGCGATCGCTTATTACTCCATCTAAGGTTGCGGCTAATACTTCTTCTAGCATTTGCCGATACTGAGGACTTGGTTTATAGCCTAGTTGTTTGAGGTCATTACCATTGAGGGGTGCTTGGATATTTGCTAAACAAGTAAGGTATAGCCAAATCTGGCGGCGAATAATTTTAGGAGTGCGTACTGCAATTAAAATTAAGGTAGCGTCGTCGTAGCGGCGCAATAGCTGGAATACTTTACTCTTGGGCGGGAAGGCAAGTAATAATTCTCTAATCTTGGCTTCGGTATCAGCTAAATTTGCTAATCTTTTAATACTTTCATCAGGCAGTTGCAAATTTGCTGCTACTAAACTGCGCTCCTGGGGTGCTAAATGAGCAATTAATACTTCTAGCCGTAGTAACCAACCACTGAGACGGTTGTTGCAGCGCAAACCTAGCTCTAAAAGTCGCAATTGCTGCCATAAAGAGCGGTCTAAGCTTAGATTTGGGTGAATGCACTTAGTAGCATCCAAATCAGCCAGCAAGCGTAATCCAGCTTGCCAGTAAGGTGATTGGAGTAGATATTTTAATTCGTTTCGGAGGCGAACTTGCAAGGCGGGTCTAATTTTATTATCTAGTTGATTAGAGTTATAAAGGCCACTAGAAATGGCGTAACGAATATACTCTTGGCTGCGCTGTTCAATTTCAAACCCTAGCCGCACGGCAAACCTTACAGCACGATAAATTCTGGTTGGATCTTCAATAAAACTATTAGCGTGTAATACTCGAATTTGCTTTGCTTGCAAGTCCAGCAATCCGCCAAAAAAGTCTAGGAGTTCGCCTGCACGAGGATGAGTTAGCCGCATGGCGAGGGCATTAATTGTAAAGTCGCGCCGATACAAGTCTTGCCGAATTGAACTTGCTTCAACTTCAGGATTAGCCGCCGGGTAAGGATAAAATTCGGTACGAGCAGTGGCAATATCTACCCACAAGGAATCCAAAATTGGATCGTTGTGCCACAACAAAGCTGCTGTTTGAAAAGCGCCATGAATTTCTAATCTGGCTTGAGGGTAAGACTTCTCTAAGGCTTTAGCAAGTTCTACACCCGCGCCCACATCTGTCGCGCTATGAAAACCATCGACTACTAAATCAATGTCTTGAATTAGCAATTTTTCCTTATACGCAGCCTCCCCTTGAGCTAATAGCAAATCTCGGACTGCGCCGCCGACTAGATACAAATGCCAGCCGCGTTTCTCTGCTTCTACAGAGGCAGTTGTCAGTAAAGCTTGTAAAGCAGGAGCTAGACGATTATTTAGTAAATTGAGGAGAGAGTAATTAACAAAAACAGAATTATCGGCGTTTTGGCTAAGATCTCTTGCTTTTTCATGATGCAGTTCCCGCAATATATCGGTGCGCGTAACTATACCTACCAATTGCCCCGATGCTAAGACTGGCAAGCGCCCAATGTCGTAAGTTATCATCAATGCCTGCATTTCCGGCAAGGTTGTTGTGGGATTAATAGTTTTTAAACTTGTCGTCATGTATCCCTTGACAGGCGCGTGGCTGAAGCCGTGATGTAGGGCAATATCAATATCTCGCCGCGACACAATACCGACTAATTGTCCCACCTCATCAACTACCGATAAGCCGGAATGTCCGTAGCGTAAAAGAATCCTTTGAGCTTCGGCAATTGTAGTTTCTGGTTTAATAGTACGGACAGGAGATGACATCAATTCTCGCGCTGTAGGTGGCTGGGGAATTTGATTAATAAGATTGTTTACCAGTTGGTTTAGAGTAGTTTCTGGATTTACTCCCCGCAAAGACAAGGAAGCCGCTTGAGAATGACCGCCCCCGTCCCAAGGTTGAAACAAAGTATTTAAGTTTGTCTGAGGAATTTGCGATCGCCCAATTACTGTTAACTTGTTTTCATAGCTTGCTGCCAAAAGCACAGCATCACTTTCGGTTAGCTGCATTAATTGAGAAGTTAACCCCGATAACCCTGGTAAATAATCGGAAGTTTGTAGCATTACCCAAGCAACGCTGTAGCCGTTGATAGTTTTTGTTTGCAGGCTATTAATTGCTGTTGGTAGTAGTGCTTGTAATTGCTTTGATAACCCCGGCTCTAGGTATTTGTTAATTAACTGTAAGGAAGCTTTTTGCTGCATCAACCATGCCAAAGCCTGGGCATCTCGCGCTGTAGCTTGGGTAAAAGTCAGAGAACCCGTATCTACATGAATGCCTAAAGCCATTACTGTTGCTTCAGCAATTGTGAGGCTAATATTGGCGTTTTGCAGTTCTTCGACAATTAACGTTGTAGTCGCACCAACCTCCGCAATTTTTGTTTGCGTAGCGGGAATATCTAGCTGACTATCTAAATGATGATCGTAAACGATTACCGATTCTAACTGAGGTAAATCTAACCACTGGGCAGCGACTCCTAAGCGATCGCGTTTTTGTGTATCCACTACCGCTAGTAGTCTAATTTGTTCTGGATTAACCGCGCGACGCTCAATAATTGCATACTCATCTTTATGCAATGCCAAAAAATCCCGCACCACCTGGTGAGCGCCTCCAGGAATAACAATTCGGCTGCCTGGTAATAACCGCGTCAACCCTACTGCTGCCCCCAGCGTATCAAAATCTGCTGTTGTATGGCACAAAATTAGATCCATGCGGGCAAAAATTCTTTCTCTACTTCTACTTTCTATAGTGGTGCAATTTCTGATAGCTTAACTATAGGAAATGCTAGAAACATAGCTTGCTTTATACTCAAATTTTTTGTCCCTTTAGGAGAAATACGAATGTTTACAATCCTCTTCCAAATTGCTTTATTAGCCTTGGTTGCCTTATCCTTTGTAATGGTAATTGGCGTTCCTGTTGCCTATGCGACTCCTCAAAGTTGGAATGAATCTAAAAGATTGCTCTGGCTAGGCTCTTTTGCCTGGATTGGGCTAGTATTTTTGGTAGGTGCTTTAAACTTTTTAGTGGCATAAGTTAGCCTGTAGCTATTAGCTAGGGTCTTGGTACATACGCTACTTGCTGGGACTAATAGCTAGTAATTGCATTGTTGTTTAATTGTGAGAAATATTAATGGCAGTTTTTGAGGGAACTTTTACTCAAACCGAACCGTTACGACTAGCGATAGTAATTGGGCGATTCAATGACTTGATTACAACTAAGCTACTAGAAGGCTGTCAAGATTGCCTGAAACGTCACGGCATCGATCCAAATCCTCATGGTACTCAAGTAGATTACTTTTGGGTTCCTGGTAGTTTTGAGGTTCCCCTTGTCGCTCATCAAGTGGCTTTGACTCGGCGCTATGATGCGATTATTTGTCTGGGTGCAGTCATTAAAGGGCAAACTCCCCATTTTGATTATGTAGCAGGGGAAGTCGCTAAAGGTATTGCTTCAGTTGGGTTTCAAACTGGAGTCCCGGTAATTTTTGGCATTTTGACAACCGATACAATGCAGCAAGCTTTGGAAAGAGCAGGGATTAAAAGCAATAAAGGCTGGGATTATGCGATGAATGCACTAGAAATGGCAAGTTTGATGCGTAGTTTGCGCTCTAACAGCGATTACAGCGTTACTCCGTTACCACCGACATTAAAAAGTGCCTCAGCGCAGCTAAATGAAGTTGTTGCTAAGGAATTATCATCATCGGCGGAATAGTTGGTGCTAAATACCTTGACAAACTCTTAAGAGTTTGAGAAGATAAGAATTGCTGCAAAAGACTGCGGGTATAGCTCAGTGGTAGAGCGTCACCTTGCCAAGGTGAATGTCGCGCGTTCGAATCGCGTTACCCGCTTATATAATAAAAACTACATAACTGGAATTCTTCAAAAGCTTAGGTAGCAGAAATACATTTTAGCTACACTCAAGAAAACTACTTACTGGGCAGTGCGATCGCTGGTGCATTCTCAAAAGCCGCAAAAAATTGATTTGAATACCGACTACCCCTGTCCCTGCCGCAGACAAGGGCGGTTGATTCCGATTGTACTGACCGATGCGATGGGATGCGATCGCTGTCAGAAAATATTTGTAGTTGAAGAAAATGGCTACGCTCTAGAGCAACTATCAACCACCTACCCTCATAAACCAACTTGGCGGTGGGTAGGAAATCGTTGGATAACGGCTTCTTCTCACTTAAAACAAAGTTATTTACCTATAGCTTTGGGCGCAATAGTAATATTGCTATTTGTGTGGCTACCATCAGCACTGCAAGTGCCTAGCGGGGCTAATTTCTTGATGTGGGCTATAGGAGCGGTAATTGTGACGATAATACCAGCATTTATAAATTGGCTTACTTACAGGCGTTGACAAATGACAGATAATGTGGCTGCAAATATTGAACCTGTAGTTACAGTGGAACGCGCCTATCAAGCTTCCTTAAAATTGAGCATTACTAAGGGAGCAGATCGCAGTCGCGCTGTTTCAGCGATGGCGCAAGCTATCAAACGGTCGGTCAATGACATTTTAGAAGCAAACACGCTAGATCTCGAAGCGAGTCGAGAAATGGCAGTACCCGATCTAATTTTAGAGTGGCTCAAGCTGACACCAGAACGCCTACAGGCAACAATAGAAATTTTAGAGCGCTTGGGTAAGTTACCAGATCCCCTGCGGCGGGTAAGAAATGCGGAATATCAACTCCAAGATTCCCAAACTTACTGTCAGTTGATGCCTTTGGGAGTAATAGCACTAATTTATGAAGCATTTCCAGAATTAGGTGCGATCGCGGCGGGGTTGTGTATTAAAACTGGTAATAGTTTGATTTTGAGAGGCAGTAGCGAGGCTAGTCATTCTAATCAAGCGATTTTCAATGCCTTGGAGTCGGCTTTAGAGGAGACAGATTTGCCTAGTGGTAGCGTGCAGTTGCTAGGAAGCGAGGGTGGGAGTGCAGTAGTTAGAGATTTGATAGTTCAAGATCGGTACTTAAATTTGGTTATTCCCTATGGTCGCCCTAGTATGGTACAGCAGGTGATGCGGCAATCCACCGCCCCAGTACTAAAAACGGCTATGGGCAATTGTTACTTATATTGGGCAGTGTCGGGCAGTTTGGAAATGGTGCGATCGATGATTTTAGATAGTCATCAAAGCCAGCCCGATCCGGTGAATGCAATTGAAAAGGTGTTAGTTCATCGCTCTAGTCAACCGTCTTCTCTCGTAACTCTGTGGAATAGTTTGCAAGAAAAAGGTTTTGAAATTAGAGGAGATGAGGAACTTGCTCAGACTTTTGCAGACTTGAAATTAGCGGAGGCTGAGGAGTGGGATCGCGCTTATTTGAAGAAAATTGTTGCTTTTAAGGTAGTTAATAACTTGGAGGAAGCGATCGCGCTGATTAATTTGCATAGTAGCGGTCATGCAGACTGCATTGTTAGCGAGTCTTATCAAGAAAGCCGCTATTTTGCCTTGGGTGTAAGTAGCGCTTCTACCTATATCAATGCTTCTCCTCGTTTTTCGCGCAATCCATCTCAGGGCGACTCGGTATTTTTGGGTATGTCTAATCAAAAAGGACAAAGGCGCGGTTTGATTAGTTTGGAAACGCTGACTACGCTTAAACATATTGTTCAAGGTAATGGCAGGCTTTAAGGCATCTAGTGTTTTGGTATAACGGTGGCTTAGTTGCAGGCAATACTCTGGAAGTGGCAATTGACGATCCAGGGCTATTATATGGGGCAACAGTGTTTACAACTATGCGGGTTTATCACCGTTGTTTAGATTGCAGGCTGACTAACTGGGCGGGACATTGCGATCGCTTATCTGCTAGTTTGCAAGCTTTTGATTGGCAACAGCCTGATTGGGGGCGAGTGCAACAAGGCGCGATCGCAATGCTACAACATTTCTCTATCCTTAGAATTACTTTGTTTCCCGATGGGCGAGAGTGGATTACTGGAAGAAATTTACCCGCAAATTTGACAACTGAGCAAAAATATGGCAGGGCAGCTTACATTGTAAAAATGCCAGAATTAGGACGGAGCCTTCCTGCTCATAAAACAGGTAATTATTTGAGTGCATGGTTAGCTCAAAATTTGGCTCGAAAACAGTCGGCGCAAGAGGCGATTTTGGTAGCAGCAAGTAGTGGTGAATGGTTAGAGACTAGCACCGGAAACTTGTGGGGATGGAAAGATGGTTGTTGGTGGACACCCCCATTAGCATCGGGGATTTTGCCGGGAATTGTGCGATCGCACTTGATTGAATGGTTGCAGTTGCAAAACTTAGTTGTAAAACAAGAACCTTGGCAGCGTGAATTGGTGGCTGATTTTGCAGCGCTTGCTTATACCAATAGTGTTGTCGAAGTTATGCCTATCCACACCATTATTTATCAAACACTTCAAAACCATTACGATCCCCAACATCCAGCCTTCAAGCTACTCCAAGGGTTGTTTCTCTAAAAAATATCTATTGCTAAAGTACGATCCCCTGAGATGGCAACTGCTGTGATTCTGAGCTAGATTAAGAATAGTTAACATTTAACTTAAAGGGTAACTTGCAAGTTAATAAGGTTAGGAGGATAGACCTCGGTGAATAAACGCTGGAGAAACGCGGGGCTGTACGTTCTGCTAGGCATTGTAGTTTTAGCATTAGGAACAGCATTTTTTGAAAAACAACCCCAAAGCCGAGAGACATGGCGATATAGCCAATTTATTCAAGAAGTTCAACAAGGTAAGGTTGAACGAGTAAGTCTCAGTGCCGATCGCACTAGAGCGCAGGTAACACCACAAGATGGTGAAAAGAAAATAGTAAACTTACTTAATGATCCTGAACTGATCGATATATTAAGTAAAAATAACGTTGATATAGTAGTTTCACCTCAAGCTGATGATAGTACATTGTTTAGAGTCCTAAGCAGTATATTTGTGCCAGTGCTGCTATTGGTGGGCTTATTTTTCTTGCTCCGACGCGCTCAAAGCGGGCCAGGCAGTCAAGCAATGAATTTTGGCAAATCAAAAGCAAGAGTACAAATGGAGCCGCAAACCCAAATAACTTTTGGTGATGTTGCGGGTATCGATCAAGCAAAACTAGAGCTAAACGAAGTTGTAGACTTTCTCAAAAATGCTGACCGTTTTACTGCTGTTGGCGCAAAAATTCCCAAGGGCGTACTGCTAGTCGGACCTCCCGGAACTGGTAAAACCCTCCTAGCTCGCGCGGTAGCTGGGGAAGCAGGAGTTCCCTTCTTCTCTATCTCTGGTTCAGAATTTGTAGAAATGTTTGTCGGTGTGGGTGCTTCCCGCGTCCGCGACTTGTTCGAGCAAGCAAAAGCAAATGCTCCTTGTATTGTATTTATTGATGAAATCGATGCAGTCGGTCGTCAACGGGGTGCAGGCTTAGGCGGTGGTAATGATGAAAGAGAGCAAACTCTAAACCAGTTGCTCACAGAAATGGATGGTTTTGAAGGTAACACCGGAGTTATTCTGATTGCTGCAACAAACCGCCCAGATGTACTAGATTCAGCATTACTACGTCCAGGTCGCTTCGATCGCCAAGTTGTGGTAGATCGCCCTGACTATGCAGGACGCTCGGAAATTCTTAAAGTTCACGCTCGTGGCAAAACTTTAGCTAAAGATGTAGATCTAGATAGAATTGCTCGGCGTACTCCTGGGTTTACAGGTGCAGATTTAGCTAACTTGCTTAATGAAGCGGCAATTTTAGCAGCGCGACGTAGTTTGACAGAAATCTCAATGGATGAAGTCAACGACGCGATTGATCGCGTACTAGCGGGTCCTGAGAAGAAAGATCGGGTAATGAGCGAAAAGCGCAAAACCTTAGTTGCTTACCACGAAGCAGGTCATGCTTTAGTTGGTGCATTGATGCCAGACTACGACCCCGTACAGAAAATTAGCATTATTCCTCGCGGTCGTGCGGGTGGTTTAACTTGGTTTACTCCGAGTGAAGACCGCATGGATACGGGACTATACAGCCGCTCTTATTTAGAGAATCAAATGGCTGTAGCCTTAGGTGGTCGAATTACTGAAGAATTGATCTTTGGTGAGGAAGAAGTCACAACGGGCGCTTCCAGTGACCTGCAACAGGTAGCGCGGGTAGCTCGTCAAATGGTAACTCGATTTGGCATGAGCGATCGCTTAGGACAAGTTGCGCTCGGTCGTCAGCAAGGTAATATGTTCCTCGGTCGGGATATTGTCGCCGAGCGTGATTTCTCGGAAGAAACCGCCGCCGCAATTGATGATGAGGTACGCAAGCTTGTAAATGTAGCTTACCGTCGAGCAAAAGAAGTGCTGGTAAGTAACCGTCACATTCTCGATACTTTAGCTAGTATGCTAATTGAAAAAGAGACTGTAGATGCTGATGAGTTGCAAGAGTTGTTAGCTAATAGCGATGTAAAAACTGCGTCGTTGGCTTAGTGCCTAGAAGCAGATAGATTTTGGGCTTTGCTGGCTAATCGTAATTGAATAAGAAATAACAGGGTAATTCTAAAACTAGAATTACCCTGCTTTTTTAATACGATCGCATTTTTGACTTAGGAGGGGTTGGGTTACTAATTTTTAGTTAATGAGATGGCTTAATTGAGCAACGATCGACCCATTCCTGGTAAGTTTTTTGACGTTCCACGTCATCTACAACAATTTCTACTCTAATTTTTTTGCATCCTTGACGACGTTCTAAAGCGATCGCATTAAGAAGTAGACTTGCTATTTTAGCTGAAGTAAATTCTCCTTCTACAATCATTTCATTGCCTTTAGCTACTGGTTTAGCTTGAGCAATATTCGTTTGATTTGTGGCGAGTTCAACTCCTTGAATTTCACTTTGTCCTAAATCAATCTTTGCAAGTTGTATAGTCTCTGCACCTACTTGTTCAACAATCAATTTTTCTCGTCTGATCGGAACTTGCACCATTTCAATTTCAATTTCTTTTCTAACAACTATCTCACCAATTTTCTGCTTGCTAATATTTACTATTAACCGTTCTTCTAGTAAGGGAATATTCTTACCAGTAGATATTGCTTCTAGTCCTAAACCTAAATTTCTGTCACTTGTTTCTTCTACTACTTCTGGCTGTCGATCTAAATCTAGTTCGCTTTCTATGGCGATTACTTCTATAAATTGGCTCATGTCGTCGGTTTGTGCTGCTATGGGAGTACTAAACAAGTCCATTTCACTTGTTTCTCCTATCATTTCGGCAGATTGACTACTATCAAATTCACTACCCACTAACATTATCTCTGGAGTAGCCAGGAGGTTAATTTCTTCTCCCATTGATATTATTTCAGGAGTATCAAACAAGTCCATCTCGCTTGTTTCGCCTACCATTTCGGTAGATTGATTACGATCAAACTCACTACTGCCTGACATCATTTCGGGAGTATCAAATAAGTCCAACTCACCTGTTTCGCCTACTATTTCAGGACTATTAAACAAGTCTGTTTCTTCTCCCATTAACATCATTTCAGAAGTACCAAACAAGTCCATCTCGCTTGTTTCGCCTACCATTTCGGTAGATTGATTACGATCAAACTCACTACTGCCTGACATCATTTCGGAAGTATCAAATAAGTCCAACTCACCTGTTTCGCCTACTATTTCAGGACTATTAAACAAGTCTGTTTCTTCTCCAATTAACACTATTTCGGGAGTGTTAAACAAGTCTGCGTTAGCATCTCCTTCTAGCATCCCAGAATTTGCAAACAGGCTCATCAAATCATCATCAGACGATTGGTTTGAAAAATTTTGCGATTCAAACAAAGATTCAATATTTTTATTATCTTGCTCATTAGAGTCGTTCTGTGTATCAGAAGACTCAGTGTTTGATTGATTGGTATCTTTGTATTCAGAAGAATTACGATCTGAACTATTCATATTTATTACTACCTATTGATTCTCTCTGTTTATTTTTCAAGCCGTTCAATAAGAACAAATGACAGCCTCAGAGAAGCGAACTGACAATTATTACGGATGTATTCTACCTGCAAAAGTGCAGACAGGGCGTAAAGTATGCCCTGTCTGCACTCATTTTAGCTATAAAGCCGTTTTACAATAGCTTATCCTAGACCCTTGAAAGTCGTTAATCTAGCTTAAGTGCGATCGCGTCTTTCATCAACTGGGATTCCACCAGTATCAATATCTAATTCTTCACGACGCAATGTTTCTTGGGCTTCAACTGTCTGGCTCTCTACTTCCTTTCTTACCTTAACTTCTTCTCTCACAAAAGCTTCTTTGTGAATATCAGCAGTTTCTTCGTAGAGTTCGACGCGAGTAACTTCTCCTGAACCAAAAGTTGCTTCGCCTGGGTTTACAGTTACTCCTGCGTTTGTTGGAGTGACTCGCTCAATGACAACACGCTCTTTTTCAATTGGCACTGAAACTCGTGCTGTTTCGGTTTCAACGTGCTTGCTTACAGATACGTCGCCAGTCTTGACACGCTTTTTGTTAGCGATTAGTCGCTCTTGGTACAGTTTGAGAGTTTGGTTGCTGGTATCACTGACACCGTACAATTCAGGTTCGTGCTGATAGTTGTAGGTATCACGGCTGCGAGTTGGAGTGGCACTAGCGCCCGTCATAGCAGTAGTAGAAGCAACATCTAGCGGTGCAGATGCTTCTAATGGCGTAGCAGTCTCTAAAGGTGTAGCAGCCATTGTTGCTGCGCCCATAGCCGCCCCAGCTACAGGAGCACGATATACATCTCTAACGCTCTCCTCGTAATCGTAATCTAAGGCTAGGCGATCGCTAAATTCTGGTAACATATCAGCTTGCTCCCTCGTCATACCAACTGCATACACGCGATTGGAATTTTGATCGATTTGAGAACGCCCAACTGGTAGCAAAACTTGTTTGCCGAAAATCCAAAAACCCAGATCTACTACCAAATACCGAAAGTGTCCTTCTTCGTCCACTAAAATATCATGGACAGTTCCGATTTTTTCGTCTGCTTGCGTATAGACTCCCATGCCCTTAAGATCGGAATCACCAAGACTATCGCGATAATCTGAATCGTAATCTGAAATTTTTACTAATGCCATAATATAAAACCTCAAGTTTTTTCATCTGGTTACTTGACTAATCTATTAATTCATTATCTTTTTTCCATCTTCCTAACGAATGACTTAACTTAAGTTAATTATCTACAAAAGATAGATATTTAACCCAGAATAAAAATTAAACTTGTAATTCGTTAGTTATAAACATTTAAAAACTTGCTTTCTGAAGAAACTTACAGACATTACTATTAATCTATACAGCTTGTAAAAATTTCTAGAGACATGACGTTAAGTATCCCTAAAAAGTCTCAAATTATTTAGGAATGTGTTGGATTGTTAGTTACCAAAAAATGTTCAACTCTCTTGAGTATCAATATCTAAACGACCTCTAGTATCAATATCTAATTCTTCATGACGTAGTGTTTCTCTAGCTTTAACTGTATCGATTTCTACTTCTTTTCTAATTGTCACTTCTTCACGGATAAAAGCTTCTTTATGAACATCTGCGGTTTCTTCATAAACTTTCATCCTGACTACTTCCCTGTCTTGGAAATCAACATCTTTAAAAGAAGTTACATTACTATTTGTAGGGGTGCTACGTTCAATAACGATCCGGTCTTTTTCTAAAGGTAGGGAAACACTAGCTGTTTCTGTTTCAACGTACTTGGCGATTACTACTTCTCCGGTTTGCCGACGTTTTTTATCCGTAACTAGTCTTTCCTCATACAACTTAAGAGTTTGATGATTGCTGGGATCTAAGTCATACAGAGATGGATGCTGCTGATAGTCATAGGTAGAGTGATCCTTTTGGGCGCTACGATCGACGGTTCCGCTTGATTCAACAGCCTGAGAAACTGGATAAGATGGTGCTATTACACTAGGTTCTTCCAAAGACTTCATAACTGGAGAGTGATAAGTTTGTCTTACTTGCTCTTCATGTCTGTGATCGGGGGTTTTGCTATCGTGGTATTCGGGTAAGTCTTCTATTTGCTTTTTATTAACAATACCTATAGCGTTTATTCGTTTTGCTTTGGCATCAATATGACATTTGCCGACGGGTAATAAAACTTTTTTGCCAAAAATCCAAAAGCCTGTATCAATTACAAAATAACGAAAGCGTCCTTGTTCGTCAACTAAAGCATTTTCTATACTGCCAATTTTATCATCGGATTTTCCTGCATACACATCAAGTCCTTTGATGTCTTCGCCATCAAACAATTCTTCTTTGTAATTGGGGTGAAATTCATCTAATTTGTAGAGTGCCATATAAAATAATCCAGAGTTTTGTTAATAGTAGATTTTGAGGAAAACAGCAAAATCATATATGTTGCTGTTTTATTTAGGAAGAAATTAGGTACTTGCTTACTAAATTAAATGTCACTTATACTTTGTGTATCTGAAGTCATGTTTGGATTCCCTTCAGTATTGATGTCTAATTCTTCTCTGCGGATTGTCTCTTGCGCTTCTACGGTGTCTTGCTCAACAACTTTTGTTACCCGGACTTCTTCACGCACAAAAGTTTCTTTGTGAAATTCTGGCTTGTCTTCGTACAATTCTATACGCACTACTTCGCCTTCTTGAAAGTCAATTTCGCTAGGGGAAACCACATTACCTGTAGTAGATGGCGTTACCCGTTCAATAATTACTCTTTCTCTTTCAATTGGTACAGAAACTTTTGCTGTTTCAGTCTCAGTATGTTTGCTAACAGCTACTTCGCCAGTTTTGACGCGATTTTTGCTGGCAATTAATCTTTCTTCGTATAGCTTGAAAGTTTGATGATTTTGTTCATTTAAGTCGTACAAAGAAGGTTCTTGCTGATAATCGTAGGTATTGCGATCGCGAACTTGCGCGGTAGGCTGAGTAGAAGTAGTATCTTGACGGCGGTATACTCCGCGAACTTGCTCTTCATAATCGTAATCGACTACAATTCGGTCATTGTATTCAGGTAAGTGTTCTACTTGCTGCTTATTTAAACCATCTACATAAACGCGCTGGGCGTTGTAATCAATCCGAGATAGACCAATCGGTAATAGTATTTGTTTGCCTGAGTTCTCTATGCTTGTATCAATAACTAGATACCGAAAACGACCTTCCGCGTCGACTAAAGCATCAGCTACTTTACCAATATGATTACCACCTTCGGTATATAGATCCATTGCTTTAATATCAATATTTTCACCAACGGAGGTTTGACGATAGTCTGGATCGAAGTCTTCAAGCTTATAAAGGGGCATAAGTTTTATTCAGTACACAGTATTACCTACTTAAATAGGTTAGAAACATATCTAACTAATTTCATCCTTCTGACGGCTGAATTAACTCGATCTTTAGGCTGAATAAAAGATGAAGTTATAGCTGTAATACAAGAATAAAAATTACTCTTTAGAGTATTTAATATATGTATTTTACATAATGAAAATATCGAGTCAAAATTGGTTATCTTCGTTACAAAAAAATAAAATAATTGCAGTTATACGCTCTAGTCGTAAAGATTTAGCGTTGCAAATGGCAAAAGCTGTAGCCAATGGGGGAATAAAATTAATTGAAATTACTTGGAATAGCGATCGCCCAGAAGAAATAATTTCGCAATTGCGTACCGAATTACCAAATTGTACAATTGGTACGGGAACGCTGTTAAACCTAGAGCAACAAAATCAGGCGATCGCATCTGGAGCGCAATTTTTATTTACACCCCATACCGATATAGCGATGATTGAACAAGCGGGAGATATCCCGATTATACCGGGGACGCTGTCTCCGACGGAGATTGTTACAGCTTGGAATGCCGGCGCAAGTTGCGTAAAAGTGTTTCCAGTGCAATCTATGGGGGGAGCAAGCTATATTAAAAGTCTGCAAGCACCTTTGGGACATATACCGCTAATTCCGACGGGAGGGGTGACGGTAGATAATGCTAAAGGATTTTTATTAGCAGGGGCGATCGCAATTGGACTTTCAAGCGAGCTATTTCCCCAAGAATTGGTAGCTGTGGGAAATTGGCAGGCGATCGCACTTCGAGCTAAAACTTTGCTGCAACAACTTTAAAGTTCTTGTTGTTGTACGCCAACTACCGAACCTTTGCCACCGAATATAGTACCAGTTTGTCCGCGATTGAACCGAGATTTAGCTGATTGCAGGGCAATTTTTGGTAATGGTACATAGCCAACACTTAGTACCAGCTTTGAGTTTTCTGGTTTTAAATAGAAGTTGGTAAATGCCTTGACTTCAGGGCGCGTCGCCGCCGACTTCTTGACATATATAAATACTGGGCGAGATAAGGGTTGGTAACTAGAATCTCCCACCGTACTCGCACTAGGTTGAACGCAACCATAACCGCTATCGATAGCCACTAACTTCAGCTTGTCTCTGTTTGCTAAGTAGTAAGCATAGCCAAAGTAGCCGATTCCATTTGGGCTTGAGGCGATATTTTTTACTAAGGTTTTGTCATCGGCGCTTGCTGTATAGTCACTGCGGCTTTTGCCTTCTTCACCAACAATTGCTTGAGTGAAATAATCGTAAGTGCCAGATTCTTTGTCCGCGCCATATAAAGCTAACGGTTGGTTGGGGAAATCAGCGCGAATCTGGTTCCATGTAGTAACTTTACCTGCGGCGGCTGGCTGCCACATTTTTTTAAGTTCGTCAACTTTGAGGCAACGGGCAAAACTATTTTGTGGATTTACAACAACGGATAGACCATCAAATGCGATCGGTAACTCCGTGTATTCCACATTATTTTTTTTGCATAATTCCATTTCTGTAGTATTAATCGGACGAGAAGCATCGGCTATATCGGTTTCACCAGCGCAAAACTTCTTAAATCCGCCACCAGTTCCAGAAATGGCAACCATAACTTTTACTTGAGGATGAGTTTTTTGAAACTCTGTCGCCATCACTTCCGAAACAGGAAATACCGTACTAGAACCATCTAATTTGACTGTCCCTGATAGTTGAGATTGGGAATTACTGCTATCTCTTGCCGTTAAAAATTCAGCAAATTCTTCAGGTGCTGTTTCTGCGGCTTTATTGCTGTTACAGGCAGTTGTGGCGAGTATTAGAGCTAATAACGACAATCTAGAACAAGTTTTTTTTACCACTGTATTATCCTCGCCCTGGGCAGATTTATAATTAATGTGAAACTGGCAGTGCTGCCTCTGGCTGCAATTGGCGATCGCCTGCTACATCAGGAATTAATTTTTCGAGCAATCGCGCTATTACTGGTAAAAAGAAAATAACTGCAACTACGCCAACTATGTTAAATACGATTTGAGCATTAGCTACTTGGCGACCTACCCCCGCTCCGCCAGAGATTGCTAAGACTAATTGCACCAATAGCGGTGTAAATAGGATGCCTAAAGCCACACTGACCAGATTAAATAACAAATGAAATACCCCAGTTCGCAAGGCTGGACGACCGCGCCCAATTGTCGCTACCAAGGTATCAGCGCAAGTACCAATTTCTGCACCTAGCATGATGGCAATTCCGGCGGATAAAGAAATTAAGCCCGAACCTGCCAAAGTAATTACAATTGCCACCGTGGCAGAGGAAGATTGAATAATTACTGTAAAAATTGCTCCAACTAACGCCCCCAATAGCGGATTTTGACCGAGAGTTTGCATTAAGTCGATAAAAGGCTGATACTCTCTAAACGGTTTCATCGCTTCGTCAATGGCTTCTAGACCGTAAAACATTAAGCCAAATCCTAGTAAGACAATGCCGAGATTTTTTAGAGTGCGTCCTTTGCCTACAAACAGCAGTAGCAAGCCTGCAAACATCAATATCGGAATATATTTATTTATATCTAGGGAAATAATTTGAGCGCCTACGGCAGTACCAATATTGGAACCCAAAACCACGCTGAGAGATTGCACAAAAGTCAAAACTCCCGCACTCACCATCGCAATTACCATAATGATAGTAACTGATGATGATTCTAGAAGTGTTGTAGCTACAGTTCCCGTCGCAACGCCCGCGAAACGATTGGTGGTACATTTGGCAAGAAGATTTTTCATGCGATCGCTTCCCATGTTTTCTAGCCCTTCAGATAGGCGCGTCACGCCGTAGATAAACAAGACTAAACCCGCTAGTGCGCCCATTGTCATTGCAAAAAAGTCAATGAGTTCTCCCTCGTCGGCTTCTTCACTAACTGGGGTGGGAGCTTGAGCAATTTTAAAGTTAGTTTTTGGTTGGGCTAGGTCAGACTGGGCTACAGTGGAAGCTTGGACGCTAGAGCCAATAACTGGTAAACCAGAAAGCAATTGCAGCGTTCTATTAGATAATGAAGGTGAGACAATCAACGCTGCAACTAAAAGGCTAATGCTTAAAAACTTAAGGACTTGGCTGTTAAGCTTTTTCTTAAATAACACGGGTTAAAAATGCTATTTGAATAACATTACGAGATTTACATCAAGCACAGATAATTTTGAGAAAATCGTTTTATTCAATTATTTATGTATTAAATCATAACTACCTGTTTTAACTAATTAGTTAAACAAAGTTTAGCTATCAATTAACCTTGCCTTAAGAAGTTTTTAATTTATAACTTTATTTTTAAAGTTCCCAAAAACTGATAATGAAAGTCAATAAAATAAGTATTGTTCAATACTTTATTTTTTGGCTAAATATGCAACCAGAATATTACTTTTACAGCAGAGCTTAAACAAGCCCGATCTATGAGCTATTACCGCACTATACAAAATACATTTAAGCCTAACTACCTCACCAAGCTACAAGCAAAGATTTTAGATTGTCCTTACTTAGCTGTTAATAACCTCAACCGCGATTTTGTAGCGACAAAGGGGTTTTCTGTAGTGTTTCAGAGGTCGCATATTAGCGAAGTTGAGCGCTGCTTTCCGTTTTTTAAAAACTATCTGGGCGTAGCGTTACAGGATGACTGCAACGCCTTTTATCTCAATCCTTTGGTGTTAAACCAGGGGTCGCGCGTCGATCCGCATATCGATCGCAGTTTGCGCTCCTATTGCAAAACTATCGAACCGCCAGCGATGGTAAGTGTTTTGTACGTGCAAGTTCCATCAGAGATAGAAGGTGGCGAATTGATGTTACGTCATGGTAAAAAACAAGTTGGGTGCATAAAACCGCAATACAATACCCTAGTGCTTTTTCAAGGCGATTTGACGCACTCGGTAAAAGAAGTTAAAAGTGCTGTTTCTAATCGCTTAAGCTTGGTTTGCGAACAATATAATCTTGTGGAGCGTGAACTTGAACAAATCCCAGAATTTACTATTGAGTCGAGAAAATTGAAGTAGATATATATCTTCTGAAGGCTTTAATTGTTTAAAGCCAAATGATGATTTTTGTAAAACTTTTGGCGTTGCCCAATTTAGGGCATGAAAATGATTCCGCGCGCTCTAAAACCACTGCAAGAGACGTTGCAATGCAACGTCTCTTGCACCAAAATTCTTTTGCGATGTCTACTATGCTGAAATTTTATTACCATCCACTTTCACCAATTTCGCGGCGGGTGTGGCTAGGACTTTTAGAAAAACAAATTTCTTACCAGCCTATTGAGGTTAATCTAGGAACGGGTCAACAGTTTGAGCCGGAGTTTTTGACAATTAATCCTTTTCACCATGTGCCTGTTATTGTAGATGATGATTTTCGGGTAATTGAATCATTGGTAGTTTTAGACTATCTTGAACTGCGCTGCCCCGATCTAGCTTTGATGCCTACTGAGATTCAAGCAATTACTAAAATGCGAATGGTGCAACAAGTCGCAGTAAACGAGTTAATGCCAAATCTGATTGCGGTTATTAATGCCCAACAGCAGCCTTTATCTGATACCCAACAGACGCGCCTAGCTACGGCTTGGCAATTTCTGGATAATGAGTTGCAAGGCAAAACGTATTTTGGAGGCGATCGCCTAAATCTGGGTGATATTGTGGCGGGTGCGACGATTCCGCTTTTTCATCGTTTGGGAGTCTCCTTGAATAACTACCCTTGCTTAGAGGCTTGGCGACAAGGTATTAGCGAGCGCCCAGCTTGGCAACAAACTCAACCCGATGAATTTAGCTTTCAGCGATGGCAAAAGTGGGTTCAACTCCAAATTAGGCGAAAAACTAAAAGCGAGGAAAAACTAACTCAACTGGGTTACTAATCGATCTTCCAATAAAGTTTGATTTGTAAGTAAATCCTCAACCGTCATTCTTAAAAAACGCTGTTCGTCAACGTAAAATAAAACCCGAATGCGATCGCTTCCCGGAAATCCTGGAGGGGTTAATTGAGCAATAGTTGCTGCACCATCAGAATCATTTAATGGCTGTACTTGGATTTGACTGTTGTTTTGGCGACGAGTAGTTAAGACTTCGCCATCAAAATAAACTTCCGTTGCACCAGTTTCACTACCCAATTCACCAATTATTAATTCAATACTTGGCTGACTTTCTACCGAAGCACCTAATACCAATTCTACGGGTTCTGGCATCGGGTAAGGTTGTCCGGTTTTAATTAATGGATGCCAACTATGGCGATTGTTGCGCCGATCCCAATAACGGACACCGTAACTATGGTAGAGAAAGTCTTTTACTTCTACGCCTTGAGTAAGTTGAAGTGCGCCAGATGCGATCGCTTCAAAAGGTTTTTGATTACTAATTAAAGCTGGAGCGAAGTATTTTTGCACCCAATTTTGCACGATAGGCATTTGCGATGTACCGCCAACTAATAGCACCGCATTGATATCAGCTATTTCTAAGCCTTGTCTACGTGCTTGGTACAGTAGCTGCGTCAAACATTCGTCTAGTTGCTCAAAAAATTGATGTTCTTTAAGAATGGTTTCTAAAGTGTCGCGGTTTAACTCTAATTCGTAACTGTCTAGGGTTTCATCATCAAAATAAACCTCGCTTGCTCGATCTTGAGAAGATAGTTGTATTTTTACCCGCTCCGCCAGCCGCGCAGTGAGCGATGTAGCGGCTAATCCTTGAGCCAGAGCAAAGTATTCAACTAACCAGTTATCGATATCTGTACCGCCCAAATTTTGCCCGGCTTTAGCTAGTACGCGGGCGGTTTTTAGTTTTTGCCCGGATTTTTCAGCTAAGGACTTTTGCCCGAATTTTAGCAAAAATCCCAAAGGAGTTTTACCTGCTTGAATACTTGGATCTATTCGTACTAGAGATAAATCTAATGTACCGCCCCCAAAGTCAATAACTAGCAAATTTTCTCTATCTGCCATTCCATAGCCCAAGGCGGCGGCGGTAGGTTCATCGATCATTCTTACCTGCTCTATAGGCAAAGTTTGGCACACTTCCCCCAGCCAATGACGGTAAGATTCAAAACTATCTACAGGTACAGTTAAAACTAAAGATTCTATACTTCCTAGTTGGGAAATTAGATTAGTTAAAAACCATGTTCCTACTTGTTCAAAAGTTATAACTTGCCCATCTAGTTCGGGTAAAAAGCCTTGAATATTTGCGCCAATACCGCGTTTGAAGCTACGGAAAAATCTCGGCTCGTTCTTACTGTCGTAGCCGCGATCGCGCACTTGTTGCCCTATCAATACTTTACCTTCGGCAGCATTTTCGACATACACTAAGCTAGGGATTAAGGGCGGATTAGTCCCTATTTGATAAGATAAGCCAGGAATGTTTAGAGTTTCTGATCGCCCAGTAACAGGATTCCAGCGTGTTACACAAGTATTACTTGTACCAAAGTCGATTGCCAGCATAGATAGCGGTGAGGCGGAGTTAAAACTTATTTTCTCATAAGCCATTCAACTTCTACACGAGCAATTGCTTCTTCTTTGGCTTTAGCTTCTATTTCTATCCAGGGCGCTTCGCGGTATACGCTAGGCATATCGGTAATAAAGTCGCTATGAGTGCGATCGCTAAAGCTAGATTGTCCGTTAGATATATACACTAATTGCCAATCTGGATTAGTCCAAGTTTCTCTTGCTGCATAAAACATTTCGGCTACCAATGGATCGTCGTAGGTTGTCAAGGCTTCGTGACAGATGTGATGATGGGCATCAAATACCATTGGTACGCCTGACTTCTTGCATACTTCTAGTATTTCTGCGGAACTATAAGAGTATTCATCGTTTTCAAAGGTTAAGCGATCGCGGATATGTGCGGGTAATTCTGCGATTACTTCTACCAGCCTATCTATTCTTTGCGACTTCCCGCCGTGAATGTTCATTAATGCCCAAGGCGATCGCGCGAGTCCGAGTAAATCAAAGACTTTTGCGTGTCCTTCCAATATTTTGATGCTATTTGCCAATACTTGCTCTGAATCGGAACTTAAAACTACAAATTGATCGGGATGCGATATTAATCTGATTCCTAATTGCTGTGCTTTTGCGCCAATTAAGGCTAATTCTGCACTCATTGCGTCGAGGATTGCTTCGCCTAGATTGTCTTCCCAATCGCTCATTGGAAACAAGCCGGAAGGTAATCTATAAAGCTTAATTGAGTGTTGTTGACAAAAATCTATTGCTTTATTTAGACGACTAATATTGTCGCTATAAAGATTTGTCAGAGTGGCTTGGCGTTCGGTTTCGCTTAATTTTAGATAGCGGGTGCGCGTTATTGTGCGGTAGCGAATCTCTTTAGAAGAAGTAACACAAACTAATCCCAAGCTTGGGCGATTTAATAGTGCTTTTTCGTTGTTTTTATTTATTTGGGCAGCAGTCATGAATATTTTTTTAGTTTTTTTTATTAAAGCTATTTGTTAGCTACCTATTAAGTATCTGAAGGCAGAATTCTTCAAACTACTCATTAAACTTACTTTCATCTACCTAAAGATAGATTTTTTTCGGCTGCTTGACTTAGTTCTGACAATAGATTTTTTGTCAATTCATCCTTTTAGGTAATTGGGCTAAATCGCTAGGATTAGGACTGGCAAAGAATATTCTTAAGATGCTGCTTATAAATGCTGATGAACAATTTGTCAATATATCTAAATACTTCTTTAGAGTAATGGCAAACAAAAGCAACATTTCTTAAAGTAAGAATCCAAGGGCAGACAAAATTTAAGTTTGTCTCGCACTATCTAAATCGGGTTATCTAAATCTAAAATTATCTCAAAAAAAGACTAACGTAATGAATAATCAGCAATCGTCAGAACCAACAATATTTTTAGATAGCCTAAGAAATGGAATTTGGCTACTTGGTGTTTCGTCTTGGTTGTTTGGAATCACCGATAGAAGTATTGCTTCGCTATCCGATGGATATTTGTCAGCATTGGATATAGTGCAGCTTTTTACTGCATCTTTCTTTTTTGTAAGCTGGTTGTTTCTTAAACCCGTATCTAATTCAAACTAGAATTAGCTGAAGTTTTAATAGGAGTGATATATTAAGCTGATATTGTTAGCTTTTACCGCATTCGCACGTTGTATTACTTCAATAATGGGCAAGATGGCGAAGGCTTTTCTACATCAGCAAGCAGAGATTTAGGATAGCAAAGCGCGATCGCATTTATTTAAGTCGTGTATTCGGCATTAATTTTCACGTAATCGTAGCTGAGATCGCAGCCCCAAGCTGTACCCATTCCCGAACCGTTACCAATGCAAACCGAGATTAAAATTGTGTCATCTTTCAAATAACGACTAGCGGCGCTGCGTTCAAAAGGTACAGATTCACCATCTTCAACCAATAATAAATCGTTACTACTATTAACACCAAGCTTCTCAACCCCTTGGTTAGGCAGAACGCTAGAAGCTTTTTGTTTCATATAGTTACTCGCCGCAACGCGATTGAAAGCTAGAGGTTGACCGTTTTCCATTAGGAGAAAATCCCCTAACATAATCCGTAAGTTCTCCTGTTCAAAAGGGACACCAGCGCGTCCCGCCGCCGCCGCAATCCTGCCCCAATTGGGATCGCGCCCAAAAACGGCAGATTTGAATAAAGCAGAGCCGACAATAGTTTTAGCAACTTGCCTAGCGGCTTTTTCATCGGTAGCGCCAGAAACTTGCACCTCAATGAGACAAGTAGCACCTTCGCCATCACGAGCGATCGCTTTTGCCAAATGCTGACATACAGCCGTCAACATTGCCTCTAATTTCTGTGCCTCAGCGCCCATTTCTGTAATAGCTGGAGTGCGCGATTGTCCGTTAGCTAGAGCGATCAAAGCATCATTGGTACTGGTATCACCATCAACAGTAATTTGGTTAAAACTTTTATCCGCAGCGCGGCTTAACATTTGCTGCCACAGTGCCGGAGAAACCGCCGCATCGCAAGTCACAAAAGCAAGGAGAGTAGCCATGTTGGGGTGAATCATCCCCGATCCCTTGCAGATGCCGCCAATTCGTACCGGGCGATCGCTGATGGTAGTTTCTAAAGCAATAGATTTGGTGACTAAATCGGTAGTAACGATTGCACTCGCCGCCGCATCGCTGCCAGTATCCGTAGCCGCCGCCCCTAACTGCGGAATGCCTGATCGCATTGCCTCCATTTTGATGCGTTGCCCAATTACTCCAGTAGACGCAAGTAAAACTGACTCCGAAGGAATGCCCAAAGCTTGCCCTAGCAGCATGGCACTTTCTAAAGCATCTAGCCAGCCTTGAGAACCTGTAGCTGCATTTGCTTGTCCAGCATTACAGAGAATGGCACGAGCGCTAGGTTTGGCTTGCAATAGCTGACGGCAGTAGTCTACACAAGCAGCACGGACTTGAGAGGTTGTAAAAACACCTGCTGCGATCGCTTCTACATCCGACAAGATTAGTGCCAAATCTGGCAACCCTGAAGGCTTTAATCCTGCCTTAATTCCTGCTGCCCGATAGCCTTTAGGTGCAGTTACGCCCCCAGTAATTTCGTGCCAGTCTGCCATTATGTTTACCGTACATTCTTTAGCTTGGCATTATAGCTCTACTTAGCTTAGCAATCAAAGCAATCGGAAGATTCTAAAATAGAAATATATACTCACAACACATTTTTAACCTACATGACTTACTACGTCATCTACGATGGCAACTGCAACCTCTGTACATCTTTAGTGCAACTGCTAGAAACTTTAGATCGGGGTGAATTGTTTCAGTACGCACCGATGCAAGCAGAAGACACCCTCCAGCGTTGGGACATTAAACCTAGTGATTGTGAATTAGGGATGATTTTAATCGATGCTAGTGCGCCCGAAAGACGTTGGCAAGGTAGCGCCGCCGCCGAAAAAATTGGGGAATTATTGCCTTTGGGATCGGTATTTGTGGCGGCTTACCGCTCGTTACCAGGATTAAAATGGGCAGGCGATCGCGTTTACGAACAAATCCGCGACAACCGTTATAGTTGGTTTGGCAAACGTTCGAGTACTTATACTTCAGCTTATAGCGTTGATTGTGGCTGTAGTCCGGTGGCAAAAAACAAGTTTAATTATTGAATAATTCAATAATCTGCCGACAAAAGTGTTTCAATTGCTCACTGGCTTCCGGTTTGGGAGCGGTTTCGCCTTCACAACGCCAGTCTTCCACCGTCGAGAGTCGCCATTGTTTGCCCCTGTGATCGAACCCCGCCGCTTCCACACCAATGCAAGAGACTTCGCCATTTATTGGATCTTGGTAAAAACGAATTTGAATTAAGATGCTACGACTTTGAAATAGCTTACTCCTACCAGGAAAGTGCAAGCCAATATCAATAGAATCTGGATCGACTAAATCTCTCGTTTCTGGATCGTTATGCCAAGGTTTGAGATCCGATTTAATTTCGGGAAACTCACTTTTAAATAAATTGACGACGGTGGCAATTTTACTTGTAAGTTCTAGGTTTGTTGCCGCCTCTGCTGCATTCACTAAAAAAACACTCCTGCCTTTGTGTAGCGGGGATAGATGTCGCCAGAAAGACTACTGTTATTGTGTTTCAGCTTATCAAACTTTAGGGAAATTGTGCGCCTATTAAAGTAAGCATTAATACTTAAATGAGCCGCCAAATTTTTCTGCCGATTTTTTACTTCGCACTAAGGCAGTCTTTGTTTAGCGATTAAGCTCAGTAGCGATCTAAAATGACACTGTTCGTTAACAAATAAAAATTTAGGTTATGGTGCGTTCTCGGTCGATTCTGTCATTGATTCTTTTGATCGCTGTAGTATTTCTAGTTAGTTGTGGTAGTCCTACGGTTGCAAAATCATCTCAAACTTATACCCCAGGTCAAATTGAGCAAATTCAGGAATATGTCCCCGATCTTTTAGCTTTGCGCGATCGCATGAGTGAAATTCCTGTGCAAATTCAAAGGCGAGATTGGATCGGCGTGAGGAATTTTATTCACGGGCCTTTGGGAGAATTGCGGCTAAAAATGACTTATATAACGCGCAACTTGCTGCCTACGGAGCAGAAAGCAGCGCGGCAAATCACGCGAGAATTGTTTGATGACTTAGTAAAAGTTGAGCAAGCAATTGAGGAAAATAGCACCCAAGGAGCAGTACGCAATTACCAAACTGCATTAGCAGATATCAATGAATTTGTAGATTTAATTCCCAAACAAGCTGTACCTGCACAGCTAGAGGAGTAGGAGAAAGTAGAGACGTTTGGGTGAAACGTCTCTCCCTAAAATAATTATGAGTCACGTAGTAGTTATTGGCTGCGGTGTAGTTGGGGCAACGATCGCTTACGAACTTAGTCTTGTTCCCGGATTAAACGTTACTGTTTTAGATAAACAGCCACCCGCCCAAGGAGCTACCGCCGCCGCATTGGGTGTCTTAATGGGCGTTATTAGTCACAAAACTAAAGGCAAAGCGTGGCAAATGCGATCGCACAGCATTGAGCGCTATACAACTCTTATTCCCGAACTAGAGGCGCTAACTGGGCGGACAATTCCCTTCAATCAACAAGGGATTTTAATGCTTTGGGCGACGGGAGAAGATTTAGCAAAATGGGAAAAATTAAGCCGCCTTCGCTCCGAGCAAGGATGGCAGTTAGAAATATGGGATCTCCCTAAACTACAATCTAATTGCCCGCAAATAAATTGCGAAAATATTATTGGAGCGGTGTATTCTCCCCAAGATAGACAAGTTGATCCGGTGGCTCTAACTTTAGCTTTGGTAGATGGAGCAAAAAGTCGGGGTGTTACTTTTCATTTTGATGTCACTGATTTGCAATACGATCTACCTACTACCGAACTTCAGAGTGTAGTTAAATCTGTACAGACGGGCGAATCTTCCCCGCTAGAAGTCGATTGGTTAGTCGTAGCCGCAGGCTTAGGCTCTCTAAAAGCTCTACCTACTTTACAAGATTCTGTCCTTCAACCCCCGCTCGATCTTAGACCCGTACTAGGTCAAGCAATCCATGTCCGTCTACCACATTCATTAGGTAATCCAGATTTTCAGCCTGTAATTACTGGTAACGACGTGCATATAGTGCCTTGTTTGACAACAACACCTGTAACAGACTACTGGATTGGGGCAACGGTAGAATTTCCTTTAGAACAAAGGGATATTGTGCCAGAAGCGGTAAAACTTGAAGAAGTTAGACTTCGTGCGATCGCGCATTGTCCGGCTTTAGCTGCTGCTACTACCATCAAAACTTGGTCGGGGTTGCGTCCGCGTCCCGAAGCACGGAGCGCACCAATAATTGAGCCGCATAGTTGCTTTAGTAACGTTTTACTAGCTACCGGGCATTATCGTAATGGTGTCTTGTTGGCTCCGGCAACAGCGCAAATGATTATTAAATTATTAGAAAGTAAATAACTATCAGTTTCTTGGTATCGTAACGAGATAAATAATTTATACAAACTAGCGTGATAGTTACAGAAAATAAAATTAAAGTTGGCTCCCTAGATTGGTTTTACCGCGAGTCTATGCCTAGAAATGAAACCGATTTATTGCCAGTCGTTTTGCTACATGGTTTGCCTTCGCACAGCTACACTTGGCGACAAATTATGCCTGCTTTAGCAAGTCAAGGCACAAGAGCTATTGCCCCGGATTGGGTTGGTTTTGGCTTTTCTAGTAAACCTGATAAAAGAGAATTTGCCTATACTCCTGATACTTTCATTGATGCTTTAGCCCAATTTCTGCAAGCGCTAAAACTCGAACGCTTTTCTTTGGTGGTACAAGGCTTTTTAGGTTCAGTTGGCTTGCAGTATGCTTTGCGTCATGCCGAGCAAATTGAAAGTTTAGTTATCTTAAATACACCGCTTGCTGCTAGCGCCAAGCTACCTTGGCAAATGCAACAATGGGGTCTACCTTTGGCTGGAGATATGTTGACTCAAGATCCTTTGCTTGTAGATCGCACTCTAGAAGGTGGTAGTGGCTATCGAATAAGCGATCGCGATTTGGATACTTACCGTCAACCGTTTCTTAAAAGTTCCGCCGCCGGACGAAGTTTAATGATTGCGGTGCGAAACTTGCAATTACCTGCCGCAATGGCAGAAATAGAAACTGGATTCAAACAGTGGCAGTATCCTACAGCAATTATTTGGGGTACAACCGATCCTTGGCTACCTCTAACAATGGCACAAAATTTTGCTTCTGCTATCAATCACTCAAAGTTCATTAAGCTAGAAGCCGGACATTATCCTCAAGAGCATTACTACGATCAAGTTTTAGAAAGCCTTTTACCTTTCGTTCGCCGTGTCAGTTAGGTGCTAAAGCTAGACCCCAAGCAGGTTAACTTAAGCTACACTTTGTTCTAAACTTTCACTGTCGATTCTACTTTCTACTTCTGGATTAATTGTTGACTCGTTAGCAAAGAGTAAATTTTCCTTTAGCTTGGGTGGACTGATATTCAGGATCGGTTTACCTAGCTTTTATAGTTCAACAACGATTTATAGGCTTGTAAAGTTTCTTTCGCAGTACGCTCCCAAGAATACAATTTTGCCCTAGCTCGACCTTTGGCGATTAATTGATTGCGGAGTTGGCGATCGCTAATTACATTTAAAATTGCTTCAGCTAAACTAATTATGTCATTGGGATCGACTAAAATAGCCGCATCTCCGGTTACTTCAGGCAATGATGAAGTATTAGAGGTTACTACCGGAGCGCCTAAAGTCATAGCTTCTAATACAGGTAAGCCAAACCCTTCATAGTAGGAAGGATAAACAAAAACGTCAGCTTTTGCGTAAAACAGAGATACTAATTCATCCGGTAAGTAATCTAGATGATGAATGCAATTGTTCCACGCTGAAGATGCGATCGCTTTTAATATTGGTTTGTAGTGCCACCCTTTTTGACCAATCAAGATTAAGTTGTGATCAATTTTATACTTCTGTTTTAAATAATTAAAAGCAGCAATTAAAGTAATAATATTTTTTCTTGGTTCTAAAGTGCTAACAAAAAGTAAGTAAGGATGGGAAAAATCATAATTTGCCGATTTTTCTAGTTCGTCTACAACTTGATTAGATAAGTAACGACTAGCTAGAGGAGTAACAACAACTCTGCTAGGTTCAATATCTAAGTAATCAACAATATCTTTTTTTGAGCTTTCAGAAATAGTTAAAATTAAGTCAGTCCACTGTAAATTTTTTCTAACTTGCTTGTTATAAGCTTTGACAACAGCATCAGTATATTCAGGATACTTAATGAAACTGAGATCGTAAATATTCATTACCTTTAAGCTTTTCTTACACGGGTAAACGCAATAGTTTGTGCCATGAACTATATCGGGATGGCAAAAATATTGCTCAAAATAAGACAAAGCAGGTTGATAGGATGTTGCTATTAACAAGTTATACAATCTAACTGGTAAAGGCAGCATAGACAAATTAGTATATTGGCTAAGTTCTGGAGGAAAAGATAAGTCCCGCTTTAACCACTTTATTAACCCTGGTTGATAAGCAATTGCTAATTGGAAATTTTCTGTTTCTTGGAGTGCGTGTAGAGCATAAATCAAGTTAGCAACATAGTAACCAACTCCACTAGGCTTCGGGGTTACTGGGGTTGCATCAATTACAATTTCGAGCATAAAAATTTTGGATAACTAAGTTAGTCTAAGCTATGACAGGTTGTAATTCACATTAGCGAAATTAAATAGTAAGTCTTACAGCTATAAAAGTAGGAAAAGTAAAAATACTTTTATTTTATTATTTTCAAGGAAGCTAGGATAGGTTTGAATCTTTCTGCAATGCAGCTATGTAATAGAAACCAAAAATTTGAAGATTAACAAAATGAGCAGAACTAATTAAGTAAAGCTTTTTATGAGTTCTAAGTAAGCATTTTCTATTTTTGACCAAACATAGTTTGTTTCTACAAATTTTTTTCCCTGGAATCCTAACTGTTTCCTAACTGATTCGTCCATAATTTCTATCGCAATTTGAAACTCATCCCGATTGCAATACCACAACCCACCGTGCGATCGCTGGCATTGACCTAATAGCACCTCGCAGCGCCCGTTAACTAACACAGGCTTGCCTACTGCCCAAGCTTCTAATAAGACGATGGAGAGGCTTTCGTAGGGTGATGGCATGACTAAAATATCACTTGCAGCGATCGCATTCCATTTAGTTTGCTCGTCAACAAATCCTAAAGCAATGATATCTGGATGCGGAGGAATTGCCATAGTTGGCTTGCCTAACAATACTAATTTACGCGGGCTAGTTTCTTGACTTCGCAATTCTATGAAATAGTCAAATAATTCTTGGCATCCTTTCGAGGGATCGATTCTGCCAGCATAAAGTAAAAATGGCTCTTGAACGCTGTACTGCTGTCGAAATTTCTCGCTATCATATACAGTTGCTGGTTCTACTGCAATACCCGCCACCGGTCCATCTAACTCAGTAGTTCTAGCAAAACGTGCTTTAACAAAGTCTCGTTCTTCTAAGGTATTGAAGATAAAACCATGAGCTTGCTCAAACAAAGCGTCCCACATACTCATATATATTGTCCACTCGTCATGAGCCAAAGGAGCTAAATAAGCTTTTTGGGCAACTAAAGGTAAAACAAAGTAGGTAGTGGCGTATAAGTAAGTAAAAAAGATAAAGGCATCGTATTCATCTTGATGCTGTTTAATATAGTTAATCAACTCAGGCGACCAAGGCCCTTGTGCTTGCATCCAAGCTTCTTGTTCAGCTAAAGATGCTGTGTGTAAGCGAGAAGATATTGTTGCCGATAAACGATTAAAAGCATCCATATCTCGCTGTTGTGCTACCGGGAAACGCCGCACATTTACTCCCGCAACTTTTGTAACTCCTGGGGGATAATAGTTCTTCCAAGTAATGTAATCTAACGCGCAAGTTGCGATAATTTCTACATCCCAATACTGCGCCATGCGTTCGGCAATTTTGAGACAAAGAGTTTCTGCGCCACCATTAACTTCCAATCCGCAACGTTGAATAATAAATGCTACTTTAGGCATTTTTCTGGGGTTTCATAAGGTTACTTCTACTGCACAGGGTGTATTTATTTTTAAGTACAACTTTCCTCCATCTTCAAGATGAGTTTAGTTAAACTTTCACTTACAGCTTGTGGGGTAAAACTTTCTCGTCTTCGTCTTTGAGCGTTAATAACTTTTGATTGTAAAACTCGATCTTTAACTAGCAACTTAGCAAGAGCAGCGACTTGAACTAAGTCTGTTTTGGTATTAAACATTAAAGCCGATTCACCTAAAGTTTCTGGAACGGCGCTACTTTTGTACGCCAAAATAGGAATATCAAACCACATCGCTTCAACTAGCGGTACGCCAAAACCTTCGTGTTCGCTCATCGACCAAAATAAATGAGCAGTGCGGTAGTAGGCTAATAATTGACCATCATTTACTTGTCCTGGAGTCAGAATATATTGCCCTAAGTTGAATTTTTCAATAGTGCTAAGTAGCTGATGATAGTAAGGATCGTTACTGTTTCCTTCGCCTACTAAGATTAGCCGCGCTTCTGCATCCATTGTTAGATAATGGTAAAAAGCTTCGACAAGCTGCTCTTGACATTTATTTGGCGCTATTCGTCCCACAAAAAGCAGATTTGATTTGCCATCTTGTAATTGCTCCATTAACGCAGAATCTGCAGGCATATTCCATTTTTGCGGATCTATAGCAATAGGTAATACTCCTGGCTGCTCAAAACCAGCAGCTACAAGCTCCGCAGCATTATAGGCTGAATCTCCTACCGATAAGCAAAAGTATTGAGCAAGCCCATGTAGTTCGGCTCGACCCTTGCTTAGAATAGCTGCGAAGTCTGGTCTGTAGGGTTGAAAAAACTCCGCCGGTGTAATGTTGTGATAGATTAAACACTTAGCACCAGAATGAGCGATCGCATAACTTGTTAGTTCTGAGCCAATAGAGTGATGGTAAATTAGTCCGGACTGAGCAGAAATATTGTGTTGAAATACTTTCGCTTCAGAAGCTAGGCGCTCGTCAAGGTAGCGAACAAAAATCTCTGACTTATAACCACGATCGCGCAAGTATTCCCGAATCGATAAGGCGTGATTGGAAATGGCATCGCCGTAAGCTAAATTCGGCAATAGTTGATTGATTTCCTTAAGCTTGGGTTTGCTTGGTAGAGAAATAACTTGTTGAGATACTAATTCTAGTGCGGTTTCGTAACGAGCAATTACTTTCTCCCAATCAGCATTCTCTTGAGCATATACCTGACCATTTGCTCCTATTTGGTCTAATTTATCAGTAGTAATCGTATCTATCTGAGCAAATAATTCTGTCCACTCGTCTGTAGTAGCAGCTAACCAACCTCCCTGCGCTTTTTGAACTGCGACTTTTACAGCTAAACATTCACTATGAGCGGCGACTGGTTTACCGTATAGCCAAGCTTCCATCAAAACGCGGGAGTAGCTTTCATTGCGGCTAGCTTGAAATAAAGCCAAACAGTTAGTTAGTAATGTTTCTTTCTCGTCTTCTTCTACTAAGCCTAGGTCGATTACACCTTGCTCTAAATTTTGAAAAGACTCTTTTCCGATGCCCGCAAGAACTAATTTTAAGTTTGTTTCTGGATGCTTTTGTTTAAAAGCGGTAAATGCTTGCACTAATAAGTTAGTATTTTTACTTGGATCGCGGCGACCGAGGCAAAGAATAAATTTGCTTTTTTTGACTTCAAAATCTTTAATTTTTTCAACGGGAGTGTAATTTTGTTGATCAACTTCAACCCCTTCACCAGCTACAAGACCTTTGGAAATAATTGCTGGTCCATAGAGATTTGTAGCTAACTGAGCTTCACCATCACTATTGAATAATATCCCCTTAGCTGCATAAAAAATTTCAGCAACTTCAGGTAAATAAGCGTACACTTCATCGTGCAAACATGGTTGTAAGAATGCGCGACTTTTTACTTTAAGTAAGCCATTTAAAATACAACCATATAAATAAGGCAGAAACAAAAAAGCGCAATATTCTCGCTCTTTTTGTTGCAAATATTGCATTAATTTTGGGGAATTTATATTTTCACTACAAAACTTAGCTGCATATTCTGCTGTTACTGGGTTAACCCCAATTTTAAGCCGGGATTGGGGTAAAGTCAGCATTAAGCCATTGACTAAATCGAAAGCTTGGCGATCGCGTTTTTGGACGGGAAACCGCCTAATAATCAATCCCTGCTCGTGCTGGACTCCAGCTTCATAGTAATTAGTTGCCCAGTCGTCTTGAAATGAACGACAGCAAGTGGTTAGCACTTCTACCTGATGTCCGCGATTGGCAAGGCGTGTAGCTATTTGCCATGCTTGTTGTTCTGCTCCTCCCAACAAATCGCTACCAAACCAAGGAGTTACAATCGCCAATGGCTTCATACTTTATGCCCAATTACTGCATAGTCACGCGCACCAAAAAACCAGTTATCAAGTATATCCCACTTAGGATCTACTTTCTCAAAGGGACTATCTTCTACAGGATTTAGATATAATAGCTGCACGTTTGCTAATCCTAAATATTGTAAAAAGAACTGAATTGTTTCTGGGAAAACGGGGTTTCTGTGCGTTGGATCGGAGTAGAAATTACAGGCTCCTACTACTAAGTTTTTGGGATTAGGTGTCTCAAAAATAGCTAAACCACCCGGCTTTAAAACTCTCACAGTTTCACCCACTAAGTCAATTAAGGAAGGTAGTGGCAAATGTTCAATAATATGAAAGCCAGTAACTGCGCCTAAGCAATTATTTGGTAGGGATTGTAAATAAGTAATTGCATCTGCTTCTATGGCTTCTAATTCCTTAGAAATAGATTGTACCATTATTCTATTAATGTCTAAACCACTAGCAGTATATCCAGCTTCTCGTAGCAAATCTAGCCATTCTCCTCGACCACAGCCCAAATCTAAGATTGGCATATCTTTTGTCCCAACATTTGTGGCTGCAAGTTTAGGTAAATATATTTTTAGGCGCTCAGTAATATCTGCATTACTGCCACGAAAACGATCTTCAAAAGCAACATAAAGTGCATCGGCTGAGTGTATATTTTCTTCACTTAGTTTTTGTATTTCTGCTTGACTAAAGTTTTCAGTTAAGCGTTGATTAGCTATTTTCAGAAAAAGTGCTAATTGAGATTTTTGTTGTCCTAACTCATTTTTGATATAGCTGCGGTCTTGTTCTAATATGTTTAAGCGAGTTCTTGTGCTATTTAGGCAAGTATCTACATTTTGTCCGTGGCTTTCTATATTGTTTAGGCAAGTATCTATATTTTGCCCCTGGTTTTCTACATCATTCAGACGAGTACCTATATTTTGCTCGTTGCTTTCTATATTGTTTAGGCGAACTTCTACACTTTGCCCCTGGCTTTCTATATTACTCAGACGAGTATCTATATTTTGCCCGTGTTTTTCTACATTATTCAGACGAATTTCTATAGCATTAAGGTGGGTTTGTAAATTGACTATTTGTTGAATTAATTCTCGATTAACTGCTAAAGATTCTTGCCCAGCTTCGACTAGAGATATATTAACTACTCGCTGTTCTTTGAAAAAAAAGTTAAGTGATTTAAGTATGAATTGTTGAAACTTGTTGCTAAGATTTAAAGGAAATCTATTTAATTTATCTGGCCATTTTGTTCTTGCTTGCGATCTAGTTTCAGCATTATTAATTAGTGCCTGAATATTCAGTAAATTTGAGCTAATAGTATCAGTTGTAAGTTTTTTTGTAGTTTTTAGGACAGGAAAGCTACGTTTTTTTACTTCTGCTCTAACTTTCTCCATTAATTCATTAACATTAATCTCTGGGTTGTTAGTTTCAATCATAGTTAATATTTAGCTTCTTTATCTAATTGCTCTACTTTTACATTAATAGAGGCTCTTAAATCAACAATCCCGTCACATCTCGTACTATTAGTTACCTCAAATACAATCACTTCATCAACCCAGTCGTAACTCAAACCTTCTTCTGAGTGAACTCCTAATGTAACTGTATAGACTCCTTTATTTAAAGAACAAGGAATATTAAACTTGACTACTAACTGCTGTTTTATTTCTATTTCTGGAAGGCGACAGTCATTTAAAAAAGTATTAGTTCCATATACCGTTAATCCCATTAAATTTCTAATTGAAATGCCTACAACTAAATCTGATAGTTTAGAGCGAGCTTCAACTACAACTATAATATTAATTCGTTCTGTAGTTATGAACTTTTCGATTTCTCGTTCTTCAATATCGGCGATCTTAAAACTTTTAATAATGGCTAACTTATTACCATGTCTATTTTTTGCAATAAATGAATCATTTTTAGTATTTATTTTATCTTCAGCTTGGTTAAATAAGCTATTTTTATATATAGCTTCTAGAGAATCAATTTCTTTTTTGTCTGAACTTAAGAGCGCAATGTAATGATTGATAACTTCCTTGGGACGGTTGATATCTAAAATCAAGCCGTGATTCATTAATACAGCACGATTGCAGAGCATCTTTACACTAGAAGCGTCGTGAGAAACAAATAAAACTGTTACACCTTGATCCTTTAACTGACGAATTCTTTTCATACATCGAGCTTGAAACCTAGCATCACCTACAGCCAAAGCTTCATCTACTATTAGAATTGTTGGATCTATATTGGCAACTACTGCAAAAGCTAACCTGACAACCATGCCGCTAGAATAAGTTTTAACTGGTCTGTCGATGAAATTACCAATTTCGGCAAAAGCAGCAATGCTATCAAACTTATTTAAAATTTCTTCTTGACTTAATCCTAAAACTTGACCGTTGAAAAATACATTTTGTCGTCCTGTAAATTCAGGGTTAAAACCACTACCAAGTTCTAGTAATGCAGAAATTCGCCCATCAACTTTGACATTACCTGTGGTAGGGGTTAAAGTTCCAGCAATGATTTGTAATAGTGTGCTTTTACCCGAACCATTTTGACCAACAATACCTAAAGTTTCTCCCCGATAAATATCCAAACTAATATCACGTAATGCCCAAAATTCTTCTGCTCGGCTTTTTTCTGGGAGTAAAATCTCTTTCAGCCGATCTACCGGGTAGGCATAACGTTTGTAGCACTTTGAAATATTCTTTAATGAAATAGCAATTTCATCCATAGATGAATTTCTGCGGCAGATGCTAAAAGTTTAAGTAGTATATCAGACTATAAATACCTAGAGCAAAAGCTCTAGCTGCTTAATTTGACAGTTAGTAGAGATATTTATCTTAAAATTTGACAGCGTTACAGTAATGTGGTTACCTAGAAATCGCCTCTGCTGAAGAAATTTCTTACTCCTGCGACACTTGCTGAGTGATCAATCCGCCGTCAGATGGTTACAAATGTACCTTTGGGGGCGTTTTTGTCTGGGGGAATTGATTTCTCTAGCGTTGTAGCTTTAATGTCAGCCTAATGCGCTCGCCCGGTGAAGACTTTTTCGATTGATTTTCATCAAGATACCTATAATGAAGCTCCCTACGCACAAGTTGTGGCGCAACACTTGCGCTACTTTTGGGGAAGACGGATTTGGCAGCAAATTGGTTGGATGCCGATAGCCGAAAGAAATGCGATCGCGGGGGTTTTAACAAGATTCTCACTTACAAGACTTGAAACGTAGTTTAGGTGGACTGCCAAGGCGCAAACAACGCCAAATTGACGACAAATTGCCTAAGTCAGCAGAGGTGCTAAATGTTGCCAATTCAGAAATTATGTATATAGGGTTAGTAACTCATAGGAAACACGCCCAGTCGTTAATTATTGGCTCTGCTGAAGTAGATACGGCATCAAGCGATCGCAATTTGTGGGTAAATTTGCCAGAATTAAATAACTAGATGATGTACTTGAATTCTGTAACTTATTTACCGGACGACCTTCTGATTACTTGACTTCAGGCTTATTATCTTTAAAAAATATTTCTGTGGAATCTAGAGATTTTATTTGGTCTTATGAAGTAAAAAAAATAATTAGGCGATGGAACTTTTAGAGACTTTAAAAAAACTACACAGAATACTTCAACCTGATGGTATTTGTTCTCATTTAATTCTGTTAGTAGATAGCTTAAACGAACTAAATAGCTTCAAGGCTTCTTAGTATGCTTGGGAATCTAATTTTACAGCTAGCTTTGAACTTTACACGAATAGATTAAGATATTCATAAGTTTTATATTCATTTAAACAAGCAGGTTATACAACAGAAGTAGCACAAATTAGGCGATAGGTCACTTTACTAACACCCAAATCAAAATTCCCTGAATAATTTATTGCTATGTCCGATGAACAATCTAAGTATATATAGCTTTTTAGTAATTTTGTAAACAGTGTAACAAAACTATGAGAAACATTTTAGTGACTGGCGCGGCGGGTTTCATTGGCTTTTATGTAAGCAAACATTTGCTCGATAAGAATGAACAAGTGTATGGTATCGACGATCTCAATAACTACTATGATGTAAATTTAAAGTTAGATAGATTAGCTCAATTACAAAAACAGCCAAATTTTCAGTTCGACAAAATAAACTTAGCTAATCGTGATGATATAACTAAATTATTTACCCAAACAAACTTCGATGTAGTTATTAATTTAGCAGCCCAAGCTGGAGTACGTTATTCTTTAGAAAATCCTCATGTTTACATAGATAGTAACTTAGTTGGTTTTACAAATATTTTAGAAGGCTGTCGTCACTCAAAGGTTAAACATTTAGTATTCGCCTCCTCTAGCTCAGTTTATGGTGCTAATACCAATATGCCTTTCTCAACTCACGATAATGTAGACCATCCTCTTAGCTTATATGCGGCGACTAAAAAAGCTAATGAATTGTTAGCACATACTTATAGCCATTTATATAAATTGCCAACTACAGGACTGCGCTTTTTTACAGTTTATGGTCCGTGGGGAAGACCAGATATGGCACCTATTATATTTACTAAAGCTATTGTGGAAGGACAACCAATCAATGTGTTTAATCAGGGGAAAATGCAGCGAGATTTTACTTATATTGACGACATTGTAGAAGGCGTTGTTAAAGTAATGGATAAAGTACCCCAACCTAACCCTATATGGTCGGGAGACACGCCCGACCCCGGTACCAGCAATGCTCCTTACAAAATATATAATATTGGCAACAGTCAGCCTATAGAATTAATGTATTTCATTAAAGTTTTAGAAAATTGTATTGGTAAAGAAGCTAAAAAAAATATGCTGTCAATGCAATTAGGTGATGTCCCCGCAACTTACGCAGATGTAGATGATTTATATAATGATGTAGGGTTCAAACCTAATACTTCAATTGAAATAGGGATTGAGCGTTTTGTAGCTTGGTATAAAGACTACTACAAAGTGTAAGGAAGATTCTGCAATTTCGTGGCGATGGTTTTACTATTAAGTATCTTCTGCTTACTCAAATAGATTACTTTTCTGCTTTGGTGTATCTATTGAAATTGCCAAGTTTAAGCAGTAGGAATTGGATTATTTATTGTCCTCCCCTAGTATAGGGACAGCGAAATCCGGGTAATATGGAACGATTGATTAAGTTAGTGAAAAAGAAAATATTTTTCAAGCACATCGCAGTTATTTGTATCAACGCTTGCAGCAAGCTGATTAGACTCATGGGCTTACCAAGGCTTATATTGGGTTAACACAAGTGCGATCGCGCATGAGCATTGGTTATGGTAGCAGCTATAGAGCTATCGATAGTGCAGTTTGCGCTCTATTACAATACATCAGCAAAAGCTGGACGCAAACGACGGTAGCACCACAAACCCAGTAATAACACCACTGTAGATATCACCGTAGCAACGGCGAGTTCTCCCCAGTGATTGACATGACCGACTAAGATTAAATCGCGGTAAACTTCGGCAATTGCCGCAATCGGATTTAACCAAAATACATAAATTCGCCATTGTTCAGGAATGGCGGAAGCGGGATAAACAATTGGCGTAAGGTAGAACCATAGATTTAATCCTACTGCCAAAGTCTGAGGAATATCGCGTACAAACACCGTTAGTCCTGCCAGCAAATAGCCTAATCCTGCCGTCAACATCAATTGTGGCAACCAAACTAGCGGTAGCATTGCTAAAGTTGGATGAAAAGTATGGGTTGATAGGGCAAATAAAATAATTAAGGCAATTAAGCCAAAAGAACTTTCAATAAAAGCAGTCAAAATTGGCACAAGTGGCAATAAAGCGAGAGGAAATACTACTTTTTTAACTAAATTGGGCTGGGCTACTACCGATGTAGTAGCTTGAGTTAAGCCACCGATAAAAGCAATCCAGGGTAGCAATCCCGCGAACAACCATAAGCCAAAGGTGATGCTATTTGCTGGTACTCCCTTCAAACTTAGCTTTACCTGCAAAACGATCGCAAACACATAAGTATAGATTAATAGCTGTGAAAGTTGGTTTAATAAAGGCCACAAGTTACCTAAAATTGAACCTTTGTATCGTGCTTCTAAGTCACGCCTCACTAAGGTTCTTAGCAGATTAAATTTAGTTGCCCAAGGTTGAATTGCTTGCCCGGATCGCTTTTTTTTAGCTACTTTTTGCCAAACTCTTTTCATTAGATTCAACTAGCTATGCAGTCCTCAAGGAATCGTACACCTGATTAATATTTTTGTTTGATTTAGATTAAATCTGTACTCCTTCTCGGTGACAGATTCCGCTAAACTGAGTCAGGGTTTATTACATTTTTTTAAGTTGGCATGGAAATAGGACAACAAGTAAAGGTTTGCCGTCTGCGGGATCGAGTCTCACCGCCTATTGTTAAACGGTTAGGGCAAGTTGGGATTGTTAAAGGCTTTAAAGTGCTGGACGGTATGAACTTAGGTGTAGTAGTTCAGTTTGAGGACGAATTTGCTACCTGGTTTTTTGAAGACGAACTAAGAGCGGTTTGATATCAACAACGAAATTGGGGGTATCTCTATTGTAGGTAGCCTCATTTCTTTCATTCCTGCGTAAGGATTAGGACATCAAATTGCTCCCAGCACAGATACAATAACACTTTTAGTAATGTACATTGTATTTGCCTCAAGTAAAAACCCCCATAACCTGTGAAAAACCGCAATGTCACTGATATTAACCTTTTTGGGTAAAGGCGGCAGTGGTCGCACGACAATAGCGATCGCTGCTGCGAAGAAATTAGCAAGCCAAGGTAAGCGCGTACTTTTGGCGGTGCAAGACACGGTAGCTCTTAATTTGCTGCTAGAAACCCCCGTAACGGATGAAGTGCAGCAAATAGCTCCTAACCTCGACGCGGTGCAGTTCAAAGCGTCGGCACTATTAGAGCGTAATTGGGAAGAAGTAAAAAAGCTAGAGGCACAATACCTACGGACACCAATAATTAAAGACGTTTACGCTCAAGAATTGGTAGTACTGCCAGGAATGGATAGAGCGTTAGAACTCAACGCGCTGCGGGAATACGACGCTAGTGGAAAGTACGATGCGATCATTTATGACGGTAGTGGCGATTCTTCCACCCTGCGAATGTTGGGAATGCCCGAAAGTCTTAGCTGGTACAGCCGTCGCTTTGGCAAATTGATTTTGGAATCCGACTTAGTTAAAACGGTTTCACCTTTTCTTCAGCCTTTGATTGCTACAGTATTTAATGTTGGTTGGACGGGGGATAATTTCTCCGCACCTACAAGCCAAGCTACAAATATCTTGGAACAAGGTAAAGCTGCCCTAGCCGATCCCAAACGTCTTATGGCTTATTTGGTGACTACCGATAATCCTCTAGCGACTTCCACGGCTACTTATTTGTGGGGTAGCGCCCAGCAAGTAGGGCTAACGGTTGGGGGTGTATTATTTAACCAAACTGCTAACGTACCTACAACTGAGGAATTTTCTCCTTTACCTATTAGCGCTATTCCTAGCAGCCCCGTAGGTAGTTGGCAACCGTTAATTGATGCTTTGCCCGATTTTACTCAAACAGCAGAGGTTCCGAAACCAATTGAGTTTGACGTAGCAAATCGTCAAGTACGACTGTTTCTGCCGGGATTTGATAAAAAACAAGTAAAACTTACTCAATCGGGTCCAGAAGTGACGATTGAGGCAGGCGATCAACGGCGTAATATATTTCTACCGCCCGGACTGAGTGGGAGGACTGTAACTGGTGCGAAGTTTCAGCAGGGTTATTTGATAATTACGTTTTAATTAGAGCAATATAGGGGCAGTGCTTACGAGTCTGCCCCGAAAAAATTAATTTTGCGATCGCTGGTGAACATATAGTTACGCCACTACCATTAAATTAGGGAATTGCCTGTACTAACAAGCGTGGGCTATAAAATCTACTTAAAAAATTATGTCTGAACAAACTCAATCTTTTCCTGAAGCTAATTCAGAACAATTAGAATTTCTCGAACCTGAGATTAAAGCGCCAATAGATGTTGAGCCAAGTACCGATGCACCTCTAGTAAGTGATCGCTCTGCTAAAACTCGGCAAATGCTAGGCATGAAAGGTGCTTCTAGCGGTGAAACATCAATTTGGAAGATCCGTTTGCAATTGACTAAACCGATTACCTGGATTCCCTTAATTTGGGGTGTACTGTGCGGTACAGCGTCTTCGGGTAATTTTACTTGGTCGCTAGAGAACGTGCTAAAAGTAGCTACTTGTATGTTACTTGCTGGCCCAATGCTTGCTGGTTATACGCAAACAGTTAATGATTACTCCGATCGCGATATTGACGCAGTTAACGAACCCTATCGCCCGATTCCCTCTGGTGCAATCACTACGCCTCAAGTTATTACCCAAATTTTGGTGTTGTTGCTATCAGGAATTGCGATCGCATTTATCCTCGATAAATGGGCAGATCATCAGTTTCCCACAATTACCGCCCTCGCTCTTGGTGGCTCGTTTTTGGCATATATTTACGGCGCGCCACCCCTCAAACTTAAGCGCAACGGGTGGTTGAGCGGTTATGCTTTGGGTGCAAGTTATATTGCTTTGCCTTGGTGTACGGGTCATGCTTTATTTGGCAATCTCAATTGGACAATTGTAATTTTGACGCTGATTTACAGTATGGCGGGGCTAGGAATTGCGGTAGTTAATGACTTCAAAAGTGTAGAAGGCGATCGCCAATTTGGTTTGCAGTCTCTCCCGGTAATGTTTGGAGTCAATACGGCGGCTTGGATTTGTGTTGTAATGATTGACTTATTCCAAGCTGGAATTGGCGCTTATTTACTCAGCTTGCATGAAAATATCTACGGTGCGATCGTTTTACTGCTAATAGTTCCGCAAATAGTTTTCCAAAAGCTTTATTTCCTCCCCGATCCGCTCAACAACGATGTCAAATATCAAGCCAGCGCTCAACCATTCCTAGTATTAGGAATGTTACTTACAGGTATAGCGTTAGGTCATGCAGGGGTTTAAGCTCTACGTCTAAGCAGACATTAACTTAACTGATGAAATATATTAACATGGCTAATAATAAGTTGTTAGCCTCCCTGAAATTACTATGTTTCTATTGCTGCAATTTCTAATTCATTTCATCCAGCCAATTCTTACACCGATTTGTTTCTTGTCTGCTTGGTCTTTAACTTTTCTTTTCTGTTGGAGTTTGTGGACTGCAATTCAAGACAGTGCAACTACTACGCAGAAAATGCACCAGATTCCTTGTTCGGGTTGTCAGTTTTTTACCAATGACTATCGCCTAAAATGTACTGTCCAACCTTCTATCGCCAATACAGAAGATGCGATTTCTTGTATGGATTATCAGCCAAGAACTAATTCTATGTTTTATTAATAGCTGACATTAAATTGTAATCGTTAAAATGCTGATTCAAAAACTTCTAGATTGCGATGAATTTGTTGCTGGGGATAATACCTTGTTGCGGGAGTTGCTACACCCTGATAAACAAGCGATTACTTTGCGCTACAGTTTGGCTCATGCGACGCTGCCTGTTGGTAAAACTTCTCAGCCTCATTCCCTTACTACATCGGAGGTTTACTACATCCTCAGTGGTAGAGGGGAAATGCACATCGATTCAGAAATTCAAATAGTTGTACCGGGGGATGCAGTGTACATTCCCCCCAATGCAAAACAATTTATTTACAACTGTGGCGACGAGGCACTGGTATTTATCTGCATTGTCGATCCGGCTTGGCGCAAAGAGGATGAAACTGTTTACTAAGCGCCTGTTTCTGTTGCCATTATTTGCTATTTTGGCGATCGCTATTTGGTTAGTTGCTGTACCTGCTTATCCGCAAAAGCTAAATGATTGTCGTCCGCAAATAGTCTTACCTCCACAAGTTACTGCGATAAGCGGTGCGGGTTCAATTGGCAATTTTAAAGAGTGTATAGGCTCCAAAAAGCGGATAATTACGCGATCGCAACTTACACAGCAATTAGCAAAAGCAAAAATTGTTTACTTAGGGGAAACTCACGACAGCGCAGAAGATCATCGGCTTCAACTAGAGATTATTGGGCAATTACAGAAGAAAAATAGTAAGCTTGCGATCGCTTTAGAAATGTTCCAGCGCCCTTATCAAGATGCTGTGAATGATTATTTGGCGGGCAAAATTGACGAGCAAGAATTATTAGAAAAAAGCGAATATAAACAGCGCTGGGGTTATCCTTGGCAATATTACGCGCCAATTGTCCAGTTTGCTAAAGCAAAGAAGTTACCTGTTTTAGCTTTAAATACTCCTACAGAAATAACCCGTTTAGTTGCCAAAAATGGTTTAGATAGCCTCACCCCAGCACAACGTAAATTCATTCCTCCCCTTGCAGAAATTCGCACGGATAATTCTGATTATCGTCAGCTAATGCTGAGTATTTTCCAGCAACATCAAGCAGATGCTAATGGTGCGAGTCCTGATTTTGAAAAGTTTTTTCAAGCTCAGATATTGTGGGATGAAACTATGGCGGAAGGGATTGCTAAGTTTATTCGAGCTAACCCAAACTACCAAGTTGTAGTGTTAGTTGGACAAGGGCATATTGTCTATAACTACGGTATTCCTAGCCGTGTGGCGCGACGAGTGAAAAACCTACGGCTTAATCAACGTTCAGTGTTATTAAGCAACGATTTAGAGAAGAAAAGTGATGATAATACACCTATTGCTGACTTTATTTTTCTGACGGAGAGCAATTAAGTTTTTGTTAGCGCGCGCCTAAAGATAGTTAACTTCAATTAGAGATTATTTAACAACTCCAGAAACAAAGTAATGACGTATCTTTAGGGCAGGAAAGTTTTATTACATTGGAGTTTGGCACACCTATTTTATCTAGTGAAGTAGATGAAAAACCTCGTTGAGAGAGGCTCTTATGGGTATCATTTACTTTTTGCACCAAGCTCTAATTTATACGGACAGGCAATTTAACTAAAATGCTTCCAGGCTAAACCTTTCTTGAATTCAACTTTTCAAGCCTCAAGGCGATCGCCTAAAAAAATTCTGTCCTCAACAAGTTTTGCAACACGACCAATTTTCCTGTCTTCAATCAGTTTTGGCAACATAACCCCCAAAATCGGCTGTTTTTGAACCATGCCCTAACCTCTCTTCTTAAGAAGAACTACACTCTCTCTTAACTTGGTAATGTTTTAATGTTTAGTTGAATTAAACAACAACCAAGGAGGCTTCAGTTGAACTTTTCTTACAGCAGTTCTCAATTGGGTGAAACATAGCAACAGCAGTGGGTAAACCAGCCCATTATGTCCTTAGTTGTCACGGCAGCGAGAGCATCGGTAATGGCTTGGTCTAACTGAGCATAGGTTCGTG
>JAABUN010000374.1_pt1 | contig 117516 bp, 96 predicted proteins | sample 5559311 | NCBI WGS metagenome assembly JAABUN01 (sample SAMN10711877, study PRJNA513370) | rock metagenome | isolation source: Antarctica rocks | place: Antarctica: Victoria Land, Siegfried Peak sud | reverse complement strand
TCCTCGCGCTGTCGAAGGGCCTGTCGCGGACTTACGCGCCGGAGGGCGTGCTGGTCAACGCCGTCTCGCCGGCCTTCATCCACACGCCGATGACCGACGCGATGATGGACAAGCGGGCGAAGCAGGAGGGAACGAGCGTCGACGAGGCGATCCAGAGCTTCCTCCGGGAGGAGCGTCCGGGGATCGACCTCAAGCGGCGCGGCACCCCGGACGAGGTCGCGAATGTGATCGCCTTCCTCTGTTCGGACCGGGCGTCGTTCGTCAATGGCTCCAACTACCGGGTCGACGCTGGGTCGGTTGGCGCGATCTAGCGGGATTGCGGCCGTCCGTCGAGGGAGGATCCCGGTGTGAGTCGGTTGACCTACGGAGCGGAATCCCTGACATCGGCAGAACGACCAGTGGTGATGACGTGGGGGGAGTGACGGCACTTTGGCGGTCGAGCGTCAAACGATCGGGTGCTATTGGTCGATGAGGGTCCGGACGGCCTCCCTGATTGTTTCCCGTCGCTCCTCGGCGAGCGTTTCGTCGTCGTACGTCCCGGCGATCGTCATGCCAAACCGGGTCATAGGCAGGATCAGTTCCAGCAGGGAACTGGCGGAGAAGCGGCCCGACAGATGGCCTCCGGATTGGGCGCGCGCGATCTTATCGACCTTGCTCCGATTCGCGGCGACGACGGCGTCGAGGCGTCGGCCGGCCCCGTCGCGTTCCAATTCATCCCAGCCGCCTATCCGAATGACCTCCGGGTGTTTCCGGTGCTGATCGAAGAGGCCGGCGGCATAGCCGGGCAGGTCGGCAACGTCCATCGGCACGTCGTCCATGGTCTGGACGACGATCGCGTCGAAGACCGCATCGAACAGGCCTTGCTTGCTGGCGAAATAGGTGTAGATCATCCCCTTGCTGGCACCGGCGGTGGCGGCGATCCGATCGACCCGGGCCCCGGCGATCCCGTAGTGGGAGAACTCGACGATGGCCGCGTCCAGAATCTTCCGGCGGGTCGCCATCGCGTCGCCTCGGGGTCTTGCCTGCTCCATGTGCCGAGTCTACCCCGTCTACGTGCCTCGACGTGACGGCGGGCCGCTGGCCCTGCCTGGCGTCCCGGCGCAAAGAAACCGTGTGGTTGTTCGCCGACGTGACAGTCTCCGCTGCCGTATCGACCTCCGGGCTACCGCCGGGGAGGGCCGGACGAGCGTCTCCGTCCAGGAGACGATGACGCTCATGGTCGGACCCGGAGGGGGCAAAGGGCGTCGTGGAAGGATGGAGACGTCGAGCCGGACGGCTCCGGGAGGTCACCCGGATCGGATGTGCGCTCTGGATCGGGGAAGGCGCCGGGCGCGAGGTTTCTCCGGTGGCACGGCTGAATCGGTCAGGGCGTATGTGGGACGTATCCGCGAAGTGGTCGCAGGTGGTTGGTCAGGCCCGTTCCGTCCCGACGACCGACGGAATCGGCGTTCCGTCAGTCGCCTGGACCAGGTGGGCCCGACCAACGCGAGGCCTCCACTGGCGCCGGGTTCAGTGATGGGGTTGGACCCGCTCTCCACATCATCCAGGCAGATGACGTCGGTCGGTATCGCGAGGACGCCGCAACCTGGAATGGAGGCGACGCGTTCGAGTCTGATCGACCAGCGACCGGTGATCAGGACCGTCAGGCCGTGCCCGACAAGTATCCGCGTGGTCGTGAGGCGGATGCTCACGCTGCGACAAGGAACGCGGGCGCTCCTTCCCTCTATCGTTGGCTCATGGAGCCACCTGGATCACGATCTTGCCGAAGAGGCTGGAGGAAATCTGAGCCTGATACGCTTCCTTCGCCTGCTCGAAGGGGAACACGCGATCGATGGGTGGGACGACACCCAAGGCGTTGATCGAGGCGACCATCCGATCGTAGTCGGACGAGCTGCCGACCGATATCCCGCGGATGGAGGCGCCCCTGGCCATGAGAGACGGCAGGGTGATCGGCTGGTCAGCCCGGGAGAACAAGCCCATGACCGCGATCTCGCCGCCATATCCGATCGCGGCAACGGACTGCGCCATCGCGTCGCCTCCGGCAGCGTTGATCACCTTGTCCAGGCCGCCGGTGCGCTCGAACGCGACTTCCCCCCAGTTCCCGGTCGTGTGGTAGTTGATCACATCGGCGGCACCGAGTTCGCGCACTCGCTCGACCTTCGCCTCCTGACCGGTCGTGGCGATGACCTCGGCTCCGATGGAGCGGGCGAAGAGCAACGCGAACAGCGCGACGCCGCCGGTCCCCGTCACCAGGACTTTGTCTTCCGGCCGGACCGGTTGCTCGGACTTCAGCGCGCTCCACGCGGTCAGGGCCGCGCAAGGCAGTGTCGATGCCTGATCGAAGCTATAGGATTCGGGCATTCGGGCTACTCGATCCGCCTTGAGGACGACGTACTCGGCGAGCATCCCGTCCTCGCCCGGCGAGCCCAACCCCCGTCCCATGCCGGGTCTCGGCGACCCCTCCCGCCACCCACCAAAGTAGAGCCCGGTGATACGGTCGCCCACCACCCACTTGTCGACGCCCTCGCCAACGGCATCGATCTCGCCGGCACCGTCGGAGATGGGCACCAGATCCTCGGTGATGGTGACCCCGATCGACCCGGAGAGGATGAGTTGATCCCGGTAGTTGAGGGACACCGAACGAACGCGGACGCGGACCTCGCCCGGACCGGGTTCAGGCATCGATACGTCATCGAGTTGCAACTGATCCAGACCGGTTGCGCCCGGCCGTAGTACCCACCGCCGCATCGTTCCCTCCTGAGCCTCTCGGCGGCCATGAGGTCGCCATAACATCGTCGCCCTGGCGGACATCTGTCTGCCGTCATCGACCAACTGGTCGGTTGTAATCTACGGTGGCGGACTGGTGTCTGTCAACTGACCAGTTGGTCAATGACAAAGGTTTGCCCGAGGAGGAAAGGGACTGGTCAGGTGCTTTGCCGCTCCCGAGTTGGACGATGTCCTCCTAACGCGTGACCTCTGGGGCTTGAGATGGCCGAGCGGTCAGCGGATCCCCAGACGGAGCGACCCGGCGGCAACATGTTGTCGGGTACTGCAACCTGATAAACAGTCGCCGCCGGTCATCGCTACGGCGTGAGGCGGTTGATGTCACGCAGGAACAGCGTTACCTCCCGGAGATTGGCCCGGCCGGTCAGGCGGGCGACGAGTCGTTCGAGACCGATCGCGAAGCCGCCGTGGGGCGGCATCCCGTGCCGGAAGGCGTCGAGATACCAGCCGAATGGTTCAGGGTCCATGCCGCGCCCGGCGAGGGCGGCGTGGTAGTCCGCGAGGTGGTGGAGGCGCTGCCCCCCGGTGACGAGTTCGAGACCGCGAAACAGCAGGTCGAAGCCACGGGAGAAGCCCGGTCGGTCAGGATCGGGATGGGTGTAGAACGGTCGTTTGCTCATCGGGTAGCCGGTGACGAAGAGCAGATCGGAGCCGTGTTCCCGCAGCGCCCACTCGCCCAGCCAGCGCTCGCCGGCCGGGGAGAGGTCGGGCTCGTGCCGCTCCCGCTCGTAGGCGAGTCCGTCGGCGATCAGGTCGCGGGCGTCGGTGAAGTGGATCGCCGGAATCTTGTCCGGGATCGCGGGGAGCGTCACGCCGGCGAGGGCGAAGTCCGGCCCGAGCCGGTCCGGTAGCCGCTCGAACATCGACCGGAGCGTTCGCGTGAGGACGGCCATCACGTCGCGCTCGTCGGCGATGAAGCCGATCTCGGCATCGAGCGAGATGTACTCGTTGAGGTGACGGGGCGTGTCATGGGGCTCGGCCCGGAAGACCGGAGCGGTCTCGAAGACCCGCTCGAAGACGCCGACCATGACCTGCTTGTAGAGTTGCGGGCTCTGGGCGAGGTAGGCCGTCCGGCCGAAGTAGTCGATCGGGAAGACATTCGCGCCGCTCTCGGTCGCCGCCGCGACGATCTTCGGCGTGTGGATCTCGGTGAAGCCATCCGCTGTCAGCGCCGCCCGGAACCCCTCGGTCAACGCTGCCGCCAGCCGGTGCCGCGCCCGGATGGCCGGGTGCCGCAGGGCGACCGGCGCGTTGTCGAGGATCGTCGGGAGCTGGGCGGCGAGCGTTGGGCGGAACAGGTCGAACGGCGGTGGGACGGCATCCGAGAGGACGGTGACCTCCGACTGGTGGACTTCTGCTCCGCCCGGCGCCTGCGGGTTCGCGACCGCCTGTCCTGTGATCGAGAGGACCGACTCGTTGGCCAGCCGGCCGAGGAGGGCCGCGGTCTCCGGGTCGTCGACGACGATCTGGACGAGTCCTCGTGCGTCCCGCAGGACGAGGAAGCCGACGTGGGAGAGCTGCCGATACCGGTGCAGCCAGCCCGCGAGCCGGACGTGCCGCCCGGCGTGGGTAATGAGGTCCGTGGACCAGACGCGCTCCATGAGACACCGCCTTTCCCGGGACGCGTGGTCCCGAAAAAACGATCGCTCCCTCGGCATGCGGACGAGGGAACGGCCCGTGGTGCCACCGCACTTCACCGCGCGAGGAGCAGGCGCGGTCTTAAGGCCCGTTAACGGAGGCGATCCGTCGGCGCCTGGGCCAGAGTTGGGCGGATCGCCACGGTCTCCGGCATTGTGCGCCGCGCTCCGGGAAGTCTTCACGGCCGGTCCGGGTATCGCCCTCCCATCGCCGGCGACTCGCTGTGACCCGTAAACCGCCGCTACTTGTTCCCATCGACGCTGTGGGGGAAGGGTAACGCAGATTGGACGACAACAATCCCCAATGTCCGGTCCACAAAAATAGCCTTGACTAAATTATCGATCACTCGTAGCATAATCCGTACTATGTCTCAGCCTAACGGGCGGCTGGTCGCTGCTGGTTTGGACCGTCTGGACCGGGGTGAACGGCACCGTCCCGGTCATTCCAACGAGAGTCGAGGACCAATGCCCCAGTCGATCTCACGCCGGCACCTCCTCAGCGGCCTGGCCGCGACTGGCCTCGGCGTCCTGTTCGGTGCCGGCCTCAGGCGACGGGCATTCGCGCAGGACGGCGGGCTGAACGTCGTCGCGACCACTGGTCAGGTCGCCGATGCCGCCCGGAACATCGGCGGCGGGCTGATCACCGTGACGGCGATCATGGGGGCCGGGATCGACCCGCACTCCTATACGCCATCCGAGGGTGACCTGGAGCGACTGTTCGACGCCGACGTCATCCTCTACAGCGGGCTCGAGCTCGAGGGCCGGTTCACCGAGGTGTTCGACTCGCTTCGGTCGGAGAAGCAGGTCGTCGGCGTTGCGGAGACGATCCCGGCTGAGCTTCGGATCGCCTCGCCGCATTACCCCGATCAGGCCGACCCGCACGTCTGGTTCGACCCGGCGATCTGGGACTACGCCATCGCCGCGACCAGTGTCGCTCTCAGGGAAGCCGACCCGGACAACGCCGCGACCTACGACGCCAACGCCGCCGCCTACCGCGCCGAGGTGACGTCGTTCGCGACCACCGCCGAAGCCACCCTCGCCACCGTTCCGCCCGAGCGCCGGGTGCTGGTCACCGCCCACGATGCCTTCAACTACTTCGGCCGCCGGTTCGGCTTCGAGGTCATCGGCATCCAGGGGATCTCGACCGAGACCGAGGCCGGCGTCAACGACCTCCAGAATGTCGCCCAGCTGATCTCCGACCGCCGGATCCCGGCCATCTTCGTCGAGAGCAGCGTCTCGCCGGCGACGATCGACGCCGTCCAGGCCGCCGTCCGCGACCGGGGCTTCGACGTCGTGATCGGCGGGCAGCTCTACTCCGACGCGCTCGGCGACGAGGGGACGCCCGACGGGACGTACCTCGGAATGTTCACGACCAACGTCAACACGATCGCGGTCTCGCTCGGCGGGTCGGCGATCGGGGCAGCTCCGGCCACCACGCCGGCAGCCACGCCGATTGTCTGATCCCGACACCGTCGACCATCGGCTGCCGCCATCGAACCCGCTTCGAATCCCGGAAAGGAGTCATCCTGGATGAGCCAAACCATCTCCTCAGCGACCACAGCCTTGACTGGCGTGCTGCCCATCACCGTCCGCGATGTCATCGTCGCCTACCGCTCCACGCCGGTGCTGTGGGACATCCACCTAGATATCCAGCCGGGCAGGCTGACCGCGATCGTCGGGCCGAACGGCGCCGGCAAGAGCACCCTGCTCAAGGCGATCCTCGGGTTGGTCCCGCTCTCCTCGGGCCGGATCGAGATCTTCGGGCAGCGCTACCGCGACGTCCGGGGCCGGGTCGCCTACGTCCCACAGCGCAGCTCGGTCGACTGGGACTTCCCGACGACGGCGATCGACGTCGTGATGATGGGGCAGTACGGCCAGCTCGGCTGGTTCCGGCGGCCGGGCCAGGCGCAGCGGGACGCCGCGCTGGCCTGCCTCGCGCAGGTCGGGATGGCGGACTTCGCCGACCGGCAGATCAGCCAGTTCTCCGGTGGCCAGCAGCAGCGGGTCTTCCTCGCGCGCGCGCTGGCCCAGACCGCCGAGCTCTATATCATGGACGAGCCGTTCGCCGGGGTCGACGCCGTCACGGAGCGGGCGATCGTCGACCTGCTCCAGCGGCTCCGGGCCGATGGCAAGACCGTCGTCGTCGTCCACCACGACCTCCAGACCGTACCGACCTACTTCGATGACGTCGCCCTGCTGAACGTCCGGCTGGTCGCCGCCGGTCCGGTCGCGACGACCTTCACCCCGGACAACCTCGGCCAGACGTACGGTGGCCGGATCGCCTTCCTCGACGCCGGCACCCTGTCGCCGGACGCCGTTCTGGAGGGTGCCCGGTGAACGACCTTCTGCTCAACGTCCCGTTCGGCGTCCTGACGATCCTCGGCGTGACGTTCGATTACACCCTGCGCAACGTCCTGCTCGGCTCGGCGATCCTCGGGATCGTCGGCGGGGTGATCGGCTGCCTGGCGGTCCTCCGCCGCCAGAGCCTGCTAAGCGACGCCGTCGCCCACGCCGCGCTGCCGGGGATCTGCCTCGCCTTCCTCGTCACCGGCGTCCGCTCGACCTCCGTCCTGATGATCGGCGCCGCGATCACCGGGCTGCTCGGCGCGATGCTGGTCCTCGGGATCACCCGCGGCACCCGGCTCAAGGAGGACGCCGCCCTCGGGATCGTCCTCTCGACCTTCTTCGGCTTCGGCACCGTCCTGCTGACCCAGATCAGCCGGAGCGGCAACGCCGACCAGGCCGGTCTGAGCCGGTTCCTGTTCGGGCAGGCGGCCAGCCTCGTCGCCGGGGACGTCGCGTCGATGGCGATCCTCGGCGGCGTCACGCTGGGGATCGTCGTGATGGCCTTCAAGGAGCTCAAGCTGACGACCTTCGACCCGGCTTTCGCCGCCTCGCTCGGCTTCCCGGTGACGGGTCTGTCGGTCCTGCTGACGATCCTGATCGTCGCCGCGATCGTGATCGGGCTCCAGTCGGTCGGCGTGATCCTGATGGTGACGGTGCTGGTCGCGCCGGCCCTCGCCGCGCGGCAGTGGACCCAGCGGCTCGGGACGATGATGGCTCTCGGGGCCGTCTTCGGCGGCGTCGCCGGGATGTCCGGGGCGCTGCTCAGTGCCTCGATCTCCCGGTTGCCGACCGGGCCGACGATCGTCCTGATCGCCTCGGCGATCGTGATCGTCTCGTTGCTGTTCGCGCCTGAGCGCGGCCTCGTCTGGGGGGCGCTCTCGGGCCGCCGGGCCGGGCGCGCGATGCGCCGGGAGCGGCTGGCTGGTCCCACGGGTGTCCCGGTCGCGACCGCAACTGATACGGCGGCGTCGCACGGCCAGGTCGTCGTCGCCACGAGCCGTCACGCCGGAGGGGAGTCCCGATGAGCTTCGCCATGGTCATCATCCTGACCGGCGCCCTGACCGCGATCTCTTGCGCGCTGGTCGGCTCGTTCCTCGTCCTGCGTCGGGTCGCGATGGTCGGCGACGCGATCAGCCACTCCGTCCTGCTCGGGATCGTCGCGGTCTTCTGGCTGACCGGCGGCTCCCGCAACGAGATCCTGATGGCGATCGGGGCCGGGGCGGTCGGCCTGCTGACCGTCTTCCTGATCGAACTCGTCCGCAACTCGGGCCGGGTCCGGGAGGACGCCGCGATCGGGCTGGTCTTCCCGGTCCTGTTCTCGGTCGGCGTCATCATGGTCTCGCGCTTCCCGCAGACCGTTCACCTCGACGTCCAGCACGTCCTCTACGGCGAGATCGCCTTCGCCCCGCTGCGCAGGCTGGAGCTCTTCGGCAGCGACGTCGGCTACCGGTCGCTCTGGGTCCTTGGCGGGATGGCGCTGATCAACCTGCTGTTCGTGACGCTGTTCTTCAAGGAACTCAAGATCTCGACGTTCGACCCCGGCCTGGCCGCGACGCTCGGCTTCGTCCCGGTCGCGTTGCACTACGGCCTGATGGGGCTGGTCTCGGCCACGACGGTCGTCGCCTTCGACAGCGTCGGCGCGATCCTGGTCGTCGCGATGCTGATCGTGCCGGGCGCGACGGCCTACCTGCTGACGGACCGGCTGGGGGTGATGATCGCGATCGCCTGCGGGGTCGGAGGGTCGTCGGCCTGGGGCGGCTACCTCGTCGCCCGGGCCGCTGACGCTTCGATCGCCGGGGCGATGGCGACCGTCGCCGGCGGCATCCTGCTGGTGGCGGTGCTGGCGTCGCCCCGCCACGGGGTCATCGTCCGGCTCTGGCGGCGGGCCAGCCTCAAGCGGCGCTTCGATGTCCGGCTGCTGGTCGCCCATCTCGCGAATGGTGTCGAACCCGACCACCTCGCCGAGCAGTTCCGCTGGCGACCGGCGACCGTCCGGCGGACGCTCGGTCTGGCCCTGCGCGACGGCTACGTCGAGCGCCACGACGGCGGTGGCCTGGCCGTCACACCGGCCGGGACGGCCCTCGCGGCCGGCAGCGATGTCCGCGCCTGAGCGGGCCGCGGTGGGCACTCCGGTGGGGCCGCGTGCGATAATCAGCGATCGTCAGGACCGACCGATCCGACCCCTTCGGCCGCGCCAGGGCCGCGACGGAGCGCCCATGCGAGGGACCATGGAGTCAACGGGACAGGCCAGCCAGCAGGAGACGCCGGGGACCGACGACTTCGCCGAAGTCCGTCCACGGATCACGCCGGCCATGGAGGACTACCTCAAGGCCGTCTACCGGCTCAACGCCGACGGCGGGCCGGTCACGACCCAGCGGCTGGCCGATGAGCTCGGCATCTCCGGGCCGTCGGTCACCAACATGGTCAAGCGCCTCGACGAGCTCAAGATGCTCCAGCACACGCGCTACCACGGTGTCGTCATGACGAAGGCCGGTGAGCGGGTGGCGCTGGAGGTCCTGCGCCACCACCGACTGCTAGAGGTCTACCTCGCCGAGTCACTGGGCTACCCGTGGGACGAGGTCCACGAGGAGGCCGAGCGGCTGGAGCACCTGGTCTCCGACAAGCTCGAGCGGAGCATCGACCGGGCGCTCGGGCACCCGACCTTCGACCCGCACGGCGCCCCGATCCCGACCGCCGAGGGCGAGATGCCGGCGCTGTCCAACCGCCGCCTGAGCGACCTCGCCGTCGGGGAGATCGCCACGGTCGAGCAGGTCTCGGACCGCGACCCGGAGCAGCTCCGCTACCTCGGCACGCTCGGTCTGATCCCCGGGCAGCGCGTCCAGCTCCGGCAGCGGCTCCCGTTCGAGGGCCCGTTCCGCCTGCTGGTCGGCGCCGAGGAGCATGTCATCGGCGCTCCGCTGGCCCGGATCGTCCACGTCGTGGTCGATACCGCCGATCCGGCCGGGGCCCAACCCGTCGAGCCGGTGGGGCACTAGCCGATGGACCGCTACCCGGCGCCGAAGGCGACCGCCCGCGGCAGGCGGACCGTGGCTGTCACCGAGATCGGAAAGAGCGACCAGGAGATCGAGGTCCTCTCCGCCCCGGTATCACCCGTCGCGAGCCCGACACCCGCCTACCGGGTTGGGGTAAAGGAGATGGCGCCGGACGAGCGCCCGCGGGAACGGATGCTCTTGCGCGGCTCGGCGTCGCTGAGCAACGGCGACTTGCTCGCGGTGCTGCTGAACACCGGACTCCCCGGCGAGTCGGTGCTCGAGGTCTCGCAGCGCATTCTGCGCGACCATGGCGGTCTCGCCGGGCTGGTCCGGCTGGACATCGTCGAGCTGGCCGCGATCAGGGGGATCGGCCCAGCGAAGGCAGCCAAGCTCCGGTCGGCTTTCGAGCTGGCGGGCCGGATCGCCGCGCTCGCCCCCGACCAGCGACCGAAGATCGCCACGCCGGACGACGTCATCAACCTGATCGGCGTCGAGATGGCGGCACTGGGGCAGGAACAGCTCCGGATCGTGCTGCTCGACACCAAGCACCAGGTGCTGGCGATCCGGACCGTCTACCAGGGCAGCGTCAACGGCGCTCCGGTTCGGCCGGCCGAGATCTTCCGCGAGGCGATCCGGCACAACGCCGTCGCGATGGTGATCGCCCACAATCACCCGTCCGGCGACCCGACGCCCTCCGGCGCCGACGTCACCGTCACCCGCGAGCTCGTCGCCGCCGGCGAGCTGCTCGGGATCGATGTCCTCGACCACCTCGTCATCGGCCAGGGCCGGCACGCCTCGCTGCGTCGACTGGGACTGGGGTTTTCGGTCCGGGCGTGAACGGATGATGCGGAGGTTCGGCGTCGTCGTTTCGTTGGGAGAGCGAGAGCTGCGCCCCTACGGACGGATCGCCTCCTCTACGAGCCAGGTTCGCCAGGTGCGGGAGGCCAACGCAAAGCCCGGACCGGGTCGCGGACCGTGCGCTCAGCAGTGAAGTGCTGGGAAACGGTCCACGTCGCCGGGGTTGCAGAACTCGCGCCAAAACGCAGAGCGAAGATCCGGCGCTGGAGCTGCGGCCGCTCGGTGCAGAGGTTGGTCTGCTGCTGCTGATCGGAGACGGCTTCCGGTGTCGCGCCGATCGGGCTCCGGTCCGGTCTGGTGCACGATCGATCCAGGAGGAGCCAACGGATCGCCCGCATTCGGGCTGCATGACAACGGTCACGACGCATCAAACCGACGATGAGCGGTCGGGATACGTCACTGGTTCTGGGGCGACTCCCGGTGATTCGCTCCGCACGGTATGCTGCCGGTCCAATCGACCGGCGAACGTTGCCGGCCGATATCCGGACGGTGACGTGAGGAACGACGTGATGGTTGCGCGGCAAAGCGGGCGGCAGACGGACACGGAGACGTCGGAACGGGCCCAGGTACCGTTTAGCCAGTACGCGGCGACCCGGCGCTACCAGCCCACGCTGGCCCTGACGCCGGAGGGGAATGAGGTCGTCTACTCGACCAACGTCTCCGGGCAGTTCAACCTCTGGCGGCAGCCGGCGACGGGGGGCTACGCCCGCCAGCTCACCCTGTTCGAGGACCAGACCGTCCGCTACGTCGCCTGCTCGCCGGACGGCCAGACGCTGGTCTTCTCGGCGGACCGGGCTGGCGACGAGTTCACCCGGATCTACCGGCTGCCGATCACGGGTGGCTCCCCCGTCGAGCTCTTCGGTCGGGAGAACGTGCAGGCTGATCTGGCCGCCTCGCCCTTCTCTCCCTCCGGCTCCGACATCCTGATCTCCGCGAACGATCGGGTCGAGACCGATATGGACATCATCATCCGGGACCTGCGCGGTGTGGAGTCCGGCCGGCCCCTGGCCGACGGGCAGCTCAACGAGGCGCTGAACTGGTCGCCGGACGGGACGAAGATCGCCTACATGCAGACGCACTCGAACATGGACGTCCGGGCCGGAGTGATCGACCTTGGGTCCGGCTCCAGCCGAATCCTGACCCCGGCTCCGGTCGGCGAGGATGCAACGTTCATCCCCGGCCCGTGGGCGGCGGACAGCTCCGGCTTCTTCGTTCGGACCGACGAGGGCCGGGACTTCACCGGCCTCGCGCTCCTCGATGCGGCGAGCGGCGAGCGCCGGCCCATCGCGATGCCGGACTGGGACGTCGAGCGCGTCGCCACGGCTGCCGGTGGGCGCTACCTCGCCGTCGTCGTCAACGAGGACGGCGTCAGTCGCCTCGAGGTGCATGATCTGGGCGAGGGCAGCGTACCGGCTGGGCCGCTGACAGAAGCGACCGCCGTCTCGTTGCCGGAGGTGCCGCCCGGCGTGATCGGCACGCTGGTCGGAGCGAACGACGCGCCAGTGCTGACGTTCCTGCTCAGCCGGCCGGACAGCGCCCCGGAGGTCTTCACGCTGGACATCGCCAGCCGGACGCTGACGCAGCTCACCGAGAGCATGCTTGGTGGGATCGACCCGGCGACGATGATCCGGCCGGAGCTGATCCGGTTCGAGACGCATGATGGTCTGCACGTTCCCGCCTGGCTGTACCGGCCGGCCGGTCCGGGGCCGTTCCCGGTCGTGCTCAGCATCCACGGCGGGCCGGAGGCGCAGGAGCGGGCGAACTACGGCGTCGGCCTCTACCAGTACCTGCTCAGCCGGGGGATCGGCGTGATGGCGCCGAACGTCCGGGGCAGCACGGGTTACGGCAAGAGCTATCAGAAGCGGATCCACCATGACTGGGGCGGCGCCGAGCTGGAGGACTTCCGGGCGGCCGCGGAGTACCTGCGCGGGCTGGAATGGGTCGATGGCGATCACCTCGGCGTCTACGGCGGCTCGTTCGGCGGCTTCGCGACGTTGAGCTGCGTCAGCCGGCTGCCGGAGTACTGGGCGGCGGCGGTCGACATCGTGGGGCCGTCCAACCTCGTCACCTTCGCGAAGGCGGTTCCGCCGACGTGGCGCCGGATGATGGCGGCCTGGGTCGGCGACCCGGAGACCGAGGTCGACTTCCTCATGGAACGGTCGCCGATCACCTATGTCGATCAGATCCGGGCGCCGCTGTTCGTCATCCAGGGGGCGAACGACCCACGGGTGGTCAAGCCCGAGAGCGACCAGATCGTCGAGCGGCTCCGGGAGCGCGGCGTCGATGTCACCTACGACGTCTACGACGACGAGGGCCACGGCTTCACGAAGCGGTCCAACGAGCTCCGGGCCTACGGTGACACGGTCGCGTTCTTCGAGCGGCACCTGCTGGGGTAGTGCTCTGCCCCACCCCTCACCATCTCGTCTTCCGCTCGCGGCGACGACGTCCCGGCTCGCCTCGAAGACGGATGGAGAGGGGCTCCTGCTGTTCGGGCTGAAGCCCTCGGGGATGAGCCGGCCCGATGGTGAACGGACTCCCCCTCTCCATCCGGTGAGGACCGAAAGGACGAATCCGAGATGGGGAGGGGGTCGGGGGGTGGGGTCGGCTCGCCGACCGAACCCTGTCCTTGTTTCGGCAACTGGATTGCGTCACCATGACACGTATTCTGCGTAATCCTCGCGGTCGGATTTGGGGTATGGAACGTTGACGATTTCCAGCAACGGGGTGAGGAACGGGACCGGACGGCGTGGGCTGAGGATCGCGTCCTTTCACGTCGAGCCCGAGGCGTACCGGCTGGTCCAGGACTGGGCCGAGTCGCGGGGGCACGAGATCGTGCTGCTCGTCACGACGCCAGGCCCAGCTCCGCGAACGTATCTGGGCTACCGCCAGGTCGTCGCGGCCGCGCCACCACAGACGGAGATCCTGATCACGACGCGGTTCCGCCGGGCGACGCCGATCATCGCCGCGGCGAAGCCCGATCTGATCCTGTCCTATACGTTCCCGTACCGGCTGCCGGACGCGTTGCTCGGTGTCGCGCCGCTCGGGGCGGTCAACCTGCACCCGGCGCCGCTTCCCCGGTTCAGAGGCCCGAACCCGCACCGGATGATCTACGAGGGCGACCCGACGATTGGGGCGGCGCTCCACCGGATGGCGCCGGAGTTCGACGCCGGCCCGACCCTCAGCGTGCAGGAGGCGCCGCTGCCCGGGGAACCGACGATCGAGTCGGTCCGGGAGCTCTACGACCATCTCATCGTCGCGGCGCTGGACGAGGGCGTCGCCCGGGCGGCGCGGAGCGAGCGGGGCGAGGAGCAGGACGATTCGACCGCGACCTACGCCGCCGGCTTCACGCCCGATGATTACTGGCTGGACTGGCGGCTGCCAGGCGACGCCCTCCGCCGGCAGGCGATCGCCCTGAACCTCGTCGAGACCCGGGCCCGGGCCGCGATCGAGGGGCGTGCCCGGCTCGTTTCAGCGGTCGCTCCGGTCCAGGAGGCGGAGGCTCCCTACGTCCGGTTCGGCGCCCAGGCGGGGGATGTGATCGGCCGCGACGGCGACACCCTGACCGTCATGGCGGGCGACGGGCCGGTCCGTGTCCAGCCCGGCGAGCCGGTCGGCGACGAGATCCCGGACGCCTTGCGTGTGTCGTACAAGGCGCCGCGCCGACCGGCGGCTGTCCACGAGTAGGCGTCACCGTGATCCGCTGCCGATTCGGCTCAGCGTCTCAGGCAGGTCGGTCGTGATGCCGTTGTCGACGCCGATGGCCGCGGAGTCCTCCCTGGCGATGCCGCGGGGCGACCGTCCAACGGTGCAGGCGGTACGGAGCGGTGGTGGTACCGCAGGCGGTAGCGGGTCGCCGCCTCCCGGTTTGTTTCCTACCGGCGAAAACTCGGGGGGGAATGGTCGGTAGGAAACAAGCGACTCCCCATCTCCACCGCTCACCGGTTTGTTTCCCACCGGCAAAAACCGCTGGGAAAGGGTCTGTAGGAAACAAACGACCCATCATCGTGACCATGCAGCCGTTTGATTCCTACCGGCGAAAACCCTGGGGGGAATGGTCGGTAGGAAACAAACGGGACGTAGAGATGAGTGGCCGCGTTAGGGTGCCGCAGCCGCAAACGGCCTGGCTCAGGTGACGGCGAGGGGCGTTTCGACGGTGCCGGACACGCCTCGCCCGGCTAGCGCCACCGAGGACGTATGTCGGCGATGACCCGAATACGCAAGACGTAAAAGGGTGGTCCGCAGCCAGGCGGTGTACAGCCAGGGTGTCCACGCGCAGCACGATCGTCCAGCCGCCAACCACGGCTGGTGCCGCGCTGTCCCCCGAGTCAGGCCGTCTCCGGTCAGGGCAACCGTTCAGTCACTGGTTCCCAGTTTGCTTCCTACCGACCATTCTCCTCGGGTCTTCGTCAGTAGGAAACACCCCCCCGCCCGATCATTCCGCCACGACGCTGTGAGTTGCGGTTTGTTTCCTACCGACCATCCCCTCCCCCGGATTTCGCCGGTAGGAAACAAACTGATAGGCCGGCCCAGCCCAGTCAACGGTCACCCGTTTGTTTCCTACCGACCAGTCCCCCCGGGTTTTCGCCGGTAGGAAACAAACGGGCAGAACGGCGAAGCCGACCCGCAACTAGCCGAACTAGACCACTTGCCACCGGACCGTGAACAGCTCTTCCCGCGCCTCGGTGCTTCTCATACGCCGCTCGATGTCGTCCAGCAGGGCGTCGGCCTCCGCCCGGATCTTCCGGGCATCGGTCCGGAGCTCCGACTCCCGCTCCTCGATCCGCTGCTGGATCAGGTTGTCCCGCCGCCGGAGCGTCAGCGCCTGCGTCATGTCGGTCGCGGCTTGTCGGAGCTGCTTCCGGATCGCGGCCCGCTCCTCCTCCAGGTCCCGGAGCGAGACGCGGAGCAAGAGGCGCCGGTCGTTGGTCCAGGCGTCCATCTTCTCGATCTCCTGGAACAGGAACACCTGGTTCCGCTCGGCCGCCACCGCGACGACCTGCCCGGCCAGCTCGTCGGTCAGGTGCGCCAGCCGCCCGGCCTCGACCGGTGGGAGCCGCACGTCCAGATCGGTCACGCCGGCCGGCAGGGACAGGATCCGGGCGGCGATCTCCGATTCGACCGGTGCCCCGGCGTCGGTGATCCCGGCGAGCAGCAGCGTGTCCTCTGTCTCCAGCTCCCCGGCGATGCTCAGCCGTGATACCCGCAGCCAGCCGCTCATGCCGACGAGCCGCTGGACGTCGCTGATCCGGGCTCTGTGCGCGGCGTAGTCGAAGGTCACCGCAACGATCGGCAGCGTCCGGTCTCGCGCCGTCGCCAGGACCGCCTGCGCCAGCGGACTGCCGAGGCGTTAGATGTGCTCGACGCCGGGAGTGGCGGTCCGGGCGATGGCGTAGCGGCCGGTCGGGATCGACCCGTTGCTGAACGCCGCGACGAGGTCCAGCTGGAAGTGACGTTCACCGGTAAAGGTCGCGCTGTCCCGGTGCTCGTGCCGCGTCAGCCGCATCAGCGTCCGCTCCAGCCGGGAGACGGCCTCGCTCGTGTCGGCGTGGAGCCGGAGCCGCTCGTTTACCTCCTCGTCCAACTGCTCCAGCAGGCTCTGCCTCGTCCGCAGGATCTCGGCGGAGATCTCGGTGCTCATCTCCTGCTGCAGGGCATCGAAGGCCATTGCGATCTCGTGGGGAAGGCGGCAGGTCTGGTAGATGTCGCCGATCCGGCGCTCGAAGTCGACGCTGGATCCCATCGTCCCGAGGACCTCGTCGCTCGCGCCGAAGACGCCGGTGAACAACTGGAGCTTCTGGTCGAGCAGTTCGTAGACCCGGGCGTCGGCCTCGTTCTCCTGGTTGAGGAAGTCGACCACGACGACGTCGTGCTTCTGGCCGTAGCGGTGGCAGCGACCGATCCGCTGCTCGATCCGCTGCGGGTTCCAGGGCAGGTCGAAGTTGACGACAAGTGAGCAGAACTGGAGGTTGATGCCCTCCGCCCCGGCCTCGGTCGCGATCATGATCTGGCCCACGTCCCGGAAGTAGTCGACGAGGGCGGGGCGCATGTCGGCCGTGCGGGAACCGGTGACGCGGTCGGTCCCGGCGTGGGTCGTCCGCCAGGCCTCGTAGATCATGCGGGAACCCTTGTCGGCGTTGGAGCCGTTGAAGAGGACGACCCCGTGACCGAACTCGGTCTCCGCGAGCAGGCTGAGGAGGTATTCCTGCGTCCGGTGGGACTCGGTGAAGATGATCGCCTTGCGCGGCGCACCGAGTCGCTCGGCCTGCGCGAAACCGGTCGCCAGCGCGGTCAGCAGGGCCGTCCCCTTGGCGTTGTCCCGGATCGAGAGGGCGAGGTCCCGGAAGCTGGACAGCTCGGCGACCTCCTGTCTGAGCAGTGCCCGGTCGATCGGCTCCGACTCCAGACCGGCCTCGTCGCCTTCAGCCTGGTGCGGGTTCAGATCGACCCGGGCGTCGGCCAGCTCCCCGGTCAGCCGCCCGAAGTCGCCGGCGGCGTAACGCCGCGTCGGCTCATGGGCGAGGTACTTGGCCTGGTAGTCGGTGAACTGTCTCGATGGCGGCGTCTCGCCACTGGTTGATCTCATCATGTTCTGGCGCATGGTACCGCGGCCCGCTCAAGTTGCTCGATCGCCTTCGGTCCATCCATTCTCCCGGGCGTACCAGGCCGGGCGTACCAGGCCGGGCGTACCAGGCTGGGCATACCCGCCCCCGTGAGCGTCACCCGTCGATCACGCACAGGGCCGAAGTGATCCGACTGGCGGCGACCGCATAAGCGGTCTGGCCACTCCACCGCTACAATCGGCCCACCGCAGGGACGAACGACCGGTCGAGGGGAGGCGCCGCATCGTGACACCGCCGACAGCTGCGCTCGCCCCCTCTGGTCACTTCTATATCAGCCGCCGCTTCGCCCTGCTCTGGGCCGGGACACTGCTCTCCGCCCTCGGCGACATGATCTTCGAGTTCACCCTGATCGTCTGGGCCGCGCAGCAGTTCGGGCAGTCCGGCTCGTGGCTGGTCTCGGGCATCTTCGTCGCCTCGCTGATCCCGACCATCATCGTCGGGCCGATCGCCGGGACGCTGGTCGATCAGGGGCGTGACAAGATCCGGGTCGTCGTCCGGGCCAGCGGCCTGATCGCCGTCCTGACGATCCTGCTGGCGCCGCTGCTGGCCGACGACCTGTTCGGCATCGGCCCAACGCTTCCGACGCCCGTCCAGACGGCTGTGCTCCTGGCGGCCGTCTTCGCCATCAGCGCGATCAACCAGTTCATCCGCCCATCCACCACGATCATCTCGCGAGACATCGTCGCCGAGCCCGACCGGCCCCGCTCCGCCAGCCTCAACCAGGTCGCCTTCGGGATCGCGATCCTGATCGGCCCGCCGCTGGCTGCGCCGCTGTTCATCTCCTTCGGCCTGACCTGGGCGCTGACGCTGAACGCCGCCAGCTTCGTCGCCTGCGCCGCCCTCGTCCGGATCGCCGCCCGTGGGGCAGTGCTGGATGAACCGGCCGAATCGGTCGCCACAACATCGGTCGTCGCCGCGACCCTGCGGGACCGGGCCCGGCTGGTCTGGGACGATCTGCTGGCGGGGCTCCGGCTGTTCAGACAGTCGCCCACGCTGACGACGATCGCCGTCTGCCTGGTGATCGCCCTGGCCGGCTTCGGCGTCCTGAACGCAGTCGATCCGTTCTTCGTGATCTTCAACCTCGGCGGGTCAGCCGAGATCTACGGCTGGTTCGGCACCGCTCAGGGGGCCGGGACGCTGATCGGCGCGCTCGCCTTCAGCATCCTTGCGACGCGCCTCGGGATGCCCGCCCTGTTCTGCGCCGGGCTGGCGATCATCGGGGTGGAAACGCTGATCTACGCCCAGCTGGCCTCGATTCCCGCCGGTCTCGTGCTGATCTTCCTGTTCGGGCTGGTCTTCCCCGCGGTCAATATCGCGATCTCCCCGATCATGCTCCGGGTCACGCCGCGAGCCTATCTCGGCCGGGTCGGTGGGACGCTCAACCCGCTCATCAACGTCGCGACCCTGCTGGGCGTCCTCGGCGGCGGCATCGTCTACGGAACGCTGGGCGAGTCGTTCAGCGTCACGCTGGCCGGCGTCGAGTTCGGGGCGCTGGACGGGCTCCTCTCCTGCACCGGGCTGACCAGCATCGCCGCCGCGATCTACGCCTGGCGCCGGTTCGCCTCGGCAGCGGTGCGGGAGGAGATGGAGGCCGCCCCGGGCGCCGACCCGGCGGTGCCGAGGGCCTGATTCGGGGACCGCCGCCTGGTTGGGTGTCCGGGACAGACATGCGACAATACGGCGTTTCCGGACGCGATGAGACGGTGCGACGGTTCACGCATCGACCAGAGGAGAGTGGCAGATGAGCGATCAGGATGGGCAGCGGCCCGTGGCCCTCGTGACCGGCGGCTCGCGCGGGGTCGGCGCCGCGACGGCCGTCCAGCTCGCGCAGCGCGGCTATGACGTCGCCGTGACCTACCGCAACAAGGCCGCCCGGGCCGAGGAGATCGTCGCGAAGGTCAAGGCGGCCGGTGGCCGCGGACTCGCGATCGGCGGTGACATGACCGTCGCGGCGGACCGGGCGGCGCTGGCCGCGGCTGTCGGCGGCTGGGCCGGGCGGCTGGATCTCCTCGTCCTCAATGCCTCGGGCGGGCTGGAGCGGGAGATCGTCGCCGCCAACCCGGACTACCCGATGACGATCAACCGGGACGCCCAGATCGCCACGCTCGACGCCGTCCTGCCGATGCTCTCCCAGGCGCCCGGCGGTGGCACTGTCGTCTTCGTCACCAGTCATTGGGCCCACCTCTACGGCGAGGTCGTGCAGCTACCGGCCTACGACCCGGTCGCGAGCAGCAAGCACGCCGGCGAGCGGGCGCTCCGGGCCCGGCTGGACGAACTGACCGGACAGAACGTCCGCCTGGCCGTCATCACCGGTGACCTGATCGAGGGCACGATCACCCCCAAGCTGTTGGAGCGGGCGATGCCCGGCATGACGGCCGAGGCCAGGGACCGGGCCGGCGACCTGCCGACGACCGAGGACATGGCCGCCGCCATCGTCGGCGCCGCCACGAACGGCGGTCTCGCGACCGGCGAGACGATCGTCATCGGCGGAGCCCTCGACTCCCTGCCCCGCCTCGCGTAGTTGCTGGTCTCGATCCGACGCGATACACCTGAACCACCGAGCCCGGACCGCGAGGAGCGATCCGGGCTCGTCGGTTTTCCGTGCCAAGAACGTCTTCGCCTCGCGGGTATGGGCGCCCGAATCGCGGCATGGCACCTGCCTCAGCGACGGCACTCCGGCGTTGCCCCGCCCGCTCCGGACCCGTCACCGGCGATGCCCGCCGGCGCGGTGCTGCTGTGTGTCCGATTCGACCCTCTCACCTGAGTGGACGCCCGCTTCGAGTCCACCGAGACGGTTGTCACGACGCCGAGGGCCGCTTCCGGCCACATGGGACAGGGATCGCCAATGACCGCCACCGCTCCACGAACGAGGCCCGTCCCGAAGGCCAGGATCACGCGGATCGCGAAGAACACCTTCGGCTTCGACGAGTTCCGGCCCGGCCAGCTGGATGCGATCCAGCGCCTGCTCGAGGGGAAGGACACGCTCGCGGTGCTGCCGACCGGGGCCGGGAAGTCGGCCATCTATCAGATCGCGGCCATGCTGACCGACGGTGTCACCCTGGTCGTCTCGCCGCTGATCGCCTTGCAACAGGATCAGGTCGACTCGATCGGTGAGCGCAACGTCGGCCGGGCCGTCGCCCTCAACTCGTCGCTCAGCGACCGGGAGCGCACCGCCATGCTCAGCGAGATCGCGAGCGGGGATGTCCGCTTCGTCTTCCTCGCCCCCGAACAGCTAGCCAATCGCGACACGCTGGCCGCGATCAGCGACATCGACATCGACATCGCGCTGGCCGTGATCGACGAGGCCCACTGCATCAGCGAGTGGGGGCATGACTTCCGGCCCGACTACCTGCACCTCGGCGCCGTGATCGAGCGGCTCGGCCACCCGACGATCTGCGCGTTGACCGCGACGGCGGCGCCGCCGGTTCGCGCCGAGATCGTCGAGCGGTTGGGCATGGACGACCCGGCGATCATCGTCCAGGGTTTCGACCGGCCCAACATTCGCCTGTCGGTCGAGCGGGTCGACGGTGAAACGGCGAAGCGCGACGCGATCCTGGCACGCGTCGCCGCCCTGGCCCGGCCCGGCATCGTCTACACCGCGACCCGCCGCCAGACGGAGGAGCTCGCCGTGGCGCTGCGGGAGCGCGGGGTGAACGCCGTTGCCTACCACGCCGGGCTGAAGAACCACGAACGGACGGCGATTCAAGCGGCGTACATGGTCGGTGGGCACGATGTCATCGTCGCCACGATCGCGTTCGGGATGGGCATCGACAAGCATGATGTCCGCTTCGTCCTCCATGCCAGCATCAGCGAATCGCTCGACGCCTACTACCAGGAGATCGGCCGGGCCGGGCGCGACGGCCAGCCGACCGAGGCGATCCTGTTCTACGACCCGAAAGACCTCGACCTGCGCCGCTTCCAGTCCGGCGCCGGCGCAATGCCCGAGGTGGAGGTCATCACCGTCCTCGCCTCCCTGCATCACCATCCCGGGCCGGTCGATCCCGCCGTGGTCCGGGAAGAGGTCGTCCTGAGCGACACCCCCATGATGCGGATCGTCAACCGGCTGGAGGACGTCGGAGCCGTCGAGATCGAGTCGGACGGGACGATCGAGACGCTTCACCGGTGGCGGGACATCCCCGACGACACGGAGGCGGCGATCGAGGCCCATGGCCAGCATCAGCAGTTCGCCCGCTCGCGGCTGGAGATGATGCGGCGCTACGCCGACCAGGACAGCTGCCGCCGGGCCGATCTAATCGACTACTTCGGCGAGGCTTACGCGCCGCCCTGTGGGAACTGCGACAACTGCGAGGCGGGCCACGGCGTCCCGGAGCAGGACGGCGACCAGCCGTTCGCGATCTATGGCCGGGTCCACCACCGCCAATGGGGGGCGGGACCGTCCTCCGCTACGAGGCCGACACCGTCGTCGTGCTGTTCGAGTCGGTCGGCTACCGGACCCTCCTCGTCGAGCTGGCCCGGACGGATGGGCTGCTGACACCAGCGTAGCGAGGTGGTGACTGACGTGTCCGGCGCAGGGAGAGCGGGATGGGCATCGGTTGCCCATCCCGCTCTCCCTGTTCGGGAGGAAGGCAGGGCTAGTCGTGCAGGTCGGCGTCGATCTGATGATTCCCCTGAGGGATGGCGGAACCAGGCCAGCGAATCGCGTTCGGACCGGACTGGCGGCTCCGCGCAACGGATACCCGAGCCGGGAGCAGGTCGGCGGAGTCGGTGCCGATCACGGGATCGATCGCCAGCCGCCGGTAGGGGCGCCCCGTCGCGGCAGCGGCTGCGTTCCGTCGCCGGGCCATCTGCGGGGAGCCGGAGCTGACCACCGGCGCGGTCAGTGTCGGCAGGTCGGGCACGGTTCGATCGCGAGGAGAGCCGATGGTACGGAGAGAATGCGGAGCAACGGCAATGCGGCTGCCGGGCGCCGCTCGTACTGGGCGCGGCAGGAAGCTCGTCGGGCCCATGCTGAGATATCCGAGCGCCCCGAGGAACGGGACGCACAGGATCGCAAAGGCCCAGAGGAGCTTGTTGTCGCCGCGGACGCGTGAGCGGGCTCGGAGGTCGCGCAGCGCGACGACCTGCAACCCGTACCAGGTGACGATGAGGAGCAGGACACCGACCCCGACCGCTATCGTATTCCAGTCCAAAGGCGTCTCCTTCCCTCTCCGATAGTGTATCCGAAATACCGTGGCGCGGCAGCGCCGAATGGCTCGTGTTTATTGCGAGCGACGACCGGAAAGAATCCGCGGGATCAGGCTGTGTCAGGACCGAGGCGCATCCCGGGTCTTCTCTTAACAATAGGTGTACGGACACTGTGCCGAAACGACGCGTGCGAAATCTTTACTGACCGTACATGTTGATCGGATGCGACTACAACAACATGCGCAGGGCCGCCAGGCGCCCCCGGAGCCCTTCGGGCGGCTCGGTTCCTCCCGGCAACTGGACAAGGACGGTGTCGATTCCCAGCGCAGCCAGCTCCCGAAGCCGGTCCCGGACGTGGTCGGCCGGACCGATCACGCTCAGGCGCTCGATCAGCCCGCTCGGAACCAGGCGAGCGGCCTCGCCAAGCCGGCCGCCGCGCCGTAGTTCCGGGAAGCCGCCGCCGCGGTCGAGCAATTCGTCGCTGCCCAGCGTCCGGCGAATCCGGCCGATCAGATCGGGGATGTCGAATCCCGCGCCCTCCAGCTGCCGGTCCATCCCTGGCAGTGCGTTGATCAGGGCGACGGTGACCTTGCGCCGCTCGATCTCCGGGGCTGGGTCGTCGGTGATCAGCACCCGCGTTCCGTACGTGAACCGGAGAGATGCCGGGTCGCGGCCAGCCCTCGTCGCGCTGTCCCGGACCAGTGTGATCGAGCTGGCGAGGTAGGCGTCGCTGGCGAGGTCGTTGAACAGCACACCGTCCGCGACCTCGCCGGCGAGGCGCAGCGCCTTCGGCCCCGCCGCGGCGATGACGACTGGCGGGACGGTCGAGTCCGAAAGTGGGTTGATCGTCCGCTCCCAGTTGGGGACCGGGAAGACGGTTCCCGCGTCGATCGTTCCCGCCGCCTCGACCCGGTGCGGCGGTTGCCACCATTCCCGGAGGAGTTCGATCGTCCGGGCCAGTCCGTCCAGCGGCTGTTTCGGGATGGACTGGCCCAGCCCCTCGCGGTACCAGGCCGGCTCCCCCCGGCCGATCCCGAGGAACGCCCGTCCACCGGAGACGATGTCGAGCGTCGAGAGCGCGGCGGCGATCTGGTTGGGATGCCGGAGCAGCGGGTTGGTGACGCCGGTCCCGAGGCGGATCGTGTTGGTCTGTGTCGCGAGCAGCGTCAGGATCGCGAAGGCGTCCCATCCCTCCGGGTCCTCGCTGACCCAGATCGATCCGGCCCCACCGGCCTCGGCCGCCCGGGCGAGGGCGACGAGCCGGTCCCGGGCCGCCAGCGTAGCAGTCGGTCGCTGGTACCCGGCGGCTTCGTCCTTCGCCTGGGCGCGGGCGAGGTCATGGTGGCTGAGGGAGATGTCGAAGCGCATCGCGGCGACCGCTAGCGCTCCGAGCGGACGTAGACGATCGTCCCGCCGGCCCGCTCGTCGCCGTGGCGGAGGACGGTGCCGGGAGTGCCGTCGGGCAGCGGGAAACTGTCGCCGCGGTCCAGCCCGCCGGCCGTCGTGGTGTCGATCACCTCGGCGTAGAGATCGTGCTTCGGGCAGTACCAGACGTTCTCGCGGCCCTCGACCGGGCGCATCCGGTGGCGGTCGCGGGGGTGGGTCCGGCCAATGTCGCAGAGCGGATTGGGGACGGACGTCGTCGGGGAATCGACCATGAGCGTGCGGGGCCTTTCGGGCGTGAACCGGAGACGTTGAAGGGAGAAGACGGTCGTGAAGCCAGCGGGATCGGTGAAATACCGGACCAAGTATGCCATCCAGCGACGACACGGAAGCCGGCCCCGAAGTGGGACCGGCTTCCAGGCAGGCAGAGTGATCGAGTCGATCAGCTCGAAGTGATGTCGCGGCGCCGGAAGATGAAGAGCGCGATCGCCAGCAGGCCGACCAGCCAGGCGGCCAGAACGATCGCGCCACGGGTCGCGTCGAAGCCATCGACGGCGGCATCGGAACCGATCGAGGTGAGGCCGGTGACGTTATAGGAGATGAAGTACTCGCTAACGGTGTCGAACGTATCGGACGCGACGCCGAGGAGTGCCCAGATCGCCTGTTCCAGGAAGTTCAGCGCGATCGCACCGGCGATCCCGGCCGCCGTCGACTTCGAAACGATCGTGATGACCAGCGCGATGATCGCGTAGACCCCGATGGAAAGCATGCCCCTTGCGACCGCTTCGAGGACATCGACCCATTCGCTCCTGGATACGCCCGTGTCGTTGTTGGCGAGCGACCCGAACAGGAAGGCGAAGCCGACGCTGGCGGCGGCCGTGACGGCGAGCGTCAGCAGGGTGTATCCGGTCAGAACGATCAGCTTGGACAGGATCAGCGGGATGCGGCCACTCGCCCGGGAGACGAGCGCCCGGATCGTGCCCCAGCCGTACTCCGAACCCATCGACTGGGCGGCGAGGACGATGACGAGGATGGTGGCGATCGCGGAGCCGATCGCGAACCCGTTGTTGCGAGTCGCGTCGGGCCGGAGGGACTCGTTCGTGGCGGGATCACCAACGGTGAAGTAGACGATGGCGTAGAACGCCGCGATGATGACGACGAGGATCGCCAGCATGACCCAGGTGACGGGACGTTTGACGGTCCGGAAGATCTCGCTGTTGAGCAGGGCGAGCATGAAGCGCTCCTATCGGTTCAGGCGAACGGTCTTGCGACCGGTGAGGGCGATCATCAGTCGATGCCGGATCAGGAGCGGCGGCCGAACCGGCCGCGCTTCCGCTGACCGGACTCCTGCTCACCGGGCGAGCTGCCCTCGGTCAGTTCCAGGAAGATGTTCTCCAGCGTGTTCGCCCGTGGCGCGACGGCGGCCGCCCAGATCCCGACCCCGGCGAGGGCGCGGTTGATGTCTCGGCCCACCTGCGGCTCGGCGCTGACGATGATGTCGCCGTTCTGGTCGCCGGGCTGGATGTTCGTCACGCCGCCGATCCGGCGGATCGTCTCGACGGCCGGGGTGACCTCCTGCGGCTCGACCCGGACCTCGATCACGCCGCCTTTCTGGACCAGATCACGGACCCGGCCCTGCTGGATCATCTCGCCCCGGCGAATGATGATCACCCGATCGGAGACGTGCTCGACCTCGTTGAGGAGGTGGCTGGCGAGCAGGACGGCGTGGCCGCGCCGGGCGAGCTCCGGGATGAAGTCGCGGATCTCGCGCTGGCCGGCCGGGTCGAGCCCGTTGGTCGGCTCGTCGAGGATGATCAGCCCGGGGTTCTGGAGCAGCGTCAGGGCGATGCCGAGCCGCTGCTTCATGCCCAGGGAGTAGGTCTTGTACTTGTCGCCAGCCCGTTCGTTCATCCGGACCAGCTGGAGCAGCTCGTCGACCCGGTCGTCGGAGACGTTGCCGAGCGCCTTGCCGAAGGCCCGGAGGTTGTCGCGGCCGGACAGGTACGGGTAGAAGGCCGGGTTCTCGATGATCGCCCCGGCGCTCTTCGCGACGATGCCGGGTTCCCTCTGGACGTCGTGCCCGTAGAGTTCGACGTTGCCCGCCGTCGGGCGGATCAGCCCGAGGATCATCGAGACGGTCGTCGACTTGCCCGAGCCGTTCGGCCCAAGGAAGCCGAGAACCTCCCCGGCCCGGACCTCGAAGGAGAGACCGTTGACGGCGGTGATGTTCCCGAAGCGGCGCGTCAGCCCGGTGACTTTCAGGACCGGCGCGTCGCCGGCCGGCTCGGGGAGCGAGAGCCCCTGCGGCCACGTCACCGGTGGTTTGGTCTCGCGGTGCGTCTCGGTAGCGGTCATGGATGGCCCTCTCTCGGAGCTCGACACGATCACGACGACGGCGGGCGGGATGCGAACCCTTGCTGGCGCCGGCGCAGATGCGAGGGTACCCCCGGAACGTCACGAAAACGTGGCGCTCCGAGATCGTGAGGTCTCCGGTCCGATCCCGTCCAGCCCCCCGATCATGAACCCCAGTGCGTGTGCCGGGTCGTCACTCCGCCGTCGACCGCACCGTGATCCGCGGCGGGGCGACGCCGAGCTGGCAGCAATCCATCGGGCAGATGTCGTGGTTGGGGCCGCGGCTGCCGAGCGCCGCCCGGTCCGGGTGGTCGGTCATCCGCTCCGTGATGAGCTCGCGGATCATGCGGACGAAGCGTGGGTCGGTCCCGACCGTCCCGGCCCGCTCCATGTGCATCCCGGTCGCGGCGGCGTGCTCGGACGCCTCCTCGTCGAGGTCGAACAGCACCTCCATGTGGTCGGAGATGAAGCCGATCGGGACGACGATCACGTCGTCGCGGTCGGCGGCGTGGAGCATGTCCATCGCGTCGACGATGTCCGGCTCCAGCCAGGGAATCCGGGGTGAACCGCTCCGGCTCTGATAGGCCAGGTGATAGTTCGGGGTGCTGGCGGATTCGGCGACGAGCTGACAGGCTTCGGCCAGTTGAACCTCGTAGGCCGAGCCCCGCGCCATCGTCAGGGGGATGCTGTGGGCGGTGAAGACGACCTGGACGTTGGCCCGGCGCTCCTCGGGGAAGCGGGCCAGCGCCGCCCGGACATTGTCGGCCATCGGCTCGATGAAGCCGGGGTGATTGTAGTAGACCCGGATCTTGTCGAAGGCGATGCTGTCGTCGATCGCGTCCAGGGCCCGGATCACGTCTTCGCGGTACTGCCGGCAGCCGGACCACGAGCTGAAGGCCGAGGTGACGAAGACGATCCCACGCTGGACGCCGTCGTCCCGCATCCGGCGGACTGTGTCGGCGACGAACGGCTCCGAGTTGCGATTGCCGAAGTAGATCGGCAGGTCAATCCCGTGCCGGTCGAGCTCGCCACGGAGGACGTCGATCAGTGCCCGATTCTGGGCATTGATCGGGCTGACGCCGCCGAAGTGCTGGTAGTGCCCGGCAACCTCCTCTAGCCGCTCCCGCGGGATGTTGCGGCCGGCGGTGACGTGTTCCAGGAACGGCAACACCTCGTCTGGCCCCTCCGGCCCGCCGAAGGACAGGAACAGGATTCCATCGTAGGTATGGGCGGTGTCATCGTAGAGCGGGGCGTCGGGCGTCTGGGCACCTTGGATCGACATGGGTGGTCCTCGGGTGGGATGGTGGATGGGTGGGCGTTGGGAGCCGTAGGTTCTTGCCGGCCTTTAGTTGGAGGAAGTGTCCCACGCAGGAGGGGCGACCCGGTTCGGAATCGGGGTAGCTCTGCCCAAGTCCTGGACACCCGGCGCCGGCTGCGCTGTGGCAGGATGCGTCGAGGAACGGAGCAGCGGGGGAGCGAGGCGACGGTGAGCGAGATCGTGATTCGTGGCCAGGAGCCGGAAGACATCGACGCGGTGGGTCGCATCCTGGCCCAGCCCGGCGTCGTGCCGGGCACACTCCAGGTGCCCTACACATCACTGGCGTCCCGCCATGAGTACGCGAACAGCTTCTCGCCGGACCTGCACCGGCTCGTCGCCGAGCTGGGTGGTCAGGTCATCGGCAGCATCAGCCTCCACGTCAACCCGCGGCCCCGCCGCCACCACGCCGCCGACCTCGGGATGGCGGTCGACGAACGGTTCCAGGGTCGCGGGATCGGCTCGGCGCTGCTGACCGCCGCGATCGACCTTGCCGACCAGTGGCTCAGCATCCACCGGATCGAGTTGACGGTGATGTGCGCGAACGCCCACGCGATCCGGCTCTACGAGCGGCACGGCTTCGAGATCGAGGGCACCCTGCGCGACTTCTCGTTCACGGCCGGCGCCTACACCGACGCCTACACCATGGCCCGGCTTCGACCGGTGCGTTGAGGTGAGGTTGGCGACGACAGCCGGGTACAGGGGCGATGGGGAAGGGTACGGTTTCGTCGGGTGATGGTTGAGTCGCTGCCAGAGCCGGTCATCCGACGGGCCGCGGGTATCGTCGGGCGCCCGGTCACGACCGATCCGTTGGCCGGGATGAGTGGCTCCCGGGTCGTTCGGGTCGCTGGTTCCGGTGGGACGCTCGTAGCCAAAGCCAACGTGTCACCCAGAGAGCTGAGCGTCTACCTGACGCTCCCACCGGTCTTCGCCGACAACCGTATTCGCATCCCCGGCTGCCATGGAACGGTCGACACCGGTGACGAGCACTGGCTGCTGCTGGAGGACATCCCGTCGCCGCTACCCCGCGAGCGGTGGCTGGGCGATCCGGCGGTGATGGCGATCCTGCGCCGTCTGCATCGCCTGGCGCCAGCGACACTTGACGCCCTGCCGGACCTGTTCCGGCCAGGCTGGACCGAGGCCATGGATCTGGCCGCTCTGCGCTGGCTCGATGAGAAGCCGGACCTTGCGAGTCGGCTGGCGGCGTCGCGCCACGAGGCCGTGTCCCTCTTCGCACCGGTGGGACCGATCTCGGGCGATCCGAACCCGCTGAACTGGGGCCTCTCACGCAACGGAGAGATCGTCCTGATGGACTGGGAGCGGATCGGCCTCGGACACCCGGCGCTCGACGTCGCGATAACGGTCCCCGGTCTGCCGACGTTGGCTGAGTTGGACCGGGTGCGGGACGCCTACCGCGCGGCCGAGACATCGATGTCCGGCTACCACGACAGTGTCATGACCCGGTTGCTCGTACTGGCGAAGCTCTGGACGCTGGTCGATTTCCTGTCCGGAACACCGCCCGTGGTCGAAGAGGTAGATGAGGCGGCATCTGGTCCGATCGGACGGCGGCAGGAGACCGCCGCGACGGTGGCTGCCGCGCTTCCCGGCTGGCTGCGGCGGGTGGTCTGAACCGAACTGCCGCTTTCGGAGTCTCAGTGCGTCGCGAACCCCGAGACGACATTGCCCTGGAGCCGGTCGAACTCCAGGGCGATGCGCATTGGGAACCGGGCGGTGGCTGTCCACGGGAACCTAGATGGTCGCCCCCGGAGTAGCGGGGGACGTTTCGTCGGTGCCGTCGGTGTCGTCATCCGGCTGGTCGGACATCCCCGGACGGTCGAAGCCGCCCCGGCCGCGACCGAAGCCGCCCGGACCGTCTCTCCGGCCAGCCATGAAAAGCCCCACGAGCGGAGCGGGATTGTCCGCGATCGCCGTGCGGGCCGCGTCGGCGTCGTTCGCCGAGATCTCGCCGGCCGCGAGCCGCGCGTCGACCAGGTCGGTCAGGGTCGTCCGGATCCCGGTGTCGACCTGGGTCGAATCGGTGATGCCGAGGTTGCCAGCCAGCCGGCTGACGAAGTCGTCGTAGCGGGCACCCGCCTCCGCCGCGAATTCTTCTCGCAGCGTCGCCTCGTCTGTCGTCGTATCCGTGTCGGTCCTGGTTGTCGGCGTCGCCTCGCCGGTAGCCGGCGTGTCCTGCGCGCGAACCAGCGTGCCGCCGACCAGCGTGGCGAGCCCGAGTCCGGCCGCGCCGGCGAACACGGTGCGCCGCCCGATGGGCTTTCTGATGTCGTCCATGAAGAGGAACCTTTCTGCTGAGACTGAAGCCGGTCGGCACCCGGCCGGCTCGGTCGTTCCGGGTGGTCCCGCTCACCGTGACGTACGGTTCGCTCCAGCCCGGCGAGACCACCATACGCACCGGGCCGTATGGTCAGCGTATGGCTCGGGACGGTTCCGGCCGCACCGTTCGACCCGCACAGGACACTCGATCCGTGATCGGGGACGGTTGCAATATGCTCGCCATATGGCGGCTCCGATAGGCTGAACGGAGAACGATTCGCGATGTGGCAAACTCTTCGCCGAGGTGAGTCGTCATGCGGGTACTGGTGGTCGAGGACGAGGGGGCGCTGGCGGATGTCATCGCCCGCGGCCTGCGCCAGTCGGGACTGGCGGTCGATGTCGCGCTGGACGGCGAGGAGGCGATCGAGAAGATGGATGTCTCGTCCTACGAGGTCGTCGTGCTGGACCGCCTGCTGCCCGGCATTCATGGCGACGATGTCTGTCGTCAACTCGTCGCGCGCCCGGAGCCGCCCCGGATCCTGATGCTGACCGCGGCCGGCAACGTCGATGCGCGGGTCGAGGGTCTGTCGATCGGGGCCGACGACTATCTGCCCAAGCCGTTCGTGATGAGCGAGCTCGTCGCGCGGGTCCGGGCGCTCGGCCGGCGACCGAGCGCGATGACCCCGCCCCGCCTGACGGTCGGAGATCTCTCCGTAGACCCGTCCCGGCGAACGGTCAGCCGGGACGGGCGCGACGTGTCCCTCACCCGCAAGGAGTTCGGCGTGCTAGAGGTGCTCGCTTCATCGCCAGGGCGCGTCGTCAGCGCGGAGGAACTGCTGGACCGGGTCTGGGACGAGGCCGCCGACCCGTTCACGAACGCGGTGCGGATCACGATGATGACCCTGCGGCGCAAGATCGGTGAGCCGGCCATGATCGAGACGGTCGTCGGGGTGGGATATCGCCTGTGCGAGTCCCCCTGAGCGGGCTGTTCCGGCCGGCGGTCCGCCTCCGGCTGACGCTGCTCTACGGCTGCCTGTTCTTCGTCGCCGCGGCGATCATGCTGCTGCTCCTCTACGGTCTGTTGCGGCGTGAGTTCAGGCCGCCACGGGGGCCGGACGCCGGTGGTCCGTCCACCGGTCAGATCGCCGGCGGGGGGCGTGGGCCCGATGGCGGTGGACCATCGCCGGCGAACGAGAACGATTTCCGGCAGCGGATCTTCGAGGTGCGGCGGGACGAGCGGGCCGGGCTGCTGCGCCGGATCCCCGGGCTTGCCCTGATCGCGCTCCTCGTGACGAGCCTCGTCGCGGTGGTGCTCGGCTGGGTCGCCTCCGGGCAGATGCTCCGGCCGTTGCGCCAGATCACGCGACACGCCCGGCTGGCATCGGAGACCACCCTCTCCGACCGGATCGCCCTGCGCGGTCCGCCGGACGAACTCAAGGAACTCGCCGACACAATGGACGCGATGCTTGCCCGGCTCCAGGCGGCCTTCGAGAGCCAGCGTCAGTTCGCGGCCAACGCCTCCCATGAGCTGCGGACTCCCCTCGCCATCATCCAGGCCGAGGCCGATGTCGCGCTGGCGGCACCGGACGCCACGCCGCGCGAGCGCAAGCTGGCCGTGGCGGTTCGATCGGCGGCGATCCGGAGCGAGCGACTGGTCGACGGGCTGCTGGCGCTGTCCCGCAGCGAGAGCTCGATGCGGGACAGCGTCCAACTCGATCTGGCCGATCTTGCCGGGGACGTCGCGGGCGAACTGGTCGGTGCGGCCGACGCCGGGGGAGTAGGTCTCGACCTGTCGCTTGACCGGGCTAACGTCCGGGGCGACCGCGCCCTGCTCGAGCGGCTGATCACGAACCTGCTCCAGAACGCGATCCGCTATAACCGGCGCGGCGGCTGGGTCAGCCTGACGGTTGGGACCGAGGTCGCCGGGGGCCCGCCTTCGGCCACGCTGCGGATCGAGAACAGCGGTCCCGTGATCGACCAGGCAGAGATCGACGACCTGTTCACGCCGTTCCGCCGGGGGACGGCGGCGATCCGGGAGCGGACGGCTGGCTTCGGGCTCGGGCTGGCGATCGTCCGCTCGGTCGCCGTGGTCCATGCGGGTGAGGTGACGGCCGGGCCGGGCCGGGACGGTGGGCTGCTGGTCCAGGTCCGGCTGCCCCTCGACCGTCCGATGCCGATCATGGCCAGCTGACAGCTGCCCCGGGAATCCGCTCCTTGCACTCCGTTGAAGAATAGGAACACATGTTCTATTCTGTCCTCCGAGGACGTTCTGCTCCGCGGAGGTGGCCATGTACCCTGTCCAGTCCATTCCGGTGATCGTCCCGACCGATGAGGAGCGCCGCGCGCTTCAGCTCGTCGCGACGCTGATGAGCCGCTCCGGCCGTTCCCTCGCCACCCAGCTGCTCACCAACGAGCAGTCCTACCACCACGCCCTGATGCTGGCCGAGCTCAGGGACCAGCTCCTCTCGGCCGGGATGCTCTGCGAGGGGCTGTCCGAGATCGTCGAGTAGGATCGGCCGGGCTGGTGGCGGCGGGCGCGTGGTGAGGGGACAGGGATGGCGACCTACGATCTGTACCTGGAGTCCGGACCGAAGCGGCGCAAGACGATGGTTCATGTCCCCCAGCTGCTCGGCTGCGTCGCCAACGGGCCGACGACCGAGGCGGCGCTCGACGCCACGCCGGAGGCGATCCGGGCGTTCCGGCGCTTCGTCGACCGGAGCGGCGAGTTCGTCGACGAGGACGAGGTGGTCGACCTGCGGGTGGTCGAGCACATCACCGCCGGGAAGATGCTCGGCGACGGTTCGCCATACATCAGCTTCTCCTCGGACGCCGGAACGGTCACAGGGGCTGAGGTCGATCTTGGCATCCACCGGCTGGGGGCGCTGCTGCGGGAGCTGGCGCGTTGGGCCGGGGCACGGACGGGCGAGCAACTCGACACCGAGCCGCCCGCCGGTCGGACAGCCCGCGAGATCCTGCTCCACGTCATCGGCGCTCAGGGACCCGCCCTCTCGATCGCGCTCGGCTCGGCGCCGGGCTTCGGGACGATCCAGGGCGCCGCGAAGCGTGGTGAAATCCCGCTGCCGGTCGCGCTCTCCGACACCGCCGAACTGGCGTGGGTGCTGCTGGAGGCGACCACCGCGGAGCAGCGGAGCCACACCCGCGTGATGCCATCCGGTCACTACACGCTCCGCAAAGCGATCCGTCACTCCCTTGAGCACGCCTGGGAGCACCTTGCCGAACTCAGCCGGCGCCCGGAGGGACCTCGGGTGTAGCGGCTCACCATCATGGTCGACGCGGCCCCCCGCTATCTGGGCGTCGCCGCCAGCCAGAACATCGGCAGACGCATTGTCAGTGGATGCCCCGCATCAAGGCGCTCCTGAAGCCGGTGAAGCTGTTCACGGTAGACCGGGATCGAGAACCCCTCGACGGTCCACGGAACTGCGAGCAGGTACCACGCGAGTGCGGCCGCGTCAGCGTATGTCTGTGTCTCGAATCCTTCGCCGGATTCGATGACATGGAGACCGACCGCGGTGAGCTGGCGGGAGGCGAAGCTCAGGTCCCACCGGGGCCGATGGTCCTCGGCGATGGGCAGATTGAGCGCACGTCGGAAGTCGTCGGTGAAGCCGCTGCCGACCTGCTGGGTGACGAAGTGACCGTCAGGCGTGAGGATGCGACGGACTTCGGCAGCGACATAGGACTCGTGGCGATTCGTGATCAGGTGGAACGACGAATCGCCGAACGGCAGTGCGCCGGCTGTCTTCCATGGCGAGACCGACGTCTCGAGCGGTTGATCGACGTTGTCCGGGCCGCCTCCGGCGTCGAAGACCTCGATGCCCAGCGGCGCGAGCCGATCCTGCGCGACGGGCAGGTTCGCTGGCCAGCCTTCCGTCGCGACGGTCCGTGATGGTCGGTGGGTGAGCCCGGCCAACCACTCCCCGCCCCCGGTGCCCATGTCGAGCAGGTCCTGAGAGTTGCGGGCATACCGCTCGACAATCGCCGCGAAATCCCAACCGGGTGGCGCGACGGTCATCCGGTCGGCAGCCCATGAGAAATCCCAACCCGAGAATGGCTGAGTCTCGGCCTCCACGAGGAGTTCGTCGAGGCGGGCATTCGACACTGGCTGGTCCCTCCATCAGCTGCCCACTCATCACCGTCGGGTGCGAGATCGGCCGCCGGTTCAGCTCGTCACACCCAGGACGCGGGCGTGCTGGGCGAGCGCTGTGCGGACGTGCAGATCCCAGTACGCCCAGGTGTGGCCACCGGGATGCTCGGCGTAGTGGTGGGCGATCCCGAGCCCGTTCAGGTGCCCGTGCAGCGCGCGGTTCTCCCCGATGAGTTCGTCCTCCGTCCCGCAGTCGAAGCTGATCTCCGGCCGGGACGCGGCCCCGACCAGCCGCTCAGCGTGGGTGAGGATCTGGGAGTCGACCGGGTCCGGGGTCCGGTCGGCCATCAGCCAGCCGATCCGGGGGGCGCTGGAGTGGGCCCAGATGGAAGCGAACCGGTCCGGATACTTCATGCCCAACCGGAGGGCACCGAACCCACCCATCGACAGCCCACCGATGGCCCACGGTCCGGACCGGACGTTGAAGATCCGCAAGACGTGCTCACGCAGGTCCCGAACGATCGCGTCTTCGTACCTCGCCACGCCGATCCGGTCATCGACGTCCAGCCGCCGCTCGGTATCGACCAGGTTGAGGTAACCGGATGTGCCCCCGTCGGGCATTACGATCAGCATCGGGTATGCCGACGCGTGCTCGACGAGGTTGGACTTGTGGATCCAGGCGTTGTGATCGTCGGTCAGCCCGTGGAGCTGGAGCAGCACTGGGTACGGTCCCGTCCCCTCTCGCGGCAGGATGACGTTGTAGGAGACGTGCCGGTTCAGCGCCGGGCTGAAGTGCTGGACGGTAGCGACACTCATGGCTGACTCCAATACGGTCGACGTAACGGCGATGTCAGTCGCGAACCGGTTCGGCTAGGCCGGCGCGTTCTCCGGCGTGGTCAGTTCCTGCCAGCGGGGCTGGTCGTCGTGCTGCCAGGTCGGTCGGCCCCAGCCTTCCGGGTTGTAGACGATCTCGCCGGCCCGGACGGTGAGCTGGCAGGCCAGGCGCTGCGTGCCGGGGTACGTCCACTTGCCGCAGTCGACGTAGGTGAACGGGCCCTCGTCCAGCCGGAACACCGCGACGTCGGCGTCCGAGCCCACGCTGAGCGTTCCCAGCTCAGGGTGGTTGATCTCCCGGGCCGGGGCGACGGTCGACTTCGCGATCACGTCCGGGAGCGGGACGCCGAGGTTGAGGATTTTGTTCATCGTCGTCAGCATGCTCAGCACCGCGCCGTTGACGTTGCCGGTGTGGAGGTCGGTGCTGATCGAGTCAGGGACGAAGCCCCGCTCGATCGCCGGGACGGCGTTGCGGAACCAGAACGACCCGGCCCCATGACCGACGTCGAAGATGATGCCTCGCTCCCGCGCCCGCCACATGTGCTCGTAGACCCGGCCGTCCTCGTCGACGATCGGGAACTGCTGGGCGAAGACGTGGGTGTGGATGTCGCCGGGCCGGAGCTTCTCGGTGATCAGCTCCGGGTAGGAGCGGTAGCCCTGCCACGGCCAGAAGTCGACCATGACCGGTACGCCGGCGATCTCGGCCGCCGCGATCGCGCGATCCACCGCCGCCCAGGGCCGGTAGTGGTCGTCGAAGACATTGGCGCCGGCGTTCCGGAAGTCGCGGTAATGGGCCGTCTTGATCCCGACCGCGATGCCGGGAAAGTCCCTGACGGTCGCGGCGGCGAGGTCGACCCGCATCTCGTCCGGCTCGTGCTCCCAAGGGCCGATCATGCCGGAGCCGACGATGTTGACGAAGGAGAGGACCCGGACCTTCGAGCGCAGGATGACCGACTCGACGAAGTCCTGGAAGTCGCGGTAGCCAGCCGTTCCGGCGTCGACGACCGTCGTCACGCCGGCCGGGAAGGTCGCGACGATCGGGTCGAGCGAGAGCCGGGAGCGCTTGTGGGTGTTGAAGGCGTGGACGTGCATGTCGATGATACCGGGCGTGACGATATGCCCGCTGACGTCGAGTACGCTCGCCGCGCCGTCGCGCTCCAGGTCGGGCCCGACCGCGCTGACCCGGCCGCCGGAGATCGCGACGTCGGCGATCCCGTCGAGGCCGTTGGCCGGGTCGATCACACGCCCACCGGTGAGAAGGAGGTCCGCGCCCGTCGCCGTAGTGCTGTCAGCCATTCCGTCTGTCCCTGGTGCCGGAACGGCCGCGAAGGACCGGTCCCGAAAGAAGCCTCCAGGCATCTAACGGCAGGGTCGGAGAGCTGTCAAGACGCACGACGGCCCGCCAGCTTCGGCGGACCGTCGTGTGTTTTCGAGACTGGACCGTAATCGAGCGGCGCTACGACTGCAGCGAGCGCTGGAGCAGGGCGACGCTGTAGAACTCATAGGAGGCGGCGGTGTCCGGGAAGTCGATCAGGTGGACGGTGAAGCGGGCCGGGACGCCGTTCTCGGGCAGATTGTCGGCGAAGAAGGAGCTGTAGGCCCCGGCGTAGGCCGTCCGCAGCCGGGTCTGCTCGTTCGCGTAACCCATCGGGTCGGCCAGCGGGTTCGGCGACTTGGGCTGGGCGCCGAAGGCATGGAGCTCGATGAAGTCGATCGCCCGGAGCGAGTCGGCGATCCCGGCGTCCCGGAGCCATTTCTCCCAGCACTGGAAGACGAGCGCGACCTCGCGGTGCGGGTCCATCGTGACGAGCTCCTCACGCTCAAGAACGCTCTGGGCGGAGAGTCCGCCGGTCAGGCCGGCGAAGTGGATCCGCAGATCGCCGTCGGCCTGCTCCTCGGTGACGAGGGCGGAGAGGACCGGCCGGTCTCCCGTGAAGTAGTAAGTCAGCTTGCCGCGCCGCTTGACGTTGAAGGCCATCGGATATCCCATCTCGTGAAACTGGATTCGTTCCCGGTCCACTGGTTCTTTGGTTCGGCTAGGACGACTCGCCCGGTATCCTACCGTCAAAGTGGCAATGGGTGGTGACACAGAATCTGGATGAATACTCAGCGGACGCGCATTGCGCCGTCAGACGACCCCTCTCCGCTGCGGCGGAGGGGGAAAGCAGAAGCGGAGACCGCACAGTTCACCGCATTCATTTCCCGGATTCCGCATGAACGGCGAGAGTGCGGGATACCCTGCTGACAGCCAGAACAATGACCCGGTCGCGCGATGCAGGGCCCGCTCATCGTCGTTTCGGTGCGGTACCGATGGGGCTGCTCGGTGCCGCTAGCTCGTCCGGAGCACGAGACGCGTCTGCCAAGGGTCGAGGATATCCAGCGAGCCATCGGCGCGGGCGTCGATCGTGACGCCCGCGGCCGAGAGGCGGGTGGCGGTCGTGACCATGTCGTCGATGGTCGGCAGGACGAGCTCCCACTCGATCAGCCCGGCGGTGTCCTCGGAGTGGGCATGGGCGCCAGTGCTCTCCCAGCTGTTGGCGCCGAGGTGGTGGTGGTAGTCGTTGACGCTCAGGAAGCGGGCACCCGGCACGCGGGCGACGACGTCGAAGCCGAGCACATCCGCGTAGAACCGCTCGGCCTCGGCGGCGTCGCCGACCCGGAGGTGGATGTGCCCCAGTGTCGTCCCGGCCAGCATCGGCGCCCAGCGCGGCTCATCGTCGCCCAGCTCATCGACGATCGATCGCAGGTCCAGCGGGATCGTCGTCATCGCGATCTGACCGTCCCGCCAGACCCACTCATCGCGGGGCCGGTCTCGGTAGATCTCGAGCCCGTTGCCGTCGGGGTCGTCCAGATAGAGCGCCTCGCTGACGGCGTGGTCCGATGCGCCGAACGGGTAGCGAACTTCGGCCAGCCGCAGGACGACCCGGGCCAGCGCCGTCCGCGTCGGGAGCAGGATCGCGGCATGAAAGAGACCGGTCACGTTACGGGGGAGCGGAGCGATGCCCGGCCGGACGACGAGGCGGACGATGGCCGTACCGTCGGCGCCGAGGGTGATGGTCGGCTCGCCGTGCCGCGTCCCCTCCTCGATCAGGCTGAGACCGAGGAAGTCGCGGTAGAAGGCGAGCGACCGCTGGCGGTCGGCGACGGCGAGGGTGACCGGACCGAGCCGAAGTCCAGGAGGCAGGCTCCGCTCGTCCATAACACCTGGGGTCGGTTGATTAATTGTCTGCATGTTGAGCATCTCCGGAAACGCGATCGGACAGGGCTGGCTGGAGTTCGAAGTGTAGCACGCTACTAACATTTGGTAAGTCATTGGCGCCCGGATAGCGTCATGCGCTCGGAACCGAGCTCGACAGCGAAATCGATTGCAACCACGCTCGTGACGGACCTTCGGTGCTTGACAGCGGCTGGTGTGGTCCGCAGGATGCTCCCCTGATGCGATGAGCGGAACATCCAGCGAGGGAGCCAGCATGAGCGACGAAAAGGACTACGGAACTGGCGGTCCGGCGGCGTTCGACGGGATGGGGATGCACCTGGGCAACCTGAGTCGGCTCAGTCCGGCCGTTACCCGATCGATCTCGGCTGAGAACTTTGATGGGGCCAAGGGTGGCGGGGCGCGAGCGACCGAGGGGACCGGCGCCATCGCCAGCCGCGAGCTTGGCCGGGGCTGGAAGGTCTCGCCGAGCATCGACATCGGCCCGAACGAGACGCGGACGATCGCTGAGATCGACGGGCCCGGCGCGATCCAGCACATCTGGCTGACGGTCCATCCGACCCACTGGCGCCGGCTCGTGATCCGGTTCTCCTGGGACGACGAGGCCGAGCCGAGCATCGAGGTCCCGATCGGCGATTTCTTCTGCTCCGGCTGGGGCGAGCGCTGCAACATCGCCGGGCTACCGGTCGTCGTCAACCCGGCCGGTGGCTTCAACTCGTACTGGGAGATGCCGTTCCGCAAGCGCGCCCGGATCACCGTCGAGAACCTGACCGACGACCCGATCCGGGGGTTCTACTATCAGGTGACGTACACCCTGACGGCCGTCGCGCCGGACCGCGCCTACCTCCACGCCCAGTGGCGCCGGAGCAACCCGGTCGAGGGCGCGGAGCACACGCTGATCGACGGGGTCCGCGGGCAGGGGCACTACGTCGGGACGTACCTCGCCTGGCAGGTCAACTCCAACGGCTGGTGGGGCGAAGGCGAGCTGAAGTGGTATCTGGACGGGGACGACGAGTTCCCCACGATCTGCGGAACCGGGACCGAGGACTACTTCGGCGGGGCCTGGAACTTCGAGCACCCGAGGGGCGAGTACGGCGTCTTCTCCACGCCTTTCCTCGGGATGCCGCAGGTGATCCAGCCCGATGGGCTCTACCGCGCCCAGACTCGCTTCGGGCTCTACCGCTTCCACGTCATGGATCCCATCCGCTTCACCGATGATCTGCGGGTGACGGTCCAGGCGCTGGGCTGGCGCAGCCAGATCAACGGGCAGATGCGCTACCTGCCACTGCAGGACGACATCGCCTCGACGGTGTGGTGGTACCAGTCGGAACCGCACGCCCCGTTCCCGACGCTGCCGGATGCCAACGCGCTGGAGGTGATCTAGCTGCCACTCGTTTATCGACGACGAAGACCGCGAGTCAAGGAGGATCGGTGATCAAAGACGGGGGTTCATCGGCCGGGTCGCGCGACGCGGCGGGGCCACGCTTCGCCGTCCAGACGCTCCTGCTACCGGGCCGTGATCTGGCCGAGCGGTTCGCCAACGCCGCGGCCTTCGGCTACGACGGGGTCGAGGTCGCCGTCGGGCCGTCGTTCGACCTCGGTGAGCGGATGGCGGAGCTCCGCGCGGCAAGCCTGGAATCCGGGCTGCCGGTCGCGGCGGTCTGCACCCACCCGATGCACGACCCACTGCACCCGGACCCGGCCGAGCAGCGCCGGCGCCTCACGGCGCTCGCGCAGCTGCTGGAGCAGGCGGACGAGCTCGGCGCCGCCGGCGTCGTCTCGGTCCCGATCCGGCCCGGCGGCGCCTTCCCTGGCGCCGACCCGTCGACTGGCGCCGACGCCTTCACGCCGCCAGAGTCGATCGACCTGGACTACGCCGGCCGGGTGCTTGGCGAGTGGGCGGCAACCCTGCCCGATGGCCAGAGCCGCCTCTTCCTTGAGCCGCTCAACCGGTTCGAGGCGACGCTGCTCAACCGCGTCGGGCAGGCGGCCGATCTTGCGAGGGCGGTGGGGCATCCCCGCGTCGTCGCGCTGGCCGACTTCTTCCATATGAACATCGAGGAAGCCGACATGGCGGAGCCGGTCCGCTCGGCCGGTCCGCTGCTCGGCCACGTCCACATCGCCGACAACAACCGGCTGGAGTGCGGCGCGGGCTGCATTGACTTCCGCCCGACGCTCGCCGCCCTCGCCGGGATCGGTTACGACGGCTGGATCAGCCTCGAGTGTTTTTCGCTCGGTGGTCCAAGAGTGACCGAACCGGCCTCTGAGTCGCTGCCGAGTTCCGTCGAATCGCTCCGTACGATATGGCGATCGGTTGCAGGTTTGGCCGCGACGGTTCCTTCATCGTAGGGTCATCCGCTCTCGCTTCGCTGGCGGTGACCGGCCGCCGCAGCGGCCATCGTCCCGCAGGGCGATAACCATTTTCATCATCGACGTATCAGATCGAAACCCGTTGACTGCGGTTCCCGGTACCGTTGCGCGGAATTGCGCCTGCGGCGCCGGTCACCGCAAGCGGATGACCCTACGGACCGGCGACCACAAGGGATCGCCACTACGGCGCGATTGCCGCCTGACTCCAGCTCGGTGTCACATCGGAGCACGATTTCTCGTCAAGTCCGGTCCGATTATGGCCGGACGGCGCCAGACCTCACCGGGAAGCCACGGCCGGACGGGCTGGTCGCTCACTGCGGCCGAGGGCGGCGCTGATCGCGGCGGCGGTCCCGCGGACCTGGCGGATCAGTTCGGGGATCCGGCCGTCGCTGATCCGGAGGGTCGGGCCGGAGACACTGATCGCGGCCCGCACGTCGCCCCGGTGGTCGATGATCGGCGCCGCGACGCAGCGGACGCCGAGCTCGACTTCCTCGTCGTCGAGGGCGTGGCCGTCGATCCGGATGGCGGCCAGCATCCGCATCATCTCGGCTGGCTCCGTCACCGAGCGTGGCGTCCGGTGGGGGAGGGGTTGATCGGTCAGGATGCGTTCGGCCGCGACCGGCGTCAGCCCACTGAGCAGCACCTTGCCGACGCCGGTGCAGGCCAGCGGCGCCCGGGCGCCCGGACGGGCGAACATCTTCAGGATCTGGACGCTCTCCATCTGGTCGATGTAGACCGCGTCGTGGCCGTCCCGGATCGCCAGGTTGACCGTCTCGCCGGTCAGCTCAGCGAGGTCGCGCAGGTAGGGCCGGGCCACCGGGCGCAGGTCGGTATGATCGAGGAAGGCGTTGCCGACCTCGAAGGCGTGGAGCCCGACGCGGTACTGCCCGCTATCCGGGTCCTGCGTCGCGAACCCGGCATCGATCAGCGTCGCCAGCAGGCGATGCGTCGTGCTGACGGGCAGTGCGCAGCGGCGGCTGATGCTGACGATGCCGGTGTCGTCGCGGTCCTGCGTCGCGATCGCGACCGCTTCCAGAACCGAAAGCGCCCGGCGCACGCTCTGGACTCCGCCGGGGCCGGCGGTCATGGGAGTGGTGCACCGGCAAGCGTGGTCGCCGCATCGAAGTCGCATGTTGTGCAACGGGATGAGATTTCCATACAGCGGAAATCATACCTGACGCGTCGACCCCGTTCTCGATGTCGAGAGCACTGATGTGGCGGACGGGTGGCGGGGCGGTTCGTGCGCTTCAACCCGCAGATCGAGCTGATCAACGGACAAACCAGAGGACGACCATCGGGTCGGACAGAGGTCCTGTTCCAAACGGCCTTCAATGACCCCAACGGCATCTGCCCACCGGTGACCACGCCGGCGTATGCTCCGCCCAGGACCTGGGGCGCCAATCTCTGGAAGGACATGACAATGAGCCGTTCGATCCTGGTCGCCGCACTCCTCGGCGTGCTGCTCGCCGCTGGCGTGACGGTAACCATCCGCAATCAGCCCGACCGGGTTTCCGCCCAGTCGACGAGCGTCGAGGTCTCGGCCGTTGACTTCGCCTTTGCGCCGACCGCCATCACCGCCGCTCAGGGTCAGACGATCCGTCTGACGAACAACGGCAATTCGCCGCACAATTTCGTCATCGAGGGCGTCACCGATTCGACCCAGATGCCACTCGTGTTCAGCGGGTCGAGTGGGGACCTCATCGTTCCATCCGACCTCGCCCCCGGAACCTACGTCTTCTACTGCGGGGTTGCCGGCCATCGCCTGTTCGGCATGGTCGGGTCGCTCACGGTCGTCGCGGGTGATGTCGTCAACCCGTCCTCCGATCCATCGACGCTCCCATCCCCGTCGTTCTCCGGATCGAGCCAACCGTCGACCAGTGTCAGCGCATGGCCGAGCAGGCGTCCGACCGCCAGCGACCGACCGACTCGCGTTCCCCGTCCCAGTCGACCGCCCCGTCAATAGGACGGCTCGATACATGTCCCATCGATGAGGTTCTGTTCGCACGCGGACAGGACCTCATCCGCTCCGCCTGGTCGTGAACAATGCCGTACTGACCGAGCCCACGGGGCGAAGCGTTCCTATGGCCGCGGGCGAGACGGAGCTTCCCATGCTCGTATCGCACCCGAATCGCACCCGAATCGCAGGGACGGTCCAACTTCGAGAGCGGTGCCGCGCTCTTGCTCGGTTACGCTTAGGCCACGGCTCAGTCGCAACGCAGTCGATCGTCGGTATCGGTCAACTCACGCGCCCGGGTCTTCGCCTGGGTGCGTGCCGCTTTCCCGGGGGCTGCCCGATTGACGAGGCCTGGGTCGTCTCGTCGCCTGCGCACGATGCGTCGATGTCCTTCGCCGATCCACCGATGTACCGGCCCGGCATGACGCTCCGTGGAACCGTCGCCGGTGAGTCGATCGGTCGTCCTGGCTGCCGGGCGTGCGGTGGCGGGACCGGGACCGGAGCGGTAGCATGATGGTCTGCCAGACCGGCGTTCACGCCGGTGGCGATCACGGCCGGCTCACACAGCAGGGCAGCTCTCTCATTGACCGCACGCGACGACAGGAGTCCCGACATGGCGACCACGCTCCAGACCCCACCGACGACCACCCCACCATCGACGGGTTCCTGGGCGTCATGGCCGGACAGCCAGGGCCGGTTCGGTGAGTTCGGCGGCAAGTTCGCCCCCGAGACGCTGATGCCCGCCGTCGCGGAACTCGAAGCGGCCTACGCCGCGGCCCGGCGGGACCCGGCGTTCCAGGCCGCGATCGACGACCTCTACACCAACTACGTCGGCCGCCCGACGCCGCTGATGTTCGCGCCGCGCCTGACGGAACACGCCGGCGGCGCGAAGATCTTCCTCAAGCGCGAGGACCTGGCCCACACGGGCTCCCACAAGATCAACAACGCGATCGGCCAGGGGCTGCTGGCCCAGCGGATGGGCAAGCGGCGGATCATCGCCGAGACCGGCGCCGGCCAGCACGGCGTCGCGTCGGCGACGATCTGCGCCCGGCTCGGGCTGGAGTGCATCGTCTACATGGGGGCGCTCGACGTCGAGCGGCAGGCCCCGAACGTCGCCCGGATGCGGTTGCTCGGGGCCGAAGTCGTCCCGGTCACGAGTGGCTCGCAGACGCTCAAGGACGCCATCAACGAGGCGATTCGCGACTGGGTCACGAACGTCGAGACGACCTTCTACCTGATCGGCTCGGTCATGGCGATGCACCCCTACCCGATGATGGTCCGCGACTTCCAGCGCGTGATCGGCGTCGAGACCCGGCGCCAGTCGCGGGAGCACGCCGAGCTCGGCCAGTTGCCGGACGCGATCGTCGCCTGCGTCGGCGGCGGCTCGAACGCGATGGGCATCTTCCACCCCTTCCTCGAGGACGAGTCGGTGAAGCTCGTCGGCGTCGAGGCGGCCGGGGACGGCGTCGAGACGGGGCGCCACGCCGCGACGATGACCGCCGGCAAGGTCGGCGTCATCCACGGGATGCGGACCTACGTCCTCCAGGACGAGGCGGGGCAGATCATGGAGGCTCACTCGATCTCGGCCGGGCTCGACTACCCCGGCGTCGGCCCGGAGCACAGCTTCCTCAAGCAGACGGGCCGGGCGCAGTACGTCTCCGTGACCGACGACCAGGCGCTGGAGGGGTTCCAACTGCTGACCAGGACCGAGGGGATCATCCCGGCGCTGGAGACCAGCCACGCGATCTACCACGCGGTCCAGCTCGCGGGGACGATGTCGCCCGACGAATCGATCGTGATCTGCTGCTCCGGCCGCGGCGACAAGGACCTCGACACGGCGCTCAACGCGATGGCCAGCCAGAAGCAGCAGCACTGACCCCGACGACCGGTCCGGCCGACCCACCCGCGCAGGAGCCATCGCGATGATCTCGACCGTCTCGACGCCGCCGTCGTCCTCGACCGTGCAACCCAGCCGCATCGCCGAAGCCTTCGCCAGGGCAAAGGATGAGGGGCGGACGGCGCTTATGCCGTTCATCACCGTGGGTTTCCCCGACCTCGCGACCAGCGAGGAGATCGCGGTGGCGCTGGTTGAGGCGGGCGCTGACGCTATGGAGATCGGCGTGCCGTTCTCCGACCCGCTCGCCGACGGCACCACCGTCCAGCGCTCCGGCCAGGTCGCGCTGGGACAGGGCACCAAGCTGGTCGATTGCCTCGAGCTCGTCCGGCGGCTCCGGGCTCGTGGTGTCACGATCCCGTTGGTGCTGATGGGCTACACCAACCCGTTCTACCAGTACGGCTACGACCGGCTAGCCGCCGACGCGGCCGTGATCGGCGTCGACGGCTTCATCGTTCCCGATCTCCCGGTCGAAGAAAGCGACGGGTTCCTGTCCGCCTGCCGGGAGCACGGCCGGGATTTGATCTTCCTCGTCGCCCCGACCAGCACCGACGAACGTCTCCGGCTGATCGCCGAACGAGCGTCGGGCTTCGTCTACTGCGTGTCGTTGACCGGCGTAACTGGCGCCCGGAGCGACATGGCTGCCGGCCTGCCGGACTACATCGCCCGCGTCCGCGCCACGACCGACCTGCCGCTCGCCGTCGGCTTCGGCATCTCCACCGCCGCCCATGTCGCGACGGTCGGGCAGTACGCCGACGGCGCGATCGTGGCCTCGGCCATGATCAACGCCATCGAGGTCCTGCCCCCTGCCGAGCAGCCCGCCGCTGCCGGTGCCTTTCTCCGACGTTTGCAGGAGTAGTGGAGCGACTCAGGCAAATTTCTGAGAACTGGTAGCTTGTTGGGGACTAAGAATGGATTGAAGGGTGAGCGCGATCGTCTTTCGATCTCAATGCAATCGATAGAAATGCCAACGGCCATGCTGATTGCATGGATTTGAAGGGGAACTGATATGGCGGATGCCTCCGAAACTATCTGGGGAATTCACGGTGGAGCGACAGGCGACGCGGATTCACTGTTCAAGAAGGGGTATATCGCTCTGGGTTGGGATGAACTGACGGATTTGGCCAAGTTAGCTCCCCACAGAGACGCGCTCAAAGAAGAGGTTAGCCACAGGTACCCTCACTTCAAGCCCGGTGCAGTACCAAATGCCGCGGGACAGACGTTCCGGTTTACACACGAGGCCAAGGTCAGCGACCTCGTGGTCTACCGCTCGAAGGTAGACAATTTGATTAGTGTCGGGACGATTACCGGCGGATACACATACCGCCCTGATCTCTCGTCGCCCTATCTGCATGTTCGTGAAGTCAAGTGGCTAGCGAAGGTACTGCCTACACAGGTGACACAGGGCGCACGCTACGAGATTGGCTCAGCAATGAGCTTCTTCCAAGTACAAAATTACGCGGATGAATGGCGGTCCTTTCTTCCTGGAAACAAGACACCGACTCCGACCAAAGAGCAGCAGGATGATCCCACCGTCGGAATCGTAGCGGCAGAGATAGAAGAACTCACTCGTGATTTCGTCCTTAGCCAACTATCGAAGGAACTGAAGGGCCACCCTTTCGCGGCTTTCGTAGCTCATTTGCTAGAGACTATGGGGTATCGGACTCGCCTTTCCCCAGAAGGAACCGACGGGGGAGTCGATATTGTTGTCCATCGTGATGAACTAGGCTTCGAGCCGCCTATCATTCACGTTCAAGTCAAGAGTAGTTCAGCAAATGTTGGACAGCCGGAGGTTGCTGCCCTTCTAGGGACCTTGTCCCAAGGCGAATTCGGCCTCTTCGTGACGCTGGGAGGCTTTACGCCCCCAGCCAAGAACTTCGCCAAGAACAAGGGTAATCTTCGACTGATTAGTGGTGTAGAACTCGTTGATATGGTCTTTGCACATTACGAGCGTTTCGGATCACGCTACAAGGGTATTCTTCCACTGAAGCAGGTCTACGTTCCCGAGCCCATTGATGTCTAGACTTCAATGATGTGCGTTCAAGGTGGAGCTACAGTGAGCCTACAATGACTATTTCGACGAAGAGAGCCAGGTATTGACAGGCGGGACGGATCAGGATGACCAGTGGGTCGAGCGGGCGTTCGACGGAGTGCGGTTCGACGGCGATCTGAGCGATCTTTCGATGGAGGGTTGCCGGTTCAGCCAGTGCAGCTTCCACGGGGTCCGGCTCAGTGACGCCATCATCGAGCGGTCCACCTTCGACGCCTGCGACTTCACGGCAACGCGGCTCGATGGAGCCGTGGTTAGTAATTCGGCCATGCTCAACTGCACCTTCCGCATGGCGCGGCTTTTTGGCGCCCGCTTCACGGAATGCAAGATGACCGGCTCGGGCTTCGAGGAGGCCGATCTCGCCGGGATCAAGGTCACCGGCGGCGACTGGTCGTTCGTCGACCTCAGCGGCCGGACACTGACCGGTCTGGATCTCCACGGTCTCCGGTTGACCGACGCCAACCTCGCCTTCGCGGACCTGCGCAAGGCCAACCTCCGCGACGCCGACCTCACCCGAGCCCGGCTCGACGACGCGAAGCTCGCGGGCGGCGACCTCCGGGGTGCGACCCTCGACGGTGTCGATCTGACCCGGCTGGCGCTCGACGGAGTCCGACTCGATGTGGCGCAGGCGATCCTCGTCGTTCGTGCCCTCGGTGCCACCGTCGATTGAGCACCCCCTGCGAATCGCGCCGGGGTTGGTATCATCGCCCGAGCAGTTCCGACAGAGCGGCCAGGCGAGGGAGACGGGCGGAGATGGTGGACCAACTGGAAAGCACGCGGGTGGCGCGGACGTCAGGGTCGGGGACGATGGTCTGCCGGGGGATTCGCGGTGCCACGACAGCGCCGATCAACACCGCTGAGGACATTCTGGAGGCGACCCGTGAACTCGTCGTCGCCCTCAAGCACCTCAACGGGCTAGAGACCGACGACATCGCCTCCGCGATCTTCACGACCACCCCGGACCTGAACGCAACCTTCCCGGCACTGGCCGCCCGCGAGGTCGGCTGGACCGAGGTCCCCCTGATGTGTACACACGAGATGGATGTCCCTGGCTCGCTCCAGCGGGCGATCCGAATCCTCCTCCATGTCAACACGACGAAGTCCGCCAGCGAGGTCCGCCACGTCTATCTCAAGGGCGCGAAGCAGCTTCGACCCGAGTGGGGCCTGTCGGACGGCGAGTTGCAGGATATCCTTTGGCGGTACCCCGTCGTTCGCGGTTAGCTCCCGGTTCGTGGCCACCAGCCGCTGACGCCGGGAGATCGTGTTTCCCAATTTGCCCACCCACCATGTCCCGCTCGACGGGCAGCAGTCGCGTCGCGCGGCGCAGGAGTTCCCAGCATGATCATCGTGATGACGCGCGGCAGCAGCCGTGAGGACGTGAATACGGTCGTCGAGCGGGTCAAGAGCATCGGTCTTGGCGCTCACCTCTCCGAGGGCGAGGAGGTCACGATCATCGGCGTCGTCGGCTCGCCGCTCCCGTCCGAGCTGGCCGGGACGCTCGAGTCGTTGCCCGGGGTTGAACGGGTCGTCCGGATTACCAAGCGGTTCAAGCTGACCGGCTGGGATTTCCACCCGCAGCGGACCATCATCGACATCAAAGGCGTCATCGTCGGTGGGGACGAGATCACGCTGATGGCCGGCCCGTGCTCGGTCGAGAGCGAGGAGCAGACGCTCTCGACGGCGCGGGCGGTCCGCGAGTCCGGCGCCCGGATCCTGCGGGGCGGCGCCTACAAGCCCCGGACGTCACCGTACGAGTTCAGGGGTCTGGGCGAGCGCGGCCTGGACATCCTGGCGAAGGCCGGCCAGGAGACCGGGATGCCGGTCATCACCGAGGTGATGAGCCCGGCCGACGTCGAGCTGATCGGGCGCTACGCCGACATCTACCAGATCGGCGCCCGCAACTGTCAGAACTACCTCTTGCTGGAGGAGGTCGGCAAGACGAGCAAGCCGGTCATGATCAAGCGCGGCGCCAGCGTCAGCATCGAGGAGTGGCTGCTCGCCGCCGAGTACGTCATGGCGCAGGGCAACCCGAACGTCATCCTCTGCGAGCGCGGGATGCGCTCCTTTGAGACTGCTACCCGGTTCACCCTCGACATCGGCGCGGTCGCCGTCGCCAAGCAGCTCAGCCACCTGCCGGTCGTCGTCGATCCGAGCCACGCCGCTGGCAAGCGGGCCTACGTCCCGTCCATGTCGCTGGCCGGCGTCGCCTCCGGGGCGGACGGGCTCATCATCGAGGTCCACCCGAGCCCCGATCACGCCATGAGCGACGCGGCCCAGCAGCTGACATTCGACCAGTTCGCCGACCTCGTCCCACGGATGCGGGCGGTTGCCCAGGCGGTCGGCCGCGACCTCGCTCCGAATGAGGCCGGCGTCGAGTCACACGCCGCGATCGCCTAGCATGGCGATTCGCGGCAGCGATCCCGCTCGGCATCTGTTGGCCCGTCGCCGGCTTCACGCCGTCGCAGTGGTCGCGGTCCTCGTCATCGTTCTTGCCGTGCCCGCCAATCCGCTCAACGCCCGGCAGGCGGCGCCGACGGTCGTTCCGATCGGGCAGGCCGGGGTCGCCGGGCCGTGGCAGATGCAGGTCGGCACCGTTCAGACCGGCGAGGAGGCTGCCACGGCGATCGCCACCGCGTCCGCAGCCAACCGGGAGCGGGGCGACGGGGAGCAGTTCGTCCTCGTCGAGGTCACTGCGACCAACACCGGCGACCGGGCACACGCGCTCGACCCCGGTGACTTCGCGCTGGCCGGAAACGGCTGGGTCGGCCGGATGAGTGGCCTCGTCGCGCCTGACCCGCAGCTTGCCGGCACAGCCGTACCCGGAGCGTCGCTGACTGGGACGGTTGCGCTGGCAGGTCCCGTTGACGGCTCCGCGCTTGTTCTGCTCTACGACAGCCTGACGCTCGGCGGCAACTGGGCGGACGCGGCGTTCGCGCTGTCGGACGGAGCCGCCGTCCCTCCACCGGCTGGCGAACCGGCGCCGACGGACGCCGGAACCGATGTCGGCTCTCCGGTGCCGATCGGCGAGTCTGTCGCCACCGATGATTGGCGGATCACGGTCGCCGAGGTCGTCGTTGGTGACCCGGTCTACGATCTCTACCCGGACAGCGACTACCGGACGACGGCACTCGGCCGGGTCCAGGCCGGCGACCTGAGCGATGCCGACGGCGACGGTGCCGCCGGCTGGGTCGCGGTTCGCGTCTCGGTGACCTACACGGGCGACGCCGCCACAGGAGCGTACTTGTCCGCCGAGGCGTTCACGCTGGCCCAGCAGGACAGCGAGCCGTTGCCCAACGGCCTGTTCCTGACGGCGCCGGAGCCGGAGGCCGAGGGCTGGTACACGCCCGGCCAGACGCGGGAGGGCTGGGTGGTCTTCGAGATCCAGGTCGTCTGGGACACCGATGCCATGCGCTTCCAGGCCCACCGCACCGATGCCGACGTGCGCTACCTGCTCATCTATTGACGGGTGGTTTCTGGCGGTCGTACGCATCAGATCCGATGCCGCCGCGTTGGATCGGCCCGACGGATGGTGAACGGTAGTTTCCCCATAATGGGCCGTAAGACGACCTGATTGCCGCGTACGATCGAGATCGGTATCGCTATCGCAAGAAAACGGGGGTCGCCATGACAACGTCACCGTCCATCAGGTTTCGCGCGGCGGTCCTCAACAGTCCGGATCCGCCAGCTCTGGCCCGGTTCTACTCCCGGCTGCTTGGCTGGCCGCTCGCGGAGGACGAGCCGGACTGGGCCCGGCTGGAACACCCTGACGGCGGGACGACGCTGTCCTTCCAGGTCGAGAGCATCTATGAGCGGCCCACGTGGCCGGCGGCGCCCGGAACGCAGCAGATGATGCAGCACCTGGACTTCAGGGTGGACGAACTCGAGGCCGCCTGCGTTCACGCGAAGGCGTGCGGGGCGACCCTGGCCGACCACCAGCCGGACGCAGACTGCCGGGTTCATCTCGATCCGGACGGACATGTGTTCTGCCTCTTCGAACACTAGCGGGTCTTCTGGAGGCGCGTTCAGCGTTCTCCGTTGCAACCTCCCTGTGGTGATCAGTATCTCGTGACGCAACGTTCTCTTGCACGCGTTTCGGCCATCCCGTCGCCGATCCCGTCTGGTAGGCTGATGCTCTTCCTCGGTCGCTGCCGACTGGTGTGATGCTTCGGACCGGATCGAAACGGAATGCCGCTGACGGACGTTGATAGAGTCGGAACCGAAATGATACGGGTCGCCATCAGGTTGCCTGCCCGTGGTCCTCGGTCGGGTTGCCGTTCTGATCGCCGGAGGTTTTCGATGCGCGCTGGTGTGCTTCCTCTTCGTGGACGTCCACGAACCCGTCTGACTCCCCTGAGCCGGCGTGCGACCCCCGCGGTCCATCTCTTCGCCGCGCTCGCCCTCATCCTCGCGACGCTCGTCCCGTTGTTCGCGAACGTCGGTCCGGCCGGCGCCTCGATCGAGGCGCCCCGGCTGTCCCAGTCGCCCCGGACCGGCGCACCCGTGCTCGCCGCGCCATTCGCCGTCGCGGTCACCGGCAGCTTCGGCCAGGTCGTCACGCTCGCGCAGGGCGATGACGGGATCTGGCGTGGCACCGTGCCGGTCTCGGCGGGGTCCTACACCTACCGGGTCGAGGTCCAGAGCAACGACGGGACGTTCTCCCTTGGCGATGGCGCCGACCCGGAGGGCAGCGACCTGACCGTCGATGCTGGCGGCGACGCAACCGGGCTCGCCTTCAGCTTCGACCCGTCCACGAACGAGATCGGGGCCGCCGACTTCGTCGCCGACCTCTCGCTGCTGGTCGACGGCTACGGCGAGATCGGGCTGTTCCCGACCGGCGGCGACACCTGGGAAGCGTTCATCGATGGCCCCGGCGGCGACTACCCCTACACCGTTCAGGCTGACGGCACTCCGACCGAGCAAACCGGGACGGTCACGCTCGACGCGGGCCGCATCCAGATCGAGCTCGACGCCCGCGACGGCTCGGTCAGCACGACGACCGTCCAGCCCGGCCAGCTCACCGTGACGGTCGTCGATGGCGACGGCGCCTCGTCGTCCGGTGGGTGTTACGGCGTCTTCGACGGCAACACCCAGCTCGGCCAGGCCTGCGACAGCGACGACGGCGCCGCTGACGGCAAGATCACGATCGACTTCCCCAATGGCTCCCCATCCGGGACCCACGACCTCGTCGAGACCTTTACCCCGGGCGGCCAGGAGCCAGCCGGGGACGTGACGGTCGACATCGGCCCCGGTCAGAACACGATCCAGGTCGACCTGCCGGGTGCGGGCGGCACCGATCAGCCGTCCGACCAGAGCGGCCAGGCGCCCTCCCAGGACTCCTCGGCCGACGCCTCGCCAAGCGGGAGCGACGCCGCCTCCGCCAGCCCGGAACCACGCAACACAGTTCCCAACGCCACGACCGGAACGCTCGAGATCACGGCGGTCGACGCCAACGGCGATTCCCTCGCCGGTGCCGGTTTCGATGTCCAGAACGAGACCGGAAGCTACGGTACCTTCACGGACGAGTTCGACGGCAACGTCGACGGGATCGTGACGGTCGAAGGCGTCTTCCGTGGTAGCAACACGGTCGTCATGGTCACGGCGCCGGGCGACCTGATCCTCCTGCCGGAGCAGACCGTCACGGTCGAGGCCGGACAGACGGCTCAGGTGGAGTTCAGCTACGGCGCCGCCGGCGATGCGCCCTCCGACGCGGCTACCCCGTCAGAGGACGCGTCACCGTCCGGGGATGCCTCACCCTCTGAAGCGGCATCTCCCAGCGATGCGGCCGACGGCCTCTCGACGCTGACCGTCGAGACGGTCGGGCCGAATGGCGAGCCGCTCGGCGGCGCGACGTATTCGCTCCTGATCGGCGGTCAGACCTATGGCCCATACCTCGATGAGGATCTCAACGGCGAGCTTCAGATCATCGAGGTGAGTTCCGGTACGTTCACCCTGACGATGGACGCGGCGCCGGATGGCTACGACGCCCTGCCGGACCAGACGTTCGACGTCATCGGCGGCACCGACCAGACCATCACCTTCTCCTATGAGGGGACGGGCGACGCGAACGCGAGCGCGTCTGCGTCGGTCATCCCATCCGTGGATGCCTCTCCGTCCGACGGCGGCGGCCAGGACGGGACGACCGGGGCCATCGAGATCACGGTCGGCGACGTCACCGGAGCCGGCTTCGATGTGCAGAATGGAACCGACTACCTCGGCACCTTCACCGACGAGTCAGACGGCGAGACCAACGGCATCGTCACCATCGCCGATCTCGCTCCGGGCAGTACCACGATCTACATGGTCGTCGCGCCCGATGGCCAGAGTCTGCTGCCCGAGCAGACCGTCACCGTCGAAGCCGGGCAGACCACCGACGTCGCGTTCACCTACAAGCCGTCCGGGGAGGCGAGTCCCTCCGAGTCGGCCAGCCCGTCGGTCGAGCCGAGCCCGAGCGAGTCCGCCGCCCCGGACGGTCTCCTCGTCGTCACCGTCAGCGACGGCAACGGCAACGCGGTCCCGGACGCCTGTTTCAGCCTGCTCGATCCCACCTCCGGCAACGCGATCGATGTGCTGAACCGCGATGGCGGCGATGTCGTCACCTCGGTCTGCGACGACGACGGCGACATCGACGCTGATGGCCGGGTCGGCATCTTCGGTGTCCCGGACGGTACCTACACGCTGACCCAGGTCGAGGTGGCAAACACCTTCACCGCCGCGCCCAACCAGCCCGTCACGGTCCTGCTCGGCGGCTCGCAGGATATCGCCGTCGTCGATGCGTCGGCCGTTGAGGTTTCGGTCGGGATTACTCGTCAGAACGACGCCGGCGATCTCGTCCCCGGAGCCTGCTTCCAGCTCGAGCGCGGCGGTAGCGACCCGATCGGCCCGGTCTGCGACGACGCCGACGGGGACCAGTCCGGCGGCGAGCCGGGCCTGGTCACGATCGACACCGTCCCGATCGGGACGTACCAGGTCGTCGAGAGCACGACGCCCGACAGCGTCCAGCCGGCCGAGGCACAGTCGCTCGACGTCACCGACGGTGGCGACAACGCGATCACCATCACCACCGACCGGATCATGACTTTCGGCGATCTCAGCGTCGTCTTCAGTACCGGCGACGAGCCCGTCGCTGGAGGCTGCGTCACCGTCACCAACGAGTTCGGCGACTTCGGTCCCTTCTGCGACGACCGGTTCGATCAGATCACCGATGGCAACCTGACCGTCCCGCAGGTCGAGGCTGGTGAGAACACGGTCACGGCCGCGACTGTCCCCGATGGGTTCGCGCTGGCCGATGGCCAGGACGATACCGTGACGGCCGACGTTCAGGAGGGCCAGGCGGTCGAGGCCCGGTTCAACCTCGTCGCGACGACCGGTACCGTCCGGCTCTCGATCACCGACGACGCCACGGGCGATCCGATTCCGGGTGTCTGCGTCCAGTTCGCGGAGGCACCCAATGGTGCGGCCGGCGTCGCCATCTGCGACAACACCGGCGACGGTGGCGACTCCACCGACACCGACGATGCGCCCGGCGCGTTCACGATCCCCGACGTGCCGGCCGGCACGTATGACCTTCTGCTTGGGAACCTGCCCGAGAACTACTCCGGTCCCGATGCTGGACGTGGCCCTGCGGTGACGGTCGTGGCGGGCGAGACCGTCGACGCCGAGCAGCAAATCCAGGCGGACGCCAGCCCGTCGCCGAGCGAGAGCCCGAGCCCATCGGTCAGTCCGTCGCCAAGCATCAGCCCAAGCCCGTCGGCGAGCCCGTCGCCATCCATCAGCCCGTCGCCAAGCGCGAGCCCCTCGCCGAGTATCAGCCCGAGCCCGAGCCCGTCGGTCAGTTCATCCGCGAGCCCGAGCCCGAGTGCCTCGGTGAGCCCGAGCCCGAGTGCCTCGGTGAGCCCGAGCCCGAGTGCCTCCGCGAGCCCGAGCCCGAGTGCCTCCGCGAGCCCGAGCCCGAGTGCCTCGGTGAGCCCGAGCCCGAGTGCCTCGGCCAGCCCGTCTGCTTCGGCGAGCGCCACGCCGTCGCCGGCTGGCGAGGGGTCGATCTCGGTCCGGCTCGAGGATCAGGACGGCAACGCCCTGACCGATCTCTGCCTCACTCTGTCCCAGGCGGATACGTCGATAGCTGAGGTCTGCGACAACCAGGACGGCGACGGTGACGACGCAGGGGGCACGATCCTGTTCGAGAACGTGCCGGTCGGCAACTATCTCGTCACCCAGACCGGCGACCTGCCGGACGGCCAGGTCGCGGCCGCGGCGATCCCGGTCAGCCAGAACGTGACCGTCGTGGCCGATGACACGATCGAGGTCCTGCTCGTCATCACGATCCAGGACCCGGCGAACCGCGAGGTCTCGCTGGTCATCAACTACACCGATGCCGCGGGCCGCCCATTGGCTGGCGCCTGCTTCACCCTCGACGGGGTCGAGGTCTGCGACAACGACGACCGTGACGGAGACGGCGTCATCGGCCGGATCCGGTTCGATGGGGTCGTTCCGGGTGACTACACGATCGCCCAGACGGAAGCACCGAACGGCTACGATCTGGCCGCCGGCATCGACTTCACGGTGGACGCCGACACACCGGTCGTCGCCCAGATCCCGGTTACAGCGGTGCCGACCCCGGACGAGAACGGCGCCCTCGTCGTCTCCAAGGTCGAAGCTAATGGCGCCGCCCTGGCTGGCTCCTGCTTCACCCTGCAGCGCGATGGTCAGGAGCCGGTCCGGGTCTGCGATTCGGACGATGGCGACCGCGACGGCACGATCTCCTTCACGGGCATCGAGCCGGGCACCTGGCTGCTGCGCGAGGTCACGACCCCGCCTGGCTACGAGGCCAGTGGCAGCCAGACCATCCAGATCCTCGCCGGTGAGACGGCCGAGGAGACGGTCGCCAACTCACCGCGGTCGGGTCGCGTCACCTTCGACACCGTCACGTCGGACGGGGATGCCCTCGCTGGCGCCTGTTACCGGCTGACCGGCCCCGCTACCTACGAGGTCTGCGACAACCAGGACCTCGGTGGTGACGACGGCGCGACGAGGTTCGTCAGCGTGGTGCCGGGCGACTACACGGTCGAGCAGACTACCGTTCCGACCGGCTATCAGGTCGCCGAGGTCGATCCGATCCGGGTCGCACCGGGCAATGCCCTACGGATCACCGTCACCAACGTCATCCAGCCGCCGCCCGCCAACGCTGGAGACCTGATCGTCTCCAAGGTCGATGAGGACGGGGCCGCCCTGCCGGGCGCCTGCTTCTCCCTGCTGTCGGGCTCGAACACGGTCGCCGGTCCGGTCTGCGACGGGGAGGACGGCCGCAACGACGGCACGATCACCTTCACCGGCGTCGCCGTGGGGGACTACACCCTCCGCGAGACCAATACCCCGTCCGCCGCGTACCTCCCGGCTGACGACTCGGCCGTCACGGTCGACGTCGGCGACCCGACGCGGGTCACCGTCGTCAACACGCCGCGGAACGGCGCCATCCGGGTGACGGTCGTCAACCCGCAGGGGCAACCGCTGGCCGGAGCCTGCTTCGACGTGGTCGACGATGGCCGCGATGCCGCCTGCAGCGACACCAACGGTCGGGTCACCTTCGGCGAGATCACGCCGGGCACCTACGCCATCGACCAAACCGCTGTACCGTCCGGGTACGTCGCGGTGAGCCGGATCGGCGGCGTTGCCGTCAACCCCGGCGTCACGACCGACGTCCGGGTCGTCAACCAGCGAGCGGCCCCACCGGCCAACGCCGGAACCGTCCAGATCGCCAAGTTCTACTGCCCCGCCGGTTCGGCCGGGGAGCGGACGGTCATCTTCGACAGCTCCGACCCCGGACCGAAGCAGCTGGCGAACACGGCCGGCTGCAACCCCGGCGACGCGTCCTTCACGTTCGTCCGCCAGGGCGGCGAGGGCGGTCTCGGCCAGTTCTCGATCGGACCGGACGGCTTCTACCAGGCGACGGTCCCCGTCGCGACCTACACCCTGATTGAGGTGACGCCGGATCTGCCCGGCGACGCGACCGCCTCCGTCCAGATCGGTCGCAACCAGCTCACCCAGGTCGTGGTGATCAACTACGTCGCGCCCCCGGCTCCGGCTCCGGCCGCCGTCGATGTGACGAGCTACACCTGCCCGGCCGGCTTCCAGGGGACGCTCTACGAGGACTTCGTCAACAACTGCACCGCGGCCAGCAGCCTGACCAACGGCGTGACGTACCGGCTGTCCGGCCCCGTTACCCAGCGGGCGACGACCGGCGCCGGTGGGCAGACCGGTCGGGCCGTCTTCGCCGGCATCCCGGCCGGGAGCTACTATCTCGAGCAGCAGCTGACCAAGGGCCAGCAGATCCTCTACAACTTCTGCGGGCTGGACCCGAACGCCCCGGCCACCAAGAACGTCGGTGTCGGCGTCGACGTCGCCCCGCAGTCCGGCCAGACGGTCTACTGCACATACTTCTCGGTCCCGCCGGTCGTCTCGGACACCACCGGAGCGATCATCGTCCAGAAGTACACCTGCCCGACGCTCAACCCGCCGGCCAACTACGACTACTACCAGAACTGCGCGATCCAGACGGCGCCCGCCCAGTTCTCGATCGCTCTCTACAGCGGTGAGACGAAGAAGTACACCCCGGTGACGGACGGCTCGACCAACGTGGACGGCCTCCTGACCTTCGCCCGGCTGACCCCCGGAACCTACTCCCTCACCGAGGCCGGCGATGGGTGGTGCTACGCCGAGTCCGACAGCGTCAACACCAATGGCGATGTCGTCGTCCGGCCGAACATCGCCTCGAAGGTCTTCATCTTCAACTGTGCTCCGGTGACGGGGCAGCCCAATACCGGAGTGGGGACGATGGCGGCCAGCGTCGCCACCGGGATGACGCCCGGGCTGTTCGCGCTCGCCTCGATCCTGTCCCTTGCCGTCGCCGCGACCTGGGTCGCCCGGCGCCGTTTGCGCGCCGGTTGATCCCGATGGGCATCGGGACCGTACAGTAACAAGAGATGATCGGGGCGGGCTCCGGCTCGCCCCGATCTTTGCCCCCTGTCCGGTCGGTGAATGGCGGGAATCGGGTACTATGCGGCTGAGTTCGTCGCTTATCCGCCTGCGTTCACAGGGTCGCGGCTGTTCTACGTTACGATGGCGACCTGCCCGGCGGATGACGATCCGCGCCGGTCCGGGGCATCAGGCGGTCGATCCCGCCTGGGAAGTCCCCAACCGATAGCCCGGAAAGTATGCCCAGTGAACCAACGCCAGACCGGTCAGCTCCAGGATCCTTCCTCCGCGGTGTCCGGGTTTTCCGGCAGGCGCACGACGTCTCCCGTCCCACGCCGGTTCGCGCCGCTGATCGCCCTGCTCGCGCTCGTCCTGACGCTCATGCCGATCCTCGCCAGCGCGCAGGATAGCGGCGGACGTCCGATCGCCCCCGTCGTCATCGAGCCGGGCGTTCGCGGGCCGTCCATCGTGCTGACCGATGTGGGGACCGACCCGGCGGTCGTCGCGGCCGATAACGGCATCGAGACCGGCTTCGTCTATCGCAGCGCCGCCAATGGCTTCTCCGCCATCCTGACCGACGCGGACGTCGCCTCCCTCCAGGAGGACACCGCCGTTGAATCGATCTCGATCGACCGAATCGTCAGTACCGACGCTGTCCCGAACCAGCTCGCTCGCGTCGGGGCGAACACCTCGGCGACGAGTGGTGCCGGGACGGGCGCTAGTCACCCCGGCGTCGGCATCGCGATCGTGGACTCCGGCGTCGGACCGAACACCGATCTCAATGTCGTCGGTGGGGTGGACTGCACGGGGAGCGGTGGCGTCACGAGTGACACGGATGGACACGGTACGCACGTCGCCGGCATCGCGGCCGCCCGGGACAATGGCGACGCGACGACCGGCATCGCCCCTGGGGCGGCGATCTACTCTGTGAAGGTCCTGGTCGGCTCGTCGGGTCCGGTCTCGAACATCATCTGTGGGCTCAACTGGATCGCCGCCCACCCGGGCGGGATCGATGTCGTCAACATGAGCCTCGGCCTGGCTCAGGGTCCCGGCGCCGCCTGCGGCTCGGGCTCGGCGTACCCGCTGCGGGAAGCAGTCTGTGGCGTCAGGAATCGCGGCATCCCGGTGGTCGTCGCGGCCGGCAACCAGAACGGGACGAGCGCCAATAACTACAGTCCCGCCTCGTACCCCGAGGTGATCTCGGTCTCGGCCTACACCGACACGAACGGTCGGACGGGTGGCGGTGGACCGAGCTGTAGCGGTGCGGACGACCAGATCGCCAGCTACAGCAATGTCAACGCGGACGTGATGGCTCCGGGTTCATGTATCACCTCGACTGCTCCCGGTGGTGGGACGGCCGTCAAGAGCGGTACGAGCATGGCCTCACCGCTGGTCGCCGGGGCGGTCGCGCTCTACGGCGGTCTGGGCGGCATAACGGTCCCCCGGACCGACCCGAGGGGCGGTGTGGCAAGCGGAGATCCAACCGTTCTCTACATCGGTGATGGCACCGTTCCGGGAGGCGGCACCGCGACGCCGCGAGTGACCGCTACTCCGCGTGCGACCGCCACGACCCGACCAGCGACCGCGACGCCGCGCGCGACGGCGACCGCCACGCGGGGTGCGACCGCAACCCCGCGAGCCAATACTCCAACGGCAACGGCAACGGCAACGGCAACGGCAACGGCTCGTCCCGCAACGGCAACGGCACGTCCCGCAACGGCAACGGCTCGTCCCGCAACGGCAACGGCTCGTCCCGCAACGGCAACGGCACGTCCCGCAACGGCAACGGCTCGTCCCGCAACGGCAACGGCTCGTCCCGCAACGGCAACGGCACGTCCCGCAACGGCAACGGCTCGTCCCGCAACGGCAACGGCTCGTCCCGCAACGGCAACGGCTCGTCCCGCAACGGCAACGGCTCGTCCCGCAACGGCGACAGCCACCACTCGTCCCGCGACGGCCACCGCAACGCCACGGGCCACCGCCACGGTCGCCACCGGCCGTCCAACCAGACCGCCGCGCAGGACCGATCAGGCTTCGGCATCACGGTCGGGGGCGACCGCGACCCCGACCCGAGCTGTCGCGACTACTGCATCGACGAACGTTCCTCGCGTGTCCGCCCAGGACGTCGAGCCGACGACACCGGCAGCCCGGACCAGGGTAACTCCGACTGCGCTCCCGCCGACGGCGACGCCGGTCCCGTCGACCGCGACATCGCTTCCCAGTGAGGAGCCGACGCTCGCGCCGACCGTAACGCCGACCGAAGTCGCAACCGAGGAACCGACGATTTCCCCGACCGAGACCCCGACTGAAATTCCGACGGAGGCTCCAACGGAGGAGCCGACCCTTGTGCCGACCGAGGTTCCGACGGAGATCGCAACCGACATTCCCACCGAGGTCGTTACGCAGGAGCCGATGCTGGCGCCGACGGAGACTCCCACGATCGCTCCGGCCATCGTGACGGACACCTTCTCTCAGGGGACGGCCTGGTACGCCGCGGACGGCGATCCGCTCACGACGTGGTACATGGACGTCCCGGCTCCGGTCATCTCGGAGCCGGCGGCGGAAGCTCCCGTCGATGAGACAGGCGATCTCCCGGTCGACGGGACGGGTGGCGTCCCGGCGGAAGCCCCAGTCGAGGTCGTCGTCGAGCCGACGGCGGCGCCGGAGGATCTCGCCCTTGAGTTCGATCTCGGCTACGTCCAGACGGTCGGCGGCGTTCGCGTGCAGTGGACGGAGACGACCTACGCCCACGATGCCGAGCTGCAGACGTCGCTCGACGGTGAGACGTGGACCACGGTCGCGTATCCGGACACCTACAACGCGATCCCCGGTGAGTGGGAGGAGATCCAGCTGGGGATCGACACCCAGTACATCCGCTTCCTGTTCCCGAACGTCGAGCAACTGACGCTCGTCGGCGGTCTCAGCGACGTGGAAATTCTTCCGCCGCCAGCGATCTAAGCGGCGCCCGGTAATCAGTGACCGGTCGAACGGGTCGGTGGGCGTGATGCTCGCCGGCCCGCTCACCCATCCCGTGACACCTCCCGGCAAGGCGATTCCGACCGGTATTTCGTCCCGAGAACGCCGACCTGCCGGGAGCCGCGAATCATTGACGTAACACGGTCGCTGCCGTAAAATGGACAGACGATTAGAACACATTTTCTACTTCAGGCCAGCGTCCAATGCACAGTGCAGACGGACGGGTCTACGGTAGTGCCGGTCGAGTGAGACCGGCCACGGAGGCAAGCGGACATGGGACGACGACGAAGCTCGGCCGAGACGGTGACTCATGCGGTGAGCACGGGCGACGGGTCGCCCGTGCCCGCCTCGGATCGGGATCGCTCGGTCGAACTCGCCATCGCACAGATCGAGCGTCAGTTCGGCAAGGGCTCGATCATGAAGATGACGCCTGGGGAGAAGAACCCGCTCCAGGCGGATGCGATCCCGACGGGCAGCATCGCGCTGGACCTGGCGCTCGGGATCGGTGGGCTGCCGCGCGGCCGGATCGTCGAGATCTACGGCCCGGAGTCGTCTGGCAAGACGACCCTGTCGCTCCACATCGTGGCTGAGGCGCAGAAGATGGGTGGGATAGCCGCCATCGTCGACGCCGAGCACGCCCTCGACCCGATCTACGCCGGCAAGCTCGGGGTCGACCTCGACAACCTGTTGATCTCGCAGCCGGACACCGGTGAGCAGGCGCTCGAGATCACCGAGACCCTCGTCCGTTCCGGCGCCGTCGACGTGATCGTGATCGACTCGGTCGCGGCGCTGGTGCCGAAGGCCGAGATCGAGGGCGACATGGGCGACAGCCACGTCGGTCTCCAGGCCCGGCTGATGAGCCAGGCGCTGCGCAAGCTGACCGGCGCGATCAGCCGGAGCAAGTGCTGCGTCATCTTCATCAACCAGCTCCGGATGAAGATCGGCGTCATGTTCGGCAGCCCGGAGACGACGACCGGCGGCCAGGCGCTCAAGTTCTACGCGTCGGTCCGGATGGACATCCGCCGGATCGAGGCGATCAAGAACGGGACCGACAGCGTCGGGATGCGCGCCCGGGTCAAGGTGGTCAAGAACAAGGTCGCTCCGCCATTCAGGCAGGCCGAGTTCGACATCATGTACAACGAGGGGATCTCGGTCGCCGGCAGCGTGCTCGACGTCGGCACGGATCTCGGCATCGTCCGGAAGAGCGGCGCGTGGTTCTACCTCGGGGAGGAGCGGCTCGGTCAGGGTCGGGAGAACGCCAAGGAGTTCCTCAAGCACAACCCGGACGTCCTCGAGGACGTCCGCAACCGGATCAAGGCCGCATCCCCGGAGCTCTCCGGCCGGATCAACTTCGACGGCGGGGACGAGGTCGCCGGTGATCCATCCCTCGTTCCGGAGCCAGTGGCCGACGGTGAGCCGTTCTAGCGGCTGGGTACAGCGGCATTCTCCGTCCCTGAAGAGCCGGGCTCAGGAACAGCGCGAAGCGTCTCGTCGACGCAGTGCACACCCGGTTGGGCCACCCGATCAGTCGCTTTTCCCGTGACTGCTCATCCATCGAAACAGATCGTACTCTGGCTGTCGCCCCTATCACGCCGATCGCGTGTTGGGGGCGTTCGGCATTGGGGCCACGGTTGGGACCGCTTCTGTGTCTGTCAGGATCGGGAGTGGTTCGGAACGGTTGGCATTCTCGTCCTGATCAGGGGCGACTGATCCGACGTAAGCGACTATAATCGTGAGTGACCGATGCTGCCCCATGAGCGGCGCATCGCTGGAGGAAACCCCCACATGTTCTTCACACGAGCCGAGGCCACGATGGTCGCCCCGGGCGACGCGCTCCCCGGCCGCGAGATGCCGGCCTTCACGATCCCGACCCGCCACGCCGTCAACGGGCAGCCGATCCAGCCGCCCTTCCCCGAGGGTTCCGAGACCGCGATCTTCGCCCTGGGCTGCTTCTGGGGTGCCGAGCGCATCTTCTGGCAGACCCCTGGCGTCATCACGACGGCCGTGGGGTACACCGGCGGCTTCACCCCGAACCCGACCTATGAGGAGACCTGCTCGGGACGGACGGGTCACGCCGAGGCGGTGCTGGTCGTCTTCGATCCGAAGCGGGTGAGCTACGCCGACCTGCTGAAGGTCTTCTTCGAGGAGCACAACCCGACGCAGGGGATGAGGCAGGGGAACGACTCCGGCACCCAATACCGCTCCGGGATCTACACGACCAGTGACGACCAGCGCGAGACGGCGAGTCGGGTCCTCGCTGCCTACGACGAGCGCCTCCGGTCCAGCGGTCACTCGGCCATCACGACCGAGGTCGCGCCGGCGGGCCCGTTCTACTACGCCGAGGACTATCACCAGCAGTACCTGGACAAGGTCCCGAACGGTTACTGTGGTCTCGAAGGCACGGGCGTGAGTTGCCCCGTCGGCCTTGGCGTCGCCGTCCAGTAAGGCACGAAGGAAGAACCACCGACCATGACCGATACGAACACGAACACGAGCACCAACACAGACACCGACCTCAAGCCGATCCCGACCAGCGACGCCGAGTGGCGTGATCGGCTGACTCCGGAGGAATATCGTGTCCTGCGGCGAGCCGGTACGGAGCGAGCCTTCACGGGCCGCTACCTCGACACGGACGAGGACGGCGTCTACCGGTGCGCCGCCTGTGGCAACCCGCTCTTCGACAGTGGGACCAAGTTCCACTCAGGTAGTGGCTGGCCCAGCTTCACCGAGGCGATCTCGCTGGATGCGGTCGAACTGCACGTCGATCGCTCGCTCGGGATGACCCGCACCGAGGCCCGCTGCGCCCGCTGCCACTCCCACCTTGGTCACGTCTTCGACGACGGACCTATCGCGGCCGGTGGCCTCCGCTTCTGTATGAACGGTGCAGCCCTCGACCTCGAGCAGCGCTGAACCACCGACTCCCTGGACGGCAATCATCGACAGCGCCACCGATTCCCTGGAATCGGTGGCGCTGTCCGCATGAGAGTAAAGGTCAGCCGGGCGTTTTCGCGACAATGTGCAGCAGCTTGTCCACAGGCAACGCCTTCCCCGAGGGAGAATGACAACATCGCGAATTTGTTCTCACCATATTGTGCTTCGGCCCATTCCCCGTTATGTTAGTCATCACAGACGGCGATGTCAGGACGGCCTGATGGCGTGGTCAGGATCAGAGCTCGGGAGAAATGCGCTTATGGACAGGCCGCGAACCAGAATGGTCGGCCCCACTCTTCGCGGGACGTTTCTCGCGGCGTCGCTCGCCCTCTCCACGCTTGTCGCTGGCCCACGCACTGTCACCGACGCCCAGGAGGCCGCTGACTCGCCAACTCAGGGCATCACCGTCATCGGCTATGGCCAGTCCAGCGCGCCCGCGGAGACGGCGGATCTACAACTGGTCGCGAGCGCGGCCGAGTTCGGCGCTCCCCGGGCTCCAGACCCCGGCGCCACGCCCGGCGCGGAGGAGCGGGAAGCCGTCGTTCCGATGGTCGAAGCACTGACGACAGCTGGAGTCGCCGAGGAGGATATCTCGGTTGTCATCAGTCCCGTCATCGGGTTGTTCTACGGCCCGGGCGGTCCCGGTGTGGCTCGAATCGACGTAACGGTGGATAACCCGACGCCGGAGCGGATTCGTGAGTTGATCGATGCGGCGATCGTCGGGGCTGCTCAGGAAGATCTTATTCTCAATCAGATCGGAGTCGGCTATGGAGTCGCTGACTGTGCTCCGTTGGAGCGCGAGGCACGGGAAGCCGCGCTGGCTAACGCGCTGGCACGGGGCGAACTTCAGGCCGAACTGATGAGTGTCCCGCTTGGTCAGGCGGTCGCGGCCAGTGATGTTCCCGTGAACTATTCAGAAGCCCTTGCCGCCTACTACGGCGGCTTCGCGCCGACCCAGGTCGCCTGTTCCCCGCCCGCGCCAGCCCCGACCACTGGTTCGCCGGTGTCAGTGCCGCCGTACGACCCGACGGACGAGGCCGAGGTCAACGTCTACGCGCAGGTGGCGGTCACCTACGAGATCGGCGAAGGGACTTCGGGAACGCCCGAGGCGTAGGTTGAGCGGGGTGCGCGGCACGGACGACGAGGGGATCAGGCCGACCTGCCTGGTCCCCTCGTCGTCTGTACGTGTATGCACGTCCGGAGTTACCTGACCGCAGCCGTCGGCTGACGGAGTCTGATAACCTCGCCGGTCCGGGCAGATTCGACGGCCCCGAGGACGATCGCCAGGGAACGGACGTTGTCCTGAGCGCTGGTCGGCGGCAGTTCACCGGACTCGATCGCCCGGATAAAGTCGGCGAGTAGGCCAGCCTGATCGGTCGGCTGGGCGTCGTCGAGCGAGAGGATTCGGTTTGGGCCGTCGAAGGGCAGGAGGTCGACGACGTTGGTCTGCCCGTCGGTCCGCCAGCGGATCCGGCCACTGTCGCCGACGATGTCCCACTCGCCGTCCCAGGAGGTGTCGGTATCGAAGCCGGCCCAGTTGCCGTCGTAGGTGACGGTCGCGCCGTTGGTCAGCGTCATCACGACGGCCGCCGCTGGGTGATGCTCATAGACGCCGCCGGGGACGTGCCAGCTCCGGCCGTAGAGCTCGGTGACGTCCTCGCCGGTGATCGCCCGGAGCATGTCGAAGTGGTGGACCGCCATGTCGACGATGAGCGGCTCCTCCATGCTGTAGCGGAAATCACCGGGGCCGAAGACGGTCCGGGTGTCGCGGTGGAACCGGATCGCGACCGAGCGGACCGTCCCGATCTCGCCGTCCCGAATCGCCGCCTGGACGGCCCGGATGTTCGGCCGGTAGCGATAGTTCTGGGCGACCATCAGGAGCCGGCCGGTCTCAATGGCGGTCCGGACGAGTGCCTCGCCGTCCTCGAGCGTCGCCGCCAGGGGCTTCTCCAGCAGGACGTGCCGGCCCCCGCGGAGCAGCGTCTCGGCGATCGGGCGGTGCGTGGCGGGTGGGGTGACGACGACCGCCGCGTCCCAGTCGTCCCGGACCAGCGCGTCGTCGACCGATAGCAGGCAGTCGTCCTCGCTGAAGCCCAGCTCGGTCATGGCATAGTCGCGATTGACCGGAGACGGTTCCACGACGGCGACGTACTCGATGCCGTGGGCGGACCGCAGGACCCGTGACCAGGTTCGTCCCATCTTGCCCACGCCGACCTGGATGATGCGCATCGCTGATCCTTCCCTCCCCGGGGATGCGTTGTCGTCGCTCCCGCGTGATTGGCCGCTGCCTGGCGTCCGTTCCAGCGACCTAACGATCGATAGTACCGCTCAGGAGCCAGGCTCGCGGGATTCGGGGCCAGGGAGCGGTTCCGGAGAGAGCAAGGCGTACCCGATTCTCACCATGGACTGGTCGATACCCGACATGACGCAAGGTACGACCTGGTGCTCCATTGCGCGAGACCAGGGTTGAGAAGTGACAGATTCACCCAGAATCCCCATCATAGCGCTGTTGACCGCCTTGAGATCTCTGCCGTACCCTTCGATCACTTCTGGTAGGACCAGTACAACCAGTCGATACGGATCCTGCCCGGGCCGTTCTGATCTCGATCGAGATCGTGGCCGGGCGTCCGACCGATCGGCTGTGGACCCACGGGACGGAGTCGTCCCGTGGCGTTCGGTCTCTCCTGAGACGCCTCGCAGCTACCCGACGCCGGGTGACGACTGGAGCGACGCAGACGACCGGACACTGCCTGTCAGCGAGGCCGCGATAGCAGTCGGGGATGACTGCTCTGCCTGTTCAAGGAGTGAACATGTCACGCACGGGTCCTGAGTCCGCGTTCTCCCATCGACTGAATCGTCGGGCACTGGTCGGTGGGGCTGCCGCCACCGCCGGGGCGCTCAGCCTCGGACGTTCATCACTGACGTCGGCGCAGGATGCCGTCAGCCTCACCTGGGGCACCTGGGGCAACACGGGGGAGATCCAGCGCTTCAAGGAGTACACCGATAGCTTCAATGCGGCCAACCCCGCGATCAGGATGGAGCTGATCCCCTCGCCCAACGATGGGTACGATGAGCGCCTCCTCACCCAGCTCAATGGCGGTTCCGCACCAGATGTGTTCTACGTTGGCGATGGGCTGATCTCCAACCTCATCAAGAACCAGGCGATCCTCGACATCACCGACCGTCTGACGGCTGAGTCCAGCTTGTCCAGGCCGGAGCAGTTCGCCGGCGACCTCTGGGGTGCGTCGGTGACGCCGGAGGGCCGATATTACGGGACGACGGTCGACTGCAACCCACTGGTCCTCTGGTACAACAAGGGCGTTCTGGCCGAGGCTGGCGTCACGACGATGCCGGCCGATCTCTATGAGGCGGGCCAGTGGAACTGGCAGGCCTTCCAGGCGATGTGCGATCAGATCCGCGCCAAGGGCAAGACGCCCTATGTCCTCCCGGACTGGTGGGCTGGCCGCTACGGCTGGGCGTCCGGCAACGGCGGCAAGGTCTACGAGAACGGACTGTTCGTCGGCCATCAGGACCCGAAGACGGTCGAGGCCTTCCAGTTCATCGCCGACAACCTGGCCTCGGAGAACTTCGTCTACGCCGGCGGCCTGCCGGAGGGTCAGGGCGACACCGTCATGATGATGTCCGGCCAGCTCGGCTTCATCTCGGTTGGACGATGGGGCCTGCCGCTGTTCAAGGAGAACACGGCACTGGACGTCGACATCGTCCCGAACCCGACCAACACCGGCAACAAACTGGAGCCGGGACCGGTGGCGGTCGCCTACATCGCCGTCAATGCCGCGTCCAAGAACGCGGACGCGGCATTCACCTTCCTGACGAACTTCGTCTCCCCGGCCGGGCAGCAGTTCCGCCTCCAGGGCGGTGGCAACGCGGTCCCGTCGATCCAGGGCGTCGAGGAGGTCGTCCTCGAGGGCGGACAGCCGGCGCACGGGCAGTACTTCATCGACACCCGCCAGGTCGGCTACGCCTACTATCGCGAAGAGGCGGGTACCGCTGGCCTGGGCAGCGCGATCGACGACCGCCTGGAGACCTTCTGGCTCGAGGAGAGTGATGTCCAGGGGGTCCTCGACGAGGTCGCGACGATGGCGAACACGGCCATCCCCAACGGCAGCGTCTAGCCTCCACCGATCCCTGTCTAACCGTGAAACCACGCACCGGGCCCGGGTATCGCAACCCGGGCCCCGGAGATGCTCTCCATGGCGACATCCGTGCTCGGCACCGAGGACGTCTCGGCCTCATCGACGCCGTCGGCCCGGCGGCTCTTCGGCTCCCGGCGGTCACGCTCCTCGGCCCTGTGGGGACTGTTCTTCATCGCTCCCCAACTGCTCGGGCTCGTCGTCTTCTCGGTCATTCCGGTGGGCTGGGCGATGATCCTGAGCTTCATGGAGTGGGGCGGCCTCGGTGACCAGACGTTCGTCGGGCTCGAGAACTACCGGCAGACCTTCCAGAGCCCGGAGTTCCGGGGCGCCCTGTCCCATACCGTCGTGTTCACCCTGATCTCGGTACCGGGCAGCGTGGCGATCGCCCTCCTCATCGCCCTGCTCGTGAATAAGGTCCGCTTCAAGACGCTCTACCGGCTGATCTTCTTCCTGCCGACCGTTACGAGTTCCGTTGCCATCTCGTTGGTCTGGCTCTGGGCGCTCAATGGTGACTTCGGGCTCGTCAACACCTATCTGCGCGAATGGTTCAACGCCGATCCACCCAACTGGCTGATCGAGCGGAACCTCGTGGTGCCGATCATCGCGCTCGTCTCGATCTGGGCCAGTGTCGGGTTCAACATGGTGATCTTCCTTGCCGGTCTTCAGAGCATATCCCCGACCTACCATGAGGCGGCTCAGATCGATGGGGCGTCGCGCGCTCGGCAGTTCTTCGATATCACCCTGCCGCTATTGTCACCGACGGTCTTCTTCGTCACTATCATCTCCCTGATCGGCGCGTTCCAGGTCTTCGATCTGGTCTACGTGATGACGGACGGCGGGCCGGGAAACGCCAGTTCGACGATGGTCCACTACATCTACGAGACCGCATTCGTCGACTTCACGTTCGGCCGGAGCGCGGCGGTCGCGATGGTCCTGTTCGTCATCATCCTGCTCGTGACGCTGTTCCAGTTCTGGGGGCAGCGCCGCTGGGTGCACTACGACGACTGAACGGGCAACGACCGATCGGGCAACGAGCGGGCGAGGGTCGTCGTCCCCCGTGACGATGACCCTCGCGAACACGGGAGCCAACCAACATGGCAAGTACCCCCATATCCTCGGACCAGACCGGGCGCGCATCCTACCGGACGAGCCGCAAGGTCCAGGGACGGATCGTCGAGGTCGTCAAGCACGCGCTTCTGATCCTCGGCGCGCTGACGATGATCATCCCGTTCCTGTGGATGCTCTCGACGTCGGTCAAGGACCTCGGGCAGGTCTTCACGATCCCGCCGGCGTGGTTCCCAGACCCGGTCCACTGGACGAACTACCCGGATTCGTGGAATGCCCTGCCCTTTGGCCGGGCGTATCTGAACAGCGCCATCATCGCCGTCGTCGTCGTCGGCAGCCAGCTGCTGACCTGCTCGATGGCTGGCTACGCCTTCGCCCGGATCGAGTTCCCGTTCCGCGAGCAGCTGTTCATCATCTTCCTCGCGACGCTGATGATCCCGCAGCAGGTCACGATCATCCCGACCTACCTGATCATGCGGAATCTCGGGCTTGTGGACAATCTGCTGGCGCTGATTATCCCGAGCGCGCTCTTCAGCGCCTTTGGTGTGTTCCTGCTCCGGCAGTTCATCAAGGGATTGCCGCAGGAACTCGAGGAGTCGGCGGTCCTGGATGGCGCCAACCGGCTCCGGATCTACTGGCAGATCATCCTGCCGCTGATCAAGGCGCCGCTCGCCGCACTCGGGATCTTTAGCTTCCTCGGGCAGTGGAACAACCTGTTCACGGCCAACATCTTCCTCAGCTCGCCGGAGAACTACACCGTCCCGTTGCTGCTCAATCAGTTCAAGGGACTCTATATCACCGACTGGACGCTGATGATGGCGGCCGCGACGATCGCTGTCATCCCCGTTCTCGTCGTGTATCTCATTGGTCAACGCTACATCATCGAGGGTGTCGCCCTGACCGGCATCAAGCGCTAGCCACCGGCGTGAACGTCCCTTGGGTCGGCGCGCGGTTCACGGATGGCATGGCCTGGTTGTCGGCCCCCCCGCGGCCGACGTCAAGGAAACGACCGTGTTGATCCGGACCCGTGACGAGCTCGCCACGACCCTCGAGCACCGTATCGTGTCCGGAACGCTCACGCCCGGTGAGCTGCTGCCCTCCGAGCGAGTGCTGTCCGAGGAGTACGGGCTCAGCCGATCAATGGTCCGGGAGGCCCTTCGGACGCTCGCCGAGCGGCGGCTGATCGATGTCGTTCCGGGACGTGGGTCGTTCGTGCGCGGAGCGTCTGTCGAGGACTCGGCCGAGCGGCTGACCGATGTCTTCGACCAGCGTCAGGTCACGGCCCGGTACCTGATCGAGGCCCGGAGCATGGTCGAGACGACGGCCGCTTCGCTCGCCGCCGAGCGAGCGGACGACGCCGAGCTTCGGGCCATCACTCTGGCGCTGGTCGCCTTCGATCGCGCGATGACGCTGCCTGGCCGGGTCCGGGGCGACCTCGCCTTTCACCTGGCGATCGTCCACGCCGCCGGCAACCCGCTCGTCGAGACGATGTTTCGGGCGATCCAGCCGTACACCGTCGAACTGATGATCAGGAGTCTCACCGATGAGACCGTGACGACCGAAAGCGTGCCGTGGCATCGGCAGATCCTGGACGGGATCTGCCGGCGCGAACCGCGGCGCGCGTCGGACGCGATGTTGGCCCATCTGGCGGTCGGCCTGACGACCTACGGGGATGACATCGACCGGAGCCTCGATGTCATCACGAGCCGGTCGGTCGGACGGCTGGCCGGCAGCAGCGTCACGCTCGACCAGTTCCTCGAGATGTCGCGCGAGATACCCTGACCGCTGAAGAAGAGGAGCGCGGCGCAAGCGAAGCCACGGACTCAGGCGTTCAACACCGGCGATCGTGACATCGCGCGATATCCACTGGGGAAGCGCCGCCCACCGAACCGCGTGATCTGCCGCTGGCAGGAGAAGGGAGCCGGGCGTGAAGGTCACGCAGATCGAGACGATCCGGGTCGACGAGTTCCCGAACATCCTCTTCACTCGCGTGCACTCCGAGGACGGACTGGTCGGCCTGGGCGAGACGTTCTACGGCGCGAAGGCGGTCGAGGCGTACATCCATGAGACGGTCGCGCCGTACCTGCTTGGCAAGGACGCGCTCGAGATCGACCGGCACTCGCGCGGTCTCTACGGCTACTTCGGCTACCGCAGCTCCGGCGCCGAGATGCGGGGCAACTCGGCGATAGACATCGCGCTCTGGGACCTCTTCGGCAAGGCGACCGGTCAACCGCTCTACCAGTTGCTCGGCGGCAAGGTCCGAGATTCCGTTCGGGTCTACAACACCTGCGCCGGCTACCAGTACGTTCGCAGCCAGCCCCGACAGGCCGTCGAGAACTGGGGTCTGCCGCGGGCGGAGCAGGGACCGTACGAGGACCTTGAAGCGTTCCTGACCCGGGCGGATGAGCTCGCCGAGAGCCTGCTCTCCGAGGGTATCACCGGGATGAAGATCTGGCCGGTCGACCCGTACGCCGAGCGGACCAACGGCCAGTACATCTCCGCGCGGGACCTGGACGTCGCGCTGCAGCCGTTCCGCAAGATCCGCGACGCCGTCGGCAACCGGATGGACATCATGGTCGAGTTCCACTCGCTCTGGAACTTCCCGACGGCCCGGCAGATCTGTGCCGAGCTTGAGCCGTTCAAGCCGGCCTGGTTCGAGGACCCGATCAAGGCCGACAACCTCGACGCCCTGGCCGAGCTTGCGGCCCAGACCCGGACCCCGATCGCCGCTTCGGAGACGCTGGCGACCCGCTGGTCCTACCGGGAAGTGCTGGACCGGAACGCCGCCGGGATCGTCATGGTCGACGTCAGCTGGTCCGGCGGGATCTCCGAGGCGCGCAAGATCGCCAGCCTCGCCGAGACCTACCAGCGGCCGGTGATGTTCCACGACTGCACCGGGCCGGTCGTTCTGACCGCATCGACCCACCTCTCGATGAACGCGCCCAACGCCCTGGTCCAGGAGATGGTCCGGGCCTTCTACACCGGCTGGTACGGCGACCTCGTCACGCAACTCCCCGACATCCGTGATGGGACGATCACCCCACCGCCCGGCCCGGGTCTCGGGATCGAGCTCCGGCCCGACCTGACCGACCGGTCGGACGCGACCGTGATCGTCAGCAGCGACCAGACCCGAACCTGGGGCTTCAACAGCGCATCTCCCGCGGCGAAGCCGGCCGTCACTATTACCGAGAGCGTCGGGTCGACAGGACATGCGATCGACCTGCTGAAGAAGGGGGAGCCTTCGGAGTAGCCCTCCTTCACGTCAGCCACGGCATGATCGGCCACACGCGATCGCCCGACGGCGAGGCCCGCCCATCAATGGTCCGGCCTCAGGACCGGCACTGAGCGTTCCCAACGACCCGTCCACTTCAGGGAGCGCCAGGCGGGACAACCGTTCCGGTCCCCGCTGTAGTTCACGACATGGAGGAACACGTGGTGGTAGAGGGTCCTGTCAGCCCAACGTCCGACGTATCGGATTCAGGGCTGACCCTCTTCGACCGCACCGGCCGGATCGGCCTCGAACTCGATCCCGGAACGGGTCTCCCGGTCGCGCTCCTGGACCTGTCCAGCGAGACCGTCTGGCGGCTCCCGGTCGCCCTGTCGCTGCGACTCGACACCGAGGGTACCGAGATCGAGGGTCAGCCGTTCGGGCTGGATTACGCCGATCTGACCGTGATTCGGGAGGTCCGCCTGCGGCCGGAGGGCGTCGTTCACGACGTCCTCGGGCCGGACGAGCTCTTCACCGTCGCGACCGGCGTCGGAGCGTGGCGGGTCGACTGGCTCTACCGCTTCCGCGTCAGCTCGCCCCGGCTCGAAGTCACCCTGGTCGTCTGGCCGGCTGACTCGGAGGCTGGCGGCACGCTCCGCAACCTGCATCTCACCTGGACGCTCACGCTCCCGGCGCCGGCGGACTGGCGCTCCTTCGCCCCGAACTCCGAGCTTCGGTCGGGCGTCTCGCTCCCGGACATCGTCGAGCCCATCCGGACCGGCGATGCCGCCTTCGGTGGCTATGGGATGGTCGTCCTCGACAACCCGGCCGAGGGCCAGGCGCTGCTGCTCTGGCCGCTTTCCCGGACCGAGCAGACCATCAGCGATCTCGAGGTCGAAGCTGGCGGAGCCGTCTTTTGGGGCGGCTGGGAGTACGGCCCGTAACCACCTGCTCGTGATCTGTACGATGATGTTGGCCGGATCGCCGGGCTGGGGTTCGACTGCATCCAGATCATGCCACGCCAGTCGTTCCCCTCCTACAACGTCTACGACTACCACGACATCACGCTGTCCTATGGTGATGCGGACGACCTGCGCCTGTTCGTCGAGGCGGCTCATGCTCACGGGATGCGGGTCATCCTCGACACCCTGATGCACGGGTGATCGACGAGAAGATGATCACCGCGACGGCCGAACGGGTTCGGAACAAGATCGCGACGCTGCCGAAGGCGTCGATCACCGCCCGCCACATCGACTCGCACGATTCCTTCTTGTGGCCGCTGCCGGGCTTCAAGTGGCGCCGGAAGCAGTACGGCATCCCGGCGACGCGGGCAGTGGTCGCGACGTGGTCGCTGACCGGGGGAGCCTACATGATGTTCGTCGGCGGCGAGGTCGGGATCGAGGAGGACATCCGCCGGGTCAACCGGCTCCGGCACTCCATCCCCAAGATCCGGCTATGCTCGGCCGACTACGGTGGCATCGCGGTCGCCGATGAGCGAATCTACGCCGTCGCTCGAGTCTTCGACGAACCACGGTCGCTCGTCCTGGTGAACCTGTCTGGAGAGACCGTCCCGACGACCTGCGCATTCGCCGACCTGGACGGGCGGAAAAGCCCAACCGGCTACATCCCCCGCGATGTCTGGCGGGACGAGAGCCTTGGGTACGAGGATGGCTACAGCTGGTTCTCAGCCCAACCCGGCGCGATCAACCTGACCTTCGCGCCACATCAGGTTCGGGTCCTGAAGCTCCGTCCGGCGCGGTAAACGAACCGAGGTAACTGAACGCCCAGCCCTGATCGGATGGGCTGGCCGTGCTTTCATCGACGCCCGACGAAAGGCAGATCAGATCCGTCTCTCGATATCCGCGACCACCGCGTGACCTATTCGTTGGGTTGAACCGTGAGCGTCCTCCCCATCCGGTCATTCACGGTCGCAAATATCGTCTCGGCGCTGAATGTCAGACCGGGCAGAACCGTCGATTCGATGATGCCATCGTCACCTGCGGCTCGTTCCACGTAGACGTTCCCGACCAGGGCAAAGACCGCGATGGTCTCCAGCTCGGGGTCGACGAGCCAGTATTCCGTCGAACCGGCCAACGCATAACGCATCGGTTTCTCGACCGAGTCGCGGCTCCTGCTCCCCGGTGAGATCACTTCGACGATGAGTTGGGGAGCACCGTAGACCTTCGCCCCCCGGACTATCGTCAGGTGTTGCTCATCGATATAGAGGATGTCCGGTTGAAGGGAGTTCTGATCGTCGAGCACGACGTCGAGCGGAGCAAATAGCGTCTCGCCGAGATCGAACTCCTCGACCCAGGTATTGATGAGGAGGAAGACGGCTCGGACCGTTAGCTGATGCCGGTAGGTTGGAGCGTCGGCCATCGAGATGACTCCGTTGAGAAGCTCATAGCGATTGCCGTCGTCCGGAATCCTGTCCAGATCTTCAATGGTGGCGGGACGAGCATTAGCGACCATTCTGACCTCCCTGTTTGCATGCCGCGATGATGATAGCGTAGCAGTGATGACCACAAAGACGATGGCCGCCGGAGCGAATCCGGCGGCCATCGTCATCGAGCCTCGAAGGGGGACGAGGTGGCTAGGAGTCCTTCGCCAGCTCCTCCAGCCGATCGACATAACCCGACAGGATGTCGAAGGCGGCCTGGACGGGGTCCGGGGTGCTCATGTCGATGCCAGCGGTCCTGATCTGGTCGATCGGGTACGACGAGCCACCTTCGCGGAGGAAATCGCGGTAGCGGTTGACGACGGGCTCGCCGCCGGCGAGGACCTGCTGGGCCAGGGCGGCGGCCGCGCTGATCCCGACGGCGTACTGGAAGACGTAGAAGTTCATGAACAGGTGCGGGAACTGGGCCCACGTCACGCCGACCCGGCGGCGGTCCTCGCCGTCCATCTCGACCTCGCCACCGTAGCCCTCGGCGTAGAGGTCGGCCAGCCTGTCGTTCATGCTGTCGGCGGTCAGGGCGCGGCCGGCCTCGATCTCGCCATGGGTCCAGAACTCGAACTGGGCCAGGATCGGCATGATGAAGAAGTAGCGGAAGTGGTTGGCCATCCGCTCTTCGAGAATGGCGAGCAGCCACTCGCGCTCGGAGTGGCGGTCGAGCAGATAGGTGCCCATCAGCGCCTGGTGGAAGTTGCTCGCCGTCTCGGCCGAGGACATCGAGTAGCCGGCGTAGGTGATCGGCTGGGCACGGTTGACGTGGTAGCTGTGGAGCGAGTGGCCGAGCTCGTGGGTGAGGGTGCTGACGCTGCCGAGGTCGTCGTGCCAGTTCATGCTGATGTACGGCATGGTGTCGTACGAACCGCTGGAGAAGGCGCCGCTGCCCTTGCCCAGGTTCGGCAGCACGTCGACCCAGCGGTCGGCGATGCCCTGCCGGATGATCCCGACGTACTCCTCGCCCATGGGCGACAGCGTCTCCAGAACCATTTCGACGCCGTCCTCCCAGGAGACCACCGGGGCGTCATCGCCGAGTGGGGCGTGGAGATCACCGGGGTGGAGCTGGTCGACCCCGAGCAGCTGCTTCCGGACGCGGAAGAACCGGTGCCAGGTCGGGTAGTTGCGCCGGACGGTCGCGATCAGGTTGTGGAAGACGTCGGTCGGGAGGTTGGTCGGCGACAGGGACGCTTCCAGCGAGGAGTCGAAGCCGTGGGCGCGGGCGTAGAAGACGTCGCTCTTGACGCCCGTCTGGAGGACCTCGCCGAGCGTGTTGGCGAAGGCGAGGTGGGCGTCGGCCGCGGCCGTCCAGGCGGCGCGGCGGACCGCCGGGTCGCGGCTGGCGACGTAGCGCTCGACGTTGCCCTGACTGAGCGGGACGGTGTTGCCGTCCTCGTCGGTGATGGTCCCGAACGGGAGCTCGGTATCGGTCAGGGTCGAGGAGATCCGGTACGGGGCTCCAGCAATTTCCCGCGCCTGGGCAAGGACGGCCTCGACCTCGGCCGAGCGGACGTGCGCCTTCTGCCGGAAAAGGTCGTCGATCGCGAACCGGTACGGCGCCAGCCCGGCTTCCTCGGCGAAGAAGCGGTCGATGGTCGCCGGGTTGATCGAGAGAATCCCGGCGTCGATATAGGCCGTGGCCGACCCGAGGCGAGCCCCGAGGCCACCGGCCCGCGACGCGAGCGCGGCGTTGGCGCCATTGCTGGCGTCTTCGCTGAAGCGGAGCGACGCGTAGACGCCGATCCGGTAGACCTCGCGGAAGAGTTCGCCCCGCAGCTGGAGCGCGGCGAGCAGCGTCGCGGCATCGTCGCCGAGGTGCCCCTCGTACTGCTTCGCCGCGGGGATGTGGGCTTCGGCGGCGTCGAAGGCCTCGTCCCAGGCCGGCTGGCCCGGGAAGATGTCATCCAGATCCCACGTCTTCTCAACGGGGAGGGCGGTCCGGGGCGGAACGCCGCCGTGGTGCTCGGTGACGGTCATGGATCAACTCCGGAATACGGCCGCGAACCATCGCTCGGGTCGCGGACGGGAAAGACCGTAGGTCCGGCATGGTACCCGCAGTCGGGCGCTCCCGTCTCCCGGACGATAACCGGCAGTGACCGACCCGATGCGAGGTCCCGGGGGACGTGCGGTCAGTGTCCGTCGCGAGCCAACCGCTGCAACTCGTAGAGCCGGGTCAGGGCCTCGATCGGGGTCATGCCGTCGATGTCCAGTTCTCGTAGAGCATCCAGCGCCGGGTTGGGGGCGTCGAACATCGTCAGCTGGAACGTTCCATCGGTTGGCTCGGTACCGCCCGGCAGCGGGAGCCGCATCGCCGCCCGGCGACCGTTGCGTCCACCGCTCGTCTCGGTCGATCCCGCATGCGGGTCGGCATCGCCGGTTCCGGCCTGACCATTGTTGGGTCGCTCGGATGCCTCCAGCGATCGCAGGATCTCCTCGGCCCGTCGGACGACGGCTCGCGGGATCCCGGCGAGCTGGGCGACGTGGACGCCGTAGGAACGGTCCGCCCCGCCCGGCACGACCTGGCGGAGGAAGACGATCTGGTCGCCGTCTTCGAGGACGTCCATCCGGGCCGCCCGGATTCGCGGCAGAACCCGTTCCAGTTCGGTCAGCTCGTGGTAGTGCGTCGCGAACAGCGTCCGGCAACCCAGCCGGGGGGCGTTGTGGATGTACTCGACGATCGCCCGGGCGATCGCCAGCCCGTCGTAGGTACTGGTTCCCCGGCCGATCTCATCCAGCACGACGAGGCTGCGGCGGGTGGCATGGTTGAGGATGTTGGCGGTCTCAAGCATCTCGACCATGAAGGTGCTCTGGCCGGTGGCGATGTCGTCCTGGGCGCCGATCCGGGTGAAGATCCGGTCGACCAGCCCGATCTCGGCGTCGGCGGCGGGGACGAACGAGCCGATCTGGGCCAGCAGGCAGATCAGCGCGACCTGGCGGAGGTACGAGCTCTTGCCGGCCATGTTCGGCCCGGTCAGGATCACGACCTGGGCGCCGCCCGCGCCGGTCGCGTCCAGCCGGACATCGTTGGGGACGTACTCCCCGGCCGGCAGGACCGTCTCCAGGACCGGGTGCCGGCCCTGCGTGATCGTGATGTCCGTCCCGTCCGTCAGCCGCGGACGGACGTAGCGCCGGCTGATGGCGACCTCGGCGAGCGAGGCGAGGACGTCGGCGAGGGCGACGGTCCGGGCGGCGTCCAGCAGGCGACCGACCGAGCCGGCGACCTGGCCGACCACGCGGCGGAAGGCATCGGCCTCCAGCGTCGCGAGCGTCTCCTCCGCCGTCAGGACGACGGTCTCGTACTCCTTGAGCTTCGGCGTGAAGTACCGCGTCGCGTTGGCGAGCGTCTGTCGGGCGATGTACTCGTCGGGAATGACGGATGCGGCGGTCTCGGCGACAGTGCCCTGTATCCCGGCCGCGAAGCTGGCGCGGGTACTGGCGCGGGCCGCGTCGCGCTCGGCACTGGCGAGGGCGGCAGTGGTGATCTCGATGTAGTAGCCGAAGACCTTGTTGTAGCCGACCTTGAGCGTCCGGATGCCGGTCCGGTCGCGCTCCGCCCGCTCGAGGTTGGCGATGAAGTCCCGCGCCTCGCGGGAGCGGTCGCGGTACTCGTCGATCTTCGGCGCGTGCCCGGCCCGGAGGACCTGGCCCTTGCCGAGGACCTGCCCCGGCTCGTCGGCGAGCGCCCGCTCCAGCAGATCGAGCGTCGCCGAGCAGTCCGGCAGCTCACCGACACCGGGGATGGCGGCCGCCCGGTCGCCGATGGTGGCCAGACCGCGAAGCGAGGTCCGCAGGTTCGTCATATCCCGCGGGTTGGCAAGACCGGTGACGGCCCGATTGGCGAGCCGTTCGATGTCGACAACGGCGCCAAGTGCCTGCCGCAACTCCGCCCGCAGTATGGTGTTCTCGGTCAGCGACTGGACGCCGTCCTGGCGAACGGTCAGTTCGGCGCAGTCGAGCAGCGGCTGGCCGACCCAGCGACGCAGCAGGCGGGAGCCCATCGGCGTTCGGGTCTGGTCGAGGACGGCGATCAGGCTGTGGCGACGCTCGCCTCGGCTGCTCTCGGTCAGTTCGAGGTTGCGGCGGGTCTGGGCGTCGAGTGTCATGTAGGCGTCGAGCTGATACGTTCGCAGGGTCGTGATCTGGCGCAGACCGGCCAGCTGGGTGTCCTGCAGGTAATGCAGGAGCCCGCCCGCCGCCCGGATCGCGAGTGGCCGGCCGGCGCAGCCGAACCCGTCGAGGGAATCGACCGCGAAATGCTGTTCCAGGGCGATCCGGGCGCGGTCGTCCTGCCAGCGCCACGCCTCCGTCGGCGACAGCCCACGCTCACGGGCGAAGCGCTCGCCCAGCCAGGCCCGCGGCTCGATCCCCGGCGCCCAGGCGGCGATGTCGCCGGCCGGGACGACGATCTCGGCCGGTTGGAGCCGGAGGAGCTCCCGGCCGATCGCGAGCAGCGCCTCCTTGGGGGAATCGGCGGTGACATCCGTCGTCGCGAACTCACCGGTCGTGATGTCGGCGATCGCGATTCCGGCCCGGCGGCCCTCGGCGATGACGGCCGCCAGGTAGTTATTGCTCCGGGCGTCGAGCAGGGACTCGTCGGTCACCGTTCCGGGAGTCACGACGCGGGTTACCTCCCGCTCGACGAGGCCGCGCTTCGGGACATCGCCGACCTGCTCGCAGACCGCGACCTTGTACCCAGCCTGGATCAGCCTGGCGATGTAGCCCTCGGCGGCGTGGTGGGGGACGCCCGACATCGGGATGCGCAGACCCTTGCCCATCTCCCGCGAGGTCAGCACGACGTCGAGCGTCCGGGACAGGACTTCGGCGTCGCCGTCGAAGGTCTCATAGAAGTCGCCCAGCCGGAACAGGACGATCGCGTCCGGGTAGCGGCGCTTGACCGCCAGATACTGCTTCCGGAGGGGCACGGCGTTGAACTCGTCCCGCTGCGGGGCAAGGCCGGGTCGAAGCGGTTGGTCGTCATCGTCCTCGGACTCACGGGGTGCCACGACGTCTGGCGAATTCAGGATCACCGAGGGGATCGGTTCATCCGGAGGGGTTGGTTGCCCGGCGAAAGGGAGTCCATCCCGCGACTCACCCGGTACGGCTACTGGCGGATGGGCCTGTTCTGGCGTGACGGTCGTGGGCTCTTCGTCCGGGGCCGAATGGGGAACGCGGAGGGAACGGACGGATCGGGATCGGGGCATGGCGTGTCCAACTCTCGGCGATGGGCGTCGCGCGGCACTCGATGGCTGGGCCGGCATCTCGGGGACGCGGCGTGGACGGGATGGGTTGAGCATCGACCGCGGACTGGCAAACGTCAAGTCAGTCCGGGGCCACGGTTCTTGCGCTGCTCAGCGGCCTCGACGATTTCTGGGAAGGGACAAGCATTTGGCTCTGGCAGGTGGGCTCTGGATTATGCTGGTTGGTTTTGCCCGGTGTTGGCCAGAAACGGTCCGCAGAGATTCGTCGGCTCAGGCCCGCTCTGATCGCGCCTCTGCCGTTCGCCGCCGGAGCGCCGCGACGTTGAAGCGGTTCTGGCATCTGACATTGCAATACCTGCGGCGGCCGTTCTTCGAGGTGTCGATGAAGACATCCTCGCACCGGTCGGCGTCGCACATCCGGAGTCGATCGACACCCCAGCGTTCGAGCGCCCCGCCGACGCCGAGACCAGCCACGACCCGCATCTGCTCCATCAGGTCGGCTCCGTCCCTCGGGCCGAAGCTGATCGCTACGTCCCCGTCCGCCGGATCACCCACGGTCAGTCTCGGTTCGACCACAAGGCCATTCAGCAGCGTCGCGAGCATCGCGGCAGCCTCGTGGGCTGTCTGGCTGGCGAAGATGCTTCGCAGTTCCGACCGGAGCTGCCGGGCGGCCTCGAGTTCCCGGTCGTCGGTTGACGGAACCGATTCCCATCCCTGCGTCGCAAGAAACTCGTCAAGGGCCCCAGTGGTCTTCAGCCTCTCCGGGTCGTCGAACCAGATGTCCCAGGTATTGCCGAGGCCGACGGCGAAGCCAAAGCCCGAACCATCCTCGTGGTCATGGCGTAAAATGGGTTGACTCATGACTCGGCTTCTCCTACATTGGTCACTGTTCTGGCAAGTATAGCCAATGAGTGCAACCCATGAGTGGAGAGGCCGTCAGGATGCGAGCCGAATCGAATCGCACCATCGCCCGCTCTCTGGCTCCGGGTCGACATCCTGCCCAACGTCCCCCGGTCACAAGCGACGACGCGGTTCGCGCAGGGCGTCAGTTCCGTCGGCTCTGGTTGGCGACGGGGACGGCGAATCTCGGGGACGGAATCGCCCGGCTGGCGCTGCCGCTGCTGGTCCTCGGCCAGGGTGGCAGTGCGACGGCCGTCGCGGCGGTCGCGCTCGCTGGCCGAGTGCCGTGGCTGGTCGGGGCGCTGCCGGCTGGATTGCTCGTGGACCGGGTGGATCGCCGCCGGGTCGCGGTCGGGGCGAATCTGGTCCGCGTCCTGCTCCTGGTGGGTGTGGCATTCATGGCCTCAGCGGGTCCGGTGACCCTTTCCGTCGTACTCACGGTGACGTTCCTGATCGGTCTGGCCGAGGTGCTGGCCGACAGCGCGACGCAGGCGATGATCCCGGCGGTCGTGCCGGTCGCGGACCTGACCCTCGCCAACCAGCGGCTGATCGGAACCGAGACGGTCGCCAACGAGTTCAGCGGGCCGGCGCTCGGCGGGGTGGTCTCCGCGATCGGCGCCGCCGTGGCGTTCGTCAGCGTGGCTGGTCTCTTCCTGGTCGCGTCCGGTGTTCTGCTGTCGATTCGGGGCGCGTTCATCGCGGATCCGGTCACGCCGCCGTCCCCAGTCGGTGGCGCAGCCAGTCGCAGGCACACTGGCCTGGCCGCGGAGTCACTGGAGGGATGGCGGTTCATCCGGGCAACGCCCGTCCTGCTCGGTCTGGTCCTGTATGTTCTCGGGATGAGCCTGGCCTGGTCGGCTCAGCAGGCGGTCCTCGTGGTCTATCTCGTCGCACCGGGACCCGGCGACCTCTCGCCGGCCGCGTTCGGGTTCGTCCTGGGCGGGATCGGGATCGGGGGGCTGCTCGGAACGGTCCTTGTCGGGCGGACCGTCCGGCTGATCGGCGAGACGCGGGCGCTCGCGTTCGACCTCGTCGGCTGCGTCGGGATGGTTGCGGTGCCGTTCCTGACCGCCAACCCGTGGTGGGTGGCAGCCGCAACCGTCGGGGCCGGGTTCGCCAGCGGGATGTGGAGCGTACTCGTTTCGGCGATGCGGCAGCGCCTCACGCCGCCAGAGCTGATTGGCCGGGTCTCATCGACCTACCGGTTGTTCTCGATGGGGTCGATGTCGTTCGGTGCCGGCGCCGCCGTGACGATCGTCGCCTTTGGTGATGTCCGCGTCGTCTTCGGCGTCTTCACGGTCGTCGCGCTGCTGGCCTGCCTGCCCTACCTGTTCTGGGTCCGGCCGGCGATGCGCATGCAGCCCGAACAAACGCAGCCGTCGTGACGCGGTCGGCCAGATGCGGGATACTCGGAGGGCATAACCGTCGCCGCGGCCCTCTGCCGCCCACGAAATGGAGTATCCGATGGCCATCTTCGCCGCCTGGGTCACGTTCGCCAACCACGAGGAGCGCCTCCGCATCCGGCCGAAGCACCGCGAGTACCTCGATCAGTTGCTGACGGACGGGAAGCTCGTCGAGTCCGGACCGTTCACCGACGAGACCGGTGCCCTGCTCATCTACGAGGCCGACAGCGAAGCGGCGGTTCGGCAACTGATGGACGCGGACCCGTACAACTCGGTCGGCGCCTTCGGCCAGATCGAGATCAGGGAGTGGCGCCGGCTCTACGCGACCGCCACCCCGGAGCTCCGTCCGGCTCCGATCGGGTAGTGGTCGGGTTCGTCAACGACAGAACGGCCCGAACGCGAAAGGCGTTCGGGCCGTTCTGTCGTTGTGGGATGGGAAAAGTCGCTATAGTTCCTGGTGGTAGGCGAAGAGACGCTCGCCATCCAGCCGGCGGAGCTTCTGCAGGGCCTCGTTCTCGATCTGGCGAACCCGCTCCCGGCTGATCTGGAGCTGATCGCCCACCTCGGCCAGCGTGTGCTGGTGGCCGGCGCCGAGCCCGAAGCGGAGCTGGAGAACCAGCTTCTCGCGCGCGGTCAGCGTGTCGAGCGCGGCGTTGATGTCGCGCTTGAGCATGGACTCGCTGGCGGCCTCGTACGGGGTCTCGCTCAGTTCGTCGGCGATCAGGTCCCCGAGGCTCGTGTCGTCCTCGTTGCCGATCGGTGTCTCCAGCGAGATCGTTCGCTGGGCGGCCTGGACGATCTGGTGGATCTTCTCGGGCGGGACTTCCATCGCCTCGGCCACTTCCTCGGCCGTCGGCTGGCGACCCAGCGTCTGGGCGAGGCGGTTGAGGGTCTTCCGGTAGCGGGAGATCGAGTCGCCCATGTGGACCGGGAGTCGGATGGTCCGGCTCTGATCGGCGATGGCGCGGGTGATCGCCTGGCGGATCCACCACGTCGCGTACGTGCTGAACCGGAAGCCCTTGCGCCAGTCGTACTTCTGGACGGCGCGCATCAGGCCGATGTTTCCCTCCTGGATCAGGTCCAGCAGGGTCAGGCCCCGGTTGACGTACCGCTTCGCGATCGAGACGACCAGCCGGAGGTTGGCCCGGACGAACTGCTGCACGGCCTCCTGATCGGAATCCTCGACCCGCTTGGCGAGTGAGATCTCCTGATCGTGGGTCAGCAGCGGAGTCTCGGCGATCTCCCGGAGGTAGAGCCGGACCGGGTCGTTGATGAAGTTGGGGTCGAGTCGCTGGAGGACGTCGAGGTCGCGCTCGATGTCGACGCTGGCGGCCTTCTCGACCTTGGCCTCGACGGCGATCTCGGTCGCGATCTCGGCGGGGAGCTCGATCTGGCTGTCGTCCCGCTGGATCTGGTTGTCGACGACTTGTTCGACCTGGTTGGCGGGATCGTACGGCTGAAGTGAATCGGTCATGGATACTCCTTGTGTTCAGACGTTGCGGTTCTGGTCGGCGATTGAACTGACACCGCGATGGGTTGTAACGATGGTGAAGATGAGCGGTGTCAGCGACCCGGAATCCGCGACGCCTGAAGACCGTCGCTGATGGGATGAACTCGAGTGCGCGAGCCGGATCCGCGACCGAGCGGAGACGCTATGTCAGCGCCCCTTACCACTATTACGGTCCAGGACGCGTATGAGATGCCACCGAATCGCAAAATAGGCACCAATACGGACGGACGGGGTGAAACCGGCTCAGCGGGGAGATGCAGATGACGGGTAGCGCTCGAGAGTCGGGTCGAGGGAAACGGCTTCGCCCGCCAGAGCGGGCATCGTGCTCTCCGAACGCAAGACAGCGGCGGCGGGTTGTCCCGCCGCCGCTCGTAGTGGTCCGAAACGAGGGTCGGGATCAGCTGCCGCAGCCGCAGCCCTGGCTGGTCGTCGCGTTCTCGCCCGTGTCGAACGAGTGCCCACAGGAGCAGGACGCGACGGCGTTCGGGTTGCGGACCGTGAAGCCGCCACCCATCAGCGAGTTGATGTAGTCGATCTCGGAGCCTTCGAGGTAGGAGGCGCTGAAGTTGTCGACCAGGATCCGAACGCCGTTGGACTCGATGATCTCATCGCCTTCCTCGACCTGCTCCTCCACCGTCATCCCGTACTGGAGACCCGAGCAGCCGCCCGGAGCGACGAAGACGCGGAGGCCGAACTCCGGCGTGCCCTGCTCGTCAAGGAATCGCCGGAGCTGATCAGCGGCCTCGTTGGTGATCGACATCATGGGATTTGTTCCTTCAGGGGCGCCGGGTCCCGGGCAAGCCGAACCGCCGGACACACCGAAACAGCAGTCAGAAAGGGCCCGAACGTGCTACTTACCAAAGTATAGCGGTTTCGACTCCATATGTCAACGCCATGTGAACGGGGTGCGTAGCCCGGAGTTCGGCCACTGATCTCCGAATACGTAGATCTGACGATCCATTTCCTGCCTCTGCGCCGATAGACTCAGGATGGGCCGGAATCACCGGTTCCGGACATGGGGCGCGGAGTCGGCGGGGCTTCCCCAGCCGGGAAACGTCTGCGGATCAGCAAGCGTTCCATGAGTGAGCGGCCAGATCGAGGAGCTTGGGGTAGCGACGAGGTCACCGGCCCGGGTTGCAGACGCTGACGTTCTTGGGAATGAACGAGGAAATAGGCACGGCGAACACCAGGGTTGGGAGCGCTCCTGTCGTTCTGGATGTCATTGGTCGCCGGTTCACGTGGCGCCGGCTGGCGGGTCCATGGCCTAGACCAACACCGATATCAACTTCCGGATGGACACGGCCTACGGCAACAACGTGATCCGGGTCCTTTCGGTCAATACGCCGATCACGATCACGGGTGAGACCTCCGGCGAGTTCGTCCAGGCCACGACGCCGGGCGATAGCGGCTGGGTGTTCGCCGCCTATATCGCCCTCGGCACGCCACCGACCAACGGTGGCGGCACCCCACTACCCCAGGGCAGCGCGACGGGTACGGTGACGACGGCGCTCAACCTGCGGGAGTTGGCATCCACCGATTCGCGGGTCATCGTCGTCATGCCGGCCGGCCAGACGCTGACCATCACTGGCGCCGCGGTGAACGGCTTCCTGCTCGTGATCTATGGCACGCTCGGCGGCTGGGCCGCGAGCGAGTACGTCCAGTCCGGCGATGGGGGAAATCCTGGCGGATCCTCCTACCGGACCACCGCGGCGCTGAATCTCCGGGCCCAACCCAACGTCAACTCGGCTCTGCTGCTGGTCGTCCCGGCCGGCGCGACCGTCTCCGGAATCGGGCAGGGATCGGCCGGGTATCTCGGTATCACCCACCACGGAACGCCCGGCTTCGTCCTCGGCGCCTACCTCGTCGGGGCCCGAGCGGACGGGTGCTCGTCCAGTACGTGTAGGCGTGAGTGTCCCGGTGGTCAACGGCCCTCGAGTGGCCGTCGTCGGGCGTGCAGAGCTCGGTCGGGAACGTGCTCTGGAGTAGTCGATCGTCGTGTTCGCTCTCTGAACGCGGGGGAGCAGGTGCCGGGAAACCCCGGCGACCTGCTCCCCTGAGCTGTTTTCGGAGGCGATCGCTGCCGGATCATGGAACGGACGAACGCCGATGAGTCGCTACGTCACCGTGATGGTCGCCTGCATCAGCCCCGCGTGAAGCGTGCAGACATACGAGAAGGTGCCCGGCTCATCGAAGGTGACGGACGCGCTCCCGCCGTTACTGAGAAATTCCGTTTTGAAGCTGCCGTCGTCCGCGCTGGCGTTGTGGGTCGCCTGACCGGTGTTCGTCCAGGTGACCGTCGTCCCGGCCGTGACCTCCAGTTCGGCCGGCTCGAAGCCGAAGTCGACCATCTCGACCGTCGCGGCCGATTCGCTGGCAGCCGGCGTCGCGGCCGGCGCCGCGCCGTCGCTCGACACGATGAAGGGTCCGGCGATCGCCAGGACCTCGTCCGGCGTGCGGGGTGCGTCGACGGCATCCGGGAACGGGCTGGTTTCGGGATCATCGAGGAGCGACGCCACGTAGGCCGCGTGGCGGGCCTCGACGCTGTGGATGCCGAGCGCGGTTGCGACCAGGCTCGGGGCCAGCACGGCGACCGACGGGGCGGCCCCGGCGTAGGCCGACACGCCGACGTTCTCGATCGCGGACGCCGTCGCCAGGAACGAGGCGGCGTCGGTGTAGCCGAAGTCGTAGCTTGCCTCTTCGACCGCGGTCCCGCCGAGGTCATTGATCGTGGCCGTGAGCGCCTCGACGTGGGCGGCCTCGTGGTCGCCGATCTGGACGAGCAGATCGTAGACGACCTGGCCCCCGGCGAAATCATCGGCGGTGAACGTGGCGAAGGCCTCACGGTAGAAGGTCGCTTCGAGGTGCTCGAGGGTGAGGGCGTAGTTGAGGATGGCGATGCCGTCGTCCTCGAAGTACGGGTCGGCGGTGAGGCCGTCGGACTGGGCCGTGGCGCGGAAGCCCGGGACCGCCGCGAGGGCGAGAGCGGCGCCACCGCCGATGAGGGAGGTCTTGCCGAGCAGGGAGCGGCGGGAGGTGCCGGCGCGCTCGTCGCGAATGGCGGCCATGAAGCGATCGGCGATTTCCTGGGACATGGTCTGAACTCCTTCTGAGGGACGATAGGTACCGGGCGGCGGCGTTGCCAGAGAAACCCGTTGATACCATCACGTTGAACGCCAGGATCGACGCGCTGGATCACCGGTCCTGGCCGGTCCGACATCCCGGACCACCCTGCCACTCGATTCTGGCGCCGGCGATCCGACCACTCCGATCGATGGGATCCGGGATGGTTCGGGCCGACGCCCGGAGGCCCGGACCAGCACGTTGATCCGGGTCAGATCAGCGCGAGGACCCGGGCTGGGCCGCCGGAGCCCTCGGCGAATCGGGGGGCGCCGACGACGATCGTCGCGTTGGCGACCGGGACGTCGCCCAGCCCGGCCAGATTCTCGACGCCGTAGAGTCCGGCGCCAAGCAGGATGACGTGGGACTCGAACGTCGGAGACGTGGTGTTGTCCATGCTGATCGTGTCGACGCCAACCCCGACGATGTCCCGCTCCTCGACCAGGAACGCCGCGGCGGCTGGAGACCAGGCCGGGAAGTGCAGCAGGCCATCGTCGCCGACGTTCAGGAAGGCGTCGGCGTCGCTGGCCCGGCTGTCCCAGCCGGACCGCATGGCGACGAACGACCCGGCCGGCAGCAGACCGTGCTCGTCCTCCCAGGCGAGGATGTCGTCGACCGACACCGTCGCGTCATCGTCGTCCCTGACCCGGGCCGCGATGTCCAGGATCGCCAGTGGCGCGACCAGACGCTCTGGCGGAATCGCGCTGACATCGTCGCTGCCGGCGATGAAGTGGGCTGGCGCGTCGACATGGGTGCCGACGTGCTCTTCCATCGTGACCTGACGCGAGAGCGACCCGATCCCGTCGATGGTGCTGGTCACCGTGGCCGAGAAGGGCGTGTAGCCGGGATAGACCGGGAACTCGGGCGAGAGCCGGTGGGTCAGGTCGACCACCTGTCGCGATGCGAGCGCGGCGTCGCCCTGTCCCCGCGCCCGGCCGGTCGGGGCCCGCATGGATGCGGCCGCGGCCAGTCCGAGTCCGCCGCCGATCGCGGTCCGCCGGGTAAGTCGGCGGCGATGGTCCGAACGGGTGACCATCGCGGCGGACCGTATGATCTCTTGGTTGCACATCGCGCATGCTCCTCGTGGTATCAGGTCCGCCGGGGCACGGCGGGCACTGGCAACCAGTGCCGCATGGTCCGCGCCGTGCGACCGTATCCTCAGCAACCCGGGAGTGCGAACCGGACAGGCAGGCGCCTCAGGGCGAACAGAGAAGGACAGCGAATGCGAGTCGTCGTCACTGGTGGCAGCGGTCAGGCCGGATCCGAAGTCGTGCGCAGTCTGGCGCGGGCGGGGCACGAGGTGATCAACTTCGACCTGCGTCCACCAGCGGCGGCCCTCGAGTTGCCCGGAACGTTCTGCCGGGTCGAGCTGACCGAGATCGGCGAGGTCTACGATGCCCTGTTCCAGTTCCGGCCGGACGCGGTCTGTCACCTCGCCGCCAACCCGTCGCCGCAGGGGCAGGCTCGGATCGACGTCTTCGCGAACAACACGCTGTCGGCCTACGCGCTGATGCAGGCCGCCGGGGATCTGGCGGTCAAGCGGATCGTCTACGCATCCAGCGAGACGGTGACGGGGATCGTCCATGGCCGCCGGCCGGACCGGATCCCGTTCGACGAGTCGCTCCGGCTCGACGCACCGAACGCCTACGCCCTGAGCAAGTACCTCAGCGAGATCATCGCCGACTCGATGGTCCAGAGCTTCCCAGAGACGACGTTCGTCGGGCTGCGGCTGTCGAACGTCATGCCGGACGACGAGAACGGGCGCGAGATGCTGGCGGAGCGCCGCCGCAATCAGGCCCGTGGCGCCTTCAACCTCTGGAGCTACGTCGATGCCCGCGACGTCGGTACGGCGTTCCTGGCCGCGCTCGAAGGCGGTACCAACGGCAACGAGGTGTTCCTCGTCGCCGCGGCCGACACGGTGAACGACACGCCGCTGGCCGAACTGATCGCCACCCATTTCCCCGGCGAGGGCCTGGAGGATCGCATCGTGGCCGGCCACGGCCCGACGACCTCCGCCTTCGACACCGGGAAGATGGATCGGGTCTTCGGCTGGCGTCCGCGGCATTCATGGCGAGACCAGCCGGTCTGATCGGCGGAAGGATCGAGAACCGGTTCCGACGGTGACGTCATGACCTGTGCGCATGGGGAGGGTAGGGGATGTCCATCGAGATTCAAGCCCAGCGTGCCGTCCAGACCGTGCTGGATGAGTACGTGGCGCAGGGGGGCGAGACGGGCTTGCAGGTCGCGGCGTATCACGATGGCGTTCAGGTCGTCGACGCCTGGGCCGGAGTCGCGGACCCGCCGACGGGACGGCCCTACGACGGAGAGACGGTCACGACCGTCTTCTCGGTCACCAAGGGGATCGCCTCGACGGCGGTCCACCTGCTCGCCGAGCGTGGCCAGATCAGGTACGACGAGCCAATGGCGAACTACTGGCCGGAGTTCGGGGTCAACGGCAAGGAGATGGTGACGGTCGCGCAGGCGCTCTCGCATCAGGCCGGTATCCCGCAGATCCCGGTCGGCATCGGTCCCGCCGACCTGGCTGATTTCGACCGCGTCGCGGCGGCCGTCGCGATCCAGACACCGCTCTGGGAGCCCGGCACCGCGGTCGGCTACCACTCGATCACGCACGGCTGGATCGTCGGCGGCCTCGTCCAGGCCGTCGACGGTCGGCGGATCGACCAGTTCGTCTGCGAGGAACTGTTGGCGCCGATCGGGATGGCGGACCAGTTCTTCCTCGGCCTGCCGGAGTCGGAGGAGGGTCGCCTGGCGCCGCTGAGCATGGACGACGTCCTCCGGGCCGAGACCCCTGCATCGCCGGAGTCCTACGCCTGGCTGGCCGTGCCGCCGGCGTTCTACCCGCTGGGCGAGAGCTTCAACCGGCCCGATGTCCGCCGGGCGGTCGTCCCGGGTGCCGGGGGGATCGGCAGTGCCCGGGCGCTGGCCCGGCTCTACGCCGCGACGATCGGCGAGGTCGGCGGCGTTCGGTTGCTGTCCGCCGCTCGGGTCCGCGCGATGTCGGCCATGCAGTCCGAAGCTTGGGACCTCGTCCTCGAAGCGGCGGGTCCCAAGGGGATCGGTTATTTCCTCGGGCACCCGGACAGCGCCATGGGGAGCCGCCTCTCCGCCTTCGGACACCCCGGCTACGGCGGGTCGATCGCCTTCGCCGACCCGGATTACGGGTTCGCCTTCGCGCTGGTCAAGAACCGGCTCCGGGGCGGCTCATCCGACGGCCGCTCGGTCTCGATGGATGCGGCCCGGGCGACCCGACGAGCGCTTGGCATCCCTGACGTCTGAGCCGCAATCAGGGGGCGGCGGGCCAACCGGCAGACGCCACGACGGGCGGAGATCGCGGATCGTCCGAACCCGGAGTTGAACCAGCAGAAGGGTCGAAGCTGTGCCATTCGATGTACAGCCTCGCACCGTGTTGAAGAAGATCGTTCTACTTCAGGTGGCCGTCGAACCAGCCGAGGACGCGGGTCAGGTAGTCGACGCGGTGCTCCGGCGGACCGAGGCGCATGAGGCCGTGGGACGCGCCGGGGTAGCGGGCGAACTCGACCTCGCAGCCGGCCTCCTTGAGCGCGACGAACATCTGCTCGCCCTGGCCGATCGGGCAGCGGTCGTCCGCCTCGCCGTGGACGATCAGGGTCGGGGTCGTCGCCCGGTGGGCGTAGGTGCTGGGCGAGTGGTCTCGGAGCCAGTCCGCCGAATCGTGCGGCTTCCCGCCCCACTGGAGCTTGCCAAAGGTGAAGCCGATGTCGCTCGTGCCGTACATCGACTCCAGGTCGAAGCAGGGGGCACCGCAAACGCAGGCCTGGAAGCGATCGGTCTGACCGATGATGCACGACGTCATGTAGCCACCGTAGCTGTAGCCGTAGACGCCCGTCCTGGTGGCGTCGGCGTAGGGCCGCTCCAGCACGGTGTCGATCACCAGCATCAGGTCCAGGTAGTCCTCGCCGCCCCAGTCCTGGATGACGCGCTGGGTGAAGTCGCGGCCGTAGGAGCTGGATCCCCGTGGGTTGCTGAAGACGACCAGGTACCCGTTGCCGGCGAGTTGCTGCTGGGTGGTGTTGAAGTTCCACCCATAGTGGCCGTTGGGTCCGCCGTGGATATCGAGGATGACCGGATACGTCCTGCTGGCGTCGAACTCGGGCGGGAACAGGATCCAGGCCTCGATCTCGAGCCCAGCCCGCTCGACCGTGATCCGTTCGAAGTCCGGCGTGGGCCGGTCGGAGAGGGCCGCCTCGGCGGTTTGGGCGACGGTCGTCACGTTCCCGGAGGCGCGATCGAAGACGACGATGTCGCCCGTCCGCTGGAGGTCGCTCCGGGTCTGGACGACGTAGCGATTGCCGGTGTCCAGGCTGAACCCGCCGTGGGTCGCCGGCCAGGTCTCGACCGTCGCGATGTCGGCCGTCTCGACGTTGACGGTGTAGAGGCCGCTGCCGCCGGCCCGGGTGGCGGCGAGCAGGGCAGTCGACGCATCCAGCCAGACCGGGTGGCTGGGGGTCGGGGCGGAGTCCGGCTCGAACGGCAGGTCGTCCGTCAGGCGCCGCGTCTCGTTGGTCGCTACGGTGTAGAGGAACAGGTCCGACTGCCAGGTCCGGTCGGTGTCGCCAACCACCAGGATCCGGCCGCCATCCGGCGACCAGGAGTAGAGGCTGAGCGACCCTCGTTCCCCGGTGATCTTCCGGATGCCGCCGGAGGCGACATCGACGAGACCGAGGACAGCGTCGAAGACTTCCTCTCCGCTGACGCGGACCGCGATTGTCCGGCCGTCCGGCGACCACCGGGGCTCTGTGTGGTCGAAGGGGTCGCTGGTGAGCTGCCGGCGGGTGCCGCTCTCGATGTCGATCAGGAAGATCTGGGTACGCTTGTCGCCGAGGTAGCCCTTGCCGTCCAGCTTGTAGTCGAGCCGGGAGGTGACCCGGACCGGTGCTGGCGCGTCTTTGGGCCGGGGCGTCTCGTCCGGGTTCTCGGGGTCGACGGTCGTCGTGTAGGCGATCGTCCGGCCATCCGGTGACCAGGCGATCGACGTGATTCCCGCCATGTGACCGGTCAGCGGGCGGGCGTCGCCTCCGCCCGAGATCGGCAGCAGGAGCAGGCGGCTCTTGACGGTGTCGTCGCCGTCCCGGTCGGAGACGAAGGCGATCGTCTGACCGTCGGGGGACCAGCGGGCGAGACTGTTGCGCTTGCCGCCATAGGTGAGTCGGCGACCGTGGCCACCGTCCCGGTCGATCAGGTAGAGGTCGGATTCAGTCTTTGCGACCTCGTCGCGGGTGATCTTCGGCTGGGTGTAGACGATCCGGTTGCCGTCGGGGCTAATCTGCGGATCAGTCGCCGGAGCGAGGTCATAGACCAGCGCGTCGGCTGTCCAGGGAGAGAGGGTCGAGCGGGCGATGTCCGCAGTGGTCATGCGATGACTCCATGGGGTGAGGCCTGACCAGGTTACGTGCCCGACAGCATCGCAAGGGTCGGGCGATGGGGCAAGTGGGACGCCTCGGTCGCGTTCGTTCAGCACGTAAGCACCTGGATACCTGCAAGTCGTGGTTCTAAACGTTTTCCCTCATCCAGATACAGAAACCCCTGCCAGCATGCTGACAAGGGTTTCTGGGGCGTGCCAAAGCCAACGGTGCTGTTATCTAACGGTCATTGATCGGCCGGAAGTGGAGGTCGGTCGGGCCGACGAACTCGGACTGTGGACGGATGAGCCGGTTGTTGGCGACCTGCTCGAGGACGTGGGCCGTGTAGCCGACGGTCCGGGCGACGGCGAAGGTCGGGGTGAACATGTCCCCCGGCAGGCCGACGGCCGCGAGGACGGCGGCGCTGTAGAACTCGACGTTGGTGTACAGCCGCCGTCCGGGCTTGCGCTCCTCCAGTATCTCGAGCGCCCGGCGCTCGGTCGTGAAGGAGAGGGCGAAGAAGTCGGGGTCGCTGGCTCTCCGGGCGAGTTCGCGGAGGATCTCGGCCCGGGGGTCCTCGGCCTTGTAGACCCGGTGGCCGAAGCCCATCAACAGCTCGCCCCGGTCCATCGCCGAGGTCAGCCAGGCGTCGACGTTGTCCGCTGACCCGATCCCGTTCAGCATGTCGAGCACCTTCGACGGCGCACCGCCGTGGAGCGGGCCCTTGAGCGCGCCGATCGCTCCGGTGATCGAGGAGCAGATGTCGGAGCCGGTGGAGGCGATGACGCGGGCGGTGAACGTCGAGGCGTTCAGGCCGTGGTCGGCCAGCAGGATCAGGTAGGTTTCCAGTGGCTGCCAGTGGTCCGCGCTCGGCTCCGAACCGAAGAGCTGGTAGAGGTAGCTCTGGGCGGTGTTGAGATCGTCGCGTGGTTCGACCGGCGCCAGGCCCTGGCGATGCCGGTGGAAGGTTGCCAGGATCGACGGAACCGCCGCCAGCAGCAGCAGCGCCTCGTCGAGGTCGGGTTCCTCGTCGATCTCGCCGGTCAGGAAATTCCCCAGGGCCGAGACGCCCGTCCGCAGGGCATCCATCGGCCCGGTGTCCGCCGGCAGCGAGCGAATCAGTCCGGTCAGCCCCTCGGGCAGACGGCGGCGGGCGTTGAGGCGGCTCTGGAAGTCGGCAAGTTCTCCGGCGTCGGGCAGATGACCGTGGTAGAGGAGGAAGGCGACCTCCTCGAACGACGTCCGTCCGGCCAGCTCGTGGATCTCGTAGCCACGGTAGACCAGCCGGCCCTCCTCGCCGAAGACGTGACTGAGCGCCGTCGACGCGGCGACGATTCCCTCCAGGCCACTCGGCTTCGGCATCTGCGCCGACGTATCGGTGGCAGTCGCGCTGGACATGGGTTCCTTCCCGTTGGGTTTGCGGCGATCGATGCCTCAGCGACTCGACCGCCCTGTCCGCTTCTGGCGATCGCTCGGCGCGTTCATGGGCTGAAACGGGCGAATGGCCAGGGTGCGCCCCGTGCCTGCCCTGCCGCGGAGCGCCCAATCGGGCATTCCCCATTTCGGTTGGATCGTACCATCAATCCGGCCGCGCCACGCCGCGCAATTCGCGGAAAGGGTCAGGCGCTGATCGGGATCCGAAAGACGTTGACCGAGCAGGCGGGGAGATCGAGCGACAGGTGCGCCCCGGCGAGTTCCAGCGTTTGTTCGGTCACGCCGACGTTGTCGGGCGACTCGAAGGAGTTTCGCAGCGCCGGGTCACTGCCCGTAACGACGGAAACGTGCGTCGTTCCCTCGGCCGAGCCGCTGATGATCTCCAGCGGGACACTGAGGGCCTGGTCCGGGGAGCGGTTGACCACCGTCACGGTCAGGCAGCGGCCGTCGTCGGAGCGGGTCGCGGCGGCGTGGACCATCGTGAACGGCCCACGGTCCCGGACCTTTTTCAACCCATTGGCGGCCCTGAGCGCCGACTCGATCTGGTGATGCTCGGACTCGTCTCCGGCGACGTGGCAGTCGAGGGCGACGGTGCCGGTGTGCTCGGCGTAGAGGCGGAGCGGGTGGAAGATCGTCTGGAGGAACAGGCCGTCGGATCGGGTGAAGATCGGCGCGATCACGTTGACCATCTGGGCGAGGTTGGCGACCTTCACGCTGTCGGCGTGGTGGAGGAAGATGTTGAGGAAGGTCGCGACGGCCAGCGCGTCGGAGAGCGTGTACTGCTCCTCCAGCGGCGAACCCTTGTCCCGGAACCAAACGTTCCACTCGTCGTAGGCGATCCCGATTTCGTGCGCGATGTGCTGGTTGAGCCGGGTCCGGTCGATGTGGTTGCGGGTCATCCGGATCGCGCGGTCGGACTGCTCGGGTTCTATGACGTTGGTCCAGTGGTCGTCGCTGCCGGTGTAGATGTGGATGCTGTGATACCGGACGTACTTGGCCAGCCCCTCGATTACGGTCGCGTCCCAGTCCTGCCAGCCGGTCTGGCCGCAGCTAACCAGCTCGGCGGTCGGGTCGACCCAGTGGATGATCTTGGCGAACTCGGTCGCGAACCGGACGTACTCGTCCGCCGTCTTGGCGCCGATCTGCCAGTCGCCGTACATCTCGTTGCCGAGACCCCAATACTTCACGTTGAACGGCTCGTCGTAGCCGTGCGATCGCCGCAGGTTGGCCCAGTAGGTGTTGCCGGTGCCGTTGCAGTATTCGACCCAGCCAGCGGCCTCGTCGGGCGTGCCCGTCCCCAGGTTCAGGCAGATGTAGGGCTCCGTCCCGAGCGTGCGGCAGTACTCGATGAACTCGACCGTGCCGAAGCGGTTGGACTCCTCGTCGTGCCAGGCGAGTTCGATCCGGCGGGGGCGCTCGTCCTTCGGGCCGATGCCGTCGGTCCAGTGGTAGCCGCTGACGAAGTTGCCGCCCGGCCAGCGGAGGATCGGCGCCCGCAACTGCCCTGCTACCTCGAGGACATCGGTCCGGAACCCGTTGGCGTCGCTGAGTGGTGACCCCTCGTCGTAGATCCCGCCGTAGATGCAGCGACCGAGATGCTCGATGAACTGGCCGAAGATGCGGGGATCGACGGTGCCGATGGGACGCTGAAGGTCGATGGTGATCCGTGACATCGGGTCTCTGCTCTCCCTGCCGCGATGCAGCCATGATTGGGCCGGTAACGCATCCATGCGCCTTTGTTCCAACGCCGGATTCGTTTCAGCGTGACCCTATCGCCAACCCTGGTGGCGCGCAAGAGGATCAAGTGGGCCGCGGCCCGATGAGAATTGGCGGCGACCAGGGCGAGGTGGCCGACCATGTGCGGGGCGGAGTGTATTCGAGAACTGAGCGAGGGACAGAACCGCATGACGACGAACGATCGGGATGAGCGGCGTCAGGGAGGAGACGAGGCGTTCCTCGGAGCCCTCCTCGGGATGGCGATCGGTGACGCGCTCGGGATGCCGGCCAATACCGCTGCTGGGCCGACCAGACCCGAGCGGATCGTCGGATATCTGCCGCTGACCCTGGCCGACGGGACGACCATCGAGGCGGGCGAGTTCACCGACGAGACGGAGTTCGCCCTGTCCATCGTCGAGGTCGCGACGACCGATCGGGGTCGGCTCGATCCCGACCTGATCGGGCCCCGGCTGGTCCGGCTGGAGCAGGGCGACTCCGGCCACTGGCAGGACGCGACAACCCGGAGGGCGCTTCATCTGGCAGCGGAGTCGCTGGAGTTCCAGGTTCCGCTCGACGAGGACGGACCAGTCTCGGCCGGGGTCGCATCGAGAGGGATGCCGGTGGGATTACTGGCATCGGTCGGAGAACTTCGGCTGGACGAGATCCGGACGGACAGCGACCTCGTCGCCCGTCTGACGCATGGCAGCCCGGCGCAGGCCAGCGCGGTCGCTGCCGTGGCATTGGTCACCCAGCTCGCGGCCCGTCAGTCCGTTCCACCAGACGAATGGCTGGAGCAGACCGCCGACGTTCTTGAGGCCGGAGCGATGCACGACGCTCTCCGGGGTCTTGCTCCGGAGCCGGACCTTGCCGGGAAGCTTCGTCGTCTCGGGACCGGCTCCCCGGAGCAGCAGGTCGTCGCGGCGATGCTGGCCGTGATCGGGACCGCGACGTTCGAAGAGGCGGTCCTCGCGGCGGTGAACGCCGACGGGCCGTCGGACGCGATCGGAGCGATCGCCGGGGCACTGGCCGGAGCGTATCGTGGGGCCGGCGACATCCCGCAGTGGCTGATCGACGGGCTCGGTGGCCGGATCTACGTCTCGCTGGCGGCGCCGTGGTTCCGGCGGGCGGCGCTCTACCGGGCCGGTGTCGTCAAGGATCTACCGATGGACGGTGGTCCGCCCCCGCCCCGGCCGATGCTCCCACCGCGTCGGTAGGTCAACGCGCCGGAATGGACGTTCTCGCCGCGTCGGCAGGCGTCAGTCGTAGGGACATGGCTGGCCTTGTCCGCGCCGCAAGACGCCATGCCGCGCAAAGGTGCCGGTGTTCGGGAACTGCGGGTTTGATGTGACATGGTAGGAGCGACGCGCAGTCTCGCCTTACGGCGAAGGCCGCTGCGGCGGCTGGTCACCGCCAGAGAAGCGAGAGCGGATGACCCTACGTCACGGTCTCCGCTGCGGCGGCCGCGTCGACGGCCGGATCGACCGGCTCGCTAGGAGAAACGCTCTTCCCGCCACGGGTCGGCGTGGTTGTTGTAGCCGTACCGCTCCCAGAAGCCGAGCTCGTCCGCGGTCAGGAACCGGATCTGGCGGAGCCACTTGGCGCTCTTCCAGGCATAGAGCGGCGGGACGACCGCCCGGAGCGGGAAGCCGTGCTCGGGCGAGAGGCGCTCGTCATTGTGGCTAATGGCCAGCAGGACGTCGTCCCGGTCGAATGTCCGGTACGGGATGCTGGTGGTGTAGCCGGCCTCACAGATGAACTGGACGAACGCCGTCTCCGGCTTAACGGCGGCTCGCCGGATCAGTTCGCGGGCCGAGACGCCGCGCCAGTCGTTGTCGAGCTTGCTCCAGCGGGTGACGCAGTGCATGTCGGCATGGGTCGTTACCATTGGCAGCTTCAGAAACTCGGCCCAGGTGAACGAGAGTTCGGTCTCGACGGTGCCCAAGACCGTGAATGACCAGAGCGCCTCGTCGAAGCGCGGGATCGAGCCGTCGTGCAGCACTGGCCAGCGCTCGGTCAGGTACTGACCCGGCGGTGTCCGGGCGGCGAGGGCGGGATCGACGTCGGGCCGGCGAAAGCCGAGGGAGCGGAATACCATCGCGATCTGCCTTTGCTGATGAGCGTGGATGAACAGCCGGGTCGCGAAGAGGACGTCATCAGGGGGCGCTGGCGAGTTCGATGAGGAGGTCGGTCAGGCGCGCGGCGGCGTCGAGGTTGCCCAGCGAGCGAGCGGCATCCGCCATCTCATGCCTGCGCGCCGTATCGTGCAGGATCGACAGAATCAACTCGTTCAGCCTCTCCGGGGTGGCCTCGTCCTGTCTGAGCATGACCGCTGCCCCGGCCCGGGCCAGGACGTCGGCGTTGCGGGTCTGCTCGTCGCCGCCGGCGTGCGGCAGCGGGATCAGGATCGAGGGAACCCCCAGCCCAGCCAGCTCGGCGACCGTTCCGGCGCCGGCCCGGGCCAGGACGAGGTCGGTCATCGCGTAGACGTCGGGCATCTCCCCCCGAATGAAGTCGCGGACGACGTAGCGGCGCCGCACCTCCTCCGGCCACGATGACCGGAGCGCGGCGAGCTCGGCCGCGTCGTCGTTGCCGCCGGCGGCTGGGCCGGTCTGATGGACGATCTGGACCTGATCGAGGAGTTCGGGCAGCAGGTCGCGGACGCGCCGGTTGACGGGTGTCGCTCCCTTCGCTCCGCCCATCACGGTCAGGATCGGCAGATTGGGCGAGAGACCGAAGGCCGCCCGGCCGCGCTCGGCGTCACCGTTCTGGAGAGACGCCCGGATCGGATTGCCGGTCAGCTCGACGCGGCGGGCCATGCCCTCGGCGATCGCGGCCGTTTCCGGGAAGGAGATCGCGAGGGTGCAACCGAATCGGAGGTTGATCCGGGTGGCCAGACCGAGGATGGCGGTCTGCTCATGCGTGACGATCGGGCCCGAGCGACGGGCGCCGATCACCGTCGGGACACTGACGAAGCCGCCGGTCGAGAGGATGACATCCGGCTGGAAGCCGCGCACGATTCGGGCGGCCTGGATGACGCCGACCGGGATCCGGACGGCGTCGCGCAGATTCTGCAGGTCCAGGTAGCGCCGCAGCTTGCCGCTCTGGACCTCCCGGAACGGGATGCCGGCGTCCGTGGCGGCCCGTCGCTCGACGCCGTCCGCCGACCCGACCCAGAGGCAGTCCAGCTGGACGGTGCGCCGGGCGAGCTCCTCCAGCACGGCCACGGCCGGCAGGACGTGCCCCCCCGTGCCGCCGCCGGCGATGATGAGCCGCAGCGGCCGGTCGCCAACCCAAGGCCGGTGCGCGACCCCGCGGCCCGGGCTCCGATTCGTGGGGGAAGACGTAACGGTATCGGCCATCAAGGTTCCTCTCGGGCCATCGATGCGGCGAACCGCTCGGTGGTGAATCGTCCGCTCTTCGATATCACTAGTATTCACCAGTGTAGGAGGCCCGTTGTCCCGCTCGGCTGCGGTCCCGACTGTGCGATAGTCGGGCAGAGGGGCACGCCAGACGCGGGGCCTGAACGGTCGATACGCCAAAGAGGGAGTGAATCATGGATGCATCGATGCTGGAGAAGTTGCGCGGCGATCTGGAGCGCCGGCGAGCGGACCTTGTCGACCAGCTGGAGAGCCTGTCCAGTCAGGCGAAGGATCTCTCTCAGGACGAGGATGCCGAGGGGGGTGGTCAGAGCAATCACCCAGCGGACAGTGGCACGGACGTCGCCGAGCAGGAACGCGTGATGTCGATCTCGATGGACCTGACGGAGCAGATGAGCCAGATCGACGCCGCTCTCAGGCGGATGGACGACGGGACCTTTGGGCTGAGCCTGCGGAGCGGCAAGCCGATCAACCCCGAGCGCCTCGAGGCGTTCCCTTGGGTCGAGTTCGACGTCGACGAGCAGGCGGAGAACGAGCGCAACCGGATGCTGATGGACAACTCATGATGCTGATCGAGCGGCTACCCCTGCCGGCATGACCTTCGGGAACGATCGAGTGACCAACACGAGCCGCTTCGAGACCGGTGGGAGGCGTTGGAAAGCTCCGATCATCATCGGCGCGGTCGTCGTCCTGCTGGACCAGACCACGAAATCGCTCATCCGCGGCTGGCTGCCGGACCGGGTTGGCGGGCCGACCTGGGACGCCGGGGCCGGCTGGGTGGGACTGCGCTACGTCGAGAACCGTGGGGCAGCGTTCGGGTCGCTGGCCGGCTACGGCGCGGTCCTCACCGTCGTCGCGGTCGCGGTCGTCCTGGTAATGCTGATGGTCTACGCCCGGACCGTGGCACCGTCCCGATGGCTTCAGGTGGGTCTCGGGTTGCTTGTCGGCGGGGCGGCCGGCAACGTGATCGACCGCCTCTCCCATGGCTTCGTGATCGATTTCATCGCCATCGGTCCCTGGCCCCGCTTCAACGTGGCCGACAGCGCGATCACGGTCGGGGTACTCTTGCTGGTCTGGAGACTGAGCGGAGACGAGGACGCGACCGCCCCCCGCATGATGGCTGAGCGCCCGGCGCCGGCCCCGGGCGATCGGACCATTGTCGACCACACGCCCTCGACCAGGACCAACGGGAAGTAACGACAGATGACCGATAAAACCTCCAGCTCCAGTAGCAATCTGCGCCGCCGGATCGCCAGCCGCAAGCGCCGGCTCGATGTCCGCAACCCCTTCACCATTCCCCCGACCGAGGCCGAGCGCCCGGAGGAGCCCGTCGACCACGCCGCCGTCTCCGGACGCGCGGTGAGCATCGGCGGCGAGGTCGAGGCCGTGCTGTTCGACCTCGACGAGGCCGGCGAGGATGTCGATCTCTTCGAGGACGAGGGTGACGACACCCCGGCCGATGCGGCAGTGCCGGCTGCCGGCGCGAGGACGGTCGAGCTCCGACCCGAGCGCGTCGATATCGGGATGCGGCTCGACAAGTACATCGCCCGGGAGGTCGGCGACCTGAGCCGGTCCTATCTCCAGCAGTTGATCGACGAGGGGCAGGTCACGGTCGACGGGCAGACTCGCCGGTCGGCGTTCAAGCTCACCCCGGGCGAGGTGATCGTCGTCGAGGTGCCGGCCCCGGTCGTCGACGAGCTGCTGCCGGAGCCGATGGACCTCGACATCGTCTACGAGGACGATGACGTGATCGTCCTGAACAAACCGGCCGGGCTGGTGGTTCATCCCGCCCCCGGCCACGCCTCGGGGACGCTGGTCAACGGCCTGATCCACCACGCGCCGGACATGACGGTCGGTGGGTCGCTGCGGCCGGGGATCGTTCACCGGCTCGACAAGGACACGTCGGGCCTGATCGTCGCCGCCAAGAACGACCGGGCCCGGAACAGCCTCGTCGCGCAATGGGAGGCGCGCACGGTCGAGAAGCGCTACATCGCGCTGGTCCTCGGTCTGCTCGAGGACGACGTCGTGACCATCGACGCGCCGATCGGGCGGGACCCGATGCAGCGCCAGCGGATGGCGGTGATCCCCGCCGGGCGCAACGCCGTGACGCACCTCCGGGCGAGCGAACGGTTCCGGAACGCGAACCTGACGCTGGTCGAGGCCGAGATCGAGACCGGCCGGACGCATCAGATCCGGGTCCACGCCGCCTTCATCAAGCACCCGATCATCGGCGACGAGGTCTACGGTCGCCTTCGGGCCGACGGCAAGCGGACCGACAGCCGGGTCCGTCGCCAGTTCCTCCACGCCGCCGCCCTCGCGTTCGACCTGCCGGACGGGACGCGGATGCGGTTCGAGTCGCCGCTGCCCGTCGACCTGTCCAAAGCCCTCGGGCGGATCCGGCAGGAGAACGAGCGCACCGCACCGGCGCATCGATGACTCCGGCCATGGTTCCGATCCCCACTCGCTTCGAGCCCGGACACCGCCTCGTCGCCGCCCTCTACGCCGCTGCGATCGCGGCCGTCGATCCAGCCCAGTCGACAGCGTCGGAGCTTGCCTGGGGTGGGGGACTGCTGACCATCGGTCAGGAACGTGTCCCGCTGTCGGGCCGGGTGGTCGTTGTCGGGATGGGAAAGGCAGCGACCCGGATGGCCTGGGCAACCGAACAGGCGTTGGGGGAACTCGTCAGCGCCGGGCTGGTTGTCACGAAGGACGGTCACCGCGATCCTCCGTGCCCGGAGCGGATCGAAGTCATCGAAGCCGGTCATCCGCTGCCGGACGAGCGGTCGCTGATTGCCGGAGACCGACTGCTTGGGGCGGTCTGCTCAGCAGAACCCGGCGACATCGTCATCGCGCTGATCTCGGGTGGCGGGTCGTCGCTGGCCGAGGCGCTCCGGCCGCCGCTGACGCTCGACGATCTGCGGACCGTGACCCACCTCCTGCTGCGGGCCGGGGCGACGATCGGCGAACTGAACACGGTCCGCCAGCCGCTGAGCCGGCTCAAGGCCGGTGGGCTGCTGGCGGCGAGCCGGGCACCGGTCTATCCGCTGATCCTTTCGGATGTCATCGGCAATGACCTCGGCATCATCGCCAGCGGCGCCGCCATCCCCGGCCCACCGCTCGCCGATCAGGCGGACGCGGCAATCTCGGTCCTGCATCGGTTCGACCTCAACCAGCGAATTCCGAACACGGTGACGTCTCTCCTCAGTAGACTTGCCTCGGCTGCTTCGTCTCCGCCTCGTCCATCGATGACGCCGGTCTTCGTCGGAGACAATGCCCGCGCCGTCAAGGCGATCTCCGGTTCCGCCAGTGAGACCGGCCTGACTGTCGCTCTCCCTGATGAGTGGCAGGGCCGGGAAGGCGAGGCGGCCGAACTCGGTGTCGCATTCGTTCGGACGTGTCTCTCCGCCGGAGCTGACGTCGACGTGGTGATCGGCGGTGGAGAGGCCACCGTCACGGTCCGGGGCAAGGGTGCCGGAGGCCGCAACACAGAGTTCGCCCTGGCCTCGGCCGTCCACCTGGCCGAGACCCGGTTCGATGGCGGCGACTGGATCGTCGCCAGTCTGGCGACGGACGGTGAGGACGCGATGACCGGAGCGGCGGGCGCGATCGCCGACGCCGGAACTGCCGAGCGTATCCGGGCGGCGGGGATCAACCCGAACCACGCGTTGCGCCAGAATGACAGCCTGCCCTGCTTCATCGCCGCCGGCGGACTGGTCTCACCGGGTCCGACAGGGACGAACGTCAACGATCTGTACATCGGTGTTCGGGTGCGGCCGACCGACCGTTGCGTGCCGTCTGCGCGGGGAGCAAGACCATGACGAGTCGCGGTTCGGGCGGCTTGCCGGTCATCATCGACGTCGATACCGGTATCGACGACGCGCTGGCGCTAGCCTTCGCCGTCGACAGTGGCGGTCTCGATCTGGTGGCGGTCACGACCGTCGCGGGGAACATCGACGTCTACCGGGCGACCACCAACACGCTCAACGTCCTGTCGTTCCTCGGCCGCGGGGACGTCCCGGTTCACCGGGGGGCGACTCATCCGCTCGCCCGGCCGCACCGGGCGGCGTCGCATGTGCATGGGGAGGACGGACTGGGTGGTGCTGACCTGCCGACCAGTTCACGGCGACCTGAGGTGGCGCCCGGACCGGCGACGATCGTGCGGCTGGCGCGGGAGCGAGCCGGTGAGATGACGCTGGTCGCGGTCGGACCGCTGACGAACCTCGCGATCGCCCTCAACGTCGAACCCCGGATCGCGGAGCTCATTCCCCGCGTCGTCGTGATGGGTGGCGCTTACCATGTCCCCGGCAACGTAACCCCGCACGCGGAGTTCAACGTCTGGGAGGACCCGGAGGCCGCCGCCCAGGTCTTCGCGGCGGGCTTCGACGATCTGACCCTGATCGGGCTGGACGTCACGACGCGGGTCGGACTGAGCCGGGAGACCTGGCGGGAGATCGGCCAGGCATCGACTCGGACCCGCGCGGCCGAACTGGCGCTCCGGATCGGCCGGATGTCGTTCGAGGACCGGGGGCTGGAGCAGATGTACCTGCACGACCCATTAGCCGTCGCCGTCGCGCTGGATCCGACGCTCGTGACGGTCGAGCTGGACGAGGTCGACGTGGTCACCATGGGCGAGCAGGAGGGACGCACGCGTCCCGTTGGTTCGGGCCGGGTCAGAGTCGCGACCGGAGTCGACTCGAATCGCTTCGTGGAACAGTTTCACGAGGTCCTCGGCGTGCATTGAGCGAGGCGAGGGCAACGCGTTCGCAACGCTGGTGACACAACTGACCGTTAACCTGGGAACAGAGTGGTCCGACTGGCCGATGTCGAGAGACGTCGAGAGACATGGATGTGGGGAAGAGCGACGATGCACAAGACGATGAACCGGCCGGCCGGCACGAGGCACCGCATCGGACGAGGGTTGGCCGGCGTTGGGCTGATGGTGATGCTGATGCTGCTGACGCCGAGCCTGAGCGTCGTGGCGCAGGACGCTAGTCCGGCGACCGATATCCCCGCGGCCAGCGACTGCACGGTCGCGCCGGCCGAGATCACGACCTTGCTGGGCTCAGCGGGTGGGGCCGACCCGGCCAGCCCACTCTTCACGACCCAGCCGGTCGCGGAGGCGACCTTGCCCGACGGCCCGGCCGTCACCGATGAGGAGCTGGAGGGGATCACCGACACGGTGCGGCAACTGGTCGCCTGCGCCAACGCGTTCGACCCGCTCCGGATCCTGGCACTGATCAGCGACCAGTACATCGGCCAGCTGGCCAACGCCGCCCTGGCCGCCCAGGAGCGGCCCGATCTGGCGCAACAACTGCTGGTCCGATTCCCGGTGCCGCTCGGCGCGATCGACGGCAGTCAGCCGGTCGGGATGATCCCGATCCGTGATGCCCGTCTCCTGCCGGATGGCCGGATCGGCGCGATCCTGGAATCGACGATCAGCGGAACGACGGGTGATGCCGTTACGGCGCTCTTCTGGGTCGCCTTCGTCGACGGCGATGACCGGTGGCTGGTCGACGAGGTTCTGCCGGTCGTCAGCGAGGCGTTCGCGACCCCGGCCGCCACGCCGCAGGCGACTCCGTAGGATCGGTCCGTCGCGGCCATTCATGAGCCAGGCAACACACGAAGGGGGAGCCAGCTGGGCTCCCCCTTCGTGTCGATGCGTTCGATCACGCTGGTGCGATCGTCATCACGTCGACCGGTCGAGGACGATGTCGGCGATCTGGACGAGGTACTGACGAGTCTGCTCGTCCGGGACGACCGCGAGGTGCGATTTGGCGGCGTCGACGTATTCGGCCGCGACCGCCGCCGCCTCTTCGAGGGCGCCGGAGAGGCGGATGTTCGCGACGACCCCGTCGATCACCGCGTCGTCGGTGACGTCGCCGTTGAGGATGTCGGTCAGCACCGTCCGCATGGCTGACCCGGCGGCGAGCCCAGCGTGGTAGCGCATGATCGGCAGGGTGACCGTGCCCTCACGGAGGTCATTGCCAGCCGGTTTTCCGATCGACCCGGTCATCTCCCGGAGGTCGAGGATGTCATCGACGATCTGGAACGCGATGCCGAGCTCCCGGCCGAAGGCGCGGAGCTCGTCGATCGTGTGGTCGTCCGCCCCGCCGAGGATCGCGCCCATCTCGGCCGCTCCCGCGAAGAGCGATCCGGTCTTGCCATAGATCCGTTCCTCGTACTGCGTGAACGTCTGGTCGAGGCGGTGCGACTCGAGCATCTCACGGATCTGGCCGCGGCAGAGGTCGGCCAGCGTCGATGCAAAGACCGAGACGACCCGCGTGCTGTCCGTTGAGGCAGCCAGGATGGCCGACTGCGCGAACAGGTAGTCCCCGATCAGGATCGCCGTCACGGAACTGACCTGGGTACTGAGCGTCGGGCGGCCCCGGCGGAGCGCCGAATGGTCGATGTCGTCGTCATGGATCAGCGATGCTGTATGGAGCAGCTCGATCCCGGCAGCCGCGTCGATCAGGGCACGATGATTGGGAGCGAAGGCGCGCCCGGTCAGGATCAGGATCGTTGGGCGCAACCTCTTGCCGCCGGAGGTGATGACCCCGCGGACGAGCTCGTTGACCTGCGGGATCCCGATGTCGACGGTCTCCACGATGCGAGCGTCCATCTCGTCGAGCTCACGGTGAAGAAGATCGAAGACATCGAGCGATGTCGCGGTGCTCATCGGGCGGTGATCCTACCGGTAAGGCGTCAGCCCAAGGGTGGTTTGTGAAAATCAATACGAATCGCGTCATTATCCGGAGTTGGGTCGGGCAGTGTCAAATGATGAGTTGAGCCGGCAGGCGCCTATGCTAGACTGAAATCCCGTGGAGTGAGATGTATGATCGCTGCCGACCCGCCCATCGACGGTCGACCGTTGGCATGCGTTCACGATCAGGCGGCGCCACCATCATCGCGCCGAGAGGGATGGTCCATCCTGAACCGCTCCCCCGACCGTCAGTTCGCCGACTCCACACCCCGTGGTCCGGTTCCACGCGAGGCGACCCGCACCCGATCGTCGGTCCCCTCGGCACCATCACCCACGCCAGGTCGCGCTCGGCCGTGGCCCAGGGTGAGCTGGTGGTACAGCTTGATTCTGGTCATTCCCCTGCTGCTCATCGGATATCTTCAGTTCACCGGGTCGACCGACGCCGCCCGCCAGGTCTCCTATGCGTTCAGGGACGACGCTGGTCCGGTCGCCGGAGTTCAGATCTCGGCCAGCGGACTGGTCGCGACCTCCGATGCGAGCGGTACGGTCCTGCTGGATGCCGAGTTGATCGGTACCGCTCCGGTGAGGTTCGAGCGGGATGGGTATTATCCCTTCGAGGCAACCATTCCGGCGGCGGGGATGTCGGAGGTTGACGTCACGCTTAGATCCTCGAGCGTTGCTGGAATCGTTCTCGATAGCTCGACGGGTCAGCCTATCGCCGGAGCTGTCGTCCTGGTCGCTGACACCGATCAGACGGTCATGTCCGATGCGTCCGGCCGCTACGCGCTCACCGGCATCCCGCCGGGGGCGACGCTCACTTTCATCGCCGATGGGTACTCCGCCTCGGGCGGTGCGATCGACGATCGGACGACGGTCGATGCGAGCCTCGTCAACGCTCGCGTTAGTGGAACGGTGCTCGACGGGGAGGGGCAGCCGGTCGGCAACGCCCTCGTCCAGGGCGGCGCGGCGACGGCCGTTACGCGGACGGATGGGAGCTTCTCGCTCGACCGTGCCGAGGGGGTAGGCGAGGTTCGCGTTTCCGCCTCCGGCTTCGACAACCTGACGCTTCCGGTCGATGCCAGCCGGACGGCGAACGCGACACTCGAACGGATCACGATCAAGGCGTCGTATCTCAACCAGTCCGGACTCGCTGATGAGGACGCGATCGCCGGGATGATCGAGATGATCAACGTGACCGAACTCAACGCGGTCGTCCTCGATATCAAGGTGGACACGATCTTCTACCAGACGGGCATCTCCTTCTTCACGGATGTCCCGGACATGATCGTCCCGGTCTACGATCCGGCGGCACTCGTCCAGCGGCTCCATGACGAGGGCATCTACGTGATCGCTCGGATGGTGATCTTCCAGGATCCCCTCGTCGCCGAGCATTACCCCGAGTACGCGGTCCGGAACGAGAACTCCGGAGAGTCGTGGCGCGATCCAAATGGCATCGCCTGGGTCAATGCCTTCAACGAACCACTCTGGGACGCCAACATCGCCCTCGCCCTCGAAGCGGTGGGGTTGGGCTTCGACGAGATCCAGTACGACTACGTCCGGTTCCCGTCGGACGGCGACCTGACCGTCGCCGACTTCGGGCCGGATTACTCGCAGGAAGCCCGTGAAGGCGCGATCACCGGGTCCATCGAGCGCAGCTCGGAGGCGATCCGCCCGACTGGGGCGAAGCTGGCCCTCGATGTCTTCGGCATCATCGCGCTCTACGACAACGACCAGGGCATCGGTCAGCGGCTCAGACAGCTCGCCCCGCTGGCCGACTACCTCTGCCTGATGATCTACCCGTCCCACTTCGAGCTTGGCAACATCGCATCGGCCCCGGGCGAACCCAACGATTACCCCGGAGAGACGATCACCGAGAGCCTTGAACGGGCGGCCGCGATGGTACCGGAGTCGGTCGACAAGTTCCGCCCGTGGTTACAGGATTTTACGCAGCCGCTGGAAGGGTTCGCCGAGTACGGGCCAGCCGAAGTCCGGGAGCAGATCGATGCCGCCGAGGCCTTCGGTGGTAATGGCTGGATGCTCTGGAGCCCGGATAACCAGCCGTCCGTCGCGGCCCTCCGTTCGGAGGAGTAGACACGACCGTTGCGATCTCCGACTGGATCGGGCGGGCCGCTTCCGGGCGGCGATCGAATCGGGCGGGATCGACTCTTGCGTTCGCCGGCGATGCGGTATCGCTGTCAGGGACGGTCGATCCCCGTCGTGAACGTGCCGGCACCGGGAGCGGTCGAGGGTCCAGAGCGTGATGAAGCAGCAACGACCCCCATGGACGGACGCTCCGGGCGATGCACCCTACCGGACCGATCCGGTTCCGCCTGCCAGCCTGGCCGCTGAGCAGGCCGTCGATCCGGCTCCGCTCGGTCTGGCCGCGCCGGCCGGTGTTCCGGGAGTGCTGTTTCACCTGATCCGGGCGATGCGGCCGCACCAGTGGACCAAGAACGCGCTCGTCTTCGCCGCGCTGGTCTTCGACCTCAAGTTCTTCGAGACCGGGCCGGTCGCCAGCACGGTCCTGGCCTTCGTCGCGTTCTCCCTCGCCAGCAGCGCCACCTACCTCGTCAACGACATTCGGGACATCGCCAACGACCAGGCACATCCGCGCAAGCGACATCGACCGCTCGCCTCAGGTGTGCTCCCCGTCAGCGTCGCGGGAGGGGCGGCCATCGTGCTGGTCGTCGCCTCACTGGCCATCGCCTGGGTCGTGCGGCCGGAGTTCGCTGGTGTCGTCGTTGCCTATCTCCTGCTGATGGCGGCCTACAACGTCGGACTGAAGCAACTGGCGATCATCGATGTGATGATCATCGCGTTCGGTTTCGTCTTGCGGGCCGCTGGCGGGGCGGTCGCGATCGACGTCCCGATCTCGCCCTGGCTGTACGTCTGCACCGCCCTGCTCTCGATCTTTCTGGGGTTTGCGAAGCGGCGCAGCGAGCTGGCCAGTCTTGGCGGCCAGGCGGAGTCGCATCGCGCGAACCTGTCGGAATACACCGTGCCGATGCTCGATCAGATGATCAGTATGGTCGGGGCTTCGACGATGATCGCGTACGCGCTCTACACGTTCGATGCGTCGTCCGTCCCGGCGAACTACTCGATGATGCTGACCCTGCCGTTCGTGGTCTTCTCGATCTTCCGGTACTTGCTGCTGATCCAGCAGAACCGCCTGACCGGATCCCCCGAACTGCTCCTGTTTCGCGATCGGCCGCTGTTCGCCTCGATCGTCGGCTGGGGTGTGACGGCGGTCCTGGTGCTCTATTTCCTGAACTGACCACACACCGATGTGCGTCGTCCCCCGGTTAAGGCGGCGACGTAGCGATAGCCAGTTCCGTGCTTGTGCGTCGCCGGTGGAGCGCCATCGGGGGAATGAAGGTGAATCCCGGCCAATCGACGGGTCGCTGCCAACCTTCCTGATTCATTGCCCATCAGGCGCCCTTCGAGTGGGGCTAACCTCTCAGCATGGGAAGGCCGGACAGCATAAGGGCCATCGTCGTCGATCCGGACAACCTCCTCGCAGGACGTCTGTTGACGCTCTCGTTGATGAACGACATACTGGCGCAGGTCTCGTTCGGGTGCGCCGAACATCGCGCCGGTCAGGTTTCGCTCAGCGGTCCGACCGTCGCACGGAGAATGCGCTCCGAACGTTTCCGGTATCGTCGGTGATACGACTGGCCCTGACGACACGGTCAGGCTGTTTCTTCGCTGTCAGGAGGAATCGGGATGATGAAGGTCTGGTCACGGCGCGGTGTTGTCAAGGTCGGAGCCGGCGGAGCCGCCGCCGCCATGCTCGGTCTGCGGATGCCGGTTATCGCTGGAGCGCAGGCGCCACCACTGGCGCAGAAGGACACCTACGTCATCGGCTACCCGCAGACGGACGAGAACAACCCCTGGCGGATCGCCCAGACCAACAGCGTGCGCAGTGAGATCGAGGCGCGCGGCTGGACGGTCGAGTACCGGAACGCCCAGGAGTCGACCCAGCAGCAGCTCGCCGACGTCGCCTCGCTGATCGCGGCCAGGGTGGATGCCATCTTCCTGCCGCCCCGCGAGGAGACGCCGCTCGCCCAGGCCGTCCTGCAGGCCTACCAGGCCGGGATCCCCGTCTTCTGCCTCGACCGCAACGTCGATCAGAGCATCGTCCAGGCCGGGAATCAGTACGTCTGCTTCATCGGTTCCGACTTCTATCAGGAAGGTGCCCGCGCGGCCGACTGGCTTGCCAACACCACCGGAGGCCAGGCGCAGATCATCGAGCTGTTCGGGACGACCGGCGCCACGGCGGCGATCGACCGCAGCCGTGGCTTCGTCGACTATCTGGCCGGAACCTACACCCCGGCCAACCCGGAGTCGCCCACCGCCGCCACGCCGGCTCCGGTTGCCGCCGGCTTCCCCGGCATGACGATCATCGCCAGCCAGACCGGCAACTTCACCCGTGACGAGGGCCGGACCGTCTTCGAGACGCTCTACCAGGCCAACCCACAGGCGACCGCCGTCTATGCCCACAACGACGAGATGGCGCTCGGCGCGATCGCCGCCCTCGAGTCGCAGGGCAAGGTCCCCGGACAGGACGTCCTGGTTGTGTCGGTCGATGGCAGCCGCGACGCCCTCCAGGCGATCATCGACGGCAAGATGGGCGCGACGGTCGAGTGCAACCCGTTCTTCGGCCCGGTCGCCTGCGACACGCTGGTCGCCTATGCGTCCGGCCAACCGGTCCCGGCGAAGATCATCAATACTGACCGCTTCTTCGACGCGAGCAATGCGGCCCAGTTCATCGACAGCTCCTACTAGTTCCAGCCTGGAACGTCGGAGCCGTCGTCCTTTGACCGGTGATCCCGCCGTGGTTCCTCCGGCGGGATCACCGGTCATCCATTGAACGCTTCTTCAGGAATGGCACCGATGAGGGACAGTTGTGCTCGCGACGGATGATCTTCCAGCGGCGGATGGCGGAGTGCAGTCCGAGCCACTCGTCGAGATGACCGGGATCGCGAAGTCCTTCGCCGGCGTTCAGGCGCTCGATGGCGCGTCGCTCAGAATCGGACGGGGCGAGGTCCACGCCGTCATCGGCCAGAATGGCGCCGGCAAGAGCACGCTGGTCCGGATCCTGACCGGAGCCCACCGCCGGGACGCCGGGACGGTCGTCTTCGATGGTGAACCGGTCGACTTCCGCTCCCCGATCGCGGCTCAGCGGGCGGGGGTCAGCACGATCTATCAGGAGATCAACCTCGTTCCCTACCGGAGCGTCGCCGAGAACATCTATCTCGGTCGCGAACCCCGGCGCTTCGGCGTGCTGAACCGGGGAGCGATGAATCGTGATGCGCGAGTCCTGCTTGGCCGGCTGGGCATCACGCTCGACGTGACCCGTCCGCTCTACGAACTCAACATCGCTCTCCAGCAGATGGTCGCGCTGGCCCGGGCCCTCTCCTTCGAGAGCCGGCTGGTCATCCTCGATGAGCCGACGTCTTCCCTCGATGCCCGGGAAGTTCGGACGCTCTTCGACGTGATCCGCTCGCTGAAGCGCGACGGCGTCTCGGTGCTCTTCATCACCCACCGGCTCGATGAGCTCTACGCCGTCTGCGACCGCGTCACGATCATGCGGGACGGCCGGACTGTCGCCGAGCGGGCGATGAGCGAGATCGACAAGCTCGGTCTGGTCGCGACGATGCTGGGCAAGGAGCTGGGCGAGGTGCGCCGGAAGGGGCAGACGGGCTTCGACGAGGCGCGGCGGGAGACGGCCAACGATCGCCCGCCGCTCCTGGAGGTCAGCCATCTCGAGCGGGAGCCGGGTCTGCACGATGCCAGCCTGACCGTGCAACCCGGCGAGACGATCGGGCTGGCGGGGCTCCTCGGCGCCGGACGGACCGAGGTGGCCCGGGCCGTCTTCGCCGCTGACCGACCCGAGGGCGGCGAGATCCTGTTCGACGGTGAGCCCGTCCACTTTCGCGGTCCCAGCGATGCGATCCGGGCCGGAATGGGGTTCTGCAGCGAGGACCGCAAGGTGGAGGGCATCATCCCCGAACTGTCCGTCCGCGAGAACCTCACGCTGGCGGCCCTGCCGGCGCTGTCCCGGGCGGGAATCGTCGACACCAGCAGGCAGCGGGCGATCGTAGACCGGTTCATCGACCGGCTCGGCATCAAGACCGCCGGCCCTGACCAGAAGATCCGGGAACTCTCCGGCGGCAACCAGCAGAAGGTCCTGCTGGCGCGCTGGCTGTGCCTCAACCCGAAGCTGCTGATCCTCGACGAGCCGACTCGCGGAATCGACGTCGGCGCCAAGGCCGAGATTCAGCGACTGATCGATGAGCTCGCCGGGCAGGGCCTGAGTGTGCTGATGATCTCGTCCGAGATCGAGGAGCTGATCGAGGGCGCTGACCGCGTCACCGTGCTGCGGGACGGCGCGACGGTGAGCACGATGTCGCATCAGGAGATCACCCAGGATCTGCTTCTGGCGGCGATGGCGCAGGGGCCAGCCGGCGACAGCGTGGCCGCGACCGGGGGCAGCGAGACGGACAGCGATTCGGCGGAAGCCTTTGCCGGTTCGGGGAGCAGGAATGGCCCAGACTAGGACGATCGGACCAGCGACCGGCGCCCCCCGCTCCCCCGGACCGCTTCTGGCCGCGCTTCGTGGCTCGGCGGGAACGTACGGCGGCCTCGCCGCGCTCCTGCTGTTGCTCGCCTACAACGCGGTCTTCAACGCGGACGCGTTCTTCACCATCTCGGCGATGCGGGTCAACCTCACCCAGGTCGCCCTGATCGTCATCGTCGCGGTTGGTATGACGTTCGTCATCGCGACCGGCGGTATCGACCTGTCGGTGGGTTCGCTGATGGCGATCGCGGGCTCGATCGCTCCCCTGATTCTGCTCAGTACGGCGGTGCCGTGGGATCTGCCGTGGATCGGCGGAACATTGGCCTATATCGTCCCGGTCCTCATCGTCGGCATCTTTGGGGCGGCGAATGGGTTCCTCGTCGCCAATCTCCGGATCCAGCCGATCATCGCCACCCTCATCCTCTTCATCTCCGGCCGCGGGATCGCCCAGGTCATCGCCGGCGGCCGATTGAAGAGCTTCGACGAGCCGAACTGGCAATGGATCGGGCAGGGCCGGGTGCTGGGGATTCCAGTCCAGGCGGTCATCATGGTCATCGTCGTCGTCGCCGCGGCCTGGGTGCTGAGGCGGACGACGTTCGGTCGCTACGTCCTCGCGACCGGTGGGAACGGTGAGGCCGCCCGACTGGCTGGCGTTCCGGTCGTCCGGGTCAAGTACGTCGTCTACATCGTTTCGGCGATGCTGGCTGGGCTGGCCGGTCTGATCTCGATCTCGATCAACTCGGCGTCGGACCCGGCCAACATCGGCGAGAACATGGAGCTCAACGCGATCGCCGCCGTCGCGGTCGGCGGGACGTCGCTGCTCGGCGGCAAGGCCAGCATTTACGGGACGCTGATCGGGGCGCTCATCATCCAACTGACGCGCTACACGCTATTGACCGAGGGCCTGAGCGACGCCACGGTCCGGATCGTGACGGCGGCCGCGATCCTCGGCGCTGTGTTGCTCCAGCGTCGGGCGCGTTAGACGTCGGGCGCGGTCGAGTGGCTTCCAGGGATGGATCAAGGGAGGAAACCCTCATGGCGACACTGGTCGAGAGCGCACCGGCGAGATCGGACCGGCGCCTCCAGCTCGCCACGGTTATCCAGCGGCAGGGCGCCCTGGTCGCGTTGATCCTCACCCTCGTGTTCGGTCAGTACTTCTACGCCGACAAGGGCTTCCTCGGCGAGTTCAACGTCACGAACCTCCTCCGTTTCAACTCGATGATCGCCCTTCTCGCGCTCGGCATGACGTTCGTCATCATGACCGGCGGCATCGATCTCTCGGTCGGCTCCGTCGCCGTCCTCGCCAGCGTCATCGCCGCCGACTTTAGTGGGGACGGGCCGTGGGTTGCCGTCGCCGCCGCGGTGCTGGTTGGCGCCGCGGTCGGGCTGTTCAACGGCGGCATCATCGCGATCTTCGGCATCCAGCCATTCATCGTGACTCTGGCGACGCTTCTCGCGGGGCGTGGGCTGGCGTTGCGGCTCGCCGACAACTCCGTCGCGCAACTCGATACCGCGGCGTTCACCAACGGGTTCATCGAGCTCAACAGCCGCGAGATCTTCGCGCTGACCTTCGATGTCCGGGACGAGACCTATGGCGTCACGGTCACGCTGCCGGTGTTGATCGTGATCGTCGCCTTCGTCCTCGGGTCGCTCCTGCTGAATCTGACCCGGTTCGGCCGGTCGGTGCTGGCGATCGGAGGCAACGAGGAGGCGTCGCGGCTGGCTGGGGTGCCTGTCGTCCGGACGAAAATCCTCGTCTACGTCCTGTCAGGCTCCCTGGCCGGGCTGGCCGGGGCCATCCTCGCCGCGCAGACCTTCGCCGGGAACCCGAACGAGGCGATCGGCTGGGAGCTCAGCGCGATCGCGGCCGTCGTGGTTGGCGGCACCCTCCTGACCGGCGGCCTCGGCTCGGTTTCCTCGACGCTGATCGGTGTGCTCCTGCTCGGGTTCATCATCAATCTGCTCGGTGCCGCCAGCCTCAACCCGTACTGGCAGCAGGTCATCCGGGGACTCTTCCTGCTCGTCGTCGTGACGCTCCAGGCTCGGCTCGTCGGCATAGGCCGGCGCCGCTAGCTCTGGTGGGACGGTGAGCGTCAGCGGCACCGGCCGTCTAGTTCGCGGCCGGACGAGAACCAGTCGTAAACCTTCAGTGACTTCCTGATCGGTATGGCCCTGGTTGGGCGCAGCCTGGGAGTCGGGACCAGCATCTCGCGGCCTGGCGGTGTTGGTGGGTAAACGATGGCGCTGTAACGGATCGGTTCGATTGCTTGATACGATCCGTGGCAACTTCCTGTTGGATAGTGTAGACTTTTCCCATCGCTTCCCGGACTGGACGACGACCCAGAGTGGGTTGATCGATGGCACCGGAAGAGCGACGGACACGGCAGGTCTTTCGGGACGGGTTCACTCAGGATCATCCCGATCGGGACATCTGGCGGCGAGCTACGGTCGCCGAAACCAACGACTCGCCTAGAACCGACTCACACCAGGGACAGAGAGACGATGACGAACACGGACGACGATACCCGTCGGAACGAGCAGGGTGAGATTGACCCAGCCCCCTTGTCCGACCAGAAGGACGCCACCAATGACACGGCGGACACCGTGTCCGGTACTGAGAACCCGGACGAGACGGTTGCCGCCTCGACCGATACGGAGTCGTCCGCGACTGGCGGTGGCGGAGAGGAGCCGGAGATCTTCGAGGTCCCGCTGCTTCCGTTGCGCAACACGGTCGTCTTCCCGATGACCGTCGTCCCGCTGGCCGCTGCCCAGCCGCGGTCCCTCCGTCTGATCGACCATGTCATGTCGGGTGACCGAACTGTCGCGCTCGTCCTGCAGCACGACGGCGAGCTCGAGAATGCCGGCCCTGATGACGTGGTCCGAATCGGGACCCTCGCGACCATCCATCAGATGATGCGCGTTCCGGACGGCAGCGTTCGGCTGGCGGTCCAGGGCGTCGAGCGGATCCGGGTGATCGAGTTCACCGGCGAGGCCCCGTTCCTCAAGGCGCGGGTCCAGAAGATCCCCGAAGCGGCCGACGACTCCGTCGAGATCCAGGCGCTGATGCGCAACACGCTCGACATGAGCCAACGGCTGGCGTCGCTGATCTCCAACGTGCCCGATGAGCTGATGACCGCGGTGATCAACATCGACGACCCGCGCCACCTCGTCTACATGATCGCCTCGTCCCTTCGGATCGAGCCCGAGGAGCGTCAGGCGCTGCTCGAAGAGGATTCGGTCAGGGAGAAGCTGACCCGCCTGAACGCCTTTCTGTCCAAGGAGCTCGACGTCCTCGAGCTGGGCAAGAAGATCCAGTCCAACGTCCAGGAAGAACTGAGCAAGACGCAGCGCGAGTTCTACCTCCGCGAGCAGCTCAAGGCGATCCGCAAGGAGTTGGGCGAGGACAGCGAGTCCGAGGCGGAAGCGACGGAGCTGCAGGGCAAGATCGACGAGTCCGGCATGCCGGAGGAGGCCCGCAAGGAGGCCCAGCGCGAGCTGGACCGGCTCCAGAAGCTGCCGCCGGCCGCCGCCGAGTACGGCGTCATCAAGACGTACCTCGACTGGCTGACGACGCTGCCGTGGGACAAGAGCACCGAGGGCGAGATCAACATCTCCGAGGCCCGCCGCATCCTGAACGAAGACCACTGGGGTCTGGACAAGATCAAGGACCGCATCCTTGAGTACCTCGCGGTGCGGAAGCTCAAGCAGCAGAACGAGGCCCGGGCGACCGCGGATGGCGAGACCGCCGTCAGCGTCCCGAACCGTGAGCCCATCCTGTGCTTCGTCGGCCCTCCGGGCGTCGGCAAGACCAGTCTCGCCCAGTCGATCGCCCGCGCCCTTGGCCGGGAGATGACCCGGATGAGCCTCGGTGGCGTCCGCGATGAGTCCGAGATCCGCGGACACCGGCGCACCTACGTCGGCGCGATGCCGGGCCGGATCATCCAGGCGATCCGCCGGGCCGGGACGAACGATCCCGTCTTCGTCCTCGACGAGGTCGACAAGCTCGGGAACGACTGGCGTGGTGATCCGTCGTCCGCTCTGCTCGAGGTCCTGGACCCGGAGCAGAACAACTCCTTCCGCGATCACTACCTCGATGTCGCGTTCGACCTCTCGAAGGTCATGTTCATCGCGACGGCCAACGTGCTGGACACCATCCCGGCTCCGCTCCGCGACCGGATGGAGATCATCGATCTCAGCGGCTATACCGACGCCGACAAGCTGAACATCGCCAAGCGGTATCTCGTGCCGAAGCAGATCGCCGCCAATGGGCTCAAGGATCACGATGTCACCTACACGGATGACGCGCTGGAGGCTCTGATCCAGCACTACACCCGTGAGGCCGGCGTCCGGAACCTCGAGCGGGAGATCGGGAGCGTCGGCCGAAAGCTGGCCACCCGCGTCGCCGAGGACAAGGAGCTGCCCAAGGAGGTCGACCGGGCGCTGATCCGCGAGTACCTCGGCCGACCACGGTTCTTCTACGAGGAGGCCGCGGCCCGTACGGCCCAGCCCGGTGTCTCGATCGGTGTCGGTGTCAACGCCTTTGGCGGCGACATCATGTTCATCGAGGCGAGCCGGATGGACGGTAAGGGGTCGATGATCGTTACCGGCCAGCTCGGTGACGTGATGAAGGAGTCGGCCCAGGCCGCTCTCTCGTACGTCCGCTCCCGCGCCAGCGAGCTGAACGTCGATCCGGACTTCTTCAAGTCGTCCGACCTCCATGTCCATGTTCCGGCGGGAGCGACCCCGAAGGACGGACCGTCGGCCGGTACGGCGATGACCACCGCCTTGATCTCTCTCCTGAGTGGAGTGCCGGTGCGGGACGACGTCGCGATGACTGGCGAGATCACCCTCCGCGGTCAGGTGCTGCCGATCGGTGGCGTCAAGGAGAAGGCCCTGGCGATCGACCGGGCCGGACTCAAGACCTTCATTCTGCCGAAGCGGAACGAGGCCGACCTCGACGACCTGCCGCAGGAACTGAAGGACTCGGTCACCTTCGTGCTTGCCTCGACGATGGATGACGTGATCAAGGCGGCGTTCCCGCCGGGCTCCGTTAACCGGGCGGCCAACCTCCAGGCGGCCGTCCTTGAGTCGCGGCATCCGGATCAGGTTACGGTCGCCTAGGCGTCCCGTTGCCATCCATGATCTTGAGTCACAAAGCGGCCGGCGAGCAATCGCCGGCCGCTTTGTCTTGCTGTTTGTCGAGGGGAACGAGGAGGTGTAGAAGCGACTAGCAGCCGATTGTCAGGAACGAGGCCGCTACGAACTGGCGACTGCCTCGACCCGGCTGCGTCTGGCCGCCTCGACGAATGCCCCGAATATCCGGGTGTGCTCGGTGTGGCGCCGGTAGAGGGTTTCCGGGTGCCACTGGACGGCGACGAGGAACGGGTCTCCGGCGATCTCGAAGCTCTCGACCGTCCCGTCCTCGGCCCGTCCGGTGATGATGAGACCCTCGGCCAGGTCGTCGACCGCCTGATGGTGATAGGAGTTGGTCATGATCCGCGTCTCGCCATAGATCCTGGCCAATTGGCTGCCCGGCAGGAGATCGACCGGGTGGGAGACGTCGTCCCGGGCGAGGCCGTCCAGATGCTGCCGGTGCTGGGATGACCACGGGCGTTCGTCGGGGATGTCCTGGATCAGCGTTCCGCCCATCGCCACGTTGATGAGCTGCAAGCCGCGGCAGATGCCGAGGATCGGAAGCGACTGCTCGCGAGCGGCGGCGAAGACGCGTAGTTCGAGGTCGTCCCGCTCGTGGGAGATGCCATCGGTCAGCGGGTGGAGGGGACGACCGAACCGGTCGGGATGGATATCGCCGCCCCCGCTCAGGATCACGCCGTCCAGCATCCCCATCAGTTGCTCGGCGTCGTTGGGAAGCACCGGCAGGATGAGCGGCAGACCACCGGCGTCAGCAACCGCGTTGACGTACGTGGCATTCAATAACCATCGGGGATGGCTGATCGTCGTGTCGGGCGCCGGAGCGTAGTCCGCCGGGATGCCGATCACCGGCTGAAACCGGTCCGAAGACCCTTCTATTCTCACTCGTCGCCCCTGTCTCTCTATGGGTCTGAAGACCTGTCGCGTTACCCGCCATGATAGGGCAACCTCTGTGAAAGTGGCGTGGAATCGCGTTCCGAGCAGCACAGCTGACCGATCGGTGAGCGTCAAGTACGCCCCCGGACATCGAAGCCGCCGATACGGGGTCGGGCAAGGGGGGAGGCGTTGGTGTCAAAGCGGCCGGGGCGGGTTCACGATTCCTTGACAGTCGTTGGCGGGGGGACTATCCTCCGTGAGCCCCAAACGACCCGACGG
>JAABUN010000373.1_pt1 | contig 117638 bp, 99 predicted proteins | sample 5559311 | NCBI WGS metagenome assembly JAABUN01 (sample SAMN10711877, study PRJNA513370) | rock metagenome | isolation source: Antarctica rocks | place: Antarctica: Victoria Land, Siegfried Peak sud | reverse complement strand
CTACACCCTGCTTCCGCTTAGGCTGATACAACAAAACTGAATGAATTAAATTAAAAAACAAAACACAGGTATCTTATCCCCCTGTGGATAACTCAAAAAATAGTCAACTGATTTCAGGACGATGCACTGCCTTTTCCAAAACCAACACATTTTTTTAAAACATCGACTCGCTAAGTGCCCTTGTTTGAACATTAGAAACAAATATTCTCCTTAACTAATTTTTGCACATTTTTTAGCAATAATAGAAAGATATTTGCCTGCTTTACATTAATCTTTTCTTTATTTAAAGCATCAGAGCTTCGCAATAACTTAATATGAAAATCCTTTTTGGAATCCTTTCTATTTGCGCTTCATTTTTATGCAAGAATAATCTTTTAGCCCAGCTTTCCCTTTTTGACCAACATCAGGCTTTCAATCCCGAATTCTATCCCAACTATGGTGATGACATCAGAACTGCAGCAGGAACTCCCGGGCCCAAATATTGGCAAAATAGCGCCAATTATAAGATTAATGTAACATTAGATGACAGCAATCATTCTATTAATGGAAATGTGATAATCACTTATAAAAATAACAGTCCGCAAAACCTCCCTTTTTTATGGCTGCAGGCAGACCAGAATATTTACAATCTCCAATCCAGAGGTGTTGCACAAACAACAATTACAGGAGGAAGATGGGCAAATCAAAATTTTAACGGCGGATACAATATTGCCTCGGTAAATATTATAAAGGGTGGTAAAGAATTAAAAGCAGATTATTATATAGTTGATACAAGGCTGCAGGTCATGCTGCCGCAAACAGTTAAAGCCAACGGAGGTTCGGTTCAGATAAAGATTAATTATTCCTTTACCATTCCTCAATATGGTACAGACAGGTTGGGCAGAATACAAACTAAAAACGGTTGGATATACGAAATTGCTCAATGGTATCCGAGAATGTGTGTATTTGATAATGTGCAGGGTTGGAATACTTTGCCATATTTAGGACAGGGTGAATTTTACCTTGAGTATGGAAATTTCGAATATAATATAACTGCTCCTGCAAATCAGGTCATAGTTGGTTCGGGAGAATTGCAAAATGCAAACGACGTATTAACAGCAGCACAAATAAACAGGCTGAAACAGGCGAGGCAAAGTGATAAAACCGTTATGATCCGTGATGTAAGTGAAGTGGATGACTCAACTGAATATAAAGCGAAAAACAAAACCTGGAGATTTAAGTGCCGCAATGCAAGAGATGTTGCCTGGGCATCGAGTAGTGCTTTTATATGGGATGCAGCGAGAATAAACCTGCCTGATAATAAAACTGCATTGGCAATGTCTGTGTTTCCTGTAGAGTCATCGGCAGATACAGCATGGAGACGGTCTACAGAATATGTAAAAGGAGCTATAGAACATTATTCTAAGCAATGGTATCCTTATACCTATCCCGTAGCAGTAAATGTTGCAGGCATAGTAGGTGGTATGGAATACCCGGGCATTGTGTTTTGTGGATTAAAGGCTGTCAAAAAAAGTCTCTGGGGTGTTACAAGCCATGAATTTGGACATAACTGGTTTCCAATGATAGTTGGAAGCAACGAACGCAAATATGCATGGATGGATGAGGGCTTTAATACTTTTATCAACACAATTGCTAATACTGCCTTCAACAATGGTGAATATGGAAATGATACTGCCGACAGGTATATACAAGCAAAACAATATTTTTCTGCCGGCACTGAAAGCATTTTTAATCTTCCTGATGTCAATTCTCTTAGAAACTGGGTGATAAACAGTTATATAAAGCCGGGATTAGGCCTGGAAGTTTTACGTGAAGAAATACTCGGGCCGGAAAGATTTGATAATGCTTTTCGATATTATATAAGTAACTGGGCATTCAAACATCCCACTCCGTGGGACTTTTTTCATGCGATTGAAAATTCCAGCGGAGAAACTCTCGACTGGTTTTGGCGTGGCTGGTTTATAAATAACTGGAAGTTTGATGCAGGTGTAAGGGGCGTTCAATATGCTGAGAATGATTCATCGAAAGGCGCATTGATAACTATTGAACTGTTGCAGATGATGCCTATGCCGGTGACTGTACAGGTAACTGAAGCAAGCGGAAAAACAGAAATTATAAAATTACCTGTTGAAGTTTGGCATCATGGCAGTCAATGGACATTTAGAGTTAACACAACTGAGAAGATTACTTCTGTGGTTATTGATCCAAAGAAAAGATTACCGGATGTGAATGAGGCAAATAATACCTGGAATGGAACGTAAGAAGCTGCCTTATCCCCGGCCCTTCTCGATACTGAGAAGGGGGCACAATCTTGTATATTTCCTTCTATAATAATACTTGCATCCAAAATTTTAACTGATTCGGTAAGTCTCTATAAATACCATAAATCCCACTAATCCCAATTCAGACAATTTCCGTAAATCCCACAAATCCCGGTTCGGACAACTTCCATCAGACAAATTTCCGTAAATTCGTGTATATGGAAGAGCAGGCAATAGCAGTTGCACAAGCGGTGCCAAAATATAACTTGAATGAGGAACAGGAAAAGAAAGAAATTCTGAGACATTATCGTGCATTGCTTCGTGCAATAAGGGAAAAATTAAAAAAAGGTGATAAAGAGCTGGTACGTCATGCTTTTGAAATGGCTGCTGATGCCCATAAAACAATGCGGCGTAAAAGCGGTGAACCTTATATAATACATCCGCTTGCTGTAGCGATGATTTGTGTGGAGGAAATAGGTCTTGGTGTGCGAAGTACTATTTGTGCACTGCTTCATGATACTGTTGAAGATACTGATCTAAGCCTGGAGGATGTGGAAAGGGAATTTGGACATGAGATAGCAAGAATTGTGGACGGACTAACTAAGATATCAAATGTCATTGATACAAATACAAGCCAGCAGGCAGAAAATTTTAAAAAGATTTTACTTACTCTTACAGATGACCCCAGGGTAATTTTGATTAAGCTTGCAGACAGGCTTCATAACATGCGTACCCTTGATAGCATGAAGCGTGAAAAGCAGTTAAAGATTGCCAGTGAAACCGTTTGGGTATATGCTCCTTTGGCCCACAGAATGGGATTATACAATGTTAAAACAGAGCTCGAAGACCTCTCCATGAAGTATATGGAGCCGGACACTTATAAGGATATAGCGAAAAAACTTGCTGAAACAAAAAGAGAGCGTACCAGGTATATAAACGAGTTTATAAGACCTGTTAAGGATAAACTGATACTGGCAGGTTTTAATTTCGATATTTATGGCCGTCCTAAAAGCATACACTCTATCTGGAATAAGATAAAGAAAAAAGGGGTCTCCTTTGAAGAAGTCTACGACCTCTTCGCAATCCGGATTATTTTAGACTCACCCCATGCCCGTGAGAAAGAAGATTGCTGGAAAGTTTACTCTATCATAACTGATGAATATACCCCATCACCGGAACGGTTAAGAGATTGGCTTAGTAACCCAAAAAGTAATGGATATGAAGCGCTGCATACAACGGTAATGGGGCCGCAAGGCAAGTGGGTAGAAGTGCAGATAAGATCTAAGCGCATGAACGAAATTGCCGAAAAAGGTCTGGCCGCGCACTACAAATACAAAGAAGGTTCTGCAGATGAAGATCGTTTTGATAAATGGTTTGGCCAGATAAGGGAAGTGCTTAACAACCAGGATACTGATGGTGTTGATTTTCTGCAGGATTTTAAAATGAGTTTTCTTGCAGAAGAAATTTATGTATATACTCCAAAAGGTGACGTAAAAATGTTACCTGTAGGCAGTACTGCTTTGGACTTTGCTTTCAGTATTCATAGTGCCATCGGCACTAAGTGCATAGGTGCAAAAATAAATCATAAACTGGTACCTATAAGCCATAAATTACGTAGCGGCGACCAGGTAGAAATTATTACCAGCAGTAAACAAAAGCCAAACGAAGACTGGTTAAATTTTGTAGTTACTGCTAAGGCTAAAAGCAAAATTAAAGATGCTTTAAAAGAAGTAAAAAGAACAATTGCTGAAGACGGAAAATCTATTCTGCAAAGAAAACTGGAAGGAGTTGGAGCCTCCTTCTCCCAAACCAATATTGATACATTGGTTTCATTTTACAAATTCCATTCGCAGCTTGATTTTTATTATCAGGTTGCACTTAAGGCTATTGACCTCAAAGAGCTAAAAGAATTTAATATTTTGGGTGATAAACTCGAACCGCCCAAGCCCCCAAAACCAATACAGGAAATACCGGTTGAGACAACGCCTCACTATTCCAAAAAAGACTCCGAGCTTATAATATTTGGTGAAAGCAGCGATAAGATTATGTACAACCTGGCTAAGTGCTGCAATCCCATTCCGGGTGATGATGTATTTGGTTTTGTCAGCACGGGCAAAGGTCTGATTATTCATCGTACAAACTGCCCCAACGCACCGAGCTTACTCGCTAATTATGGGCATCGTGTGGTTAAAACAAAGTGGGCGAAAAATAAAGAGATTAGTTTCCTTACCGGTTTGCGCATAGTAGGTATGGATGATGTAGGGGTAGTAAATAAAATTACCAATGTAATTTCAGGTGATCTGAAAGTAAATATCTCTGCACTCACTATTGAATCTCATGATGGTTTGTTTCAAGGAACGATTAAAGTCTTTGTGCATGACAAAGAGGAACTGGAAGAATTGGTAAGCCGTTTGAAACAATTGAAGGGAATACATTCTGTCGACCGTTTTGATACTGAATAATAAAAGTGAGAAACACTTTTGGTAATTTATCAAAAGGTTATAAGGAAGTTGGAAAACATGTGTAAACGAAAGGATAGCAAGTAGCTACGGAGGCTTTTAAAGAAGTCCTGGAATGAAGTCCCACACAAAGGTTAGGGTTGAAAATATAATTTATAATTATAGCTATAACTTTTTTCTAATGCAAAAATTTTGGTTGAAATTTTGTGTTTTATTTTCTCCTTCCGTTAAAAGAAATAGTACGCTTATTTGTCATTTCTTGTTCCAATTATCTTTATAAGCTTTTTTCCTCAAAAAAGCTCATGTCTCTTTACTGTTTTCTAAATCAACTGTACCATAGAAGCAGCTACTACTAATTTTAGAAAGCACGACTGTTTCATTCCTTTTAGGATTCAACAAAATGCAGAAGCGCCGGCTGAGATTAAAGAGATGAATGCCCTGGAAATTGCAAGAATATACGTTGGTTACGCATGCGGAAATATAACTTTTGAAACAGTAACAAGCCTAACTTCCAATTAAATACTGATTCACAAAAACCAATGAATAAATATCAAGTTTTTGAATACAATGACTGAGTGGAAAAATAATAGGAAAGGAATGTGTTGATAAAGATGGGAAAACGACAGGCGAATACAAGGCAGGAATATTTCTATTACTTTCAAACCGGTTTTTGAGGCCTCGAACGATTTTCAGCCTACCTCAAAATTGTTACCGATCCGGTAAACTTGGGCTCTTTATTAACCCTTAAATCTATAATATAATAATAGGTACCAACAGGTATAGGCTTGCCGTTGTTCGTGCCATTCCAGGGAGTGCTGTAACCCCTGCTGCTGTAGACTATCTGACCGTAACGGTTGTACACTTCGGTTAGGGATTCATCAAACAAGTATAATGGTTCGATAAGCCAGGTGTCATTTATACCGTCTCCATTAGGTGAAAAGGCATTAGGAATAACTATTTTGTCGAACACTTTCACTATTACTTCATCCGTACTGGTGCCACAGCCATGGGCAGAAGTTACATGTAAAGTGTAAGTAGTAGTTCGTGGCGGGTTTACCAGCGAATTAAGCTGAAGGGGAGCAGAAAGGTCAATAGAAGGCGTCCAAAAACATGAAACATCTGACCCTTTGGCTGTACCCCTTAAAGAAATAGGCAATCCCAACCTTGTTTTTAAGTCGGGCCCTGCATCTGCCTGTGGTTTTTTCCACACATTTACTTTTATTTCGGTGGTGTCTGAACAGCCATATTTATTCGTGACCTTTACCCGATATGTAGTATTTTCTACAGGGCTGGCCCGGGGAGCAGCAACAGTATCACTGGACAAACCAGTTGGAGGTTCCCATTGATAACGTAGGCCACCACCGGCTACAAGAGTGGCCGACGTTCCTTCGCAAATAAAAGTGCCATTACTGCTCGTAGCAGTAGCATTGGGGTAAACCCTAAGTATGGTTGAGTCGGATTTTTGGCAGCCTAAATCGGTAGTGCCAGTTACCGTATACATTCCTGAATCTGAATACTGAACCGTTGGTAATACAGGGCTTTGCAAATTGGAAGTATACCCGTTGGGACCTGTCCAAAAATACTTGTTTGCTCCCCCAGCCATCAAACTAACATCTCCACCCAGGCAGCCATATACATAATTAGTTGCCTGTACAAAAGGTGCATGCCGAATGTTGACCATAACTTCATTGGAAAAGATACGGCATTGAGGAGAAGAAAACATGGCAGCGTCTGCAATAATCATTCTGTAAGAATATATGCCGGAACCAGTGGATTGAGTAAGGTAATTTTTCGAATTCGCCCCAGGAATATCTTGCCATCCGCTACCCTCTGACCTCGTCTGCCATTGAAACAAAGGGTTAATAAATGCTGATCCATAATCAGTTGTGAGAAGAAAAGAAGCCTCTGCACCCTCACAAACCTCAATATTATTTAATCCATTTGAAGCTACTATTGCATCAACTTTGGGTCCGCATGGGCGTACTGTTATATCATCTATAGCTATCACATTTCCGCAGCCGGAAGGGGCTGTATTGGTAATTCGCAAAACAACGTCAGATTCAATTGATGAGGTTTTAAAAAGCATCCCATATTGTCTCCATTCGGGATCTTCTTCTTCAGAAATATCTCCGCTCTTATATGAAGTGAGTATACTGCCGGATGTTGTTTCTATTGTAAGTTGTATGTCAGCGTCAACACCAGCCCTATTGCAGGCAGTGGGGCGCAAAGCATTTTTGACCCAGGTGCCAAATTCATAAGTCGTATTAGGGCATAAACCTTTGACTGAATAAACAAAAAGATTTCCATCAGCGGACTCCGAATTAATAAGCATATAATAACCGGCCGCATCACCAGGAGTATGGTCGCCTGACAAAGTATGCCAGCTATTTTCAAAACAACTAAAGGTTAGATTCAACAAGCTATATTCGCCGGGTTTTGGACAAGCGCTTCCGGAGTAATCATAGGAAGTCTGGCTTCGGGAAAGTGCAGGTCCGGAACCGGAACCATAGCCAAAAGTAATGTTTACGATCGGGTCCCCCAAACTGCCACTACATAACTGGGCATTTATGAAAGGATGAAAACATATGATAAGAAAAGTAATAATACTTGGGAACTTCATAAACGAGACAGACTTAAAAAAAATTCCTATAAACTTATCAACTATTGATAACAATATTTCTCGTGCAGAAGTAAAATTAATCCAAATTGTAAAAGGAAAAATTAAGACTCTGATTACGTTGACCTCTATAGGGTAAGAATAATTTGAAACATATTTTACTGTAATTTAAATAGATATTTTAACTAATCCCGACAAAAACTAAATCTCTTAAAGGTTAATTATTTAAAAGTGTAAAATTTAACGTCTCAACTGTTAGAAATGTTTCTTCGGCGAGTTCGCGTTCACGCCGGGTCTAACTTACACTGAAAGGTATTAAGGCTTTTTTCCCATGTTTTGCAATACCAGAAATGCTGGTCCAAGCTTCCAATCTTTTTTTGGCTTTTTTATACCCGTGCCCATAGAAAAATTACCGAGCACCAAGTCAATTTTTCCGTCACCATTTACATCTCCTGCATCCATAGTAAGCCAGCGTCCTGCTTGTGTTTCAAATATAGAAAAGGGGCGATACTTATAATTTCCCTGATTTTCCAAATAAACAAATCCTTCTTCCGGTTGCCGGGCATAATCAGCAAAAAAAGAAATGGCTGCAATATCAAGGTCTCCATCGTTATCGAAGTCACGAGCCAATGCTTTGTAACAACCATTTATAGGAAAGAAAAAATTTTGGGAGAAATGATTGGTTTTATCATTTATAAAAATATATACACCATGATAAGGTTTTAATACAGTTGAATAGTCTGCGTTATCGCCACATGTATAAACAATATCAGGATAACCATCTTTATTGAAATCTGTAAATTCAAAATAAGATGAGCCATTTGCAGGAGGAAAACGTAAAACCTCTTCCTGCTGAAAATTACCGTTCCCTTTATTAGTGTATAAGAAAATACCTTCCTCACCTTGTGCAAACAGCACCCAAATATCTAATAAACCATCTTTATTATAATCGTCAACATAAGCTTTAATAGCTCCGGGAAAGGGTCTTAAAACATGCTTTGTAAATTTATTATCTCCTAAATTCTCCCTCCATGTTAGTGCTCCTGAAAGATAGCCGAATTCGCAAATCAAATAATCCGTCTTACCATCATTATTTAAATCAGCCGAAGTTATTTGAACTGGTCTCTGCAAACTGTCGAATAACAGATGATCATCCTGCGGGGTTTGACTATTATTAATGTTTATAAACTGCCCTTTTCCAAACTTGCCATTATTTGGATTTAAAACTCCTGCATTGCAAGCAAGCATTTGTTTTCCCGCAAAATCCATACTAACAATAGGCCCGGAAACAGGTATGGAGTCAGTAACCTGTAAGTTGCTTTTGAAGAAATACATCTTTTGTTTTAAAACATCACTTATAAGCACGGGATGTAAAGTATCTTTTGAAATAATTTTTACGAAAGATGTAGTCGGATTGTAGTAACTAAACGAAGGTACCTGAACACTAAAAAGTGATAGATTATTGCTAATACGTTGTTCTCTATTTTGATTTGGTAAACTATCAGGTGAAGTAGCTACGTAATAATCAAGGATATGTTGCCATTGCTGAGGAGTTAGTAAAGGTTGTGAAGGATAGAAATTTGAATCAAGATTCCGGTCATTTTTTAAAGAAGGATAAATTTCAAAACCAAATTCAAAAATACCAAGTCGTGGCCCCATATTAGGAAGTACGCCTTTTTCCCAACTTTTTGTATCCAGTAACGATGGATCTGGTAAAGCATGACAAGACTGACAATATTTAATGGCCAGTTCTTCACCTGCTGCTATACTTGATAAAGAAACATTGGGATATGAACTATTCCTATGATAATTTTCACAGGAAGATAAAACAGCAACACATATAAAAGTTATAAAAGCGGGTAAAACAAGTAAAGTGACAAACTGTTTTTTTGTAATCATTACGTAGGATACAAATATTATTACATGGCCATATTTCTAACCTGGCCTTTTGAGTCTTTTATTTCTACCGACTTTACATTATCATCAATATTTAAAAAGCGACCCGACTGAGATAAGAATGAAGATCCATAATTTACTTCACGCCTTTGATTGTTTCCATTTTTATATTTAATAATTACGCTTACATCGTAAGGTTCTAATGGGACCGTTCTAATATTTCTTTTGAGTGCAAAAACTTTCAAAGGACCTTTATTCTCGCTTGCTGCTAATAAACAATTCCCATTGCTGCTTCTCAACTTAACTAAAGCCTTACCATTACCAGGAATGAACACGCCGCTCTGCAATATTGTTTGCGGAATAAAATTTCCCTTGCCGTCTCCCTTTAATAAAAGCCCGTTGCAGGCATCATATCTGCCAACTGTAACCTCAGTGCTATAATCGTTTCCATTAATAACAACATCTAAATTTCCATCGCCATCAAAATCTTCTGCTACCATACCATTAATACAGGAATATTGAACAGGCAACGGTAGCGGAACTATTGCAAAACTTCCATTACCAACATTCTTAATCAAACTATTGCTGAAATAATTGGCCTCTAATTTTAATACTCCCTGCATTTCTTCTTTTGTAAACATTTTATCAAAAGTGGCATTTGCATAAGACTTATAGTTTTGAAACTTCGACTTAAACGATATCATTTGCTTTGCCATATCATCACGGACCTGGGCCGGGTATTCTTTTCTCTGCGAATTTTCTTGCGAAGTTGGCAGGAATAAAGTAGGGACGGCATCGTAATTACCGTCTTTATTAAAATCCTTCGCATAAATTCTTACAGGGTATTTGTCACTGGCCCTGTAAAAAGAATTTTGCCCTAGGTTACCGGCTATATAATCTATGTCGCCATCATTGTCAACGTCAGCAGGTATAATACTATTCCACCAGCCTGCTTTATTTGCTATTCCTGTTTCACCAGATATATCATTAAAAATTCCTTTATTGTTTTTCAAAAACTTTATTGGCATCCATTCACCTGTTAATACAATATCTTGCCAGCCATCATTATCGAAATCTGTCCAGACAGCATCACAAATAAGGCCTGCACTAATTAAAGACTTTGCTACAGCATGTGTTACATCGGTAAATCTTATTACGCCATCTTTTGAATCATTACGATAAATAAAACTGGAAACAGGCTTCGGATAATTCCATGGCTCCACCCTTCCGGCAACAAACAAATCAAGATCACCATCTTTATCATAATCAGCAGCACGTACACAAGATTTACTGGTAGTATTTTTTGGTAAAGCAGCGGAGTCGATAGTGAATTTGGCCTTCCCATCGTTTATGTATAATTTATCCTGGTAAGTATCTGAATTGGGCTGGCTTTCAAATCCTCCACTAGCTATATACATATCTATATCCCCATCTTTATCTGCATCAAACAATACAATGCCCATATCCTCTGATGCTTTTGCCGTTTTACCAGATAAAACCGGTTTCTGAATAAAGGATCCGTTTTTTTCTTGCAGCAATAAAGTAGCTCCGTGTGAAACAGACCCTCCTATAACCATGTCTTCCAAACCATCTCCATTTAAATCGGCCGCAGCTAATGCGGGACCATATTCTGAAAACTTATGAGGCAGGAGTTTCTGAATATTGAAATCTATAAAATCTTTTTCCTCGTGTCGATAATTTATACTAAGCGAATCTGTTACTTCTTTAAATAAAGCGTTTTCTGCTAACTCCGGTTGGATCCAGCTATATTTCTCATTTGCATTTGCTATGTTAACATTAATCACTTGGTCTGTGGTTACATTTTTTAAGATCTGTTTTTTTCCGTCCGGCCATTTAATTGCTAATGAGTCAATGGTAGAAATGTTGCCTAAACCAAAATGAGGGTATAATTGTACGGATGATAAATAGCCCCTATAAGGAGTAACCTCATAGGCTTGTTGCTTTCCTCCATAATACAATTCAATCCATGCTCCTAACCCACTTAGGTTTAATGAATCACCGGTTAGCTTTAGCGTTAAACCGTGCTCCTTATTATCCCTTGAATCTGCCAAAGAATTTTTATAAATGGAAGCCTCATCATTAATATTATTTACCACCATATCCATGTCTCCATCGTTATCCAAATCTGCATAAGCTGCTCCATTAGAAAAGGTAGGAACAGATAATCCCCAATCAATGGTGGAATTAGTAAAAGTTAAATTACCATTATTGCGAAATGCATAATTGTTAAGCTTAACCTGAGGGATTTGTTCTAAAGTGAACTCTTTAGTGGCAATAGATAAAGATTGTTTTCGAAAGGCTATAAAATCATGATCTGTAACATCTCTTGGAAAACCATTAGTGATAACAATATCACGGAAGCCATCATTATCAAAATCAGTTACCAAAGGTGTCCAACTCCAATCTGTTTCAGCAATGCCTGCGAAAAAACCAATGTCACTAAAAACAGGATCTCCAATCGAATCGCTGCCATTTACTCTTGGCCCCTGATTAAGTTGAAGCGTGTTTCTTACATATTGGTACTGATAGTTATAATAATCATAATTCTGGTAAATCTGGTAGCTATTGGGACCCATCATCATTTTCTTCCGGTAATTATCCTCAGGATTCATGTCAAGTTCAATAACATCGGATAAACCATCATTATTGATATCAATTACATCCTGTCCCATGCCATTGGCGGAAGTGTGTTTGAAATAAACAGAGGCTTTATCGATAAAGGTACCATCATGGTTATTAATGTACAGAAGGTCGTTAGAATTGAAATCGTTGGTAACAAAAATATCCTTCCATCCATCCTTGTTAATATCGCAAATGTTTACCCCATGTCCATATCCTTCAATAGTTAATCCTGCTTCTTTAGTTACATTTGTAAATACCGCATGCTGTAATTTATCATTTCTGTTATTGCGGTACAATTTTCCGGTACTTGGGTACGAACCATCTGTAATGGTAGGCCGAAACACTGCCGGATTTTGATTTTCGAGGATATCATTTACTACAAGGTACACGTCTAAATCACCATCATTATCGTAGTCAAAAAAAGCTGCCATAGTCGTATGGGAAGTATCATTTAAACCATATTCTGTTGCCTTTTCAACAAAGCTTGGTACCCCGTTCTTTGTTGTTCCCTGGTTTATGTAAAGCAGGTTTTCTCTTTTTTTTGCATCCTTTACCATTGACGCACATACATACATATCTAACCATCCATCATTGTTAATATCTACAACTGCAACTCCTCTGCACCATTTGCCTGCCCCATCAACTCCGGCTTCTTTTGTTATATCCTGAAATTTAAATTTACCTTTATTCAGGTATAATTTATTTGAAACAACATTGCCCGTAAAATAAATATCCTGTAATCCGTCATTATTAAAGTCTCCTACACCTACTCCACCTCCATTGTATATATTAGTTACATCTATTGGGTTTAGGGTATCGTTTTCTATAATTTTATTATTAAAGGTGATACCAGATTCTTTAGAAGGTATAAGTCGGAATAAAGAACTCTTTTTACAGGAAGTGGAATATAACAGACAAAGCAATAAGACATTACAGATCCAAAGTTTTTGAACTCTCATTAACGGCAAATTTCAGAAAAGATAAAAGGACTAAATTACGTAAAACAGGTTTAGTGTATAGCCTGTTGGATTTATTGGAATTAAATTAACAAAGCTTAGTAATTGATTTTAGAGATCTCTTAAAAGTTAAAGGCTGTCTCGATGCGAGACAGCCTTTAATAATTAACTATTTAATCAATTTCTACTGAATCAGTAGCCGGGATTTTGAGTAAGATTCGATGTGCCACCAGTAGTTTGCAAATCAATTTGTGCCTGAGGTATAGGGAAAAATTCATTCATTCCTTTTACAAAAGTAGCAGTTCCATAAGTAGAAGGCAATTTCGTTTTTTCGTAAGATAGGAAAGCATTAATTTCTTGATCCGCAATTCCCCAACGCACTAAATCAAAGAAACGATGACCTTCCATTCCTAATTCCAATTTTCTTTCAAACCTTACTGCCGCTCTTGCAGAAGCCTGGTCGGCAAAAGGTGTGTTATAAAGACCAATAATATATTTTGCGTTAGCACCTGATACAAAGGTAGTTGGGTTGGCAGCTCTGGCACGAACAAGGTTAATATATTCTCTTGCCTTTTCCAGAGTTCCTGCTTCAATTTCAGCTTCTGCAGCCATTAATAACACATCAGAAAAACGCATAATTTTAAAATTGGTGGCAGTTAAACCAGAAGCCCAGTTAGTTGCATCGCTCAATGTTTTTTCCTGGCTTTGGTAATAAGTCATCTTTTTAGGAGCGTAAGGACCCCCAAAATTTTGATCACGTATCCAGTCGCTACCAGGATGAGGGCCCCAATCAAGATATGGAATACCACGACGTCCTACTGTCCAATCTAACCTTGGATCTAAATTTCCTTGGTCAGGTGTGAAAGGATCTTTAGATAAAATTCCCTGGTCATTTTTTACCTGGTTGGCTCCTACATTATAAGAACCATCTAATAATGGTAAACCCAAGGCATTTGTTCTAAAGGAATTTACAAATTCAAAAGTTGGCTGGAAAAATCCACAACACCTTCCGGGACCACCGTTATAAGGGAAATTTAATACCTGGTCTATATTAGCATTATTACCGCCTGAGCCATCGTTTACTGAAGCCTCGTAAGCAAAAACCGATTCTGCCCTAACTTCAGGAGCATTCTCCCTGCTTGCATTAAAATTATCGTGAAAAGATGGAGCAAGATCATATTTATCTCCACGTGAATTTTTACCATTATTTATTACATCAGTAAAGAGGGTTCTCGCTTCGGCATATTTTCCCTGGTATAATAATGCTTTTGCCGTCATTGTAATAGCACCCCATTTATTAATACGCCCCACAGCAGATGGTTTTTCTGCTAATGTATTTCCTGCAAAATCAAGGTCAGCCATAATTTGTGGCCAGATGTTTTCCTTATTTGACACTCTGAAATTGCCAGCACTAAATTCTATGGTCTCATCAATATAAGGAACATTATTCCACATTTTGATTGCTTCAAAATGGTAAAAACCTCTTAAAAACCTGGCTTCGGCCAACATCTGGTTTTTGTCGGCATCACTTATATCAGCGCTGGTTAACTTTGACAAAATACGTATAGTGGCATTACTACGTGCTATTCCTTCATATAGTGATCGCCATTTTGTATTAAAATAACCATTGGTAGGTGATGGAGTATAATTCTGAATAGGTACAATAGCATTCTGGTCACCGGCATCGGAACCTTTGTTAGCCTCACCACCAACTATACTGCCATACACCCAATTGCTGATCCCACCTTCCCAGTTAATACCCTTCAATTGAGCATATGTAGCGATTAAAAACTGATTTGCACCCTTAATATTCGAAGCTTCTGCTTCAGTAAGCAGCCCAACAGTTTCCTGCTCTAAAAAGTTCTTTTTACAGGCAGCAACTACTAAAGCAAGGGCTATTGTAAAAATTGATAAAATCCGTATTGTTTTATTTTTCATAAATGAAACTTTAACTAAAAATGATTTAATATATTATTATAAACCCACATTAATACCAAATATTAATTGCTTGTTTACCGGGTAGTTTCCTACATCTACTCCAAAATTGGTATCAGCTCCACTTACTGCAGGGTCGGTACCGGTATACTTTGTAATTGTAAATAAATTAGTACCCTGTACAAAAAAATGCAATCTATCCAGTCCGGCCTTTTGAAGCAAGTTGGAAGAAAGATTATAACCTATTTTTAAACTTCTTAACCTAAAATACGCCGAGTTCTCTACGTAATAAGAGTTCAACTCTGCATTAGTGCTTTGATTTGAAATATTTTCAAAACGTGGAATGTCTGTATTGGTGTTTGTGGGAGTCCATGCATTTAATACCCTGGTTGATTTACCAATACCCGCAAATGATGGATAAAAGTCAGTAAACCACCGAGTGAAGTTTAATACATTAGCTCCGGCTACTCCATAAAATAACGCTTCCATATCAAAATTTTTATAAAAAAGCCTTGTATTAAAACCATAAGTAAAGTCAGGATTGGGGTTACCAATATAAGTACGATCTTTAGCATCTATTACTTTATCACCATTCACATCCTCGTATCTAAAACGACCAGGAGCTGCACCAGTTTGCTTTGGAGCACTTGCTGCCTCTGTAGTATCCTGGAAAAGCCCCATAACTTTGTAGCCGTAGAAAGTGGATACTGGTTGCCCTACCGCATTACGAACTACGCCGCCACCAATTCTGCCTGAAAAGCCCACATCGAAATAATCTGTTATTTCGGATATCCTGGTGATTTTATTATCATAAGTTGTAAAGATCACATCAGCCTCATATCTAAATGCCTTGCTGGTTCTTCCTCTATAGCTGATCATCATATCAACCCCTTGATTTTCCATAGCTCCTATATTAATAAAAGGAGCGCTTACATCCCCCAACGAAGCTGGTAAAGCCTGGTTGAAAAGCAGACCTGATGTTTTACGCTTATATACATCTACAATAACATCTAATTTGTTTCTGAAAAACGTTCCATCAAAACCAACATTAATAGTTGTATTTTCTTCCCATTTTACATAAGGATCACCTACACCGGTAGTTCTTATACCAGGTACTATACTGGTCTGAGTTCCATTTATATCATAACCTGTAGAGCCCGGGCTACCACCAATAGTATTGAAACGATTTGCAGAGCCAACAGGACGTTCATTACCCATAATCCCCCATCCTCCTCTTATTTTTAATTCCGTAATCCAATCAACAGAGCTCATGAAATCTTCCTGGCTAATACGCCATCCTGCAGATAGGGCGGGGAAAATACCGTATTTATCCGTTTCACCAAAAACAGAAGAACCATCCCTCCTTAAAGTACCGGAAAGCAAATACCTGTTATTAAAGTTATAATTTACTTGTCCGAACTGGGAATATAACTTTCTGAACGGTGAGCCTCCACTGTTTAAATTACGACCATTGGGGTCGGTATTGGTAAGAGTGGTAAAATTGAAACTTGTAGTAAATGGATTTAAACCACTACCATTTAATTGTCTGAAAAAACCATCTGCAACTGCTTCAATGCCTGCCAGCGCCTGGATGCTATGGTTACCAAACTCCCTTTCATAACGTAAAGTGTTTGTCCAGGTATATCCCTGTGCGTATCCTGCTCCCTCACCGAAAGTATAGCTCCCTGCATTTTCTGAGTTCTCATATGTTCTGAAGTTAAGAAACCTGCTTTGAAATTGAGAGATATAACCACCAAAACTTGTACGTGCTGTTAACTTCGGCAGAATATCTAATTCAGCAAATACATTACCAAATATAGTTCCTACAAATCCCCTGTTTTGTCTTGACCTTATACGCTGAGCTACCGGTTGGGTAGAGTTATTAAATCCTCTGGCAGTGGTACCAGCAAATCCGCCCCCTTCATCATACACGGGGATTAATGGATTAATGGTAAGAGCGAACATAATAGAGTTTTCGGAAGCCGGACTTTGACCAAGGTTAGGATTATCACGGTAAGTGTATTGGAAATTACTTCCAATCCTTATAATATTTTTGATTTTAAATTCATTGTTTAAACGAAGACTATATCTTTTAAGGTTAGTGTTTATTACCACCCCTTTTTCGTCATAAACACTTATACCGGCATAGTACCTGGCATTATCTGTACCACCGCTAAAGCCTAAAGTATGGTTCTGCACGTAACCTTGTTCAGTTAAAGCATCATACCAATTTGTACCCTGCTTATTTGCCTTTATAACCTGGTATATAGGGCCCTTATCAAAATCAGTATTAAATTTTGCAGGATCTAATCTTGGATCACTGGGTGATAAGCCAGATAAACCAGCTTCATTTCCTACTTTAAGATAATCCGGTAATACCGGGTTAGCACCCGAGCCATATTGGGGATGAGTAGGATTACCAGTTGAATCTACCTGACCTGCTGCTTTTAATGCTACCCAGGTCATATCAGCCTGCTGCTGCGGAGTAAGAAGATCAAGTCCTTTCCCCGGAAAAGTGGATCCATAAGAAAGATCGTAAGTGACTCTTAATTTACCAGGTCTTCCTTTTTTAGTTGTCATAATGATTACCCCTGCAGCTGCTCTTGCACCATAAATAGATGCTGAAGAAGCATCTTTTAATACAGTGGTAGTCTCTATATCATTTGGATTAAGGAAATCAATACTGGTAGTAGGGATGCCGTCTACTACGTATAAAGGCGCATTGGCACTAAATGATCCAAACCCTCTTATTCTTACCTGACTTACAGCACCAGGCTGTCCTGAAGTAATAACAGTAACACCAGGTATTCTTCCCTGGAATTGTTGTTCAGCATTACCTGAAGGTACGGCTGCGAGTTGCTCCCCCTTAACGGTAGAAACAGCCCCTACAATATTTTTCCGTTGCTGGCTGCTGTAACCTGTTACCACAACCTCATTTAAATTGGAAGCAGCTGATCTTAATGTAACCGTAATTGAGCGACTGCCGCTAATTGTAAGATTTTGTGTCTCAAAACCAACAGACGAAACAGTTAAAGCATTCCTTCCTGGAGGAACATTAATAGTGAAATTACCGCCAGTGTCTGTTTGGGTGCCGACATTAGTACCCGTAACAGTTACTGTTGCTCCTGTCGCTGGTTGATTGGTTGGATCAGTAACCTTCCCGGTAACTACTCTTTGTGAAAAAGAGGTTGAAGATATGAGAAGTAGCAATACTGCTAATCCCCCTGAAAGTGAATAAAATTTCGCAAGCATACGTTTTTTCTTTTTTTGTTTGTTTTATTGAAGCAATTGTAAATAAATGAAAGTTAATGTTCTGCATTTTTTCCAAAAGCTTTTGTAAAAAAAATGCCAAAAACCTGGAGAGTTTTTTTCATATGTTGATCCGAGTTGATACAGTATCTAAACTAGTTTTAGGGGTTTATTCATCCTATGACAACAGTTGTTGGCTAAATGCTGCAAATAATTTAGATTTTTCATTTTTTGCAAGGTTGTTTCTCTCTTTTTAATCTTAAAAATAGGATTAGGCAGAGGCTTCTGAAAATTCGATTATTGCTAATTTAGGTTAGTATTTATACTCAAAAGTAGTTAGTATGTTTAAAGGACTAACTATTCAGCAGTTTAAAAAAAGCTTCCCAACAAATGATACTTCGAAGATAGATGGCAAGATCGAAATAGTATTGGGAAACTTTATCCTGGCCCCAACTATGATGAAACTAAAAGCTGATTGGAAAAAATGACCTCCTTTTTTAGTGTTAAAAAATATAGGAAAATAATTTTTAATTTTAAGTTAACTTACATTTAATTAGTGTTTGCTAATAATATAAAACAAAGGGGTGATATGACGAAACTGGTTGTAGTTTTATTTTTAATTTTTTTATTTTCAGACTGTTCTTATACGACACATCGTGCTAACCCTAAGCTTTTAACAGATCAAAACCTTCTCCATAGAAATATTAAACAAATAACAGAAGTTATTGTTCATGATGTATTTTCTCCGCCTGTTGCAAGCCGCATTTATGCCTACACAAATTTAGCTTCTTATGAAGCTATTCGTTTTGCACGCCCGGGTTATGTTTCTATTGCAAATCAGTTAAATGGATTTGAACAATTACCCGAACCAGAAAAGAATAAAACTTACAATTTCCTGTTGGCAGCTACAAAAGCTGCATTTACTGTAGCAGAAAAAATTACTTTTTCTGCTGATACTTTAGCTGGCTACCAGGGCAAAGTATATGAAGATTTTAAGTCGTTATTAGATAATGAAACTTATAACCGCTCTATATCTTTTGGAGAAGAAATAGGAAAAAGAATATTGAAAAGAACGACAACAGATAATTATAAACAGACAAGAGGTATGGAGAGGTTTTTAGGCAGTGATGAGCCAGGTAAATGGCGACCTACGCCTCCTGATTATTCCGATGGTGCCGAGCCTTATTGGAACATGATTAAGCCACTTAAGCTTGATTCGCCAGGACAATTTCATTGCGGCCCTCCTTATGCCTATAGTACAGATACGACCAGTGATTTTTATAAACAGGTAAAGGAAGTATACAAGATAGGAGCTAATTTGACTGACTCGCAAAAAACCATTGCACAGTACTGGGATGATAACCCTTTTGTAACTGAGCACTCAGGGCATTTAATGTTCGGTAATAAAAAAATTACCCCTGTTGGACATTGGATGGGTATTACCGGTATCGCCTGTAAGATGAAAAGTTTAAATGAAGTAGAAACTGCACAAACTTATTTAGTTACCTCTCTCGCTATTTTCGATGGCTTCATTTCATGCTGGAAAGTAAAATATGAGACTCAGGTAGTGCGTCCTGTAACAGTGGTGAATGAGTTAATTGATCGCAACTGGCAGCCGTTTTTACAAACACCGCCTTTTCCTGAACATACCAGTGCCCATAGTGTAATTTCTGCAGCCGCAGCTACTGTGCTTTCTAAGAGATTTGGCGATAATTTTTCTTTTCATGATGCCAGTGAAATGGAATATATCGGGATGCAGCGTAATTTTCCATCTTTTATGAGTGCCTCATTAGAAGCATCTATTAGCAGAGTATATGGGGGTATCCATTACCTTAACAGTGTAAACCAGGGAGTAATTTTTGGCAGGAAGATAGGAGAGTATTATGATAATAGTCTTGTGCTTAAAAAGTAGTCCCTTCTCATTATTGAATAAATTATCGTCTCTTAAAGAGAGATGCATTTTAAGAGATTGATCCAGGAATAAAAGGGAAAGCTTTAAAAAAATGTCTGTAGAAAAAATTATATCAGAATGGAGGACAGGAGCCTTTAAGCCTATCTATTGGTTAGAAGGAGAGGAGCCATATTTTATTGATAGAATAATGGATTATGCAGAGCATAATATTTTAAATGAAAGTGAAGCATCATTTAACCTTACTGTTTTTTATGGTCGTGATGCAGACTGGACTGCGGTTATAAATGCCTGCAGGCGCTACCCTATGTTCGCAGAAAGGCAGGTTGTATTGCTCAAGGAAGCACAGTACATGAAAGACATTGAAAAGCTGGAAGGCTATGTAAACAGACCTTTAACATCAACTGTTTTTTTAGTAGCGTATAAAGATAAAAAAGTAGACGGACGTACTAATCTTGCAAAGTATCTAAAGAAAAACGCCGAAGTTTTTCTTTCAAAACAAATTTACGAAAGCCAGTTGCCAGAATGGACAAAAAATATGGTTCTTGCAAAAGGATACCAGATTACTCCACCCGCTTTACAACTTTTGGTTGAAAACACAGGAAACGATTTGAGCAGGCTGGAAAATGAAGTAGAAAAAGTTGCGATAAACCTGGGAAACACTAAAACAATTGACGAAAATGCAATTGAGAAATATGTAGGAATAAGCAAAGAGTTTAACGCTTTCGAATTGCAAACTGCCATTGCTAAAAAAGATTTGGCAAAGGCAATACGGATTATTCAATACTTCAATGCAAATCCAAAGGCTGCGCCAATACAATTGATCCTTCCTGCTGTTTACTCCTACTTTAGTAAGGTATATTCAATTTTCGGGATGGATGATAAAAGCGAGAACGGTGTAAAGCCATTATTCAGCAATAATTTTTATGCAGCAAAAGATGGCCTCGCTGCCGCTAAAATATACGGAATACAAGGCATTGAAAAAATTTTATTGCTCCTGCATGAATACAATTTAAGAAGTATAGGTATAAACGACATTGGTACGAGCGATGCTGACCTGATGAAGGAAATGGTAGTGAAAATGGTGAGCTGATAAATAATAGTCAGTAAGTCAATAGGTACTTAGGTCAATGGGGGGAAGTCGGTTAGTCATTGGTTATTCGTGGCCAATGGTCTCTGTTCAATTGTAGTTGGGCACTTACTTTATCTTTTGCCAATTGCTCTTTCAATTGGTTTAGTCCGTCAAATTTAACTTCTCCCCTTAGGTAAGCGTGTATGTAGACACGCATATATTGCCCGTAAATATCTTCGTCAAAATCAAAAATATTTACTTCTATAGTTCGTTTGGTTCCGTTCACTGTAGGGCGCATACCAATATTCATCATACCTCTCAATAAAGGCGCCATTTGCCCAATCTTCAATGTAACCGCATATACACCATTCCCCGGTACCAGTTTTTCCCCATCTTCTATTATTATATTAGCGGTCGGATAACCTATGGTTCTGCCCAATTTATTTCCTTCAACCACTCTTCCTTCAAAGAAATACTTATATCCCAGGTAGGAATTAGCGGTGTTTATATCGTTTTTCAACAATGCTTCCCTGATTTTTGTAGAGCTAATGGTTACATGATTTAAAACATGTTCAGGTATTTCTTTCACCCTGTAATTAAATTTTTCGCCCATTTTCTCCAGCAAATGGTAATCTCCCAAACGGTTTTTCCCAAACTTGTGGTCGTAACCAATAATAATAGTATGGGGGTTGAATTTTTTTACAAGAAAATTCTCGATGTATTCTTCAGCAGATTGATTCGCAAATTCATCATTAAAAGCAACTACTGCCAAATGGCCTACTCCTTTATCATTCAATAACTCAATCTTCTCTTCTAAAGTATTCAGAATTTTTACATCAGATTTTCCATGCGATACAATTTTTCTTGGGTGGGGATAAAAAGTAATGATAACCGTTTCTCCTCCTATGTCAGCGGCCTCTTTTTTCAGCAATTTTATTATTTGCTGGTGTCCCAGGTGCACCCCGTCAAAAGTCCCTATGGTTATAACTGCCTTTTCAAAATCGGGTAAAGCATGAAAATCTTTATGAACCTGTATCATAATAAGTGCAACAAAGCTAAGAGATTAAATGTTTAAATTGACCACGGAGCAGTTGCAGGTTACGAGTTACAGATTGCCAGTTACAGTTACTAGTCACCGGATACCAGTTACACAGTTACAAGAAAAAGTTAAGGATGCAGGATTTCTGGTTGCACAATAATGTTCATTAGGTTACAGGTAAGTACAACTGATAACCATCTAACTTTTAACTGGAAACCCTTGCAACCTGCAACTCTTGAAAACAGGACTCTTGAAACTTGTAACCAGCAACCAGGAAACCGGTAACAGGAAACCCCAACAGGAAACCCCAACAGGAAACCGATAACTTGCAGCCGGTAAACTTGCAACCGGTAACTTCATCTCTCCGTACATTTGCCGCCATAAAATTGTTTGCAATGTCTTTATATGCTCAACGGGGGGTGTCGGCTCAGAAAGAAGAAGTGCATGCGGCTACAAAGCATCTCAGCCAGGGCTTGTTTCCCAATGCATTTTGTAAGATTTATAGCGATTTTTTAGGAAATGATAATAATTGGGTAAACATTATGCATGCTGATGGTGCCGGCACAAAAAGTATTCTTGCCTACCTGTATTGGAAAGAAACCGGAGACATAAGTATATGGAAAGGAATTGCCCAGGATGCAGTAATTATGAATTTAGATGATTTGCTTTGCGTTGGCATTTACGATAACCTTTTATTTTCATCAACTATTGACAGAAATAAACACAATATACCAGGAGAAGTACTTGAAATCATTATAAACGGAACACAGGAAGTATTTAACTGGTTAAAAGATTTTGGTATCAACATACATTATCTTGGTGGCGAAACAGCAGACGTAGGGGATATCGTAAGAACCATTGCTGTAAACGGAACCATGTCAGCAAGATGGCCAAAAAAGAAACTGGTTACAAACGACAAAATACAACCCGGTGATGTAATAGTAGGTTTAGCAAGCTATGGCAGGGCAAGCTATGAAGCTGAATATAACAGCGGCATTGGCAGCAATGGCTTAACCAGTGCCAGGCATGATGTATTAAAGAAAAAGTATGCAAATGCTTTTCCGCAAACTTTTGAGCCTTTATTAACCGATAAGGTTGTTTATATAGGCAATTATGATTTACAGGACCCAATAGAAGCAGATGGAATTACAACAAATATTGGAAAGCTTCTTCTTAGTCCGACCCGTACTTATGCGCCGGTAGTAAAAAAGTTGCTTGAGCAAAATTTTGAGGATATACATGGTCTTATTCACTGCAGCGGAGGCGGGCAAACAAAATGTATGAAGTATTTACCGGGCAATATGCGAATTGTAAAAGATAATTTATTTGTGCCACCCGTCATTTTTGATATCATTCAAAAGGCATCGAAATCAACTCTTAACGAAATGTACCAGGTTTTTAATATGGGTCACCGGCTTGAAATTTTTACAACTGCAGATAAGGCAAATGACATTATCGCTATTGCAAAACAATTCGAAATTGATGCTAAAGTGATAGGAAGGGTTGAAAAAGCAGATAATAAAGAGTTGATTTTGAAAGGAAGTTTTGGTGAAATAAAATTTTAAAGAATGTTTTTGTAAATTTGATTATGGCTCAAGCTATAAGTATTAATGAGATACAGTTGTTTAATCTTTTGAAGCCAAAAATTGGTGAAGGAAGCTGAGGCTTTGGTGTAGTATGTAAAATCTTTTTCAAATGAAAGAAATTAAACAAAATATTCAGAATCTTGCAACACGGGAATTTGTAAAAGATGAAATAAATCAGGTTCGTTTAGAAATTAAAGAATTCAAAGAATTCAAATCTGAAATAATAAAATGGATGTTTGTATTCTGGGCGGGTTCTATATTAACGACATTAGGTGCTCTTTTTGGCCTCGTCAAATTCTTCATTAAATAGAAAAATCAGGCGCTTAAACTGTTTAAATTTAGTGTAGACTTGAAAAAAGCAGAATAGAAAAATTACTGTACAAGTGAGTGACAAAACGATGTTGAACAGGGATATTCTGCTGGTACCCACAAAAATCTATTGTTCAAAAGAGTGCCTTTTGCGATTTAAGTGACTTATTCCATTAAATAATTTTCAACATTAACAGCCTTTTTCTCCACTCAGAAATATTAATGTTAGGCATTCATAGTCTGAAGCAATATTTTTGCCAACATAAATAATTGCAATGGCTGAATCAATTGTCTCCCTGCAAAATGCAAAAATCTTTCAGGGGAGTAATCTTATACTGCAGGACGTAAATATTAATGTTAATAAAGGTGAGTTTGTGTACCTGGTTGGTAAAACAGGCACCGGCAAAAGCAGCCTGCTTAAAACATTATATGGTGACCTTGTGTTAAAAGAAGGAGAGGGTATTGTAGCAGGTTATAATCTCAGGCAAATGACCTGGAAAAAAGTTCCTTTCTTACGCAGATCGCTTGGTGTTGTTTTTCAGGATTTTCAGTTGCTTACAGATCGTAATGTTCAGGAAAATTTAAAGTTCGTTTTAAAGGCTACCGGCTGGAAGGACAATAAATTAATGGAAGAAAAGATAAATGACGTATTGGACAAAGTTGGGTTAAGAAGCAAAGGCTTCAAAATGCCTTTTGAAATGAGTGGCGGAGAGCAGCAAAGGGTAGATATAGCCCGGGCCTTATTAAATTCTCCGAAACTGGTACTTGCAGACGAACCTACCGGTAATCTCGATCCTGAAACCAGCGATGAAATTATGCAGCTATTATTTCAAATTTCAAAAGATTTTAACACGGCAGTAATAATGGCAACACACGATTATATTGTGATTAACCGTTATCCTGCACGCATGCTTAAAACAGAAAGAGGGCAGGTATTTGATAGTGCATCAGTAGCTTCTTATTAGGGAAGACTGTTCTTGCAGAAATCGCTGAAAGCGCAGAAATTGTTTTATAAACTATAATTTTAAATTTATTTTTTGCCTACAGGGTATTTAGCGAGATGGTGCTTGCAGAAAGCGGAAAGTATTTAGCAATAAAATTTTTAATTTTTTTCTGCACCGTCTGCGTATTCTGCGAGAGACGAATCAAAAGTTAATCATTCCTGCAATTTTTTCAAGATACTGCTGGTCAGTCTTATCGAATAAATCATACTTCTCACTATCAATATCTAATACTGCAACTACTTCGTTATTTTTTATCACCGGAATAACTAATTCTGATTTCGATAAACTGCTGCAGGCAATGTGGCCAGGAAATTTTTCTACATCAGGTACTATTAAAGGTTTTGCCTGTTGCCAGCAAGTACCGCAAACGCCTCTGCCTTTTTTTATTCGTGTGCATGCTACCGGTCCCTGGAATGGACCTAATACCAGTTCGTCTTGTTTTACTATATAGAAACCTACCCATAGCCAGCCGAATTGTTCTTTCAATGCTGCAGTTATATTAGCCAGGTTGGCAATTAAATCATATTCACCGGTAAGTATTCCTTCTATTTGTGTAATAAGTCCTGTATATTGCTCTTCTTTGCTGCCTTCAATTATATTAAGATCTTCAGCCATTCAAATCTTTTTTAAGGTAAATATATCATTCATTTTTGGCCTCTTAGAAGCTGTCTGATTTTTTTTGATGCCCGCATTTTGTACTTTATCCCGTATTAATAATCGCGTACGTCATCTGGAAGCTTACTCATTTTTTCCCCGTTGATCACTTCTGGCCTGTAATAAAATTTTATTGATTGAATGTCGTGAAGAAGATGCAGCAGTACCTATGAAAGCTTTTGGATAACTGCAATACAACAATTAAATAAAGAGTTTGCAGCAAATGGATTTATACTTTTTATAAAGGACCTCTTTGCTTATACAGCATTTTGTATCTAAATATTTTTAAAAAGAGTATTTTTAAATCGAGCTTTTACTTTTAAACTTTTGAATAAAACTCCTGGTATGTTCACTTAAGATTAAACGTCCGCTTATAGCTGCTCTTTCTCTTAACAGGTCATCCCAGTCTTCTGTTCCTTTCCAAAAAGCTTTTTTTAGCTCTTTAGTTGCCTCAGGATTAAAATGAGACAGTGTAAAAGAGAGTCTTTCAATGGCCTCTTCCATACCTGATGCCTCAGGGTACAATTCTGCATACAAACCTTTTCTTTTTGCCCAATCTGCCGAACGCCACATGTTAGTATCTATAGTTAAATGCGTAAAAGAAGCTAAGCCAATTTTTCTCTGCACTGCTGGCCCGATTACAAATGGCCCAAAACCGGCAGCTAACTCGCTTAACTTAATATCAGCTCCATCTGTTGCAATAGCATAATCCGCTGCCGCCGCTAATCCTATGCCTCCCCCAACACATTTTCCATGTATTCTTGCAATAATAAACTGTGGTGTTTTACGCATTGCATTTATCACTTTAGCATATCCGCTAAAAAATGCTGCACCTTCCTGTTCCGTTTTAATTGTTTCAAGCTCATCAATAGATGCACCTGAACAAAATGTTTTTTCTCCACCTGACCTTAGAATAATAACTTTTGTTTCTGGATTGACCCCCTCGCTATGAATAGTTTGTGCAATAGCTTCAAGAAGTTTTCCCGGCAAAGAATTACTTTGAGGATGGTAAAACTCTATTGAAGTTATACCATGTTCTTTCCCGGTTTTTACATATCCATCTTTAACTTCTGTAATCATAGTTCATATTTTTATAAGTTATTACAATGTTTCTTTAATGTCTCCCGCTGTAAGCGACTGGCCAATCCTTCCTTTCCATCAACCGCTGTTATCACCACGTTATTTCAAGGCAAAAAATACCTTTCGTTATATTATAGGATTTGTGCCGTAAGTTAATACGTTTCCTATCACCTGCAGGCGTAAAGATTCAATTAAATGGTAAACAAATAAAACTCAATTCTCCCGTGATCTATTAAACTTATTCAGCCTTGCGTATAAAACATTGTGTTGTTGCCGTATCAGGTCTTGAACTGGTAAGTGATGATGCTAAAGAATTATTTAAAATAGTTATTGAGTAATAAATATTTTACTACATTTACACTGTAGTACTTAACTAATACACTATGATACAAATACAAAATTTGTCTTTTGGTTATCACAGAAAAAAGCTGTTGTATAAAAACTTAACTGTTTCCATTGATAATGGAAGCATCTATGGTCTTCTAGGAAAAAACGGAGCGGGAAAATCAACATTGCTAAAAAATATAATTGGCTTGTTATTTCCTGTCAGTGGGAGTATTAAAGTGAATGACTTTGTTCCTAAAAAGCGCGAGCCTTCTTTTCTTCAAACGATTTATTTTATTCCCGAAGAAGTTTACGTTCCAGCTTTAACCATCAAAGGTTACCGCAATTTATTTGCACCTTTTTATCCTGATTTCAATAATGAAAGGTTTTTGGCTTATTTAGAAGAACTCAATGTAAGAGATGAAGGAAAATTAAATAGTCTCTCCTTTGGTCAGCAAAAAAAGTTTATAATAGCTTTTGCCCTTGCCTGCAATACTAAAGTGCTGATACTGGATGAACCTACCAACGGCCTGGATATACCTTCTAAAATCCAGTTCAGAAAACTCATCGCTTCTGTAATGAATGAAGACAGAACCATTATTATTTCGACTCACCAGGTACGTGATTTAGAAAACCTCATTGACAAGATTATTATTGTTGATAATGGCTCACTGCTGTTAAATGCTTCTCTGGCTGATATTTCTGATAAGTTATGCTTTAAAACGGTAAAGGAAATAGATGATACCAGCAAAGTATTATATGCCGAAGAAACGCTAAAAGGAATATCAATAGTACAGGAAAATACAGAAGGCGAAAATTCAAAGGTGAATTTAGAGCAGTTGTTTAATGCTGTAACCGAAAAGCCTGAAATGATTAAAACCATTTTTTCAAATAATGAAATACTTGTAAAATGAACAACACATTTAATATCAAACGGTTTGCATGGCTTTTTAAGAAAACACTGCTTGAGCGGCCTGTACAACTGTTGGGGTTAACAGGTCTTACCCTTGTTGTTGTTTTATTGTTTTATGCCATCTGTAAAAATCTTATTGGTTTTGAAGAAGCGCAGAATGCATCTTTTATTTTTGGTTTTGTAGGAGGCGGCAGCTTTTTAGCAGCTTTTGTATTTAACTATTTTTCTTCTAATGCAAGTGGCTCCTCTTACCTCACTTTGCCAGCATCATCTTTTGAAAAGTGGCTTTGCGGAGTTTTAATTTCAGGTGTAATATTCACTCTTATGTTCCTTGTATTTTACCGTATTATGGATACAACTTTTGTTGAAATATACCATAAAAGCCTTGACCCCAAAGGCCCTTTTTATAAAGAAATGTATAGCTCCGTAAACATTTTTCCTTACAATGGATTTGTCGCCTCTAAGGCTTTTATGATGTTTGTAAATTTTACAACCGCAATGCTTGTTGGCGCTTTATATTTTAATAAAGCAGCTTTTATAAAAGTTGCTTTAATTGTTTGCGGTCTTTTTATCGCCGGTACTTTTTTAAATGGTCTTATGGCTAAAGCGGTTTTTGATAATGTTAACAGGGCCCTCCCTTATTATGGCGTATTCATACAGGTTGGTAAAGAATTCGGTAAAATAGTACTGCCTTCTTATGCATCAAAGGTGGTTGATATTTGCATTTTATATATTGTTCCTGCTGTTCTTTTAGTAACAGCTTATCTACGACTTCGTGAAAAAGAATTTTAAATGGTAAAAATGGAATTAAAAGGTGATAACAAAAGGCGAAAATTCAAAAGTAAACTTAGAGCAATTATTTAATGCGGTAACAGAGAAGCTCGAAATGATTAAAACCATTTTTTCTAATAATGAAATACTTGTAAAATGAACAACACATTTAATATTAAACGGTTTGCATGGCTTTTTAAGAAAACACTGCTTGAGCGGCCTGTCCAACTGTTAGGCTTAATAGGTCTTATTCTAATAATTGATTTATTACTATATGCAATTGGCACTAACATAAATATGGTATGGGATGCAGTACAGGAATTGACATTTATTTTAGGTCTTGTTGGAGGAGGAAGCTTTTTAGCAGCTTTCGTATTTAACTATTTTTCCTCCAATGCAACCGGCTCATCCTACCTTACTTTGCCGGCTTCATCTTTTGAGAAATGGCTTTGCGGAGTTTTAATTGCAGGTGTGATATTCACATTCATATTCCTTGTATTTTATCGTATTATGGATACAGCTTTTGTTGAATTATATCATAAAAGCCTTAACCCGAAAGGTCCATTTTATAAAGAGACATACGAGCATGTCCATATTTTCCCCTACGATGGATTTGTTGCCTCTAAAACGTATATGATGTTTGTAAATTTTACAACCGCTATGCTTGTTGGCGCTTTATATTTCAATAAGGCCGCTTTCATAAAAGTTGCACTTATCATTTGCGGTCTTTTTATCGGTGGTATGTTTTTAAATGATATAATGGCTAAAATGTTGATAGATAACGTTGAAAAAGGACTTCCTTATTATGGGGTTTTTATTACAGTTGGTAAAGAATTCGGAAAAATATTACTGCCTTCCTATGCATCAAAAGCAGTTGACATTTGCATTTTATACATTATTCCGGCTGTGCTTTTAGTAACTACTTACGTACGGCTTAGTGAAAAAGAATTTTAAATGGTAAGAATGGAATTCAGAGATAACCAGGCGATATACCTGCAGATAGCAGAATATGTGTGCGAACAGATTTTATTGAAAAAATGGAATTTGGGTGAGAAAATATTAAGTATAAGAGACCTGGCAATATTGATGCAGGTTACCCCAAACACGGTTCAAAGAGCTTATGATTTTCTGCAGCAGCGGGAAATAATTACAAATAAACGTGGCATTGGCTACTTCGTAGAAACTGATGCATCTGAGCGCATTTTAGCTTTTCGAAGAGAACAATTCATTGCTAACGAACTCCCTGTTTTTTTTAGAAACATGTATTTGTTAAAGATGGATTTTAAAGAAGTGGAAAGCCTGTTTGAACAATTTATAAAAGACAATTTTAAAACCGAATTAGTATGAAAGTAAACACATTAATTCTGCTGGTTACAATGATATTATTATTGATAGCAACAAGTGTGTTTGCTTCTGAAATTGTTTTGAAAAAAGAATATGATAAAATGGGTACAAGTTACCGGTATATTATAGATGCAAAAACATACCTGTTTGCTAAATATGGATTTTAAAAAATAAACTCGCGTTTTAAAAAGTAATAAAAATAAATTTTTTTAAAATAAATATGTATGAAAGTTAGTTCAATTATTCTGCTGGTTACATTTGTATTGCTGGTAACTGCTATGTTTGCTTCTAATGTTGTATTAAAAAAAGAATATGATAAAGTAGATAAAAGCGACTTGTACTGGACTTACGGCAAAATATTGGAACGGCCTTTTAAGCACCTGAAAATTGAAGGAGGCAATGTCACCAATATTGCATTTGAGCAAAGCAAGAAACCTTCGGTTCGTGTACTTAAAAATTGGCAGGGTTACGAGAATAACATTGTAAAAGCATTTGTAAAAAATGATACTCTTTTTGTAAAGTTTCCAAATAACTACAAAGACGAGTATGAAAAGCGATTCTTGGGATGGAGCACTTTGGTTCGTATTTTTTCTCCTGAACTATTGTCTGTTGAAGGAACTGATACAAACCTTGGAATGTTTAAACTTAAACAAAAAAGCATTACTGTCAACTTATCAGGGAAATCAAAATTTGAAGTTGAAAGTTACCTTTATAATCTTGACACACTTAATATTTCACAGAGAGACTCTTCTAAAGTAGTTTTTGAAATGTCTCCAGACTTAATGACTTCGGAACCGATAGCTTTAGAAAAGGAAGCATTAAAAGGGCAGGCAACAATTCAGGCGGAACCTTTGAATTCAGGAAATACAATGGTTGCCCCTGTGCCTGTAAGAAAAGGTTGGGAAACAATGACTGTTCAATCTGTTACTGCCAATCTGAAAAATATTTCATTATTAGACGTTGGGCATGCTCAAATAAAATCTTTGAAACTCAATATTGCTGACAGCTCCGCTGTTATACTTTCAGGCGGAACGCTGAAGACGATGCAGAAATAAATGTTGTGCCTCCGTTTATTGATTTTAGCTAAAAATAAAATAAATACGTAAAAAATTTTAAAACAGGTAAAAGAGGTTATATCTCTCAGCGGGGAAGAAGCTGAACGACCTGAAACAAGTTTTATCGAAAGAAACTTTCTGTCGGGTGAAAATTGGCAGGGTTACGAGAATAGATTACACAACATGACCCTATACCTTAATGACTAATTGACCAATTGACCAATTGACTACTTCACTCTTCCCGGATTTTTAGCAATAAAATCTTCCCATCCCTTAAGGCCTTTATTTAATTTACCTAATACAGAGTTGGATTGGTAGTGATGGCAGAGGGCAACAGCCAAAGCATCTGTTGCATCAAAATAATGAGGCTTTTCTTCGAGGCTCATAATGCGTTGCAGCATTTTCCAGACCTGGTCTTTATCTGCATTGCCATTGCCTGTTATTGATTGCTTTACTTTTTTAGGTGAGTACTCTGTTACGCTCAATCCAGCCTGCATAGCTGCAGCAATCGCTACTCCCTGCGCTCTGCCAAGCTTAAGCATACTTTGAACATTTTTTCCATAAAAAGGAGCTTCTATAGCAAATGTATCCGGGGTATAATGTGTAATCAGTTCACAAACTTTTAAATGTATTTTCTGCAACCTTTCATAAGCATCTTTTTTGTCCGATAGCTTCAGCACATCCATTGTCAGAAGTTGTGGTTTGCCTGAAGACACTTCCATCAGCGCAAAACCCATAAACAAGGTTCCGGGGTCAATGCCTAATATTACATTTCTGCTTTTTATCATGAAAACGTGAAAATAGTTTATCTGTCTTTACGAACTGTATAAATTTCTAAATTGATAACCACAATAGTCACATAGGAACATAGAAAGAGAATCTTTATAAGAGTGTCTATATAACGGGCTGGTGCTCGTTGGATACAACGTAGGAAAAGATGCTTAAAGGTTTGCCGATGAACGTAATGCGTCGCAACAATGAAGCTATGAAAAACAAATGTCTGTAACCAAAAGAATATGTTGCACAGAAATTTTCTATTAGGTCTGATGTCTCTGAGGTTATGGCCTCTCACTGTGCTAATGTTTTATCTTATAACAGGTTATGGAATTTTATTTAGTACGTTTGCGAAATTTTTAAACTCTGAACCAAAGGCTCAAAATATTTATCAACTATTTTTTAGGTCCTTTATTATTTATTGGTTTATCCGTTTCTATATACCGCAACATCATTCATCAGAAAGATTGGCAACATTCGTTTCAACAAATAAAAGTATCGCTTTTTGGCAAAGAGGCATGGAAAGCATTATTCGTTATTTTTCTTATGCTCGTCAATTGGAGTTTCGAGGCGCTCAAATGGAAGACACTTATTTATCATATACAGGAAATATCATTTTTCAGAGCATTCAGGGCCATTTTATCAGGCTTAAGTGTTTCTATCGCCATGAATACCCCAAATGGTTCCGGTGAGTATATAGGAAGAATTTTATATGTAAAGGAAGGAAACCGAATAAGAGCTATCACCCTCACATTTGTCGGAAGTATGAGTCAGTTAATCATAACCATGCTTTTAGGCACAATCGGTCTTTTTTTAATACAGGGCCATTTTTACAGTGCAACAAAACAAATTTTTGTATTGTCATTGCCTGTATTAAATACAATTACCTATAGTTCCATTGTTATTACAATAGCTTTACTGTCTGTTTATTTTGAAATAAGCTGGCTTATCAGGCTTTTAGAAAAGATACCGTTTGTTGCCAGGTATTCATTCTTTATTCAAAAGCTCGAAGAGTTTACCTTGCCCGAACTGTTAAAAGTATTGCTGATTTCATTTTTACGGTATATGGTATTCGTAGTGCAATATCTGTTGTTATTGCAGGTATTTAAAGTGGACATTGGCTGGTGGAATGCTCTTTGGCTGATAGCAGTTATGTTTCTAGTTTTAGCTATTATACCCACTATTGCGTTGGCAGAGTTGGGAGTGAGAGGAAAAATAAGTATTTTTTTGTTTGGGGCTTTCAGCACCAATACTATTGGTATTGTATTGACTGCTACTACCATTTGGCTTATTAACTTAGTTGTGCCTGCTTTGGCAGGAAGTTTGTTTATTTTAGGCATAAAATTGTTTAGAAGTAAGTAGCGTGAAAAAAATCTTTTTGGTTGTTATATTGTTTTCTTTTTCGGTTCGTCTGACGGCAGGTGATGACTTTTGCAACATTCGTAATAATAGCTTTCATGCAGGTGAGATCTTAAGTCTTATAGTTTTTTATAATGCACTTGGTCTATATGTAAATGCCGGAACTGCAAACATTACTGTTACTTCTGAAAGATTATTTAATAAGCCGGTTTATCACATTGTCGGCACAGGTGCAACTAACAGCAAATACGACTGGATTTTTAAAGTTAGAGACCGATACGAAACTTATATTGATACTTCTACTTTACAACCCTATAAATTTATTAGGAATGTAGATGAGGGCGGTTATAAAAAATATGAAAATATTACTTTCAATCAGACTGCCAACAATGCTATAACTACCCAGGGAGTGTATAAAGTTCCAAATTGCATACAGGATGTAGTCAGTGCTGTTTATTATGCCCGCAATATAGATTTTAATAAATATAAGCCTGGTGATAGAATACCTTTCTACATGTTTTTAGACAATGAAGTTTATAATATGTATATACGTTACGATGGAAAGGAAACAGTAAAAACACGGTATGGAAAATTTCGTGCAATAAAATTTAAACCGCTGCTCCTGAAGGGAACAATATTCGAAGGAGGCGAAAAAATGACCGTATATATAAGCGACGATGCTAATAAAATACCGCTAAGAATTGAAAGTCCTCTGCTTGTCGGATCTGTAAAAGTAGACATGATGAGTTATGATAAACTTCGCTATCCGTTAACGTCTTTAATAAGTTTCCGCTAGTTTTTTATTTCTTTCTTATTTGTGTAAATATTGCTCAATCAAGTATAAATTTTTTTGTTACCAACATTAGAATCTTCTTGAATCATCCTTGCGACGCATTACGTTCATCGTAAATGTCTCTGTGCAGCTTTTTTCCATATTCTTTATTCGTCATTTTATTGTTAGCTCAAAAACAAGAAGATAGTTTTTCTCCTTTTCTCGTTTTTGTTATAAAATATTATAAAACATAAAGTATTAAAAGCAGCCTGCCTCCTTACAATTCCTCATTCATTTTTATCAATATCATAAAGAAAAAAAATATTAAAATAATAAGACAAATGCAACAGGAATAAAAAATAATAGGTAAATTACGCAAACTTATTATTTATGCTTTGGAGAAAGTTCAGCGGAGAACCTCTTCATCTCCCCATTAAAGATGCTGTAGAGACGGTTATTAAAAATGAAACTTTAGCCGGAAATAAGCTTAAAGTCTGTATAGGTACAGACAGTCAGGTAAAAGGTCTGGAAACAGAGTTTGCAACAGTTATTGTTTTTTTACGAGAGGGCCATGGCGGCTTTATGTATATATGCAATGAAAAGACACGCCATAAGTACTCGATTAAAGAAAGGATGCTGGTGGAAGTAGCTAAAAGTATTGAGATTGCATACGAACTTTGCAATCTTTTTACTACATACGATGTTGATATGGAAGTGCATGCTGACATCAATACCAATCCTCAGTTTAAAAGTAATGACGCCTTACGCGAAGCAATGGGTTACATACTTGGGATGGGCTTTGCCTTTAAAGCTAAACCTGAAGCTTTTGCCAGCAGCAGTTGTGCAAATAAAGTGGTGAACTAATAGAACCACGATGTAGAACTACGATTTTTTGGATTATCGAGGTTTTGAGAAAATATGAGAATCTCGATTAATTGGATTGTGAGGAGATGAGGAACTTATTTTTGATTTACTCTCATTATGTGTAAATTAATTTATCTGCTCTAAAATCTGCGTATTCTGCGAAATCTGCGGGAACAGAAATCTTTCTTTGCAGCTTTGCGAAAAGCTTTAGCTGCTTATCCTTTATAAAATTGCTCATTACATTCTTCTATAAAGGAAAGAATTTTATCTCTTCCCTGTTTTTTAACTGCGCTGCTCATAAAGTGTTGCGGAAGAAATTGCCATGTTTTTCTCATGGCTTCGAAAAAAGCTTTTACATTAGCAGATACTGTTCGCTGGTTTTCTTTATCAGATTTTGTAAATACGATCGTAAAAGGAACTTCCCATTTGCGCAGTTGTTCTGCAAAATCCAGGTCAATTTTTTGAGGTGGATGACGGCTGTCTATGAGTGAAAACACATTCACCAGGTTTTCTCTTTTTCGTAAATAATTTTCTATCATTTGTTCCCATTTTCTGCGGCTGCTTTGTGATACTTTGGCAAACCCATATCCCGGCAAGTCAACTATATACCATGCATCCGGCTTTTTATAGCCTGTAGGTGCTTCCTCGCCTTTCCATGATTCTATTCCAAAATGATTTAACATTTGTGTCTTGCCTGGTGAACCCGAAGTTTTTGCAAGTTTTTGATTGTTTGCCAGCATATTTATCAAAGAAGATTTGCCAACATTGCTTCGACCAATAAAAGCATATTCAGGCCTGTCAGGGGCAGGGCAGTTTGTATAATCAGGACTTGAAATAATGTATTCAGCAGATTTAATGAACATGGTGCAAGTTAGTCACTTAGTCACTAGGTCATTAAAGTCATTAAGTCATTAGGTCATTTGGTTAATAGGGTCAATAAGGTAATAAGGCATTGGGTTAGTTATTGGAGGATTAAATTCAGAATGTTAGGTTTTTGAAATAAGGTAATTAAGTTTACATAACATAATTAATTATTTTCGAATAATGAACTCAGTACAAATAAGTCTCTACGACCTGTTCAGAAAAGAGCTGAACGGAACTGATGATAAAGCTGCGGCATTTGTAGCCGCGGTAGAAGAAGTTGGACAGGAATTTAAAAATGAAAAACAAACACTTTCAATAAAGAAGACATTCATCGCCTGGAATTGAAAGTAGAGCAATTTAAAGGTGATATTTATAAGGCAATGTTTTGGACAAGTATAGTACAGCTTATGGCAATACTCGCCGGCGTTCTGGCTATTGTAAAATTTAGGCTATAGAGAATACAAAGCCTACAAACTTCATTTTCTCATATTTTTTCCATTAGCAAAAATCGTAAAAAATACTCTTTATATATTTCAATCATCATTAAATATCAACAAGTATTGAGCTATTAGATCGTTACCCATTAGGGGAAAATATCCCCTAATTACTTAATGCCCCGACGACTTAATGCCTCAATGACTTAATGCCCCCTAATGCCCAATGCCCTTCTCCACAAAATGAAAAACAATATAAGTTAAGACGAATAACAGGCTTATTTCCTTACCTTTGCGCCAAATTCAAGCAAATAAATATTTCGTCATATGTCTAAATTTGGTAAAGTAAAACAAGTTATCAGTGCCGTAGTGGACGTTCAATTTGAAGGAAGTTTGCCAGAGATTTATAATTCTTTGGAAATTAGACGTGAAAACGGAACTGCGCTTGTAATGGAAGTTCAACAACATCTCGGTGAAGACAGCGTTCGTTGTATTGCAATGGACGGAACAGAAGGTCTTGTCCGAGGAATGGAGGTGATAGATACAGGCAGAGCAATCAGTATGCCTGTAGGAGAAGGCATAAACGGACGCTTGTTTAATGTAACGGGAGACCCTATCGACGGTTTGCCTGCAGTTAGTAAAGTGAATGGTCGCCCTATTCATAGCAAACCACCGATATTTGAAAATCTAAGTACATCTTCTGAAATTTTATATACAGGTATTAAAGTTATTGACCTGATCGAGCCTTACTCTAAAGGTGGTAAAATTGGCTTATTTGGTGGTGCTGGTGTAGGTAAAACTGTATTGATACAAGAGCTTATTAATAATATTGCTATAGGTTACGGAGGCTTATCAGTATTTGCCGGTGTCGGTGAAAGAACCCGTGAAGGTAATGACCTGATGAGGGAAATGATTGAGGCCGGTATTATGAAATATGGCGAAAAGTTTAAGCACAGCATGGAAGAAGGTGGATGGGATCTCGATTCTGTTAATCTCGAAGAATTGAAGGAGTCGAAAGCGACCTTCGTTTTTGGTCAGATGAATGAACCTCCGGGGGCTCGTGCACGTGTAGCTTTGAGTGGGTTGACTGTTGCCGAATATTTCCGTGACGGCGACGGACAGGGAAAGGGCCGAGACATTTTGTTTTTTGTTGATAACATTTTCCGTTTTACACAGGCGGGTTCAGAAGTATCAGCGTTGTTAGGGCGTATGCCATCAGCAGTAGGTTATCAGCCAACACTGGCTACAGAAATGGGATTGATGCAGGAACGTATTACTTCAACCAAAAACGGTTCAATTACATCAGTGCAGGCGGTATATGTACCTGCCGATGACCTGACTGATCCGGCTCCGGCAACAACTTTTGCCCACCTTGATGCTACAACTGTACTTAGCCGTAAAATTGCCGACTTAGGTATATACCCTGCGGTTGACCCGTTAGATAGTACAAGTCGTATCCTTTCACCTTTAATTGTAGGAGATCAGCATTATGATTGTGCAAACAGGGTAAAACTTATCTTACAACGTTACAAAGAGTTACAGGACATTATCGCAATTCTTGGTTTGGATGAATTGAGTGATGAAGATAAATTGACTGTGGCCAGGGCGCGTAAAGTACAGCGTTTCCTCTCGCAACCTTTTCATGTGGCAGAGCAATTTACAGGTTTAAAAGGCGTATTCGTAAATATCGAAGATACAATACGGGCTTTCAATTCAATTATGGATGGGGAAGTCGATGAATATCCTGAAGCAGCATTTAACCTTGTAGGTACCCTGGAAGAAGCTATTGAAAAAGGTAAAAAAATGATGGAGGCGGCGAAAGCGTAAACCCCGAATCCCCTAAAGGGGGAATAAGGGACAAATCATATTAAATAACATTCTTAAGTCCCTTTAGGGATTTAGGGCAAAAGCCCCTTTAGGGGTTTTGGGGTATGACATTAGAAATATTAACTCCGGAAAGAAGGCTTTACAGCGGTGAAGTTTATGGTGTACAATTGCCGGGCATAGATGGCAAATTTGAAGTCCTTGACAGGCATGCACCAATAGTAAGCGCACTGGGAAAAGGTAATCTGAAAGTAATAAAGGATAAAAATACTACTTCAAACTTTTTAATTGAAAGTGGATTTGTAGAAGTGCTGAATAATAAAGCTACTGTATTGGTAGAAGGAGCTACAGAATTATAGTAAGTTATAATGGTAAATTATATAATTATGAAAAGCCTTTAAATCAATTAAAGGCTTTTTTTATACTGGCATTTAACGTAAAGAAATAGTAACTAAAATCTTTTATCGCATACACAAATCAATAAGCTCCAATAGCTTGTTGTGCAATGGGTATTTGTTCGCCATTTTGACATTACTTCTAATAGGGTTTTCAAGGTAAGAGAAACTCTGCAATTCTTAGGGTCACATCTACAAATTCCACCAATAAGTCCACTTCAACACCATAGCCCGGTTTCTAACGGAAAAAGGGGACGGCAGATAATTATCTGTATAAACAAAAAATAAATCAGAAGCAGGTTTATATCGCCATTGTAATCTTGTATTAAGATTAATGTTTTTTTGCTGATTGTTGTACTGAACGAAGGTTGTGAAAAATAATTTATTGGTCATAGTAACATCTACACGCGGGCCGATAAGCCAAAAGGTGTGTGTATTCCACGGCTTTGGTAAATTAATATTATTGTAGCTGGTACTCAGTGCAATACTTACATAAGGTTGGAAGCGATAGCCTAAATCGGCAGTAAGATTAAGGCGCGTACCCTTAGCATAATAACCACCATAGCGTGTAGAGAAGCCATACGTAAAGACACTTTGAGGCAAAGAAGTGAATTGTGTGCCCCAGGCAACCCAGTTATGCTTTGTCCCGGCAGGCAAAGTATCTTTCGTAAAATTAGTCGGATCAAAAGGTTGAAGCAGTTTTACATAATCATGAGAGACAAAAGCAGAAAATGTACTTTGCTTTCTAAAAGTTACTAAATAATTAAGTACTGCCTCATCATCCGTTTTCTTAAAAGAAGTATTAAAAAAGGAATAATACATTACTGTTGGACCATGACTTAATACTCTACCTCCTTTTGGGAAAAAGAAATAACTTACCTGCGGATTGATTTTTATGTAGCCTTGTCTTGGCACATATCCAACTTCAGCATTATAGTTTTTACCTACATACTCATGTTGCCACAACAGAAGAGTTTTTCGTCCTGAATATTGTAAATGTCCGGCATGCACAAAATCATTGCCTGATCTTCCCGGTGTAAAAGACTTCAGGAACATAGACTTTCCTGTAATTTTATTATTAGGGGAAGCAAGGTTGTACTCCAAACCAATATTGCGATTGTAGTCACTATAAACGGGCTTGGTAGAATCATGGCTGGGCGAATAATTTAAAGATTGTTTGTTAATAAAGATCAAACCAATATTTGAACGGGAAAAGACCCTTCGCTGCACTGCAGCCACTGTAAAGTTTTGCGCTGGTAAACCTGTATTATCAACTCCTCCTGTTTGCATATCCATTACACCTAATCTCCAGTTTTTATCTGGTTTCCCACTCAATCTTGCACCAAAACGTATAGGCACTCCTAAACCTATGCGCCTTGAAAAAAAAGGACGAATAGTCGAATAGCCAAAATTAGCAAAGAGGTCTCCGTTTTCAAGAAAAAACTGTCTTCGTTCAGGGAAAAACAATTCAAATCTGTCGAGGTTTGTTACCTGCCTGTCAACTTCAACCTGAGAAAAATCAGGGTTAACGGTAAGGTCTAAATTTAGAGATGAGGTAAGTGCGATCTTGGCATCTATTCCAACGTCATTACGATAATCTGAAGGTTTCCTGGTTTCGTAATTTTTAGTTAAGCCTCCTAAGGCGTAGGGTATCAGGGAAATGTTAGAGCCTACTGAAGGTGGTGGCTGATCCCAGACAAGTATACCCGAATAGGCAAGTGATGCAGTAGGAAATTGTCTCGGTACAGGCGCCCATGAACTTTTTTCTGTTGTCTTTAAATCTAAGCGGCTAAAGTTAATGCCCCACCTGGTAATGCCCTTTTTATAACGAATACTTTTAAAAGGAATTGAGAGTTCAAGTATCCATTTATCATTATAATTTTTTACTGCCGATACCCATTTGTTATCCCAGTTTAAATCTACTGATCCGCCACCATACATCATTCCATCCCACTGTGCCCCCGCTGAGTTTGTGCCAAATGCAAACCCGTTTGTCTGGTCATCAAAAGGATCCATGAACATAAGAAAATTATCATTTTTTCCAAAACTCCAATCGTTTCTTAACGACTCTACATAATTGGGACCAGATAATGCCTGAAAACATTCAGCAATCAGGTAAAGGTTATGTTCATTGTAGGCTATTCGAACTTCGGTTCGTGCAATAGCCTTGCCTGTGTCCATAGGTAACACTGCAAAAAAATTTTTTGCAACCTCGGCATTTTTCCAGCCTTCTTCATCCATTATGCCATCCACTTTGATAGCAGAAGACGCTTTACTGATATGAATCTGAAATTGCTCATTCTTTTTTTGAGCTTTTAAAGAGAGGAAACTAGCAATAATATAAAATAATACAAACAGTATTCTTCTTAAAGCAACTTTGTATAGCATTTTTTCAAGACAATTGTTTTTAAGTATACTAACGTTATTAATCATTTTACCTGAAACGCTTTTCCTTATTACTTCCATGCATTTCTTAAAAATCGCAACCAGTTACCATGCATTATATTTTCAACATCTTCTTCTGAATATCCACGTCTGTAAAATATGGAAGAAAGATTTTGCAGATCAGCAATTGTTTCAAGATCAAAAGGGCATTGTTCTTTTCCAAACGCACCATCCAGATCAGAACCAATACCAATATGCAGCGCATTGCCTGCTATCTGGCAAATGTAATCCATGTGATTAATAATAACTTCAAGATTACAATTCATTTCTTTTGGCAAAGAAACTCCTCTTTTCCATCCCGGCACCATCATCCATGCATCTAATGCTCCTCCAATAACAGATCCTCTGTCTATCAGTGCTTTTATCTGATTATCACTGAATTGCCTGTTATGGTTTACAAGGCCCCGAACATTATTATGACTTGCCCAAACATGCCCATTAAAATTATCAAGAGCCTGCCAAAAACTATCATCACACAAATGCGTAGTGTCTAAAATAATGTTGAGATGTTCCATTTCTTTCAGCAAAGCTATGCCGCTTGTTCCCATAGTTCCTGTGGCATCAGTACCATTAGCATAACGACCGGGACCGTAATGGGCAGGACCTACCGCACGTAAACCATAATGCCATGCCTTTTCAATATGTTTTATAGTTATTAAAGAGTCTGCACCTTCAAGGCTTAAAATATATCCAACGGGCTTTGTCTCATTTGGCTCACTATTATTCCATAATGCAATTTGATTATTAAGTGAAGTCAAATCATTTACCTGTACCATTTCACCGGCGTCCTCCATTGCCTTGTACCAGGCAATCTGTCCTTGTGTTTGTGCCCAGGCCTGCGCAGGAGAATGCCAGCCGGGCAAAGAATTATCGGGTGAAACATACCGGGCAATCTGTGTAGCTACAACCAAACCTATGTTCCCTCTTCGTAATTCCTGTAAAGAAACTGTTGCATTTCCTCTGTCTGGCTTATCCGTCATCCCTTTTTCTCTGTTATTAATTTCCTTAACAGGCTTTTGAAGGTCACGGTTCCATTCCATAGCATTCATGCTAAGATCTAAATGAGCATCAATTGTAAACATATTTGGCATGCTGATTTATGATTATTTGAACTACTAGGCACGGAGTACTGCAAGAAAAGGAATAATAAAACTAAAACATTCTTGATCTAAACAGTAATCTTTCTATCTCTTGCGATTGTTTTCCATTCTTCTGTTAACTCATTATTTTTTACAATGAGGGCTCTCTCGTATAAAGCAACTGTAGGGCAAATGTGCATGGGTAATCCATACAAAACATCGCCCACTTTGTAAGAATGCTCTTCCGGTGTTTCTGCAACCAAATGCTCTTCACTGTGGCCTGTGAATTTCAAATCGGGAGCATTTAAAAACCACACACGATTAGCTAATTCTTTTTCGGCAGCTATTGATTTATGGCCGAGATCGAGACACAATGTATTTTTTGTGGGCAGAGAGATGATACGTGAAATAACAAGAGCAGCAGGATGAAAAGGCTGTTCAGGACATAATTGTTGGTAACCTCCATCCCAGTAAATAAATGTTCCCGGACTGCATTCTATATTTTTTCGTTTCGCATAGACAGGAAAGGTGGGTGTTCCTCCGGCAATAATAACAGGTTCAGGAAAACCCTGATCAATTAGTTCCTTTTGAGTATGTTCAATTAATTTGAAAACATCATTACATTTTTCACTTCTTTGCTCAAAATTCTTCATTCGTATATGTCCATCATATGCATGTAATCCTATAGGTTTTATTCCTTTTAAATCTACACAAGTTTTATACAATTCTATTGCATTATAACCTGGAGCAATACCTGTACGGTTCATGCCGACATTCAGATCAATATAAACAGTTATTTCCAGGTTATTTTCAAAAGCTGTTTTAGCAATGCTATTTGCAGCAGCAGTATTATCAACCAGGCAGGAAAATACAGTGGAAGGATAATTTTTAATCATTGTAATAAAACGCTTAAGCTTTGGTCCAACAGGTTGATAAGCCAACAATACATCAGGAGCATTTACCATTGCAAGCATTTCTGCTTCTGCTATAGTAGCGCATTTAAATTTTTTAATTCCGGCCGACATCATTAACAATACAGCTTCCTTTGATTTGTTCGTTTTTACATGAGGGCGTAATCTTTTCACGTCATCAATCATTGATGTAAGTATCCGAATATTCTCAACTACCCTGTCCTCATATATTACTAATGAAGGAGAATCAACCGTATCAATATTCTTTATTTCGTACCATTCGCTTACTGCTTCTTCTTTGCTATCCATTGTTCCTTAATTAATACAACTTTTTCAGCGTCTTCAGCGTTTTCTGCGAGCCTTTTTCTTCTTAATACAACTCAAACATTGCTTCAATTTCTACAGGAATATTATCAGGTAAAGAACCCATACCCACTGCACTTCGGGCACCTACTCCATTTTCTTCGCCCCAAATCGTTTTAAAAAGTTCACTGCAGCCATTTATTATATAAGGATGTTTTGTAAAATCAGCTATACAGTTTACCATACCAAGCACCTTGATAACACGTTTCACTTTGTCGAGGCTTGCAAGATTAGTTTTGATGGTTGAAAGTATTGTTAAGCCAACCTGACGGGCAGCTAATTTACCTTGCTCTATATCAATATCATCACCTATACGACCAATAAGAAGTTTCCCATCTGTTTGCACGGGGCCATGACCAGATATGTAAAGATAGTTACCAACAATTAAATAAGGTTTGTAAACGCCCATTGGTGAAGGCGCAGGAGGAAGTATTAACCCGGTTGTTGCAAATCGTTGTTCTGAAGAAGTTTTTTCCATAAATATTTTTTGTCTTATCATCAACAATTAACTGTTATTTATCCGGTTAAGGATTTTTGTCATAAAAGTATAAAAGTTGTGTAGGAACAAATATATTAAGTAAGAGTTTAAATAAGCAAGACAATAATATTATAAAATTGTATTAATCTTTTTAAAAACGAAAGATGCTTTTTTTAAACCTGAAATATTCATCAATAGTATAAAATTCAAAGCCCTTAAACTTCTAACTATAGTGCAAGAAAAAAAACATGAATAGATTTTTGAAATTATATATTGTGCTTCTTAAAATAATACTCTCTTTTAACTTAGAATCTGTTTTAAATTTTAAATTCTTAGACTTTGTGTTCATTGTGCAACTTTTCTTCTCAACTCTACCGTCTTAACATTATTAAGGTTCTTTAGAATACCTTTTGTAACTAATTTCCTTCAATTTTTTACACAAGGTGAATAATTAAAAGTGAGATCAGAAACTCATTTAGATTTTATCGAATATTAACCCTTACCTTGCGTCGTTCCAAGTAAAAAAACATTTATTACGATTAAACCTGCTTTCAAAGATTTAATCCTATAATAAATTTTACATCCAAGAATTGGATTTTTTTATTAGTTGTCCGATTTCCTTCATAAAACCTCTCTTTAGTTTTTTTTCCAGTATCAAATTGAATCACTACCCGGAAGAGAATTAGTTCCGTATATTCTGTTACTTAAAAGTAATACTTAAACTTATTTTATGAATAAATTTTATATTTTTCTTGCATCTGCTATGCTACTCACTTTGGGATCAATTGCTCAAACTAACCTTATACCTTTTGGCTCTGTATGGAAGTACCTGGATAACGGATCGAACCAGGGAACTGTTTGGAAAGGTGTTTCCTTTAACGACGGAAACTGGAATACCGGCAATGGTAAGTTCGGTTACGGAATTACAGATGCCGCTACTGTAGTAAGTTACGGTAAAAGCTGATCCTAACGCTTACACTTCCTATACAGCAAGTGTTAAAAGGGATGATGGGATTGCAGTTTATGTAAATGGCGTGGAGGTATACAGCAATAATTTACCCACCGGCACGCTCAGTTACACCACTGTCGCTTCAAGCGCAAGTGATAATGGTACTACTGTTCAAACCTTCAGTATAAACGCTACAGCTTTTGTTAGCGGGACTAACGTTATAGCTGTTGAAATACATCAGGATAAGGCGAACACTCCGGATATGGCTTTTGATCTGGCAATAGCTGGTAAGGACCTCACCCCTCCTTCGGTGGCGAGCGTCAACCGCCAATCCCCCACTACCACCACTACCAGCGCCTCTTCCGTTACCTATAGAGTCACCTTTTCCGAAAAGGTAAGCGGGGTCGATGCTACAGATTTCGCTGTAACAAAAGTTTCCGGAACGGTAACCGGGACTGTCGCAAGTAACGCCGTAGTAGCTGTTGGTACCACGGGTAATACCTATGATGTTACTGTAACCTCTATTACCGGAACAGGAGATTTACGCCTTGACCTTAAATCAACCGGTACCGGCATTACGGATGCGTCCGCTAATGCAATCAGCGGCGGTTATACCAGCGGACAAATCTATACTATTCAGACTGTTGATACCACCGCTCCTGCTGTGGTCAGCATCAACCGCCAATCTCCCACTACCATCACTACCAGCGCCTCTTCCGTTACCTATAGAATTACCTTTTCTGAAAAAGTGAGCGGGGTTGACGCTGCAGATTTCACAGTAACAAGAGTTTCCGGAACAGTAACGGGGACTGTCGCAAGTAACGGCGTAGTAGCTGTTGGCACCACCGGTAATACCTATGATGTTACTGTAAGCTCTATTACCGGAGAAGGAGATTTACGCCTTGACCTTAAATCAACCGGTACCGGCATTACGGATGGGTCTGGTAATGCAATCGGCGGCGGTTATTTCAGCGGACAAATCTATACTGTTCAAACTTCTAACCTTCCACCTAATGCGCCTACGAATCCTTCTCCTGCCAATGGTGCTTACTCCTCTCCTGCGTCAACCACTCTTTGTGCTACTGTAAGTGACCCTAATAATGGTCAGGTAAGAGTAAGATTCTATGGAAGAAAAAAAGCAACAACCACCGGAAAATTCACTATTATTATGATACCGGATACGCAGATGTATACGTTTGAACCTCAAGGCAAGAATGGAGCTTACAATTCTATGTTTAAAAGTCAGACCAGTTGGATAGCAAACAACAGAGCAGCTAAAAATATAGTTTATGTGGGACACTTAGGCGATTGTGTAGAACATGGCGACACTTTTCAAGTTGAATGGAAAAGGGTAGATACTGCCATTAAAACTATTGAAAACCCAACTCTTACAGGCTTAATGCAAGGTATACCTTATGGACTAAGTGCTGGAAACCATGACCAAACACCTAGAGGAAGTGCTACAGGTACTACTACTTATTATAATCAATACTTTGGTAGTTCCCGCTTTAGCGGACGCTCGTATTATGGAGGGCACTTTGGCACTAATAACGACAATCATTACGAGTTGTTCAGCGCCGGTGGTTTTGACTTTTTAATCATTTCTCCCGAATACAACGAAAGCACGAGTTTTTCAGCAGCAGGAGGCGTTTTAGACTGGGCAGAAAACCTTGTTAAAATGTATCCTAACCGTAAGGTAATTGTCATGAGTCATTTTGTTGCACTTGTAGATGGAAGTGGAAATAGTACTTTTAGTAACCTGGGTAAGGCTGTTTACAACCGGCTTAAAATCTATCCTAATTTTATGTTAATGATGGGCGGACATATTAGTTCCGGCAATGGCGAGACAAGAAGAAGTGATACCTATAATGGTAATACTGTACAAACTGTTGTTTCTGATTATCAGTTCAGAGCCAACGGAGGAAACGGTGCATTACGCATTTATGAGTTTGATCCTTCAATAAACAATGTATCCGTTAAAACCTATTCTCCATATGCAAATTCTTATGAGACCGACGCAAGCAGTCAGTTTAGCTTAGCAGTAAATTTAAGTGCCGCTGCTGTCCCATTTGCATTGGTAGGGGAAATAAGCAATGTAAACTCCGGTACTAATGCCTGTGTTAGCTGGCCTTCTTTAGAAGCTAATGCAGACTATGAGTGGTATGCAGAAGTATTTGACGGGCAGAACACCACCAAAGGCCCTACATGGTCGTTTACTACCAAGGTACCGACTGCACGCACTAAAGGCACTTATAGTCCATTAGCGAAAGCGGATAGGTTGGGGAACCGGTAACCATGTATATGTCTAAGCTTTTTGTCGGTGTGAGTCCTTTATCAAAATTGTGATATTAATTTTTCCAAAACTTATAGGCAACATGCTAAAAACCCGTGTGAAGCGTAAGATTTTTTACATTAAAATTGTACAATTTTCTACCACTTTTTAAATCATTTATTTATAAAATAATATTTAAAAGCAATACACCTATCAATCCTACCAATGCTACAATTGTTTCCATGGCAGTCCAGGTACGAACGGTATCTTTTATACTTAAATTAAAATATTCTTTAAAAAGCCAGAAACCAGAATCGTTTACATGTGAAAAAGCTAAACTGCCTGCACCAATTGATAGTACCATGAGATTAGGATTTGAATGAGTTTGTACTATTAATGGAGCTACAATACCTGCAGTTGTTAAACCTGCAACGGTAGCTGAACCTACACAGATTCGAATGACAGCGGCAATTAGCCATGCAAGAACAAGAGGTTGTATAGGAAAGCCATTTAATTGGGATGCAATCTGACTGCTTATGCCGCTATCAGTCAATACCTGTTTTAAAGCTCCTGCACAGCCAATTATCAGCAAAATCATGGCTATGTCTTTTACAGCATCAGCATAAATTGACATCACTTCTTTCATTGATTTTCCCCGTTTTATCCCCAATGTGAATGTAGCCACACCGAGAGATATAAGCATAACAGTAGCCGGTTCAGCAAAAAAAGAAATAATTTGTTTCGAACGTGTAGTCAATGAAAAGATATAAGGTACCAAAGTAGTAAGCATAAGAAGAATGACAGGCAATAGCGCAGATAATAAGCTCGTAACTGTACCCGGTAACTGGTCAGCAGATAAGGATGGCGGCTGGAATGTTTGCAGTGGGACAGACTTTATATTCTTTAAAAATTTTGAATACACCGGCCCCGCAATTATTATAGCAGGAACAGCGAGAATGAGCCCATAGATTAAGGTAAGGCCCATATCAGCATGAAACTGCACCACTAAAGCCGATGGTGACGGATGGGGGGGAAGAAAACCAAACGTAACAGATAATGCTGCCAACATAGGCAAACCGATATAAACAGCAGGAAGTTTATATTGATAAACAACGGAAAAAATCAAAGGAACCATTAATACGAAACCAACCCCGTAAAACAATGGAATACCTATAATAAATCCTGTAACTACTAATGCCCATTGAACATATTTTATACCAAAGGCATTCATCATAACTGCAGCAATTTTTTGTGCTGCACCACTTTCAGCAACCAACTTACCGAGCATAGCGCCTAATGCTATAATAATAACCAATGAACCTAAAGTATCACCAATTCCTTTTTGCACAGAACTCATAATGTTGTTAAAAGGTATTCCGAGCAGAAGCCCCGCGGTGATTGAAACCAATAAAAAAGCAAGCAGCGGACTGAGTTCTGCCCATGAAATTAAGAGTACAAGGCAGGCAATGCAGAAGAAGATTATTAAAAATGTCATTAGCAGTTATATGTGTGAATAACCAATACATAGCTGGCTCTCTCCGACTTCCTCTGCACTTTTAGGATGAGTCCTTGAAAAGGGATATGAATAAACACATTAAATTACACTTTAAGCAATTTGTAACCGTTGTGATATTCTTTCATCAAATATTGCTTGTTAATATCTTTATCAGTGAAAGCATGATTTGCATCATCCCATTCTAATTTCTTGCCACTGCGAAAAGCAATATTTCCCATTTGTGATACAGTTGCTACATGCGATCCTGCCTGTATAGGACAATGCAGGTCTTCCATCTTACGTGATTTAATCACACTTATAAAATTTTGCATGTGCAGATCAAGCCCGTTGTCAGAAGATTTTTCTAAGGGCTTAGTTACCTTGTTTTTGCTTTGTTTTTCCTCTATTACTTCCCATCCGCCACGATTTAAGATTAGCGTACCATTATTACCGATATAAGCAATACCATGATCACGGTTATAAGAGCCATTATCTATTCCCATAGCTGAGTCCCAGACCATATTAAAACCATCGAATTCATACAAGGTAGTGAGGGTATCAGGTGTTTCTTCATACAAATCAGGATAAGCAAAACGACCACCAAGTGCAGAAACAGACTTGGGTACAGGAGACTTCATACCCAACAAACCATAATCTAGCAGGTGAACACCCCAATCAGTCATCAGACCGCCTGCATAATCCCAAAACCAACGGAAATTAAAATGAAACCTGCTGGAATTGAAAGGACGCTTTGCCGCAGGACCTAACCATGCAGCATAATCTACACCGGGAGGCGGAGCCGTATCAGGAACAACCGGACCTGGCTTCATCCATCCCTGGTAACACCATACTTTCACGGTGCGAATATTACCCAATTGTCCGCTTTGAACAAAATCAACAGCATCTTTGAAATGCTTCTGGCTTCGCTGCCACTGGCCTGCCTGTACCACTTTGTTATAATGCTGTTGTGCAGCTACCATTGCCCGACATTCTCCAATAGAATTGCCTACAGGCTTTTCTACATACACATCTTTTCCTGCTGCACATGCATCCATCATAATCAGTGCATGCCAGTGGTCTGGTGTACCTATAATAACTGCATCAACATCTTTCTGGCTGAGCAATTGACGATAGTCTCCGTATATTTTTACTTTAGAAGCATCAACATTCATTTTACCTAAATCACCTAATCTTTTATCCAGTACATTTTTATCTACATCACATAATGCTACCAGGTTTACACCGGGAACTTTGAGAGCAGCAGTGACATCTGCCCAACCCATTCCATTTATACCAATTGCTCCTATATTTAACTGATCGCTTGGTGCTATACGATTTTTAAATATAGCAAAGGCTTGATTGTTTACTGCAGACAGTAATAAGCTGCCACCAACCATGGCAGCAGAATTATGTAAAAAGTTCCTACGGTTTGTCATTGATTTATTTTTTTCAGATGAAAGCAAAAGGGAAATTACAGAATTTTAAATGATTTTAGTTTAAAAATTTATTTAGATATGAACAAATGCGCTTACCCGGAGGCTTAACTAAATGATGATCCTTACCTGAAACATTTAAAATTGATGTTCATCGAATGATTTTTTTTTGAATTTCTTAAGAAGCTGTTTAAAAATTTTTATAACCCATTGAAACAAGCAATTAATGGTTTATTATGAAAACTTCCAAATATTTTGCTTTCTTAAAAATAGAAATGTTGTTGGTGTGGGTTGTCACGAGGCTTGGAGGAACAATAACAACGGCGTGAATTTTATAAAACAAAATATTTGAATATTTATTGCGATTCACCTGATCTTTTCGCCCGTTTAAAGAGTCAGCCGATCAATCCTGACGAGAGCATGATCGCTTGTTTTTTCCCATCTGCAGACATTACGGTTAACGGTAGCAATGAGACGACTGATTGGTGTTGACTAAGCAGGAAATGATCAATGCCTAATCCTGCATTGCACCATAAGCATTAATGTAAATGAGCATTTCCAGGCAAAAGGAGAAAAGACAATATTCAGAGACTGGTATGGCCTGTAATAATGAATGCTTCCTAATACCACCTGTTCCTCCTTTTATCCCAACCGGTAAAACCAATTTTAAAAGTAACAGGGTTGGTAAATTTGTTGGCTACTGAACCTACCACGTATATACCCATTTTGAATTTTGAAGCTACGTTAAAAGGCCATTTAAAAACCCTTTCCACTCCTATAAAAGTTTCCGCATATCTCAGGTTACGTTCAGGCGCAGAAAGGAAACCGGCACCGGCTATTTCCCTCAACCCAAGCTTTTTTAACAGCGGGACTTTGTTGATAAAATAACCATTGAACTCGTGCACTATGTGACCCTGGTAAAAACGCTTAAATACCGGGAAAGTTGAATCAAGCGCCTGGAATGCAGCATCGGGGTTCATAAAAAACAAAGGATCACCACGACGCTGAAACTGGTAATCTACCAGCCGCAGATCCCGCCGGTTAAGAAAAGTGCCACTGTTTATATTGTAATGAAGCGTGCCCAGCAAGCCTAAGCTGATTTCCTGTCGCAGGCCTACATCCCAATAATCAAAGTCAACCTTACTATTGAATATGCCACTTATACCTTTACGATAAGTAGTATAAAAGGTTGGCCATTTCGAACCAAGGATTATTTTCTCCTTAGGCTCCCTTATGTAGCGTTGATGCGGAGTGTACTCTAACTTTATTTTTCCATACACGGCATTGTAAGATTCGAAAGCAATTGCATTATTATTTTCAAGTGCATTGCCGGCTAAACTATCAATAGTACTGCCGGTTTTATAATCGTTTAACGACCTTCTTAAAGCTACGTCTACATCAGTATGTAAAAAGAGACCATTTTTTATTTCTAACCCATGGTATAAACCAAAGGCATTATTCAGGTACAGGTTGCTCCGCTTGAGCATGTTTATCCATGCATCACCTTCAAAAATAAAATCAAAATCACGACGCAGGGAAACGCCATAAAATCCACGGTTAAAAGGATTGTACATTCTGGTCAGCCGTACCGAACCATTAACATCGTGATTGCGAAAGCCATAACTAAGATTAGCAAACACACTTAAGTTCTTGCGTGATTTATAGGTTTTAAAATAAGAAACAGAGGGGCATATCCGTGAGCCGCCAAATGCAAAAGGCTGGTAAAGTCCGGGGAGGGGTGGCAGCATCCACGTTCGCTCCAGTTCCCTGTTATAGAACGTTTGCCCGCCAATGAGCAGCTTCTTCCAGGTAAACTTATTGGTTACCCGGTCAATAGAATCAAGGTACTGTTTAGTATGGGTTATACGGTAAATACTGTCTTTGTAATTAATAAGTTTTATCTCCTTTGCGGTAAGTGGTTCTGTACGGGCTGTTTGCCAGAAACTGCTGTCACGTTTGTAAGCTTCTTCTGCAGTAGCGCTTACTTCAACCCCAAAGTAATTTTTAGGGAACTGCTTATTTAATTCGTAATCTATGTACCTAACTGTAGTGATGCCCGATAATTTATGTTGTCCGGCTTTAGACTTGTAAGTAAACTGCTGCTTTGATAACAAAGGGATGGAATTATTATACCATTGCTCCACCTGGAAAAAGTCGTATTGGGGTAAGTGGTATCTGGGAAAGCTAAAACGGGTATGTTCAATCGTAAAGCTACTGTCATTTATAGTTAATTCGCCTTCAACCGTTGCATTGCTTATAAGCCGTGGTTTTACAGCTATTGTGTACCACTTGTAAACGCCCCTTTTTTCAATTTTAACTGTTTTAAACCGGTATGCTAACAAGCCACTGTAGCTTACCGGTGATAGAAATTGTGCAGTTGAAAGTCCGGGCACTTTTACAAGGTTATTATAAAAATTAAAAAAGCCTTCGGTAGCTGACAGGTAAAAAAGGTCTTCACTGCTCCCAGACTTTTTTACACCAACCCGCTCTTCTTTTATCTTTTGCTCAGAAGCATAATCAAGTTTCAGAGAAACTTCAGTCATAGCCATGCTTGCTATGTCGCGATTGGTATTAATAGTTACTGTATCTTTCTTAGCTTTTGGTTTTTGGTTTCGTGATGAAGAGTCCTGTTGAACAGCTTTAATATACACTTTACATGACCATGACCCTGCCGCTGCCACCAGGCTGTCTTTTCGACGGATTACGTTTCGTATAATATCTGCAGCGCCATCTTTGTATTTTGATTTTATGGTTACGTTTTCAAGGAGAGCCTTATCTTCTTCCAGGATTATATTTTGTACATAGTCTTTGGTTATGGCCAGTGTAACCACCTGTTGTTTATAACCAACTATACTGTAAATAATGTCGTATTTTCCTTCTTCAAGTGTGAGTGCATAAGTACCATTCTCTTTAGTAGTCGTACCGTTTTGCCGTTCTTTTACCTGCACACTAACAAAGGCGACGGGTTCACGTGAAGCATCAGTTATCCTGCCCGTAAGTTTAAAAGTTTGTGCCTGCGCCAAAATTGCTGTACCAAGCCATAGTATGAATAGGAGCGTTGGACGCATGATAGTTTTGTTACTCCAAAAGTCTGATTTATATCTCTATTATATAGTGAGGATAGTTTTTTCGCTTTGGTTTAACAATAATCTGAAGAAGATCAGGCTTTAGATACATTGAAAGTCCTGGAAGGACAAGGGTGGCCAGGGGAAGTAAAAATTATTATGACCAGTTACCTTCAAGTTTAAGCAATTATTAATTTAAAAACAACAAATTATTATCTTACTATTATTGAATTATTAATCTTCGTTAGACATGCCATAATAGAAACTTAACAAAAATATCTTTGGAAAAATTTATAAACGAAGCATTTTTTTCAAAAATACTTTTATCAGTTGAAGTTAAACCAGCAAACAAAATCAGAGCATAAATAACATTACCAAAGGTAATCTTTGCAAGGGCGACGGAAAGAATACCAGATATATCTGCAGCTAAGATAGCCAAAAAAATTTCATCAGTTACTCTGCAGGCAAGACAAGCTTTACATCAAACGTGAATGTTATAGTGCTATAACAATACCCTTATCAATAATGTAAAGATTTCATCCTCTTCTTAAAAGATTAGAGGTAAGTAACTCAGGAAGATGAAATTGGTGGCGCAGTAAATCTGGTAGGGAAAGATACATCTCTTCAACAATATTTGAGGGTATCTGATAAAAAGGTTACAGTAAAATTTCCTTTAAAAGATATTTTCAAAAGAAGTATCCTACAAAAATTAGTAAGACGATTTAGATCATAAAAAGACATATAGAATTATAAATTTTTAAAAAGATTTATGAAGAAAGCTTACATCATATTGGCTCATAAGCAACCTGAGCAGCTTTATAGATTAGTTGAAAAATTAGATGATAATTTATCTACATTTTTTATTCATATCGATAAAAAAAAATCACTAACAGATTTTGATAACCTGTTAGATTTTGGAAATAAAGTTAAGTTTATCAAAAGGGAAGCAAGTAATTGGGGAGAAATAGGTATAGTTATGGCAATACTAAATGCTTTAAAGGCCATAAAAGAATCTGGTAAAAAGATTGAACGTATAATCTTACTTAGTGGTCAGGACTATCCTATTAAATCAAATGATTACATAAATAATTTTTTCGATACTTCACCTTACAGCGTTTTTATTGAATATTGGACTATGCCAAATTTTAAAATTTGGAAAGACCGTGGGGGCATGTTTAGAATAACTAAATATTTTTTAGGACTAAAAACGTATCAAAGATATATAGCAAAAGCTGTAAATTTTATTGCAATATTTCTTCGGTTTTTAAAAAGAAAATTACCCTATAATTTAAAGCCTTATTGTGGGTGGATGTGGTGGAGTATTGATTATTATGCTTTAAATTATATTCTTCAATTTCTCAACGATCATCCTAAATATTTAAAGTACCATAAATATACTTTTGTTCCGGATGAGTTTTTTTTTCAAACGATACTTTTAAATTCAAAAGATAAGAGATTATTAGCTAGCATTACTAACAATAATATGCGGTATATTCAATGGAAAGATGCAAAGTCTCATCCTGAGATCTTGAGAAAGAATGACGTAAAAGATATAATGGAATCTAATGCTCTTTTTGCAAGAAAGGTTGACCCTGATAAAGATGAAGAGATTTTAGACATAATTGATAATTATCTAAATAAATATAACAGGACTTTCAATTTTAATAATAGTGAAATTCTGATTGATAAAAACTAACCTTTGAAACTGCTATTACCTTTTATCTTCGTCCGCAAAACATTTACTTAGGATTATATAATCGTGTTCTTCATTGAATTTATAAATGATTTGAACAACTTACATTAAATTTATTGCTACGTCAAAAGTTTTAACAAAACTAAGCTGCGTTATTGTCTACTGAATTCCCTGGTTCATCAATTAAATAAAAGTCAGTATTATTAGGTGAAGGCATTGTAAAAAACATTGTTTTAAAATTTATTTTTAGGACTATTCTAAATAAAAAAGTTTTTAATTATTATGAAGATAATAATCTCAAATACTGTCTCTCTAAATGGTGGCGATTTTGCTATACTGCTTAGCATTATCAAGATCCTTAACCTGAGTTTCGGTGAAAAAACAAAGATAATAGTGTATGATGATTATGGTGATGTTGCTCCTTTGTATTATAAAGAAATAAATTACCGAAAGCTTTTATATACTAAGTATCTAAAGAAATCAACAGATAAATCAAGCATTTACAGTAGGGGTATTTTGAAGTTATATAATATTTTTACCCGACAACGCTTTATGCTTGCTGCTAAGTATTATTCGAAAGGATGGAAGAGCATTTCGAAGTTAATACTTTCGAAACATCAAAAAGAGGACTTTAATAACTATGCTTCGGCTGATTTTATTATTTCAACAGGTGGTACTTACTTAGTTGAGAATTATAACCTCAACGCCCGCTTTTTTGATTACTATTTTACTCTGGCACTCAACAAGCCTCTTATTTTTTTTACTCAGTCTTTAGGGCCCTTTAATAATCCTCAAAATAAACGTGCAATAAAAAAAATATTCGATAAAGCATGTTTAATTCTTTTAAGAGACGAGGCATCATTGAATCATTTGAAGGCTATAGATGTAAATGTATCTAAAGCAAGGGTCTATTCAGATGTCGTGTTTGCTGACGCTGATCCAAAAATTTTAAAAATTGCAAAAAGCCGTAGTAATAATAAATCTTTAAGGGTGGCAATATCTGTAAGAGATTGGACCTTTTTTAAAGAAACGTCTGCTAAGGAAGGTATGAAAAAATATAACGAATCTATTGCTGCTCTGTGTGAGTATATAACCACCACTTTGGGAGGAACCATCGTTTTTACCTCTACATGCCAGGGGATTATCGAATATGGGAAAGATGATTCAAAAGCTGGCGAAAATATATATAAATTACTTTCAATGGAAGCAAAAAGTAATACCACTGTCGATAGTAAATTTCATCATCCGGACGAATTGAAAAAGCTTATAAAAGATTTTGATTTAGTTATTTCTACCCGTATGCATTTTGCTATACAATCTTTAGACATGGGAGTACCTGTATTACCAATCGCTTATGAATTCAAAACTAAAGAACTTTTTAGCAGGTTAATTAACAAAGAGTATATATCGGATATTGATACAATTAATCCATCCGCGTTAATAGAAGTTTTTAAAAAGTTTATGGCTGCTTTGCCAATTTTGAGACCAGAATTATTTGAGCAAGTGGAAAGAGAAAGACAATCAGCTCTTGAGGTGATAAGTCATTTGACTGAAGCAGTTAAATAAATATTGCAATCCAAATTCCTGAATAAACAGAATATAGACTGGCATTTCGGACTTGTAGGAAGAAGAAACTTCCGCCTTTTTTTGTATAATTCATATTAAATCCCTTAACATAAAGTTCATATTGATAAGAGGTTAATCTAAATACTTTTACATAAACCAATTCAGGTATGATTAATGGCGCTAATAAGCAAGCAATTTTAATAGTTACTAACCGGATGTCAAAAGATGTAATTAAACGTTATCACAAATTAAGAAAAGCTGCTGCTGAATTAGACGACGTATTTTTATTGTATCATACTAAAGACATTCGTATGCCTATTGAAATGGAAGGAATAAAAATTGAAACTTTCACGGATGAAATATTAATTAATCTCCACTACCAACCTATTAGAAAGACACTTGTTCCGGGTAGTAATCATTTTCCGGTTTTAAATTTTTTTATAAATCATCCGGATTATACACATTACTGGTCTATAGAAGATGATGTAGCTTTTAGTGGTAACTGGAGTGATTTTTTTGAAAATGTTTCCCCAAATCTGGATTATGATTTTATAACCAGCCATATCAGAAGATATGCAGATTTACCGGAATGGCCGTGGTGGAAAACATTGACTGCTGTAGAAGGGAAAACAAATAGAGAAGAAATGATTAATTCCTTTAATCCTATATATAGAATATCGAATAGAGCGTTGAAATATATTGATACTTGCTTAAAAGGCGGGTATAGTGGTCACCATGAAGTTCTGCTGCCTACTTTACTGAAAAAAGCAGGATTTACGATAGCAGATTTTGGCACAGAGGATAATCATGTAACCCCCCGGCTTTCATATTGTACTTTAAGTACTATGCGTTGGAAACCGGTTTTTCTTGTTCCTGCTAATAAAAAAAATAAGCTTTACCATCCGGCAAAGTCCAAAGTTACATTAAGACAAATTTTGGTCTATTTTAAAAGAACTGTTTATAAGCAAAAAAAGTATTTGAGTGAATATAATTAATATTAAGAGTATTATTATTTACTGGCCCATTATAAAAAGTAGTTTTTATTGTTATATTTTAAATTTTTATTATTTCTATGACCAACCTTGCTATTTTATCCCCTTATGAAAATGCCTATTCAGAAACTTTTATTCAGGCTCATAGAAGCTTGCCTTTTAATGTTTTTTTTTATTGTAATGGTAATGATTATGTTCCCGCACAACTTGCAGGGACAGGAAGGTTAGTAAGGCTATCGCAGAAAATTTATTTTGAATTAAAATCTTTAATAAACAAGAAATCAACACGATCTGAACACTCCTTAAAATATTTATTAAAGAAAAAAAAAATTGATTGTGTTTTAGCAGAATATGGTGTTACTGCTGCGGCAAGTTTAAAAGTTATTCAATCTTTACATCTCCCTTTGATTGTTCATTTTCATGGTTTTGATGCCAGTGATAAAAATATATTACTTAAGTATAAAGAAAAATATGTTGAAGTATTTCAATATGCAAAATTTGTAGTTGCTGTTTCCAAAAAGATGTCAGCCGATTTAATTAAACTTGGCTGTCCACCAAATAAAATAGTATTGAGTATATGTGGTCCAAATTCTGATTTTTTTAATGTTGAACCTACCTTTATTACAAAACAATTTACTGCAATAGGAAGATTTATTGATAAAAAAGCCCCTCATTTAACTATCAGGGCCTTTTCTCAGGTCGCTAAACAATATCCTGATTCAAGACTTTCTTTTGGAGGAAATGGAAAACTTTTGAGGGCTTGTAAAGATCTGGTTAAAGAACTGGGGATCGGGGAACAAGTCTCTTTTTTAGGAAGACTATCCCGAACAGAAATAGTTGAACTTTTTTCTACTTCTCTTGCCTTTGTTCAACATTCAGTTATTGCAGAAAACGGAGACTCAGAAGGAACACCTGTAGCTATTTTGGAAGCAAGCGCAGCCGGTTTACCGGTAATAGCTACAAGACATGCCGGAATACCAGATGTGATAGATCATGGCAAAACCGGTTTTTTAGTTGAAGAATTAGATGTTGATAGTATGGCAGATTATATGATGGAACTGTGTGAAAACCCTGAGAAAGGAAAGTCTATGGGCTTAAACGGGAAACGAAACATGAATTTGAATTTTACTATAGAAAAACACTTAAATTGTTTAGCAGAGTTAGTTAATAAAGCCATGGTTAATAAGCAAAAGCGCGTTGAAACCTTTTGAATAACTCAAGGTAAAAGACTTTTGTTAAATAATTATAGGTTCTTCATTAAAGTTAGTGGAATTCAAATGTGAGCATTTACTATAAACAGGTATTGAACCTCAGTAGAAAATAATTCAGAAAATGCTCTTATTACCTTATTACACAGATCATGTTTTAAAGGCAGTGTCATTAAGAAGCAAACAAAGCAGATATGGTAATAAGGTGTTAGGTAAAGTTTAATTTGCTATTTTTACTAAGGTTAAACAGCCCCAAAAAAGCCTAATTCACTAACTTTACCGGAAGAACCGGTTATCTAATACTTAAGATAATTTCTATTTTAAAATCAGGATTCATTTATCGTTTTTAATGCAACTTTAAATCCGTATTTGCTATTTGTTTTTCTAATTTGCCCCATCGCGTTGCATTTGTAATGTGTGAAATACACCGTATTGTTGTGCAAATTCTATTGCATATTTATACGGCATACCTATTATACAATTGTTTTTTGCTTTTTGTATTGCCGTTTAGGGAGTCTTGCAACCTCGTACTTTCAAATTTTATATTTGAAGTGTTTTGTTTTCTTGATAATAAAACTTTGCGGGACATAAAGACATAAACCAACGTACAGTAAAGCACTACAAATGCTGCTGCCCAATCCCATGAATCTACAAACATGCGTACCAAAGAAATTTCTATCGCCAAAGCCATTAATGCCAGTTTCATTTTTAATTTTTTAAGTATTTTGAAATAATAAAATTCTATTTATTAGTCCTCTACTGTTGATTATTACAAAAACATACATTCGATCAAATAACCTTGTTCAACAGTGACTATTTTTTGATGCAAATTGTTGAAATACTAAATTCAACTAATTGAATGCAAATGAATACTTTCATATGAATAAAATGTAAAGGCAATAAGAAGTTTGTGTTAACAATCTTTTTAGCAATCAAGTCCATAAGAAAATTATTTCAATTCACCTGGCTCAAAATAATCCAACTACTTGCCATATGTTTTTTAATGCAGGCAACAATTGAAATAATTATAAGTAATAGTTGGGGAAATATAAAAAATCTTGTTTCACTCCTGCTGCTGAAATTATTTTTCAATCTTTAAAGTAAAATCAGTTGCGAATCGTCTTCTTTCAGAAAGATCGGCAACTATGGCTGGTATGGCTACAGGAAAACAAAATATTATACAAACAATAAAAGAGTTTAGTCAGCAATTGTTTGGCTTCATTCGCAGTCGCGTGAGTACAGATGAGGATGCGGAGGATATTTTGCAGGATGTATGGTACCAGTTTAGTAACCAGCCCGAATTGGATGATATTGAAAGCGTAAGTGGTTGGTTGTACAGGGTGGCAAGAAACAAAATAACCGATAGCTTTCGCAAGAGAAAAAATAAGTTGCTCGACGATTATGCTTACGAAGACGAAGATGGCTCATTGTATTTACCTGATCTATTGCTTGAAGACATTAATACACCGGAAACTGAACATTTACGGAATCTTTTTTGGAAAGAGATGTTTGCTGCCCTCGAAGAACTGCCTAAAAAGCAAAGGAAGGTGTTTATTGGTAACGAACTGGAAGATATGACCTTGCAGGAAATAGCTGATGCAGAGGGAGAAAATTTGAAAACAATCATTTCGAGAAAGCGATATGCAGTGCTTCACCTGCGCAAAAGGCTCGAAAATATTTATAACGATATTATTAATTATTAAACTTTGTCGGTATGAACCATGGTAACAAAAGAAAATATAGCGTTCCTTTTTTTCCGTTTATAATGATAGTAGTGGCATTAGTGCTGAGTTTAATTGTAATGCTTTTATGGAATGCTATTTTATCGCCGGTGCTTCATGTATCAAGACTTTCCTATTGGCAGGCTGTTGGTTTGTTTATTTTGTCAAGAATTTTGTTTAGCGGCTTTAGAAGAGGAGGCAGTTTTCAGGGTAGACCGGGTTGGAGGAGTGGACCTCCCTGGCGACAAAAGTGGATGAATATGAGTGAAGAGGAAAGAGCTAAGTTTAGAAAAGAATGGACAAAGCGTTGTCATCCTCGTCAACCAGACCAGGAATAAAAGAATACAAGCAGCCCCGATTTAAGGGGCTGATTTATTTTCTGTAAGTTTTTAAAGTAATTCTGCCGCTCCTTCGTCTTCAATATATAAAGCTTCATATTTTATAATATAAAATAATTTACAATGACAACAAATGTTTTTAAAGCTGTATTAATTGGCTTGCTTGCAGGTGTACTGCTTTTCTTTATGCCATTTTTTTTATTCAGAGTACTCATTGTTATCCTTATCCTTAGTCTCATCTTCCGCTTATTTGGCTTTAGGCGAAGATGGTCACGAGGATTTGGAGGTAATGGTTTTTGGAACCATCCTGCTTACATGCAAAGGTGGTGGAGTATGAGTGATGAAGAGAGAAAAGTTTTTAAAGAAAAGATGGAAAGGGAACTTTTTGCAGGAACAGGTAACAATCTGTAAAATCAGAAAAAATTCTAAATTCTTAAAAACCCTATTTAATATATTATAAACTAAAAATCGTCATGAAAAGAAATAATTTATGGATCACTGGTTTATTCACTGCTGTTATTACAGTCGTTAGTCTCAACTTGCTTTTCGGAAGAAGTAACTGGGCAAACGAAAGAGGCTTTGGTTATAATCACTGGAGACATCGCCATCATTACTGCGATGATTACTACAGAGATAAGATAGACAGGGCAGGAGAACCGAACCGTTTAAGGCCTGATACTGCCAATTACTAATTATTTATAAATTTAAAAAACAGAACGTTTATGTATTACAATCAATCATGTGCACCAAAAGGTGCAGGCTATACAAGAAGGATGCATCATCCTTTTTATCAATCAAATCAAAGGGCTCCTGTTAATATTTACAAAACAGAGAACAGCTTTGAATTAATGGTATTTGCTCCCGGAAGAGTAAAAGAAAACTTTCAAGTAAATGTTGTGGATAAGGAACTTATTGTTTCTTATCAACCTGCTGCCGGAATACCTCAACACGAATGGATACAAAGAGAGTACAGCAGGGGAGCCTTTGAAAGAAGATTTATGGCAGATGATACCATCGACACCGGTAATATAAAAGCTACATACACAGATGGTGTTTTGCAAATTAGTTTACCAATCATTCCGGGCAAGGAAGCACCCAAACAGGAAGTACCAATTAATTAAGCGATTTGTTTATCCTTTGGTTAAGAGGCTGTCTTAAAAAAGTTTAAGGCAGTCTCTTTTTTATACATTTCTGTAAAGCGATAGTCATTTAAAATCAAAGCAGTAGTTTAAAGTTTCTTTATGATAAGACTTAAAATGATTTGCGAAATCGATTTGTTTTGTAATTGGGAAGTTTATTACTTATTAAGTTCCCATTGCTACCTGTCCGTCATTGCACAGGATTAGAAACTTTAACAATTTTAGGAGCTTCATTTAAATAATAGAAGGTCAGTATATGTTGAACTTAATTCAAATTGAAAAATTCCATTGTTCCAGGTATTCTGATCTAATTTCAGCCTAAAAGTTATAACTTTCTGTTATCAATCATTCGTCAATGACTACCAACCGCCGAAACTTTTTGTATAAAGCGAGCTTACTCACAAGTGCCTTTTCTGCAAAAAGCCTGTTCAGCCAGGCATATGCTGCCAACTTTGAAACTGCAGCAAATAAAATACTTCACCTTACACCTGAAGAAGCGGCTGAAGATGAAGATTACTGGAGCGTTATTCAGCAGGCTTTTACCGTCAACCCAAATATCATCAATTTTAATAATGGCGGTGTAAGCCCTTCGCCCGGAGTAGTGCAGGATGCTGTAGAAAGGTATAACAGGTTTTCAAACGAAGCTCCTTCCTATTTTATGTGGCGTATACTTGATCAGGGCCGCGAGCCTTTACGTGAAAAGCTTGCGGATTTAGCAGGTTGTGATGCGAATGAAGTTGCTATTAACCGCAATGCAACCGAAGCGTTGAACACAGTTATTTATGGCCTCGACCTTACAAAAGGAGATGAAGTGATTGGCACAAAACAAGACTACCCAAACATGATAAATGCATGGAGGCAGAGGGCTTTGAGAGAAGGCATACAATACACCCAGATAAGCTTCGATTTTCCTATTGAGAACGATGAAACCATTGTAAAAGCTTTTGAGCAGGCCATTACACCCAAAACAAAACTGCTGCACATAACACACGTATTAAACTGGGTAGGGCAAATAATGCCTGTAAAGAAAATAGCACAGATGGCGCATAAAAAAGGAGCGGAAGTTTTGGTGGATGGGGCACATTCCTTTGCCTTGCTCGATTTTAAAGTTCCTGAGCTTGAATGTGATTATTTTGGCACAAGCCTGCATAAGTTTTTAAGTGCACCTATCGGAAGCGGAATGTTATGGATTAAAAAAGATAAAATTGAAAAGATATGGCCTTTGTTGTGCAACGATAACCCCCGTAGCGCCGACATAAGAAAGTTTGAAACGCTGGGCACACGCAGCTTTCCGATAGAACAAGGTATTGGTGAAGCTATCAATTTTCATAATGGCATTGGTGCAAAACGCAAGGAAGAGCGCATACGGTACCTGAAAAATTACTGGGCTTCCAAAGCCAAAAATATTCCCGGGGTTAAATTACATACTTCTTTAAAATCCAAATTTTCATGCGCTATCTGTGGTGTTTCAATAAATAATATGACACCAGGAGAACTGGACAATGAGCTTTTTGCGAACTACAAGATACACTGCACAAATATCAACCGGGAGAATATCAGGGTTGTAAGAATAACTCCGCATGTTTATACCACAATAAAAGATGTTGAAAAATTGGTAAGAGCTTTAGAAGAGATTGCTTCAAAAAAGGGGAAAGCCTGAAAAGTAAGAGAGATAGAAATTAGCGAATGAAACGAGGAAATAAACACAAATAATAAGTGAACTAATATGACCTATGAAAGCAAAGAGAAGGGAATACAGGTACTTAAAAACTCAATTAACTAAACCCTTGTCTAAGAGTTGCTTTGCTATGTCTTTTAAATGAATGGGGACATATAATTCAATATCACCGAAATTAAGATAACTGCTATCCTGTTTATTTAATATGATTACAGGCACACTGTTTTCTTTCAGCATTCCTTTTACAATGCTGGCTTCAAGCAAATTGCGTGTAACATATAAGAGGAACCACTTATGCATCAGGCTAAATAATCATTATTCTCGTCAGTAATAATTTCAGGCAATACTTCATTGCTTTTTCTTTTGATAAAATAAATAATACCAATTCCTATCAAAAAGCTTACTAATGCACCGTATAAAGGAATAGATATATCGTCGTTTGCAAGCCTTTTTAAAATCTGGCTGCGGTCTGCATAATAAACAGAGAAGACTGCGAAGGCATTATTGAGAAAATGTATAGTAATTGTGTACCAGAGATTGCGTGTAACATGATAGACTGTGCCTAATAAAAGACTGAGTGTAAAAATGGGCAGAAGCTTAAAAAATGTTCCATGTAATAAAGCAAAAACAGCGGAAGAGATTATAATAGCAAGCCAAGGCTTATTACTTATGCGCCATAGCGCTTTTTGCAATGAACCTCTGAAAAACAGTTCTTCACAAATTGCCGGGAGCAAGGCCATAAGAGACAGGTTGACCAGTAAGTCACCAGGCGTTTTCATTTGCAAAAAAACCTGAAGTGCACGATTGTGCAAAGCTTCCATTTCTTCAAATGATTTTTGCAATGAACCAAATTTAGTATGCGCATTTATTTCTCCCACCCAGCCTATAAAGGGCTGAATGCAAAATAATAAAACAACAGATGCAAAAAATAATGCGGGCGCAATACTCTTTTGTACACCAACATAAGGCAAAGCTTTAGGAGAGGAATAATAGCCAAAGAATAATGCAGGAAGTAAAAATGATATAACCGAACCTGTAAATTGCGCCCATTTAAACTTGCTTAGTATTGCTGGAGAAACAATAGCATTTTTATCAAGGAGCACACTGCCGATGTCTCTGAAAAAAAAAGTCGAAATAGCATAATCGAGAAGAAAAAATCCTCCTGCCAGTGCCAGGAAAACTAAAAACTGAAGGGCTGGCGGCTGGTATTTTAAGTAAGTGTTCATAAATCCGGAAGAAATAAGAATGTAAATTTGCGTTTTTAAAAAGAGGCGCAAGATACAAGGATGTTACTTATATACAAGAGGTAGCATTTAAAGGTTTCCGGGCTTGAAGGATTTAATACTGTATCATGATAACTATTGGCAATATAAAATTACCAGGCTTTCCGCTTTTGCTTGCTCCGATGGAAGATGTAAGTGATCCGCCCTTTCGGGCTGTATGTAAAGAAAATGGAGCTGACCTTATGTACACAGAATTTATCAGCAGTGAAGGTTTGATTCGCGATGCAATAAAAAGCCGTAAAAAACTTGACATTTTTGATTATGAAAAGCCGATAGGCATACAAATTTTTGGTGGAGACGAAGATAGTCTTGCTATGGCGGCAAAAATTGTAGATGTTACAAATCCTGATTTGCTTGATATTAATTTTGGATGTCCTGTAAAAAAAGTGGCCTGCAAAGGTGCAGGTGCAGGTGTGCTGAAAGATATTGACCTCATGGTTCGCCTTACAGGTGCAGTTGTAAAATCAACCAGCCTTCCGGTAACAGTAAAAACACGGCTTGGCTGGGATGATAACACAAAAAACATAGAAGAAGTAGCCGAACGTCTGCAGGATGTTGGTATCAAAGCGTTGGCTATACATGGCCGCACCCGCAGCCAGATGTATAAAGGTGAAGCAGATTGGTCACTTATAGCTAAGGTAAAAAGCAATCCCCGCATTCATTTACCCATATTTGGAAATGGTGACATTGACAGTCCTCAAAAGACTGTAGAATACAAAAACCGATACGGTGTTGATGGAATTATGATTGGCCGTGCAGCTATCGGTTACCCATGGATTTTCAGAGAAATACATCATTACATGCAAACAGGAGAATTAATGCCGCCCCCAACGGTTGAAGAAAGAGTTGCAGTTAGCAAAAATCATTTGCGTAAATCAGTTGAGTGGAAAGGGACTGTTGTTGGCATAAACGAAATGCGCCGGCATTATTCAAATTATTTAAAAGGATTACCTGGCATCAAAGAATTTCGTAACCGGCTGGTTGTCTTAAAAGAATTGGAAGAAGTGGAAGCTGTTTTGGATGAAGTGCAGCAATTTTATGAAGGATTTGAAGTTGAACGTGCACCAATAGTACTGGAAAATTATCATGAGCATTGTGCTGTTTAGAACACGATATCTACTATTAAGTTCGATTAGGAGCACATTTCGTAACGGCACTTACATTTTTATTTAGCTGCCGTAAGGTCGTTCCAATTTTACTTTTGTGTTTTCTTTAGAATTTTTCTTAATACCAGAAAGGCATTTAAATACCGGAACAAAAAATTTTAGAATTTCAGAATAACTATAAAAGAGTAAGATAACAGATCAGCGATAACACAAGCACATAAAAAAAGGGAAGCAATTTGTTTCCCTTTTTTTAATAAAATAACTGAAATATCATTTAGCAATTCCCATTTTTGCTTCCATGCTTAAAGTTGCATGAGGTACTGCACGAAGCCGTGCTTTCTCTATGAGTTTCCCTGTAACACGACAAATGCCATAGGTTTTGTTTTCAATACGCATTAAAGCCTTTTCAAGGTGGTCAATAAAAGTGATCTGGCGGCTTGCCATCTGGCTCAATTGTTCCCTTTCCATGCTCATGCCTCCGTCTTCCATTGTCATGTAGCGGTTATCTGTCTCATCGCCACCCATTTCATCACGACGGGTAATGAGGCCTTGCAGGTAGGCAAGTTCCTTTTTTGCCGCATCTAATTTTTTAGAAATTAAATCTCTAAACTCCTGTAGTTCGACATCGCTGTACCGCATAGTAGGCCCTGCAGGAGCAGATGCGGGTGTATCTAAAACACTTTTCATAAAGTCAGGCTCATAATCCACTTTTTTATCTGTAGATGTCTTGGGGATAACAACAAGCTTATTTTCCCCCTCTGATTTTGTTGCCTTTGAAGTTACCTTAGAAGCTTTTGTCGTTTCTTTTTCTGCCGAAACAACTGATTTAGGTTTTTTTTCAGTGGCCGCTTCTTTTTTTGATGCTAAAGTTTCTTTGCTTTCGTTTGTATTTGCTATTGGTGCTTTTTTCACTGGTACTTTCAATTTTTTTATAACCGGCTTAGCTACATCTATTTGTACAGATTTACCGGTTAAAGATTTAGTAAGTTCATTTACAGCAGATTTTGTGTTAATATCTGCTACACAATGATTATCTATAGATTTCTTTATAGCCCCCTTCAATGGTATTACAGATTTCTCTTTTAAAGTAGTCCCTTTTCATTTGCAACCTTTTTTAATGCTTGCGAAACTTCCAAAAGAGGATTTGCTTCCCTTAAGAGTTTTTTTGTAGCCATTAATTATACTTTTTTCATTACACTCACTTGTAGTAAAATGTCGTTTATTTCAATTTCAGTGCCATCAGGTAATTTAGGCACGAAATTTATAGAATCTGCCAAAATTTCCGCGCAAATATAGTTTTTATATTCATTTATTGAATTTACTAACCTTTCATTTTCAACTATATTAATGTTAATTCGGTCAGTAACCTCAAAACCACTGTCTTTTCTTAGATTTTGGATACGATTTACGAACTCCCGGGCTTCACCTTCTTTTCTTAATTCTTCAGACACCGTAATATCGAGTGCTACTGTCAGACTGCCTTTTGATGCTACACTCCAACCCGGAATGTCTTCAGCAAAAATTTCAACTTCAGTCAAATCTAAAGTTAAAGGTTCACCATTGATCTGCAAAATAAAATTTCCCTGCTTTTCAAAAGCAGAAATATCATGTTGACCTAAATTTGCTAATGCTGCAGATACAGCTTTCATTTTCGGTCCAAGCTTTTTACCTAATGCGATAAAATTAGGTTTTATTTTTTTATTGATAAAACCTTCAGTTTCTGTTATATATTCAATTTCCTTTACATTTACTTCACTTTTAATTAAATCCCCGATTTTTAAAAACTGCTCTTTCATTCCGGCATTTAATACTGGTATAAGCACTTTCTGCAAAGGCTGGCGAACTTTTATGTTTACCTTTTTACGAATACTTAAAATCAGGGAAGAAGTATCTTGCGCCAGTTGCATTCTTTCCTCTAATAACGTATCAATCGCTGCTTTATTTTCTTTGGAATAGTCAACATGATGAACGCTTTCAGCAGTAAAACGACCGGTAACTGCATTAAGGTTTTGAAAAACTGCATCACTGAAGAAAGGAGAAACAGGTGCCATTAGTCTTACAATGGTTTCCAAACATTCGTATAACGTCTGGTATGCAGATATTTTGTCGTGCTCATATTCACCTTTCCAAAAACGGCGGCGGCAGAGACGTACATACCAGTTACTTAAATGTTCGTCTACAAATTCTTCAATAGCCCTGCCTGCCTGTGTCGGCTCATAATCATCCATGCTTTCGGTAACTCTTACAATCAGGCTGTTTAGTGAAGACAAAATCCAGCGGTCGATTTCGGGGCGTTGCTCTAACGGTATATATTCTTCTTTAAATGCAAATCCATCAAGATTACTATATAGCGCAAAAAACTGGTAGGTATTATATAAGGTCCCAAAAAATTTGCGCTGCACTTCCTGTATACCGTTAATATCAAATTTGAGATTGTCCCAGGGACTTGCATTTGTAATTAAGTACCAGCGGGTGGCGTCTGCACCATACTTATCAATTGTCTGAAATGGGTCAACAACGTTGCCAAGGCGTTTACTCATTTTGTTGCCATTCTTATCAAGCACCAAACCATTTGAAACAACAGTTTTGTAAGCTACGCTATCAAACAACAAAACTCCAAGAGCATGTAAAGTGTAAAACCAACCTCGTGTCTGGTCTACACCTTCGCATATAAAATCGGCAGGGAATGCCTTGTGAGAATCTACCACGTCTTTATTTTCGAATGGATAATGCCATTGTGCATATGGCATAGCACCGCTATCGAACCACACGTCTACCAAATCTGGTACACGTTTCATAATTTTTCCCTTTGGAGAAATAAAAAAAGTATCATCTACAAAAGGCTTATGGAGGTCTAAAGGTTTATAATCCGGAATAATATTTTGTAACTTTGCCTCGAATAAACCTGCGCCCATATCTGCACGACTAAACGTAGGGCTGATATGCGTAGCAGTGCTGGTTGTACTAAACTCCTCACTTGCACCAGGTTTATTTATTTTCCATCCGGTTAACACCCATGTTTCTTTTTTGCCAAATCTGCTTTTTGAAAGCACCGCTTCATACCCATCATAAATAATATGGACAGTGTCCTTTGCAACCACTTCTTTATGTAATTCACCCCTGGCAATTACTTCGACCAGTTTAATTGCCACCTCTAAACCATCGCCTGTTTCCGAATCTCTTTTGGCAATTATATGACTTATTCCGTGTCCGCCTTTGAATTTATTATATGTATCTCCAGGCTCTCCCCAAACAAATGTAATCTCATTTACATCTTTTAAGTCATACCGATGCATAGCCGCTGATACATCTGCCTTTTGAGTAATTACTTTCTGTAAACTCCAAACTCCGCTTTGTATATTTAATTCAGTTATTTTTTCGTCTGAGTAGAAATTGCCTTTGTTGATAGCTATATTAATATAGGAAAAAAGTTCTTCAATACTGCCTACACAAATTACCTCGCTTCCGTCTTCTGTTTTCCATATTGGCAGTGGAGTACCCCAGTAGCGACTACGGCTTAAGTTCCAGTCTACCATATTTTCAAGCCAGTTGCCAAAACGGCCTTCACCTGTTGATTTCGGTTTCCAGTTAATAGTTTTGTTTAATTCAACCATCCTGTCTTTTAAAGCTGTGGTTTTTATAAACCATGCATCTAACGGATAATACAAAATAGGTTTGTCGGTGCGCCAGCAATGGGGATAACTGTGTTCATATTTTTCAACTTTAAAAGCCCTGTTTTCTTTTTTCAGCTTTACGCTTATGTCTACATTTACATCTTCGTAAGCTTTGTCGTCTTTATAATTTTTTACAAATCTGTTGCTAAATTCTCCAAGTCCGTCTACAAATTTACCCTGCCGGTCAACCATCGTTAGAATGCCAATATTGTATTTTTTCCCGACTTTATAGTCATCTGCACCAAAAGCAGGAGCGGTGTGCACTATTCCTGTACCATCTTCAGTTGTTACAAAATCTCCCAATAGAACTCTGAAAGGATCACCACCAGCGTTTTTAGGGTTGTTTGCTTCATATGATATCAGTTGTTCGTATCTCGCTTCTTCAAGGTTTTTGCCTTTAAATTCTGCAAGTATTTTCCATGGAAGCAGCTTTTCGCCTTCTTTATAATTATTAAAATCACCCTTTTCACCTTCCGGCTTAAAATACTTCGAGATAAGAGATTTAGCTAAAACAACATTTACAGGCAGATGTGTATAAGGATTAAAGGTTTTTAGAAGTACATAATCAATGTTAGGACCTACTGTAAGTCCTAAGTTGGAGGGCAGTGTCCATGGTGTTGTAGTCCAGGCGAGGAAATAGATGTCAGTTGATGGCTGACCGATGACGGAATTAAAAAGGAATTCAGTCTTTTCATTCCTTATTGCTTTAAACATTGCTACAGTACTGGTATCCTTTACATCTTTATACGTACCAGGCTGGTTAAGTTCGTGTGAACTTAAACCTGTTCCTGCTCCGGGACTATAAGGTTGTATACTGACACTTTCGTATAGCAAACCTTTGTCGTACAAACGCTTTAGCAGCCACCAAAGTGTCTCTATATAATTATTATCGAAAGTTATATACGGGTTATTTAAATCTACCCAGTAACCCATTTTTGTAGTTATTTCATCCCACTTGTCCTTGTATTTTAATACTTCTTTACGGCAGGTTTCATTATATTCTGCAATAGAAATCTTTTTACCTATATCTTCTTTGGTAATACCTAACATTTTTTCTACGCCCAGTTCTACAGGCAAGCCATGTGTATCCCATCCGCCTTTTCGTTTAACCTGGAAACCCTGCATAGTTTTATAGCGGCAAACCAAATCTTTTAAAGTACGGGAAATAACGTGATGAATACCAGGCATACCATTAGCACTGGGAGGACCTTCATAAAAGACAAAAGGTGTTGTTCCTTCTCTTAACTCCACACTTTTTTCGAAGGCCTTGTTCTCTTCCCACATAGCTAAAATTTCTTTCTCTATTGCCGGAAGGTTTAAACCTGAAAATTCTCTGTATTTTGCGCTCATAATCTTTATAAATGCTCGTATTGTAAAAAGGTGTGCAAAGTTAAGGAAACCTGTGGGGAAATTATCTGAACTGGAATTTGTAGGATTATTGGGACTGTCAGGAAATTAAGGAAAAAGTAATTATTTGCGAACAATCTGTGTCTTCTGCGCTATTCGCGGGAAAAAAGGTGGAAAAAGCTCCATAATGATTTATTGATGAACGAAGCGTCGCAACAAAAGCTGAATAGTCTACTAATGCCGGCAAACCAAAAACTATTTATATTATTGATTAAAAGCTTAGGCGAATTTGAATTATAAAAAAAGCTGCAGTAACCTACAGCTTTTCAAGAGCTCCCCGAAAACTTTTTTTAAAAACAATACAAGATTAAGGAATGGCTTTGAAAGTATCAATCAGATCAATATTTGATTGATTTTAATGTAACAATAGCTTATAAAACTTCAATTTGATTTCTCAGCAGGTCTTCAAAAACGTCTCTGCTTCGGATAAGCTTTGCCTCACCATCTTTAACCAGCACTTCGGCGGGTTTTAAACGGGAGTTGAAATTGCTGGACATTTCGAAACCATAAGCCCCTGCGTTGTAAAAAACAAGAAAATCTCCTTCACGAACTTCGTTCAGCTTTCTGTCCCAGGCAAAAGTATCGGTCTCGCAAATGTTGCCGACAACAGTATAAATTCTTTCAGGACCTTTGGGATTGCTGATGTTTTCGATACGATGAAAAGAATCGTAAAACATAGGACGGATAAGATGATTGAAACCACTGTTAACCCCGGCAAAAACAGTTGCTGTTGTCTGCTTGATTACGTTTGCCTTTACAACAAAATAACCTGCCTCGCTTACAATGTATTTACCCGGCTCAAACCATATCTGAATATTTTTCCCGGTTTCTTTTTCGAATGTTTCAAAAGCTTCGGCTACTTTTTCGCCTAATTGATTAACATCTGTTTCGGTGTCACCTTCCTGATAAGGAACTTTAAATCCGCTTCCAAGGTCAATAAATTGGAGGTTATCAAAATGACGGGCTATTTCAAACATTACCTCCAAACCCTGCAAAAAAACATTTACATCTTTTATTTCACTGCCGGTATGCATGTGCAGACCGGTAACGTTGAGATTTGTTGATTTAACAATACGTTCGATATGCCGAACCTGATGAATAGAAATTCCAAATTTGCTGTCAACATGCCCGGTAGAAATCTTATAATTGCCACCAGCCATAATATGGGGGTTTAAGCGAATGCAAACCGGATATGAACTTCCATACCGGTTGCCAAATTGCTCAAGAATGGAAATGTTGTCTATGTTTATATTGACGCCAAGTTTTTTGCCTGCTTCTATCTCTTCAAAGTCAACACAGTTAGGTGTGAACAAAATATCTGCAGGTTCAAATCCCGCTTTTAAGCCCAGCTTAACTTCATTGATGCTTACACAATCGAGAGATGCGCCAATCTGCTTCATCCATTTGAGAATATTAATGTTTGTAAGCGATTTGCATGCGTAAAAAAATTTTGAATCAGATTTTTTAAAAGCATCTTTCAGCTTTTGGTATTGCTTCGCGATCTTTTCTGCATGGTAAATATATACAGGTGTGCCAAACTCGGTGGCAATATCAATAAGCTGTCTATTAGATAATTGTTGAGGCATAAGTTTGCAAAAGTAGCAGGAAAAAAATCAGGGAAAAAGTAAAGAGAAGTTATTCTTCTTCTTTTTTGTCACTTGACAAATTGTTAGAAGTATTATTTTCAGGATTATCCTCTGAGGCTTGATCGCTTTTATCTGGTGCATTTAGTGAACCTGAATCTTCTGTCGCAGAAATTTCAGGTATTCTTCCCATTCTTCCTGTAAGTGGTTGTTCAATCAGTTCTCCGTTGTCAGCCACAATCATTGTTGTAGCTGCTTTCCTGGAGACGGCATCTTGTTCCTGAGGTGTACCAGTTCCCTGGGTTCCGGGTAATTCTTCTTCAGCCTCTGCACGGTTATTTACGGCATCATTTATTAAGGTGCCCTGTATGACAGATTGTTCTGCCAGCACTTCTCTAATTTTAGGAAGATCATCAGCAGAGTTAATACCGAAGTAATCCATAAAAGACTTAGAGGTAGAATAAATCAGGGGCTTACCAGGAAGGTCTTCATTACGGCCTGAAATAATTATAAGATCTTTTTCTAAAAGTTTTTGAATAGAATAATCACTGTTCACGCCTCTTATGGCTTCTACTTCACCTTTGGTTATTGGTTGCTTATAAGCTATGATGGCAAGAGTTTCTAAAGCTGCATTTGAAAGACGCTTTAAAAATTTGTCTCCATTTAACTGGGCAATTGTTTTATGATAAGCTTTTTTAGTTAGAAATTGCCAGCCTCCGCCACTTTCCCTTACTTCAAAAGGATAGAAATCTGCATTATATTTCTGGCGAATGCCTTCAACAGATGCTTCAATCTGGTCAAGTGATATTCTTTCCTCCATAAAACCGAAAGCATTATTGATAAGCTCTACAATATCTAATGTTGTCAGCGGTTTATCGCTGGCAAAAATTAAAGCTTCGATGTGGGAGATGATGGTACTTAGTTGCATGGGAAAAAAAGCCAATTAGTTAATGCTATTTTTAAAGTGCGTTAAAATTCACCAGAATTTAGAATGTTCCTGACAATAGAAGTTGTATAAGTAAAGAATTCTTTTGCCGGCTTTATAAATTCCTCAATTTCTTCGAAGTTCATTATCATAAAATCAGAATAATCATCGTCAATTCTCTCATTCATAAGTTTATTGAAAAACGATGCATGAGTTGCATCGAATAAACCGGTAAGGACAAATTTTTGAAGAAGAAGCGTAGAAACCCCGCTATGTGTTTTTGAAACAAGGTCTTGGGTTAATAAAAGAGCTTTTGTTGCATGAAAACAACCATAGTAAAGCCGGTTGATTGCAGTAGTATAATATTTATTTTTTAACTGAAAATCTACTTCATCCATCAAAGCTTTCGCCTTTGTCAGCTTCAACTCTATTGCATCTTTTATTCTGCTCATAGCACAAGATATTGGTCACCTATTCCTTTTTGTAAAGAATAATAAGCAGGATGGTTTTCCCATTCATCGTTTGTTGCTAATATAAAACTAAAAACAGAACCAATAGAGAGGCTTAACGGAAAAAGCTTATCCTGAATTAACCATTTTATAGATTTTGGATATTTTTTTTCAGTTAGAATCAAAATATCCCAATCACTTTCTTCATGCACTATATCGGTAGCCCGGCTTTTCCAAATAAATACACTTTCGAATCAGGAATTTCTTTCGTTACGATAACCTTAATTGTTGCTAATATTTCTTTCTGTGTTATCACTGCAACCTCAATTTATTTGCTTTGTATAGTTAGTCCACCATTAGTTGTTGACTAAGTTGACAATTGCTTTACCCATTCAGTGCTGCAGCACCACTTACAATTTCAGTAAGTTCGGTTGTGATGGCCGCCTGGCGTGCTCTGTTATAAGAGATTTTTAGAGCTCTAAGCAGTTCATTTGCATTTTCACTTGCCTTATCCATTGCTGTCATACGGGCTCCATGTTCACTTGCATGTGCATCTAAGACTGCTTTAAACAATTGAGTGTTTAGTATTTTAGGCATTAGCTCAGCAACCAGTTGCTCCTTTGCAGGTTCAAATATAAAATCTGCTTTTTTCAATCCTTCCTTTTTTTCAACTTTAGGAATTGGTAAAAACCTTTCAACAACAAACCTTTGTGTTGCAGCATTTTTAAATTCGCTGTATACGAGTTCTACCACATCAAATTCCTTATTTTCAAATGCCTTAACTGCAGCTTGAGATGCTGCCTGTACCGTCTCAAAATGCAGGTTTAAAAAAATATCTTTAAAATCTGCCTTTGTTTTATAATTTAATTTACTTAAGCTTTCATACCCTTTCTTGCCAATGTTCCAAATGGTTACATTGCCTTTTATATTTTGATCACTGTATTTAACAGCAATGGTTTCTTTTGCCAGCTTTGTAATATTTGCGTTGTAACCGCCTGCCAGTCCGCGGTCACTCGTAATAACAATTAAAAGAACACGTTCCTTTCCTCTATCGATAGCAAGGGCTCCGCCAACCTCTCCTTCAGCGCTGCTTACAATGTTGCTTAACATTTCCTGCAATTTTTTAGCATAAGGCCGCATTTGGGTTATCGCGTCCTGAGCCCGGCGCAACTTAGCAGCACTAACCATTTTCATTGCTTTGGTAATCTGCTGGGTGCTTTGTACACTCTTAATCCTGTTTCGAACCTCTTTTAATTGTCCACTCATTTTTGGGGGTTTGAAGCTTGAAATTCAAATTAAATCTGAAAAATAATAAATATTACTTATATTAAAAGTAATAGTACTATTAATTGCGGCAAAGGTAAGGGATGGAAGGGGAAAGGCAAAAGCAGGGTGGGCCAACGAACTTTTAAAAGCAATCAAAGTCAGGTTTGAGAGGCGGACTCGGGAGAGCGAGAGTTGAAGGTAAACACAGAGTAAAATCAGGTATTATAATAACCTTTCTTTAAAACAAAATTATTTTTTATAGAAGTTAATTTTATTTATTAACTTAGTATGTAATTAAAGGGCTTCTGACATTAAGAGCTATTAGCATCGATGCCAAGTACTATTCAACTTTTTTGTGAGGTTACATCTTGCATAGTTTCATTAATAATTAAGTCCTTAGGTTATTTTAAAATTTTTCAATCCTATGATTAATATTTTACCTTCTATTGAAATTCAGATTATAATCTCTTATTCTTGAAGGTTTATTTAAGATTTAAAAAGTATCAAATAAAGCTTAATTAAAAATTAAATTATGGAAGACTTTCTAACTATGCTGCCAGGGATTATAATAATTATTGGTTTTAGCCTTAGCTTAATAAAAAACAGGGCTCATAAGCAATAATTAGTTTAAGGGATATTTCAAAGATCTGAAGAAAAGAAAGTAATTTTAAAATTATCATAAGGAATACTTTGAAAGCGCCCTTAGTATAACCAATTAAACCTATAATTTACACTAGTAAAATATCTTCTTAAGATTACTACTATAATTGTGTCCATCTTGTGCCAGGTTCTTTACGATCTGGCGTTATCTTCATAAATTTCTTTCATCTTTTCTTTCTAACCTGGAATAGCCTTCACTATTAGAGGAATTTTGTTAGCTGAATTTTTTAATCTACAGGTATTGTTCCCGCTGTATTTTCTAAAATGCATTGGTACATTCCAGATACTATTCTGATTTATTCAATTAAAGAAGTAGCACTGCAACTGACGAAGGTTTATTAGCATTTATTGTCGTTTCTATAAAATAATTTCTCCAAATCTCATTTATCATGTTCACACAATTATTATACTTTTACTGCCCTATAAAAATTTTAAATGGAGGAAATCGTAGCAGCGGTAAGCCGCTTGTTTGAAGCTTTTAAACATGCAAAAGAGGATAGAATTGAAAAGCTTCCCCAATCCGGAAGTGACAGAATTTACTTTAGAATTTATGCAGTTAACGAAACTTATATTGCTACGTTTAACCTTAATTTAAAGGAGAACCAAACTTTTATTCATTTTTCGCATCACTTTAAAAATGCGCGATTGCCAATGCCAGAAATCTTTGCAGTAAATGAAGAAAAAACCCTTTACATACAGGAAGACCTTGGAACAGACAGTTTATTAGATAAGCTGCAGCAACATGGTTATAATGAATATACTTACCATCTGTACCAACAGACATTACGGGAGTTGGTCAAGGTTCAGATAATCGGAGATAAAGACCTGGATTATAACTGGTGTTTAACGGCTAAGGAGTTTGGCAGGCAGGCAATCATGAGCGATCTTTTGTATTTTAAATATTACTTTTTAGATACACTCAAAACTCCTTATGACAAGCAGGCCATGCTGAATGACTTTGAGTTACTTAGCAACTATCTTGGTGATTCCGCTCACAAACATTTTTTATTCAGAGACTTTCAGAGCAGGAATGTTATTGTCGACAATGATAAAGTACATTTTATAGATTACCAGGGGGGCATGAAAGGTGCTTTGCAGTATGACGCAGCGTCACTTTTATGGCAGGCAAAAGCTAACCTGCCTGAAGAGTGGAAAAATAATTTGCTGCAATATTATATTGATGAAGCTCAGAAGTTACTTGCTGAAAAAATTGATAAAGATTTATTTACCAGCCAGTACAATGGTTACGTGTTGATAAGATTATTACAGGTTTTAGGAGCGTATGGTTTTAGAGGATTGTTTGAGAGAAAAGCACATTTTTTAAGGAGTATTCCTTTAGCACTTCGTAATCTCAGGTTTTTTATTGAAAACAAACAAATAGGCCTAAATACCCCGGAGTTTGACAGGATGCTAAATCTTGTTGTAAGTGACGATATTATTGCAAAGTTTGAAACGGTAAGAGCAGATGAAAATACGCCTTTGATTGTAAAGATCTGCAGCTTTTCTTATAAAAAAGGCTGCCCGGCAGACGAAACTGAAAATGGAGGGGGATTTGTTTTTGACATGCGCGGAATTTTGAATCCAGGCAGAATCCAGGAATACAAATACCTTACAGGAAGGGACAAAGAAGTGAAAGATTTCCTGGAGCAACGGACAAAAATGACGGATTTTTTAAACAGTGTTTTTGATATAGTTGATATTGCAGTTGAAGATTATATTAAAAGAGGTTTTTCGAGTTTAATGGTAAGCTTTGGCTGCACGGGTGGTCAGCATAGAAGTGTTTATGCTGCTGATGCGCTCGCAAGACATTTGAAAAATAAATTCAGTGTTAAGATACAATTGTGTCATCTTGTGCAGGATCCGATTAACTGGATGCCCCGGCCCTGAAGGGAGAAGAGAGAATTTGAACAGATTATACAAAAGTTTTACAATGGCTGAAAATTTTGCTTTGGATAGTAACGGTATCAATTTCCCCTTTAGTGGGTTAAGGGGTGTGATATTAGCAGCAGGATTAGGAAGCAGGTTAAAGCCATGGACAGACAATCATCCCAAAGCTTTGGCACTAGTTAACGGCAAAAGTCTCTTACAACAAAATATTGAATACCTGCAACGATTTGGAATAAAAGAAATAGTAGTAAATGTTCACCATTTTGCCGATCAGATTATTGAAGCTATTGAAAATAACAATGGCTGGGGAAGCCAGGTAATAACTAGTGATGAAACAGAGGAAGTGCTTGAAACCGGCGGCGGTTTTTTGAAAGCAGCCTCTTTACTGCAATGTGCTAACCCCATAGTTTTGATGAATGTTGATATACTTACCGACCTTAACCTGCAGGCGATGATCGGTTATCATCAGGAGAAAAAACCATTAGCTACGCTGGCAACAACAAACCGGGAAACATCGAGGTACTTCTTATTCGACGAAGGAAATAATCTCTGCGGCTGGAAGAATGTAAAGACAGGTGAAGAGAGACCTCACCCCCAACCCCCCTCCTTGAGGAGAGGGGAGGCAGGCACATCAATGCATGGAAGTAAAATACGGAAAGCTTTCAGCGGAATACATATAGTTGAGTCACGAATATTTTCATTGATAAAACAACGTGGGAAGTTTTCTATGGTGGATGTATATATGGACTTAATGCAGGATCAAACAATAAAATCTTTTGATCATTCTGAAAACAGGTTTATAGATGTAGGTAAGGCTGAAAGCATTGCTAAGGCAGAGATACTATTTTCATCTTAAAATTATAACCTGAATATAAGTTCTCAATTTCTTCTGCACCCGTCGCAGACACTTTATAAGCATTGAGGGAAGCAGAAAAGTAGATTAAAACAATTAGACTTTATTCGGTTTTTCCTTCGAGCGCACACAAAAAAGCGTAATTTAATGCTATATCCTTTAAATAATCGAACCTTCCTGATGCACCTCCATGACCAAAGTTCATATTAGTTTTCAGCAGTAAAACATTACTGCCGGTTTTCATTGCTCTTAGTTTGGCCACCCATTTGGCTGGCTCGAAATATTGAACCTGGCTATCATGCAGTCCCGTTGTTACTAATATATTCGGATAGTTCTTGCGCTCCACATTTTCGTATGGCGAGTAACTCTTCATATACATGTACGCTTCTTTGTTTTTAGGATTGCCCCATTCATCAAATTCATTAGTGGTAAGTGGTATGCTTTCATCCAGCATGGTATTTACCACATCTACAAAAGGTACCGCTGCAATTATGCCATTCCAGAGATCAGGTGCCATGTTTACTACAGCTCCCATTAATAGCCCGCCTGCACTGCCGCCATTTGCATACAAATGTTGTTTACTTGTAAACTTTTGATCAACAAGGTATCTGCCACAGTCTATGAAATCGGTAAATGTATTTTTCTTATGCATCATTTTGCCACTTTCGTACCATTCTCTTCCCATTTCCTGTCCGCCGCGAACGTGTGCAATTGCAAAAGCAAAACCACGGTTTAATAAGCTTAAGCGGGTACTGTTAAAATACGCATCTGTACTATAGCCATAAGAGCCATAAGCATACAGCAGCAGGGGTGCAGTGCCGTCTTTTTTAAATCCTTTTTTATACACTACTGAAACAGGAATTTTTGTTCCGTCAGTAGCGGTGGCGTATAATCTTTCGGTTACATAATCCGTTGCGTTATATCCTCCCAATACTTCCTGCTGCTTCATCAGCTTTTTTTGTTTAGTCACCATGTTGTAATCGTATACAGATGATGGAGTGGTAAGTGAAGTATAATCATACCGAAGCGTTGTTGTATTATACTCCGGGTTAGCCCCGACGTTAGCCGCGTATGCAGGCTCGCCAAAATCCAGGTAACTTTCGTTGTTATTCTTAAGGTTTTTTATTCTTAATTGTACGAGCCCGTTTTTACGCTCTTGTATGACTAAGAAGTTTTTAAATTCTTCTATACCCGAAAGCAGCACATCTTTACGATGTGGTATCACTTCTTTCCAGTTTGAGCTGTCTGTTTTATCTAACGGACACTCCATTAATCTAAAATTTTTTGCATTCCAGTTAGTAGCGATGAGAAATTTATTATCAAGCGGAGTAACGTTGTATAACACTTCTTTCATTCGCGGCTGAAAAATTTTAAAAGCTGCATCAGGTTCATTTGCATTAATGAAGCGGGTTTCAGAGGATAGTGTTCCACCTGTATAAATGAAAATATAGCTATCAGATTTTGATTTGCCAACTCCTATATAATTAGACTTATCATTTTCTTCATATACTGCCACATCCTGGCTTTCATTGCTATGCAGCTTATGTCTTTTTATTTTTTCTGTCAATAAAGTTTCAGGATTTTTGGCAGTATAAAATAAAATTTTATTATCATTTGCCCATTCTGAGTTACCGCTTGTGTTATGAATTGCATCAGTATAGGCTTCACCTGTTTCAAGATTCTTAATACGTATTACATATTGTCTTCTTGAAACAGTATCCACACCATAAGCGAGCAGTTTATTGTTTTTGCTTACATTAAAACCTGTAGCATTATAATAGGGATGACCTTTTGCCATTTCATCTATATCCAATAATATTTCTTCCGGTGCTGTAAGCGATCCTTTTTTACGGCAATACTTAAAATATTGTTTACCTGTTTCAGTTCTTGTATAATAGTAATACCTATTTTTAAATACCGGCACCGATTCGTCTTTTTCTTTTATCCGGCCTTTCATTTCAGTAAATAGCTTTTGCTGAAAATCTTTAGTGCCGCTCAGCATTGTATCGAGATATTTGTTTTCTGCCTCAAGGTATTTAACCACTTTTGAGCTATCAGGGCCCTTTTTAAAGTAATCAATCATCCAATAATAATTGTCAACAACAGTATCTCCATGCAGTGTTCGGCTGTACGCATTTATATCAGCAACAGGCGGGGTTACATTTGGCCATTTATACATTTCATTAAAAAATACATGGGTTTCTTTAAAAGCCAATATAGCTGTTAAAGAAACAAAAACTGCCATTCTTTTCATATAAGAGTTTTTTAGAAATGTACGATTAAGATTATTATTGGCAAGTTTTTTTGAAGAAAGTGTTGATCTCCAAAGCTAAAACCTTTCAATTAATCTTAAAGCAAGAAGTTAAATGCTTATGCGGAAATGCTTTAAAAGGCTTCTGATGGTTTGATCTGAACAATTTATTTAAGCAGGAACACGAAGTGTCTTTGCATCTCCCGCTTCTTTTGTGGCTATAAAATTTTAAAATTCTACCAAATTCGCATCTTTATTGTGAAATTATCTTAAAAGTCATATATCAGCTAACTCCATTAACTACCGCTCCTTTATAAATTTTACTTACCAAACCCTGCAAGACTTTTCCAGGACCAACTTCAGTGAAATGCGTCGCACCGTCACTTATCATTGCCTGTACCAATTGAGTCCAGCGAACAGGTCCGGTAAGCTGATTTATTAAATTCTTTTTTATTTCTTCATTACTCGTTACTGCTTTTGCCACGACATTTTGATATATAGGGCAAACAGGCTCGCCAAACTTTGTTGCTTCTATGGCTGATGCAAGCTCTTCTTTAGCAGGTTTCATGAGTGGACTATGAAAAGCACCTCCTACAGGTAAAACCAATGCCCGCTTTGCTCCCGCAGCTTTCATTTTTTCACAAGCAATTTCAATGCCTTTTTTACTGCCGCTGATAACCAATTGGCCGGGGCAGTTAAAGTTGGCCGGAACTACCACTTCACCTGTGTCTTCCTGTATATCTGCACATATGGCAACTGCTTTTGCATCGTCTAAGCCAAGCACCGCGGCCATGGTGGAGGGACTAAGCTCACAAGCTCTTCGCATAGCTTTTGCCCGTACACTTACCAGTTTCAATGCATCTTCAAACAATAAAGTTTTATTAGCCACCAACGCTGAAAACTCTCCCAAAGAATGTCCGGCAACCATATCTGGTTTCGGGTCTGCAATAGTTGAATAAGCAATTACTGAATGTAAAAAGACTGCAGGTTGGGTGACATTTGTTTGCTTTAAATCATCTTCTGTCCCTGTAAAAAGCACATCTGATATTTTGAAACCTAATATTTCATTAGCCTTCTCAAAAAGATCTCTGGCAGCAGGATTATTTTCATATAGGCTTTTGCCCATTCCCGTGTACTGGCTCCCCTGGCCTGGAAAAATGTAAGCATGTTTCATAGGTAATAATTCTATATTCCAAGAAGCTGTTTAAAATTTTTAATAAGAGGTTTCTTAATGAAGACAAAAGATGCCCAACGGTATGCCGATGAATGAAATGCGTCGCAACGATGTTGCCATGAAAACAAAAGCTGGTATCAAAAAAAATTTTTAACAGGTTCTAAGTAATCATAGTAAAATAAATAGTAAGCGCGCTTTAAAAGGTTAAAAGGTTTTTTAATGAAGCCTTGATGAAATAAGCTTCAAAAATTCATTTCTTGTCGGGTATTTTTCAAATTCTCCGAAAAATGCAGACGTGGTGGTAACTGAGTTTTGTTTTGAGACACCTCTCATCATCATGCATAAATGTGATGCCTCAATTACCACTGCCGCACCAAGGGGGTTAAGTGTTTTTACCATTGCATCAAGAATCTCTGTAGTCAATCTCTCCTGTACCTGAAGGCGTCTTGAGAAAACGTCTACCACCCGTGCAATTTTACTAAGTCCGGTTATCCATCCGTTAGGAATATAGGCAATATGTGCTTTTCCAAAAAAAGGCAACATATGATGTTCACACATACTGTAAAGTTCAATATCCTTCACTACGATCATTTCACTTACATCTTCATGAAATTTTGCTGAATTTAAAATAGCGTATGCATCCTGTTGATATCCCTGTGTCATAAACTGCATTGCCTTTGCTATTCTTTCAGGCGTTTTCAACAAACCCTCCCTGTCGGGATTTTCGCCAATCAAAGAAATACTTTCACGATAGTTTTTTATAAGTTTTCCGGTTATTTCCTGGTCATATTCCTCTCTTTTAATATATGCCATAACTTACTTTACTCTTTTTTTCAATTGTTGTTTAATACGCTGGATATTCTACAAAATTTCTTTCTGTTTCATATAGCCGTACCTGCAGTTCTAAAGCAGGATTCAGCTTTTCGCGTAATATTCTATATATAACAATAGCTATATTTTCGGCTGTCGGATTTAGCTTACTAAATTCTTCCAGGTCAAGGTTAAGATTTTTATGATCGAACCGGTTAAGAATACTTTCTTCTATAATGTCACTTAACACTTTAAGATCTATAACAAAACCAGTTTCCATATCTGGCTCCCCAACCACTTTTACAATCAATTCATAATTGTGTCCGTGATAATTAGCGTTATTGCATTTCCCAAAAACCGATGTATTTGTACTTGCATCCCACATGGAATTGTGAAGCCTGTGTGCTGCATTAAAATGTTCTTTCCGGTAAACGGCCACTTTATTATTCATAAAATCGAAAGTTTCAAAAAAATTATGGTAAGCAGAAAAGTTTTAGCTGTAGAATTTAATCGCCAAAATATTCAACATAAATGCGTGGAGTTTCGTATAACTTAATACAATGTAAGTCAACATGCATGGGTAAATGCCCATGAAGCTGCTTCCATATTTCTATTGCAAGAACCTCAGTGCTGCACATTTTCCCCTGTAGAAAATCCACATCCATATTCAGGTTTTTATGATCAAGCTTTTTAATTACTTTTTCATGTATAAGGTTGCTTAACTTTTTAACGTCAAATAAAAAACCTGTTTCAGGATTAATGGTTCCTTTAATAGTTATATAAAGTTCAAAATTGTGTCCATGCCAGTTTTCATTTGCACACACACCAAAAACCTCTTCATTTTTTTCCTTGCTCCATTCCGGGTTATACAATTTATGAGCTGCATTAAAATGTTCTAATCTTGTCAGGTACACCATTCTCGGTCAAAATTTTTGCAAAGGTAACGTCAGTATATCATAAAAGGGAGATTTATAAACTAATATCATTTGCTAATAATATCACCTGTAGATTGTTTATGTCTTAATTAAATACAATTTTACCTGGAGTAATATTGTATTTTTAAATGAAAAAAGTCCGGCAATTGCCAGACTTTACAGTTTTTGAATTATAGAAGATTAATAACGATTGTAACCGCCACCACTGCCGCTGCTGCTTCCGCCGCCGCTACCGCGATTCCGATTAAATCCGCCGCCACCACCGCCGCTTCCGCCACGGTTAAATCCACCGCCACCGCCGCTTTCGCCGCCGAAGCTTCTCTTTTTAAATCCACCACCACCAGATCCGTCTTTAGGACGTGGTTGTGATTCGTTAACAACAATTTTGCGACCCATAATGTCACTTTCGTTTAGCTGGCTGATAGCAGTGCGACCTGCTTCATCATCAGACATTTCTACGAAACCAAAACCCTTGCTACGGTTACCGTTAAATTTATCGGTAACAATTTTTGAAGATACTACTTCACCGAATGGAGTGAATAAATCAGCTAAATCCTGCTCAGTCATAGTCCAACTGAGGTTTCCAACGTAAATGTTCATTTGTAAAAAATTAAAAAAAAATAAAATAAAAAAACCATAATGAACACAGTGAACAATATACAGAGAAACATTTACTTGAAACGTCCAGAGAACTATTGTGAAACTGTAAAGATCATTAAGGCAGAGACGAAGATATATAGTTTTGTTTATAAATCATATTTTTATTAAAAAATAATTTATTTGCTATTTTTTAAAGCCCTGGAATTATTATCCCTGTTATTAAGTACGCTTAGTTAAGGTTTCTCTTTCAGATAGAATTTGAAATCTGCGTATAAGTACTGAATATACAGTAATAGACATAAAAAAATATACAATAACAACTTTCAATGCTCAATTTTCAGTTAAAAGCGCTTAATGAAATGACATTACTGAAGGCAATCCATCTCTCTTCTCCCTTTAGGGTTGGAGCTATAGATTCTCAATTATTCCTGCAATGCCTTGTCCGCCACCTACACAGGCAGTTACCATTCCATATTTTTTATTAAGCCGCTTCAAATCGTGTAAAATTTGAATTGTTAATTTACATCCTGTGCATCCCAATGGATGTCCCAGGGCAATAGCACCTCCATTAATATTTACTTTTTCAGCATTTAAATCTAATTGTTGTATTACCGCCAAAGTCTGGGATGCAAACGCTTCATTCAGTTCTATCAGGTCAATGTCCCCGGCATTCATATTTGCTGATTGCAGTACTTTTGGTACTGCAGTAACAGGTCCGATGCCCATAATACGAGGATGCACGCCTGCACTTACACAAGCTACCAAACGGCCCAGGGGAGTAAGTTCTAATTCCTTTACCATTTTTTCACTCATTACAATTACAAATCCTGCCCCGTCACTGGTTTGCGAAGAGTTGCCGGCAGTAATAACGCCGCCTGCTGCAAATACAGGTTTTAATTTTGACAATGCATCTAAACTTGTATCTTCACGAGGACCTTCATCTGTGTCTACAACATAACTTTTGCTTTGTTTTTTTCCTTTTTCATCAAGAAATACCTGCTCTATTGTTATTGGCAAAATACCTGCTTTGAAATATCCGTTTTGAATAGCTTTTATTGCTTTTTGATGAGAATTGTAACTGTATTCATCCTGGTCTTCCCTGCTGACCTTATATTCTTTTGCAACTGCTTCAGCAGTTAATCCCATGTTTAAGTAGTAATCAGGGTCGTCCGATGCGATTGAAAATGCCGGAACTGTCTTCCACCCGGCGGTAGGCACCATGCTCATACTTTCAACCCCACCTGCAATAATACAATCAGCCATTCCCATACGAATTTTGGCTGTAGCTATCGCTATTGTTTCCAATCCGCTTGCACAATAGCGGTTAACAGTCATACCCGGAGTATCATAACCAAGTGCTCTTGCAGCAATAATGCGCCCGACCTGTAAACCCTGTTCTGCTTCAGGCACTGCATTTCCCACAATTACATCATCTATTCTTTTGGCTTCGAGTTCCGGCACTGCTGCCATCAATCCTTTAATTACTTCAATCGCCAAATCATCAGGACGGGTGAAGCGAAAGCCGCCTCTTTTACTTTTTGCAACAGCCGTACGATATCCGGCCACGATATAAGCTTCCTGCATCTGTCTTAAGTTTCCTGACTTAAAAATTATTTTTAAAAGGGTAATTTAGAGATCAGCAGAGGATTAATAAGGAATCTTTTGTCGAGACTTGCGTTTAAATGTATATCTGATTTGAAGCTTTTTTTAGACTATTACTTCAAAAATTCCTTTCATTTTTGATGTTAATAATTGGATTATTTCAGCAATTGCCTCTTGTAAAGTCTCTATTTTATTATCCTTTGCTTTAACTGTTATTATAAATAAACTTAGGCCGAAAATATTTTGTTATTTATATAAATTTTTATCCGTTGTTATCAGGCCTTCAAAATCATTGTCAATCATTCTTTCAAGTAACTGCCCGTTTTTTTTTCCTTGCCACCCTAATTCTCTTACTGTAAACCATTTATAATTTTCCGGCAAATCTCTTTTCAACAGTATCGCTATGTTTTCATCCAACAAAATTTTCATCCGGAATTTTTTCTGATGTTATTAGTTTTCCTGCAAATTCTAAAACCTGCAAGGCTTGCTCTTTGGTCACCGAGGGAAAATTTTCTAAAAACTCCTCCAAAGTTTCTGTCTCCAGCCATTGAAATAAACTCTCTAAAGGTACACGTGTTCCTTTAAAAACAGGGATACCACCCATAATCTCCGGATCAATATTTATTGCAGCAATTTTCATATTTGATTCCTTTCATCAAATGTAAACCTTTCCAACATTACCTTCGCAGGATGTATTCTTTGTTTCGTGATATACTTTTCAATTTTGATGCAGAAGACGTTCATTATTTTTCTATGAACACGATAAAAAGTGTGTCAAAGGTTAATATGTTGCAAAAATGGATGGTAAAAAGTTTTCAATATCATAACCCTTTATTGGAAAAACAGGTTTTTGGATTGCCCTTTAAAAATCCTGTTGGCTTGGGTGCAGGTTTTGATAAAAATGCCTGGTACATAAAAGAACTTGCAACAATAGGTTTCGGGTTTGTTGAAATCGGAACAGTTACACCCTTACCACAACCGGGAAACATTAAGCCAAGATTGTTTCGTTTACCAAAAGATAAGGCAATAATTAACAGGATGGGCTTTAATAATGATGGAGTAAAAGCAGTGGCAACAAGATTAAGGGCTTCAAAAAAAAACATTATTGTTGGTGGAAATATAGGTAAAAATAAGGCAACATTTAATGAAGATGCCTGGAAAGACTATGAAATATGCCTTAATGAATTATTTGATTGTGTAGACTATTTTGTGGTAAATGTAAGTTCGCCAAACACTCCCGGTTTGAGGGAATTGCAGGAAAAACATTTTTTAAAAAAAATTCTGAGCCACCTGCAAAATATTAACCATGGGAGAATAAATACAAAACCATTATTGCTAAAAATAGCCCCGGACCTTACTGTTGGCCAGTTAGATGACATTATAGAATTATCCCAGGAAGTAAAATTGAGCGGACTTGTTGCGACTAACACTACCACCAGCCGCAAAGGACTGCAGACAGAAAAAGTAGCTGTTGAACAAATTGGTGCGGGAGGTTTAAGCGGCCTGCCTTTGAAAGAAAAATCAACTCAGATTGTTAATTATATAAACAGGCAAACAAATGGATCAATTCCCATTATAGCAAGTGGTGGCATTTTTAATGGAATAGACGCTAAAGAGAAACTTGCAGCAGGAGCATCGCTTGTACAATTATGGACGGGTTTTATTTACGAAGGGCCCGGCATAGTTAAAAATATATGCCGCGAATTAGCTGGTTAAATAGCAGACGTAATTATTGACATCCTTCCTAATTCAATTTTAAAGGACTATTGAATGTATTACTATCTATTCCTTTTATATTTGCCTTTTTTAAATTTTTAATTAATGGAGTATTTGTTGACTGTAGACGCATTGATAAGCCTGTTAACCCTGGCTATTCTGGAGATTGTTTTGGGTGTTGATAATGTAATATTTGTTTCTATCATAATGGGCAGAATGCCTAAAAACCAGCAATTGAAAGCCCGCCGGGTTTGGATGATTGCCGGTATAATAACGCGTGTATTACTATTACTTGGACTTGGATGGCTCATAAAGCAAAAAGGTAAACCACTATTTGAAGTTTTTGGAAAAGGTTTTGACCTTGCCAGCCTTGTTATGCTCGCGGGGGGGTTGTTTCTTATTTATAAAACAGTTAAAGAGATACATCATAAGCTTGAAGGAGAAGAGGAACATGCCGGAAGCTTAGCTCCTAAGCCCGCTTCTTTTGGCAGTGCTATCGGACAAATCATTCTTGTAGATATGGTTTTTTCTTTTGACAGTATTATAACTGCTGTTGGTATTGCCAGTCATATAGAAGTAATGATTATCGCGGTGGTTATTGCAATGATTATTATGTTTATGTTCAGTCAGAAAATTGCAGATTTTATCGGTAAACATCCTACATTAAAAATGCTGGCTTTATCTTTTTTAGTAATGGTTGGTTTTGTTTTAATTGTAGAAGGCTGGGCCGGAAAAGAAGCTGAAAATCTACATCTTAAAAACTATGTTTACTTTGCAATGGCTTTTTCTTTTATTGTAGAATTATTAAATATGAAAATTAGAAAAAGCGTCTCAAAACCAATCGAATTACGTGCGCCAGAATTAGATGATGCAGGTTTGGGTGATGTGGCCAAAGCAGTAACTACCAGAGAGTAGTAACTGAAAAAAGTATCGAGATAAGATTTAATCTATAACTGTCGCTGCAACTCCCTGCAAACACGTTTGATGGTCTCATCTATAGATGTATAGGTAAATGAAGGAAGAAAATTTTTAATCTTATTATTATTATACTTTACTGCTGCTTGTGCTGAATGTGCAGTTTCCCTGGTAAGTAAACCAATATCACGTGAAAACATTGATTTTAGTGAATAAAAGCGCCAGATAAGGGATGCCATAAAAGGAGTAACTTTTCTATAGGGAGGTTTTTTTCCGAAAGCATTTGCAATGGCAGTGAAAATATCTTTGTATTTCCTGTTTTCACTGCTTACAATAAATCTTTCACCGCTAATGTTGCTTTCCATTAATTGAGTCATTATACTTACAACATCCTTTATATCTACAAAACCACTTTCTCCATCTGTATAGTACGGAAATTCTTCGTAAGCAGTTTTAAAGATTTTTGAAGATCCTTCATTCCAGTTGCCTGCACCTAAAATAATTACAGGATTAACAATCACAGCTTTCAGGCCTTCTCCAATGCCGCGCCAGACTTCCATTTCTGCAAAGTATTTACTTCTGCCATAATTGCTGCCACTGGTTTCTTCATTCCAGTTCATACTTTCATCAATTTCCCCGCCTTTTCGTTTTTGCCCTAAAGCTGATACGGAACTTACAAAACAAAATTTTTTTACCCCTGCATTTATCGAAATATTTACAACATTAGCGGTTCCTTCTATGTTTGTTGCAAACATCTGATGTTTATGTTTTGGGTCAAATGAAACTATAGCTGCACAATGATATACCTGCTCTACATTCTGCATTGCTTCTTCAAGAGAAATTACATCGAGAATGTCTCCTTTTACCCATTCAACCTTCTCTTTACCTCTTATATCTGGTATATTGCGTCTATACAATGCTCTCACGTACCTGCCTTGTTTAATCAATTCAGCAATGAGATGAGAGCCTACCAAACCAGTTCCTCCTGTTACAAAAATACAGGCGCCTTCTTTAGAGGATGAAACATGAAAGGGCTCAGGAACTTTATATTGTTGTATTAAACTTTCACTCATTCATAAATGAAGATAGTATTCAAGTTTTATTAATTTTAATTTAATAACAACTTTTTAAATGAATCTAAGAAGCGTATAAAATTTTATATAGCTCCTTTGCGATAGTCCAAAAAAAAATCCTGTTTTCAAAACCCGGAAGGTTTTTAAAACAGGAAATAAATAGTATTAAAACTACTATAAGTATTAATTGAATAATAAAATTATCATCCTCCTATTGCCACAGGCTTTAACCTGATAATGTGCAGTGCATGCATACCTCGCATAATTAAATAAGTCACATCAAACTCAAACCATTTTTTAGCGAAGTTGGCACTGTTCCTGGCGTGGTGATGATTATTTTGAAATAATTCACCCATAAGAAGAATGCCCCAGGGAGTGGAGTTTCTTGAGTGATCCCCATTGTTAAAATTCTGATAACCTAACTTATGGCCAAACCAATTAACGATAGCTCCCTGAATAGGTCCCATTAGAAAGTGAAACGGCAATAATAAAAACCACCAGGCAGACGGAGCAAAGTAAACATAAAAAGCTATATAGCCAGCGGAAAAGAGTAATCGCGAAGTCCAGCTATATCCTATTTTGTCAAGCTTGTCCCATACAGGAAGGTACTCTCTTGTAAACTGTTCTTCAGGCAACTTTTCCTTTGTTAAAAAAGCGTGGTAAATTTTTGCAGTATGTAACATCATGTCCACCACATCTTTAAAAAAATGAGGTGAGTGAGGATCTTTTTCAGTGTCACTATACTCATGATGCATTCTATGCATAACGCCATAAGCGCGTGGAACCAAAAATGAAGAACCCTGGCTGAACCATGTAAGAAAATAAAAAGTTTTCTCCCATCCCTTGCTTGTAGTATACATCTGGTGAGAGGCGTACCTATGCAGGAAGAAGGTATGAAAAAATAAAGATAAAAACCAGTGAGCGAAGAAAAAAGTAAGAATTGCAAACATCAAAAAATAATTTAAATAATCAGGCTGCAAAAGTACAATTATCACGCCATAATTATAAAATTATTAAGCTAAAATTTGTTAAAAAGGAAACCCCAACTACGCTGAGGGGCCAATAAAATCATTATGTTGTTTGGTACAATGCTAAATAGCAGTACTTAGGTGAGCATTAAAAAATATATGTGATTTTGAAAAAAGAGTACTAATAACTTTACCGGAATTTAAAAAAAGACCAATTGCGGTTTAATTGTTCAGACAAAGAATTTGAAGAAAGGGTGGGATAGTAGCTTGCGAAACGCTTTGTATAAACACAAGGGATGGTGTAACATATGACTAAACGGTTTTGTCATTTTCATAAATTTTTGATATTATCAATATGACTACCAAAATAAAGAGCTGATGCAAGTGCTGTAACGATGATTCGCTGTCACTGATTTTGCATTGAGATCATAATGATTAATCCTTTTGAAAAGTCCATAATACAATAAATACCTTTAATTTTATCTTCTTAAAGCATTGGTAAAAAGGTTTAAGTGTGGCAATCCGGGTTGATTAGTGTAATAACAATTTCAGAAAAAATTATCACGAGACCGCTTCAAGATTTTGACGTAGCTTTTTTATTAAATTATAATTCTTTGGTTTTTATTGTTTTTCCAAAGATTTTTTGTGAATTTTATTTTTTAATGATTATTTCATTTCAAAAAAATTCTTGTAATTTAATTGTCTTATAATTCAATAACATGTGTGTAATTTTTTAGAAGGATAATCTTTTTAATATCACATATTAATCCAATAGCAAAGAGTCTTATAAAAATTATTTGTGTGTTATTAGTTTTCTCTTGCAACGGTTTGATCGAAAGAGCTCCCGGAAGAAAGGGGGACTGAATTTTTGTTATTTCAGAAGAAACTGCGAGAAAAAATTTATACATCTTGAAATTTATAAGGCATAAATATCAATTAGTAAATATTTTAATAGACAGCAGGGAATTTTAAGTAAAGCATTGTTTGTGTAAGGGTAACTATACCTCACTTATAAAGAAGTAATCGAAATAAAAACTATAAATATGATGAATGAACGTAGATCAGTAATGAAAAAGATTTTTGCCTCTGTTATCGGATTTGGCGGATTTGGCGTAGCTGCAAGTGCTAAATCTAATAATAGCTCTTCAGAAAAAGAGGTATTTAATGTAGAGGAGGACCAGGATGTGCCACTATTTTCCGGGGCAACAAAATTTAATGGCCTTGTTTTCATAGCGGGAAAAGGAGCACATGTCGCACCATTTGAAATAAAGGCGCATACTGAAATTGTACTAAAAGAAATGGAAAAGGAACTTGTAGCGGCAGGATCTTCAATGGAGAAAGTTCTTAAAGTAAGTGTTTTTTTAAATGATATTGCTGATTACAAGGGCATGAATGAAGTGTATAAAGGCCGTTTTGGAACAAAACCTCCGGTGCGTACAACTGTAGCTGTGGCAAAGGGAGGTGTTCCCGGAGATTCTTTGGTTGAAATGGATTGTATAGCTTACGTTTAATAATATTTTTTCTTTTGCTTAAAAAAGTAAACTTTTTTTATAACTGAATTTAAGATACCAAAACTTTACCCTTTCCTTTATTTAATGTAAACGGAGGGGTTTATATTACTGCTTTTTAATTAATTTCTTCTACGATATAGATCGTTTATTTCTGTACTTGTGCAGGAACTTCCATCCAACCTTCTAAATTTTTATTTAAATGAAAAAAATGTTTTTCCTGGTCTTCCTTTTGTTCCCTTTAGCCCCGCTTTTTGCACAACCTTATGCTATTGTAATAAAAGGGGGTCGTGTTATAGATCCTAAAAACAACATTGATGCTATAATGGATATTGCCATCAATAATGGTAAGATCGTACAGGTAGCAAAAAATATTGATAGCAAAGGGGCAATACAGGTGATAAATGCAAAAGGTTTATTAGTTACTCCCGGTTTAATAGACATTCATTCACACAATTTCTGGGGTACTGAACCTGATCATCAATATGAAAATGGTAATCTTGCTCTTCCTCCCGATGGATTTACTTTTCGTAACGGAGTTACTACGGTAGTAGATGCGGGAAGCTCAGGCTGGCGTACTTTCCCTACTTTCAAGGCACAAACTATTGATGTATCTAAAACCAGGGTACTCGCATTTTTAAATATCGTGGGTGAAGGAATGAGAGGTGGTTATGAGCAAAATTCGAATGATATGGATTCTAAAATGTCGGCCCTTGTTGCCAGGCGTTACAAAGAATTCATTGTAGGTTTTAAGGTTGCTCACTTCGAAGGCCATGAATGGACACCGGTAGACAGGGCGGTAGAAGCCGGAAAACAGGCAGGGGGAATTCCGGTTATGGTAGATTTTGGTGGAAGTAATCCTCCGCTTCCTATAGAGCAGTTATTTATGAATCATCTTCGTCCCGGAGACATATTTACCCATTGCTTTGGGCAATTAAGCAGCAGGGAGTTTATCGTAGATACGCAGACTCATAAAGTGAAGCCTTTTGTATGGGACGCTAAGAAAAGAGGGATTAATTTCGACGTGGGTTATGGAGGTATTAGCTTTGCATTTTCCCAGGCTGTTCCCGCCGTTAAAGAAGGATTTTATCCTAATTCAATCAGCACAGATATTCACGTCGGCAGTATGAATAATGCAATGAAAGATATGCTTACTACTATGTCTAAATTTATGGCAATGGGCATGGATTTGAAAAGTGTTATTACTGCAAGTACCTGGAATCCTGCGAAAGAAATAAAGCATGAAGAATTAGGTAATCTTTCTGTAGGATCAGGTGCAGACGTTGCAATACTAAATGTAAGAGAGGGCAAGTTTGGACTCTTTGATTATACAGGATATAGAATTGCCACTGATAAAAGGCTTGAATGTGAAGTAACAATCAGGGATGGAAAAATTGTTTATGATTTTAATGGTATTGCAACTCCTGTCGTCGCTCCCGCTGCCCCCAAAAACACACAAATGACTTCTACGCATTAGAAAATAAATTGAATTATAAGAAGTTTCAACAAGTAATCTTTTATAAGTGAAATATAATATAGAGTTGGTGCAAAAAACTATGTTCTTTTTAAGATCCTTAATGTACAAACAACTATCTTATATTATAGCCGTGTGCATTCTATTTTCTATAATCAGTTTTACTGCATTTCAAAATAACAAACATGTTCCGGCTGTTGGTTCCCGAAACGGTGGATTGATCTTGCCGGGAGGCTTTGAAGCCATTGTGGTAGTTGATAGTTTAGAAGGCCGGGCCAGGCATCTTGCTGTAAATAGTAACGGTGATATTTATGTAAAATTACGATTTCCTGATTCTATAGGCGGTAATGTCGCTTTAAGAGATACCGATAAAGATGGCAGGGCTGACATAATTCAAAAGTTTGGTAATTACGACGATAAGGGTAGTTATGGTACTGCCATGAGGATCCACAATGGCTATCTCTATTTCAGTTCAGAGTTAAATGTATTCAGGTATAAATTAACACCGGGAAAATTAATTCCTGAAGGTGAAATGGAATGGATACTTAAAGATGATTTTCCTCATGGCAGGCACGAACATATCGCCAAGCCTGTTGCTTTTGATGGCAAAGGCCATATGTTTGTTCCTTTTGGAGCAGGTTCTAATGCATGCCAGGAAAAAAACCGAACTCCCGGCTCGCCGGGAATACCAGATTGTCCATGGTTAGTGGATCATGCAGGAATTTGGATGTTTGATGAAAATAAAATTGGGCAGACTCCAAAGGATGGAATTAAGTATGCAACAGGATTAAGAAGTATTGTTGCCTTAGATTTCAATACTGCAAATAATTCATTATACTGTTTAAATCATGGAAGAGATGACCTGACTCTTTTATGGCCAGACCTTTTCACTCCATGGCAAAGCGCTATTTTTCCATCGGAAGAATTTTTTAAAGTAGATAAAGGTCTTGATGGTGGATGGCCTTATTATTATAACCATGTTCAAAAAAAGAAGCTTTTAAATCCTGAATATGGAGGAGATGGCAAAAAAGAAGGAGACGGAGCAAAACTTAAAAAACCTATAATTGGTTTTCCTGGTCATTGGGCTCCAAATGATCTGTTCTTTTATACAGGAAATCAATTTCCGAAAAGATATAAAGGGGGCGCATTTATAGCTTTTCATGGTTCTACCAACCGTGCGCCTTACCCTCAATCAGGTTTTTTTGTCGCCTTTGTTCCTTTCAAAAATGGAGTTCCTTCAGGCCCTTACGAGATTTTCGCTGATAACTTTGCACAGGTAGAGCCGTTAATAAGTGTAAGCGATGCTATGTACAGGCCAATGGGCTTAGCTATGGGACCAGACGGAGCATTATATGTTAGTGATACTGAGTTGGGTAAGATCTGGAAAATCAGGTACAGAGGAAATAAAAATAACTTTCGGACAATTCAGTTAGCTTCAATGGAAAAAAGGAAAATATTGCCACATTTTAAAACTCCTGATGAAGTGAAGGATAATCTTATAATGGGAATGGTGGCAGGGGGCGCAAAAGTATATGCAACCTATTGCATGTCATGCCATCAATTGGATGGTAAAGGTGATGGAAACAGGTTTCCTCCGCTTGCAGGTTCTGAATGGGTGGTAACCGGAAAATCGGGAGGAGACAAAGAAAGGCTGATAAGGGTACTTCTTAAAGGGCTTGAAGAACCAATAGAAGTTTTAGGCAAACCTTATAGCAACACAATGCCTGCACATAGTTTTTTAAGTAATGACGATGCTGCAAAGGTTTTAACCTACATCAGAAATAATTTTGGCAATAAAGCACCTGCTATATCTGCAGGTGAGGTAAATAATGTAAGAAAAACTTTAGATTTAAAATAGCAAGGAACGGGAACACAGGGAAACTTTTTATATTTTATCCAGCTTAAAAAATGGTTATAAATATGATAACTTTTTTAAAAGCTCTTCCTTAATTCAGGTTGCTACAATTTTTTCCGGGTCGTATATCATTATTCCTGAATAGAGCTATACAGGAAATGCTGGTATTCTTCCTATTTTTGCCAAGCCTCATATTAGCTGCGGTACTTGTTCTCAGGGAGTTTCGCATTTTTAAGTAATTTCTCCGCTCTTTCTAGTTTTTCAGGAAACAGAATTTTGTCCCGATATTTTTCAAGCGAAGGGTCAATTATTACAATTGGTACTTTGCTTTCATTAAGCTCCTGAATGAATTTTGGTAGTTCAGTTTTCATAACTGCAATTTACTTAAATTTTCGTTGTGCTAAAAAACCTTTGTAATCCTTACCGATTTCAAACTCATAAAATTCATCTTCTACTTGTCCATAGAGGTAAAAGTCCTCTATCATTTGCTCGTTGAACTTAGTAATCCCAATTCTATAAAGTCTGGTGCGTGCATCTGAACTACCCGTTGCATAAATATATGCTTTGGGATGTTTGTCAAAGAAAGCATATACAGCAGCAACAACAGTTGCCAATACTTTTTCGCTATCATAGTTATTTGATACGACTAAGTCGTCAATTTCTCCGGTTTCGGGGTCTGTGTCACCAAAAGCAAGGTTATAAAGATTAGGTGTGCTGGTCCATTGAAATTGAATTTTCTTGCGTATAAGTCCTTTAGGACCTTCACTAATAAATTCAAAAGTTGTAAAATTACTTTCTGATTTGAGCTGATACTTTTCAACCTTCATAAGCTTATTAAATCTGCGTAAAGGTAGAAGTTCTCTCTTTGTAACATAGTAGGGATTGTCTGCACATAACATCGCAGCTAACAAGCAGTTTTTCAGAAAGAAAAAATAGCTTCATAATTTTTTTAAAGAATAAGAAATTTATTTATATTTAACATTCGATATTGCCTTCGCTATATAATTATAATCACAATTTTTTTAGGAATGGTTGAAAAGAACTTGAATCGTCCAGATTATGGGAAAGATCAATTATTGCTTAGACAAATGGAGCAAGGAAATAAGTCTTCGTGTTAATTTAATAAATCATCTTATCAATATAATAAAGAAAAAGCGACAATAATTATTAGTAAAAACAGTCCGACTAACTAAAAATTTAAATATCATGACTTTTGATTACTCCCGATTCCTAAAAAAACTTCTATTAAAAAAAATCTGTTCCGGAAAACAACCTCATATAAAGTTGCGGATTAATTGTAAAACTATTATTAAGACCCTTTGTTCAAACTTGAGAATTGGAATTGTAACACTAATAACATTATTTGCATTTATTCGTTCGACTTTTGCCACTCCCCGGCGTAATCCGGATATTGATAAGCTAGTGAGCGGGCAGGTTACCAATGCTGATGGTAATATTCTTAACGGAGTAAGTGTTACAGTTAAAGGAACGACTACAGGAACAAGTACCGATGCAGAGGGTAAATTCAGAATTAATATGTCTGACAATGGTACCCTTGTTTTTACATTTATAGGTTATGAAACGCAGGAAATCGGAGTAAATAATCAGTCAACTATTAACGTTAAACTAGAGCCATCTTCAACAAAACTAAATGATGTGGTGGTTACGGCATTTGGTATTTCAAAAGAGAGAAAGGGCCTGGTATATTCAGTTTCAACTGTTAAAGGCTCCGAATTTACTGAAGCAAGGGAAACAAATGTGGCAAGTGCTTTAACCGGTAAAATTGCGGGTGTTGATGCTACACAGGTTTCTTCAGGTCCCGGTGGTTCAAGTCGGGTAGTAATCAGGGGCAGCGGTTCATTCAATAGTAATCAACAACCTTTATACGTAGTAAATGGTTTGCCTATTAATTCCGGAAACAGTGGGGCACAAACCAGTTCAACGGGACTTAATATTGATCGTGGCGATGCTATATCCAGTATTAATCCGGATGATATTGAGTCTATTACTGTACTTAAAAGCGGTGCTGCTGCTGCGCTTTATGGAAGCCAGGCTGCTAATGGTGTTATTTTAATAACCACCAAATCAGGAAGAGTTCAGCAAGGTATTGGTGTAGAGATTAATTCTAACATGGTTTATGGAACACCTTCGACCTACCCTGATTTTCAGACAGAATATGGATCAGGCAATGATGGTGTAAAGCCACCTACACAGGCAGCAGCACTTAGTGCCGGGCGTTTATCATATGGAGCCAAAGTAGACGGATCACCTGTTATTCAGTTTGATGGTGTTGTAAGACCTTATTCTATTGTAGGAGTAAAAAATAACATTAACAACTTTTACAGGCCAAGCAGAGATTTTGTTAATACCATAGCCTTATTCGGAGGTACCAATGCTTTTAATTTCAGATTATCTGCATCTGATTTAAGATCAAATGCGCAGACTCCTAATTCTACATTCGAAAGAAAAACTTCTAACCTGAGTTTGAGGTCTAACCTTGGTAAAAATAATTTAATAACTCTTGAAGCAAACGTTCAGTATAATATTGAAAATGGCAGGAACAGACCGGGTGTTGGTTATGCAGAATTAAATTCAAGCTGGGCAACTTATTTGCTCGGCAATACGGTAGATATCAGGAGTCTTGCACCAGGTTATGATCCTACAACAGGAAATGAGATACAATGGAACCCGGTTCCTGCCGCTGCAAATCCATATTTTGTTGTAAACAGAACCGGGAACAGCGATGATGAGCAAAGATTTATCGGGTCAGGAAGTGCCAGAATTAACATATTAAAAAACCTGTTTCTTAAAGGATCGGTAGCGCACGATTTTTCCTATGTTTCATTAATGGACTTTGTACCAATGGGTACTGCTTTTACCCCAAAAGGATATATGAATACAGGCCAAAGGCATGATACAAGAACTAATATGAACCTTATCCTTAATTATAATACCGGGTTTTTAAAAGATTTTGCTGTAAATGCTTTTGTCGGTGCCAATAAAGAAAGGATTTCCAATTTATATACAAATCTTAGTGGTATTGATTTTATTGTACCCGACTTTATTAGCTATACAAACCTGGCTACTTTAAACCCATCAACTGCAGCTCGTCCATATAGAAGTGAAATTAGGTCAGGCACAAACTCAGTGTTTGGTTCTGCAGATTTTAATTATAATGAAGTGGTTTTTTTATCTGTAACAGGCCGCCAGGACTGGTTTTCAACATTAAGCAGGGGAAATAATTCAATTTTTTATCCTTCAATAGGTACAGGAATTGTTTTCTCGAATATTGTTAGAATGCCGGCGGCGGTAAATTTCTTTAAATTACGGGGTTCATGGGCACAGGTAGGCAGTTCCACAGTAGACCCTGAAAGCATAAACCGGATATATACTTTTAGAACAGGAGGTTTTAATGGAGTTCCGGTACAGAATGCTCCAAACAATTTACAGAATCCAAACATTAAACCTTTGACTGTAACAACATCAGAGGGTGGATTTGAAGTTCAGCTTTTTCGTAACCGTTTAAGTCTTGATGCCACTTATTACAGCCGTGTAACCACTAATGATATCCTTCAACCAGCCATTTCTCCTACCAGCGGCTTCCTTGCAGGAAATCAGAATGTTGGTAAGATTACAAATAAAGGGGTAGAGTTATTATTATCAGGTACTCCAATCAAAACCAGCAACTTCACCTGGAATGTGAGTTATAATTTCGCTTATAATCAAAGCAGAATAGTAGAACTGGCACCTGGTATTACCAATCTTACAATAGGAACGGGAATTGGTGGAGTAAGTATTGTAAATGCTGTAGGTCTTCCTTATGGTTCTGTACTTGGCTGGAGAATGCGTAAAACTGAAGACGGAACCCTTGTTTACAATAAAGTAACCGGGTATGAAGACAGGTACCAGGACTATTTAGGAGTGGCAAACCCTCCTTATACAATGGGAATTACCAACAACTTTAACTACAAAAATTTTAATTTAAATGTTTTAATAGACGGTAAATTTGGTGCTGTTGCCTTCAATAATATGTGGCAATATGCTATGCGTTTTGGCTTAACAAAAAATACCTTGCCCGGCAGAGAGAATGGTTTGCTGGTACAAGGTGTTGACCAGGCCGGAGAAAAATTTAGTAAATTATGGCCTGTAGCAGATTTGGATACTTACTATAATAACAGGGGTGTAAATTATCACGAATTACAAACATTTAATACAGATTTTGTGAAACTTCGCAGTCTGGTTTTAAGCTACAACCTTCCCGTAAAAAAATTAAAGTTTGTTAGGCTGCAAGGAGCGTCTATTGGTTTAGTAGCGCGTAATCTTGCTATTTTATATAGAGATAAGGCAGTTAAAGATGCAGGCCTTGATCCTGAAATGCAACAAACAGTTGCCAATGCGACAGGTACAGCAGGTGCAGGTGAACCAAGAACCCGTACTGTAGGAGTAAACCTAAATGTAAAATTCTAATACTTTATTCTATCTAATATGAAAAGGAAATTTTTAAAACTGATTTATCTGGTGGCTTTTATATCCACCTGTATATTGTTTTCATGTAATAAGGAAAGTCTTACGAATTTGAACAAACCCTTAAACGCTCTTGATTATCCTATTCCGGCTAATCTTTTTACAGCAGCCTTGTTGAATACACCACGTGATAATTATTCCGTTCTTGCAGAAGGAATGCAATATTTTTCTACTTACAAAGAAGTGCCTGCGATAGGAGATAAGTTTTATAGCTTTAATGGTACCGAGGCTGATTTTGGAACTTACACCGGGCGCCTGAACCTTCTTTATCAGCTTGAAGGTGCAATTCAGGCTCCTGACCTTGTGAATGGAAGATCTATGGTACGTATACTTAGGGTTTATACTTATCATCAACTCACAGACTTAGCCGGGGATATTCCTTATTCGGAGGCCGTAAAAGGTGAACAAAAAATACTTTCACCTAAATACGACGCCCAAAAAGATATATATCTTGACATGTTCAAAGAGTTAGATCAATCTGCAGACTCTCTGGATCCTGCAAAGCCAACGTTTGGTAACTCGGACCTGTTTTATAAAGGAGATGTTGCTAAATGGAAAAAGTTTGCTTATACGCTGATGCTTCGTTTAGGCATGCGTTTAACAAAAGTTGATCCTGCTCTGGCACAAACCTGGGTTCAAAAAGCAATTGCAGGAGGTGTAATGACTTCAGATGCAGACATTGCCAAAATCTCTTATGCAAATGTTTCCGGAGGAATGAACCCTAAAGTGCAACTTAGTTTGCTTAATGGAAATTATTTAAATCCGCAAGATCCTGATAATGTTGAAGGTGGTAAATATGCCGCGACATTTATTAATAAGCTTAAAAGCACAAATGATCCCCGCTTGCCTGTTATATCTGTTGTTTGGGTAAAACCTGCAGGTGCAACTGCATATGTTGCTGACACTACCCCCAGCATACAAAAGGGCATGATAAGCGGAAGTTTAAATACAAAACCTGTTGACTTTGAAACCTATTCAGAGCCTTCGCCACTTATTTTAAATGTTGCAGCACCTATAGTTATTTTGGGGCCTGCTGAAGCCTATCTTCTTTTAGCAGAAGCTGCTCTCAGAGGATGGTACACGGGATCGACTGCACAAGCAGCGTACGAGAATGCTGTCAGGGCAGGAATGACACAGTGGGTATTATGGCCTGCTGCAGCACCCAGCACAAACATTATTACACAGGGTCAGATAAACGAGTATATAGCTTCTAATCCTTATCTTACCGGAGGTACTTTTGAGCAACAATTGCAGCAGATATCCGAACAAAAGTGGTTATCTTTATTCGGAGATGATTATGAAGTGTACGCTAACTGGAGACGAACAGGTTATCCTGTGTTAATGCCTGTTAATTATCCTGGAAATGTAACGGGGGGCCAAATGTTCAGACGATTTTCTATACCTATAACAGAAAACCTGACAAACCAGGCCAATTACCTGGAAGCATTGAAACGACAAGGTTTTTCAGAGTCAACAGGCGATAATTTATTAACCAGGGTATGGTGGGATAAACCATGAGATTGCAATATTAAATGTTGAAGAAAGGACAAAAGACAAATGTATCTTCAGCCTTAGATTTATAGCAGAGTATGTTTCAATTTTTAAAAGTGTGTTATTTCTGTTCAGGTAGAGTTATATTACATATCAATTACTATATAAACTTATATTTTTTTAAAATTTAGATAAACTCAAAAACATGAAACGCAGAGATCTTCTTAAATATATTTCTGTTGGACCGTTAACAGGTGCTGTAATTGGTTCAGTGGTTCCATTCACATCAATTACTGCAGCTCCTGCTAAACCAAAGCGGGACCTTGTAAAAGAATTAGGATTGCGTACTTTTATAAACGCTGCCGGTACTTACACAACTATGACTGCCTCCTTAATGCATGATGAAGTAATGGATGCTATTAACAGCTCAGCAAAAGAATTTATTATGTATGATGAAGTGCAGGATAAAGCTGGAGAAAAAATTGCAGCTTTATGTCATGCAGAAGCTGCTATGGTAACGGCAGGGTGCTGGTCTGCATTAGTATTAGGTACCGCAGGAGTACTTACCGGAATGGATGTGCAGAAAGTGGCATTATTACCAAACGTCGAAGGTTTAGAAAAAAATGAAGTAATTGTACAGAAAGGACACAACCACGGTTACATTCATGCACTTACTAATACAGGAATAAAACCCGTAGAAATTGAAACCATTGAGGATCTGGAAAAAACAATAAATAGCAAAACTGCATTAATGTATTTTTTAAATGAAAGTTCGCCTCTAGGTAAAATTATGCACAAAGAGTGGCTGGAAGTAGCAAAGAAGAATAACATTCCTACTATAATTGATATAGCCGCTGATATACCACCGGTAGAAAATTTATGGAAATATAATGAAATGGGCTTTGACCTGATATGTGTGTCAGGTGGTAAAGCTATACGCGGACCACAAAGCGCGGGTTTGCTTTATGGTAAAAAAGATCTTATTGCTGCTGCGCGTCTTAATGCACCGCCGCGAGGGGGTAATATAGGCCGTGGAATGAAGGTAAACAAAGAAGAAATTTTAGGCATGTATGCTGCTTTAGACAAGTACGTAAAACAGGACCATGATAAGGAATGGAAGATGTGGGAAGCCCAGGTAGCTGTTATTGAAAACGCTGCTAAAAAAGTTAAAGGGATCACTACAGAAGTGACGGTTCCCCCGATTGCAAACCATACCCCTGCTTTAAAAATTATGTGGGATCCTGCAGTAGTCAAATTAACCAGTAAAGAAATGCAGGAAAGTTTGCGAAAAGGAAACCCGTCGATTGAAGTGATGAGTTCAGCCGATAATACCATTAATATTACCGTTTTTATGCTAAAACCAGGACAGGAAAAAATAGTAGCAAGTCATATTAATGAAGAATTGACAAAAGCTTCTGCATAAAATTCCTTCTCTTCACTCTATTTATAATGATATGAAATAATTAAGAGGGAAGTGGTGTAAAACCTTATTTAAAAGCATTTAAATATTAAACTTAAATAATGCAAATAAAAAATTATTTTATTCTTGCCGCATTTTTCCTTTTGTTAGCTTCTCTAACAGTTAAGTCACAAACTTATTCAATAGTAATAAAGGGCGGCCATGTAGTAGATGCTAAAAACAATATTGATGGTATAATGGATGTTGCCATTAATGAAGGTAAAATTGCATTGGTTGCCAAAAATATTGACGCAAGTAAGAGTGTACAGGTAGTAGATGCCAAAGGCATGTATGTAACACCGGGATTAATTGATATACATGGACACGTATTTGCCGGAACTGAACCTGACCATTATCTGAGCAATGGCCTGGTTGCGCTTCCTCCGGATGGTTTTACATTTCGTGTTGGGGTTACTACAATTGTAGATGCAGGGGGTGCAGGTTGGAAATCATTTGCTACGTTTAAGCAGAATATTATAGACAATTCAAAAACAAGAGTTTTGTCTTTTTTGAATATTGTTGGTGAAGGCATGAGAGGTGGAGCTTATGAGCAAAACCCTAATGACATGGATCCAAAAATGGCAGCACTTGTAGCCAGGCAAAACAAAAATTATATTGTTGGATTTAAGGTGGCACATTTTGAAGCTGCAGATTGGGTAGCGGTTGACCGTGCAGTCGAAGCCGGAAAGATTGCCAATTTGCCAATAATAGTAGATTTTGGAGGTGATGATACACATCCTCCACTTTCTATTGAAGAGTTGTTTTTTAAACACCTTCGTCCCGGTGATATATATACCCATGCATTTACTGAGTTAGACAGAAGAGATCCGATTGTAGATTTAAAGACAAGGCAATTAAGGCCTTTTGTTGTTGATGCACAAAAAAGGGGGATCATTTTCGATGTAGGCTACGGTGGAGGAAGTTTTGATTTCCGGCAAGCTTTACCTGCTCTTAAAAAAGGCTTTTATCCTAATACAATTAGTACTGACCTGCACACAGGAAGTATGAATGGAGCAATGAAGGACTTACTAAATGTAATGTCAACTTTTATGGCTATGGATATGAAAATCCCAGCTATAATTAAAGCCAGCACATGGTCACCTGCGCAGGCAATAAAGCGTGAAGAGTTAGGTAATCTGTCTGTCGGATCAGTAGCAGATGTAGCAGTTTTACATGTTCTGCAAGGAGATTTTGGTTTTTGGGACAGGATGGGTTACAAAGTAAAAGCCAAACAAAAGTTTGGATGTGAAATGACGATCAGGGAAGGTAAAATTGTTTATGATCTTAATGGTATTGCAACTCCTGTAATTGCACCAGTTACACAGAGCCCAAATTCTACAGCGACAACCCATTAATTAAAAAAGAATAACTATTATATCTGGTTACACTATCTGACAATTATCATCTGTAAGCATATACTGCTTATTTTAGATTTCAATTTTCTAAGGAGGAAAAGGAATTGTTGACATAAATCAATAAGTGTAAAATAAGTTAAAAGAAGAGGAATTGCTAGTAGCAGAATTAGGAAACCAATTCAATAAAAGATAATATTTCATAAAAATGAAAAGAAGAGACGTAATAAAAGGCCTTGCCATGCTGCCATTGGCAAGCGGAATTGCCGGAAGCAGCCAGGCATTAGCCGCCCCTATTATTGAAAATGGGTTAGACATTCCCGCAGGATCCTTAGTGCCCGGACCCCAGATCTATCAATCTATTGGAGTGGAACCTGTTATTAATTGCCGTGGTACTTTCACCATTATTGGGGCATCTGTTGAACTTCCGGAAGTTCGGCAGGCGATGGAGTCTGCATGCCAGTATTTTGTTCAACTGGATGAGTTGGCTATGGGAGTTGGAAAAAGACTGGCTGAAATAACAGGTGCCGACTGGGGAATGGTATCTGCTGGTTGTGCCGCAGGCATTAAACATGTAACTGCAGGGTGCGTATCCGGAGGCAATCCTGAAAAACTCATTCGCATACCGAACCTTGAAGGTTTTGAAAAAAATGAAGTAATTATTCCCATATCTTCCAGAAGTGTTTATGACCATGCCATTAGAAATATAGGTGTTAAGATAATTATGGTTGAAACGCTGGATGAGCTAAAGAACGCAATCAGTTCACGTACAGCAATGATCTATTTTTCTTCTGAATCCAAGGCAACTATTACGCTTGAAGAAATTGCCGCTGAGGCAAAACCAAAAAATGTTCCCATCCTGGTGGATGCGGCTGCAGAAATCCTTACAATTCCCAACGTCCACCTGGCAAAAGGTGCAACTGTAGTAGCTTACAGTGGAGGAAAAGCTATCAGGGGCCCACAATGTGCCGGTCTTTTGCTGGGAGATAAAAATATACTAATGGCTGCATGGCAGGCAAGTGCTCCGCATCATGGTCCTGGCCGGGATAACAAGTTGGGTCGGGAAGAGCATATAGGAATGCTTGCGGCAGTAGAAGCCTGGGGTAAGCGTGATCATGAAAAAGAGATGAAAACATGGAATTCATACCTGGAAAATATTGCTAAAAGGGTTTCCGGAATTGAAAGCGTGGTAACTACTATACGTCAACCAACAGGTCTTGGTAACCGTACCCCAACCTTAGCTATTGAATGGGACCCAGCTAAGTTGAACATTACAGGACAGGAAGTGGCTAATGAGTTGTCAAGCACAAAACCAAGGATTGCACTTAGCACAGGAGGCGTAGTGCGCACTGAGGCCACTAACCCCCCTCCAAACCCAACAACATCTATATCCATAGCATCCTGGATGATGCAGCCAGGTAATGACAAAATTGTTGCTGACAGGGTTTTTGAAGTGCTTTCAAGAAAACGGAGCCCAAAATCACAGGAAATGAAAGCACCTGTTGCAAACATTGATGGACGATGGGATGTAACAGTTGAATTCTTTACAAGTAAAAGCGAACACCAGTTATTTATAGAAAAACAGGAAGGAAACTGGTTACAAGGTTCCCATAAAGGAGACTTTGTAGTTAGAGAAATGACAGGTACTATAGAAGGAGACCAGGTGAAATTGCGCAGCAATTATAATGTACCAGGCAATAGTATTGTTTTCACTTTTACGGGCACTGTCAATGGTGATACTATGTCTGGAAACATCCATATGGGAGAATATCTTACTTCGACTTTTACTGCAAAGCGCTTCCTGTATCAGAATCCTCATGTTCCGATAAATGTACCAATCGGACCTCCATTATCGAGTTAATAATGTAAACAGGCAAAGAAGGGTTTTATCCAGACACCATCAGTACAGATCTTCATACCGGAAGTATGAATGGATCTATGAAGGATCAGCTAAGTGTAATGTCTAAGTTTTTAGTGATGGGAATGGGTGTTCCGCATGTAATACAGGCGGGCACCTGGGATGCAGCTAAGGCAATTTAGCGTGGAGATTTAGGAACTCTTTCAGTAGGAGCAGGTGCTGATGTAGCTATTTTGAATATTCACAAAGGCAACTTTGGTTATTATGATTATACCGGTTCCAGTGAAAAAATAGCAGATGAAATGATAAAGGCATTAAAGGAAAAAGAACAATAATAAAGGGTTTTATAAACACAGTAATATTGTTACCGCGTGTAATAAAATCTTTTAACTATATTTATATGCCAACGGATTACATCACGAAGAGTATCAAATTTTAATAGATTCGCTAAATATACCAATATGGACGAAAAATATAATGAATCTACCCCGCAACGCCCTGAAGGAGATCGTTCGATCGATGCGGCCCTGGTCACCATTGACCTGCCATTATTTATAGAGCAAATTAAACAGGAATCTTCATGGAAAGACGGTGACCGGAATGCCATAACGGTTTTTAAGACCAATGGCTTGCGCATAGTGCTGATTGCCTTGCATGAAGGGGCAGAAATGGCCAGGCATACTGCCAATGGCATCATTAGCGTACAAGTGCTGGAAGGCCAGCTTCAATTTAATACTGACAGGCAATCTGTTGAATTAAACAAGGGGCAAATGCTGGCGCTGCATGAACGCATTCCACATAGCGTACAGGCTATAAAAGAAACAACTTTCCTGCTAACGCTTACTACCACACTACCAGTGAAATAAATTTAAGTTTACTTCAGGCGTGCCGCCGTGTAACAACCTAAATCATTAAGTATCTGCCAGCAAATTAAAATATTCATCATCTTCATTTTTGCCGCCCTGTCCTTTACCTAAAGTTTTATAGGTTTCTGCAAATTCAATTGAGCTAATCCATTTGACCATTTTGTATCCCAGTTGATTTTCTACCCGAAGTCGTAGCGGAGCGCCATGTACAAGGGAAAGCGGTTCATAATTCATTTCCCATGCCAGTATAGACTGGGGTTTCAGGCAATTATCAAGGGTATTCGTATCGTAATAAAATCCTCCGTAAAGCCCTTCGCCAAAAGAATAAAAAGCAACTGTGGTTACAGACGAATGTGGCTTCACCAATTCCACAATCTTACTAATAGGTAAGCCGCCCCATTCTGCTATGCCTGACCACCCCTGGATACAATGATGCATCGTAATGTTTTGTTCCTTGCCCAGGTTTTTCAGTTCATCTAATGATAATTCAACCGGGTTTTCAACCAGTCCGCCAATTTTAAGCTTGTAATCTTTAAAATTATTTTCTGCCATTTTTTTCCATTCTTGTGAAGAAGGAGCTTTTCCGTTAGGCCAGAAGTAGGGGGAAATATCTTGCTTTTTATAATAAGGCTTAGGTTTAAAACGGTTCAAGGTAAGACGCCATAAATTTCCATTGATAGCTGCATCAAGATGCTGAAGAGAACGTGGTTTGTTCCAGGAGAGCCAATGTGCCAGGATACAAAAAAATATGGTTGCCACAATAATACCTATACCAATATATACTCCTGCAAAATTGCTTGCATTATCGGTTCCTAAAACGATATGATTCATATTTCTCACCAATCCTGTAGCGGCTACCAATGCAACATGTATAATTATAAAAACCACATAAGCAATCATCACCAAAAAATGGATGGAACGGGCGCTTTGGCGATTGCCAAATAATTTTGGAAACCAGTGAAAACGGTTTTCAATAGCTGGTGACATCGCCATTCCGGTGAGCATAGCGAGAGGCGCCAGGATAAATACTACCCCGAAATAAGAAATTTGCTGCAACGCATTAAAATGATAAAATCCATTAGGTTCAACCGGCAGATTGAATGTTGCGTAATGAACAAAAACATTCCACGAATCAGGAATAATTTTCCAGGATACAGGAACGAGGCGCTTCCATTGATTGGTATAAAACAGCAGGGCAATAAAAGTAACTCCATTTAAAACAAAAAAAGGAACCGTAAGAAAATGCCATGCTCTTGCTATGCCGATGGTATGCCTGTAACCAGGCAGTCCCGCTATCGGGCTGATATAACGGGCATCTTCTTTAGCAGTCCACGATTTATCTTTAGGCACTTTTAAAGGTGTAAAGCGTATCCATTCTGTTGCCGGTGAGCAGCCATTATTCCAATAGAGCCGCGGATGATCTACCAAAATAGAAAGCCCGCTTCTTATTATTAATACCAGGAAAAAGAAATTGACCCAGTGACTCAGGTTAAGCCACCAGGGAAACCCAACGGGATCTGAAGCGGATGTTGCTGGAACAGATAAAGAAGGATCTGCAGGTAAACCTGCCAGTAAATATTGCAACCATGCAATGCCTACCAATCCTACCATGATGATACCAAAAATGACGAGCATGTAAGGCTTTACAGCAACAAATGCACGTTTATCTGAAGGAGCATGTACTTCCTTTTCAGCCGGAGTAAAATGAGTAAACATGGATGCGTGAGGTGTATAAAGCCGATAGCTTTATAGCTGCTTTAAATGTTTATAAAGTTATCCTGTTTCAATTTCTTATAATGCAATAACAATAGAAATTTTTGGCCGCTACGTACAAAAGGGGGGCAAAATATAAAAATAGGATTAACTAAACAGCTTCTATGGTATCCAATAAACCCATAAATTATTTTTTAAAGTCCAAAAATAACGCATCTTTCCATTTGTCATTTTTCCATGGAGAAGAACGCTCATGCAACACGTCTTACAATTAAACTTTAATATAAATTCTTCTTTTATTCAGCCACCATCCTACGCTCCAGCAGAGCAGCATAAAACATATCGCGAAGAGAAATGAGCCGACTGCTCCCGGAGCAATGACCTGGAAAAGAGCATCATTTATCCAGTTAAAAAAGCTTTGATGAGGAGCAATCCGGATCATATAAAATATAATAACAAGAATCTCTGATAAAATATAAATAAATAAAGGATTTTTTCCAAGCACAACAAAGAAGCTTGTCCAGTTTCCATTGTTGAGGTTTTTAATTTCAACAATATAAATTAACGCTGCAGTCAAAAGAAGGTCAATGCCGGTTGTAAGTAGTACAAAAGAGCTTGTCCAAAGCTTTTTATTGATGGGGAAAATCATATTCCACCACAACGCAATGAAAATCAGCAGGGCACCCATTAACATTAATCTTGAAATAGTTTCATATCCCTTACCTTTTCTCTGAATAAATCTTCCGGCCATATAACCAATGAAAACATTTACAATTGAAGGTAATGTACTTAGCCATCCTTCAGGATCGAAAGGAATCCCTTCACCGTGGTAAAGATGGCTGTCTCCCATCAAAAATTTATCAAGATAGAGTCCGGCATTGCCTAACATGCTGTAGGGCTGTGCATGATTGCCAAAAATGAGTAACAAAGCCCAATAACCTATTAAAAGAATTATACTGGTAATGACACCTTGCCAGGCTGACAAATAATGGATCATTAAAGAAGCAAAGAGGTAACAAAGTGCAATTCTTTGTAGTACACCCAAAATCCGTGTATCTTGTATAGGAGCACTTGTGATGTGACCGGCAGCATCTAAACGAAAAAACGGAAACCAATACATTAAATACCCGATAAGAAAAATGAGTGCTGCACGCCTGAAGACTTTAGTAAGAAATGATCTGTTGCTTATCTGCCTGTACTTATCAAGAGAGAAGCTCATAGCATTGCCAACGGCAAATAAAAACGAAGGAAAAACAAGGTCAGTTGGTGTAAAGCCATGCCATGCCGCATGCAGTAAAGGACCAAACGGTTCGGCGCCACTACCGGGCGTATTTACAATGATCATGAAACAAATGGTCATACCGCGAAATACGTCTAGTGAAAGAAACCGCTGGCTTTGCGTGCTCATATTTTAAAAGCAGTTGTTTTAATTGCTGATTTGTGAACTTATAACAGATTTTCCATCGGGCGTGAATACTACAAACCCTTCTTTGTTTTGCAATACTCCGGCAGAGTCCTTATACACCACATGCAATGTGTATCGTATAAGATTTTTAAACGTTGTATCTGTCCCTTCATGCAATGTATCTTCTTTAAAACCTGTAATGTCAAAAGATTGTATATTCTTTAATTTCTCCCGTATTTCATCCTTAGCAATTAATTGTCTTTTGTCGCTGTCAAATGAATGATTTTCACAGCTAAAAATTATAATAGCAGGAAGAAAGAGAAATATGTATTTCATAAATAAAAAGAATTTAGTAAGAACTAAGAACTATTTAATCCTTCATCGCTGCTTTTTTTACCCAGGGCTTGTGAGTACTTCGCCTGACACTATCGCTTCAAACAATGTGCTGTTGCGATTAAAGATGAACTGTTTAGCCCATATTCTTCCTCCAACTTTTTAAACGTCCAGTTGCACGCCGTTTTACTTCATCTGCCTGTCACGCTGTTTGACCATGTCAGCAGTGTTGTAGACACAACGAAACCGCTTTTCCTTTAGTCCATCGTAAAGCTCCTTATCGCCTGTCCATAAGCAACCCTTCAGGTGGTTTGTCAAAGCAACAAAATCAACATCATCGAAGTCTATGTCTTGAACAGTCTGCTCCGCTTTTAACCAAATTCTGGTTGTAATAAGAGCTTCATTAGTAAAAGTGATTTTAGTGAGTACCTTTTCATAAGCATCCTGTAGTTGTTCCTCAGTCAGTCTGGAAATATTTAGAAGTTTAGTCCAATGTTTTCTGATTTCATAACGCATATAGTCGCAACTATAAAATTTGAGAAACTGATCAGAATTAAAAACCAGGTCACCGATAGTTCCGTTTGAGTTTAGAAGTGTGCTGAAAATAATATTAGTGTCAACAACTATCTTCTTCATTTTACAAGACGGCTGCGATTTGCTTTCCACCAGCCTTTTTTCACTTCTTTAGCAAGTTCATCTACCTCTTCCTGTGTGGCTTTTGAATTTGCAGTGGCTTCTTTATAAGTCAGGTAATCAACAAGTCGTTGTAGCTCGGCTGTGTCGACTGAAGCGGGAAGTCGGATGATAACTTCTTTACTTGTCCTTTCTATCAACATGATTTGTTCTGTTTAATATGTCTAAGATAAGGAAGTTTTTATGAAAAGTTGATGTTAGGAATAGTGGTTGAAAATAGAAACAAGTTGGACGTGTATTGTTTTGCCTCATCCCCGCCCTTCTCCTCGCGGAGAAGGGTGCCTGCAAGGAGAAGGAAGTTTGCACGGAGTATTATAATTCCTTTATCTTAATATTTTTAAACCAGGCTTCGCTGCCATGATCCTGCAAGGCAATATGTCCTTTTTTAGCCATACCGTAGCCCTTTGCATCTTTCCACTTGCCGGTCATTTTATTCTTTTTCCATTCTTCGCTTCCAATTTCATATTCTACTATTTTTTTCCCGTTTAGCCAATGTTCTACGTGTCCTTTATTTACAACAATCCGGGTTGTATTCCATTCGCCAACAGGGTTTGGAGCAGCATCGGGAGCAGGATTCATAGCATAATTAGCACCCGTTTTTTGCCAGTCTTCCAGTTTTTCAGGAAAATTTTTATCATCAATCATCTGGTATTCAGGACCGCTTAAATAAGCGGCCGGAAATTCCTCTGTTGCAAGATATATGATACCACTGTTTCCTTTAGGTGATATTTTCCAGTCCACTGACAGATCAAAGTTTTCATACTGATCGTTTGTGATCATGTCTGATCTCATGTCGCTTTTATTGGTTGAATCGCCTTTGCAATAAAACGTACCATCCTTTACCGACCAGGAATCTGCTGCCTTATTTTGATAGGTACGCCATCCATTTAGTGTTTTTCCATCAAATAGTAATTTAAAACCGTCTTTTTTTTCTTCCTCATTAAGGGTATTATCCATTGAGGCATTTGAGGTGTTATCAATTGCAGCAGTTGCAGTAATATCCGTGGTTGCTTTATTTTCTGTATTTGCCGTATTACAGGCATAAATGCTTATAATGAGAGCAGGTGTTATTACTGCAGCCAGGAAAATATTTTGCTTCATATTTATGATTTGTTGTTTATTACTTTTAAATTAACAGGATCCCATTGCATGATTTTATTGCTGAAATAACTGTCGTTGCATAATAATGCAGGTGCAGCAGCATGGTAGCCGAATAATGGATCTTCCACTACAGTACCTTTATTACGGATAGCATTTGACCAGTTATAAAAGTGATCGAAATGTGCACCTTTATAACCTTCTCCTGCGATATATTCTGTTTTTTCAGGTGCAGCCATTGACATCGTCTTTCGACTGTACACAAATTCCTTTCCTCCTGTTCCAGCCGTGTTGTTTTTTGCCAGAGGATCATTTTCGTCAATTTTTTCATTGTTTTTAAATAAAGTTACTTTATCCCATTCCACCGTCATCGAGCCTTCGCTGCCAACCATTCTAAGGTAATTGGTACCGCCTGTGCCATCAACAAAGTTTACTCTCAATGAAAGATTAAAAGCAGGATGAACCTTTGTTTCCGGATAATCAAACATACCGAGCATAACATCAGGTACTTCTCTGCCATCCTTCCAATACCGCAAACCTCCTGTGGCCATTATTTTGTTCGGACCTATTGATCCTGTGACAAAATGAAGACTTGAGAACAGGTGAACAAATAAATCCCCTGAAACACCCGTACCATAATCGCGGTAATTTCTCCATCTGAAGAAGCGGGTAGGGTCAAATGGTCTTTTATTGGTGTTGGCAACAAAAGTATCCCAGCCAACAGTTTGTGTCGAAGCGTCAGCAGGTATGGGATATTGCCATGCACCTGTTGGCGACATACGTGCCCAAAAACCTTCGGCATAATTTAATTTGCCGATAGCCCCATCTTTTAAAAGTTGTTTTGCCTTTTCATTACCCAACGAGCTCAGGCCCTGGCTGCCTACCTGTAAAATGACATTGTTCTTATTTTTTGCTGCTATCATTGCAGGGCCTTCGGTTATATCATGCACCATTGGTTTTTCGCAATACACTGATTTACCACTGTTCATAGCTGCCACAGAAATGTCTTTATGCCAGTGATCAGGCGTTGCAATAATTACTGCATCTATATCTTTTCTTTGCAGTATTTCCCTGTAATCACGTGTTGTAGCAATGTCATTACCCCATTTTTTCTTTGCATCTGCAAGCCGCCCGTCGTACAAATCACAAACCGCCAGCAGTTTTATGCCCGGAACGGTAATAGCCGTATTAGTGTCTGCAGTGCCCATACCGCCGGCTCCGATCAAAGCAATTTGTAACTGATCATTAGCTGAATACTTTTGACCAGAGCGGATTAGATTTTCCAGGTTCCGTTTGCGGTCTTTAGCCGTAACAACGGCAGGAATCATAGAGGCTCCTATTACGCCTTTGGTAAGGTTTGTAAGAAATGAGCGCCGTGAATTTTCGTTTGTAGTTTTTGACATGTGTATTTTATTAGCTGTGCTAAAATTAACAGAACCATTGATACGAACCTCTTTACGAGGAAATTTTATTATTGGCGATGATCAACTAAAACCAATCAATGTATAATATAATTCTTTCATTTCTTTTAAAACCGTTTTTAGTTAATCTATTCATTTGTTGCGTCCTACGGTAAAGCTATTACTATTACAGGTGCAGGGCTTTTTTCAAAAATTGTTTTGAGATTAAAAAGTTTTAAGGTTTTTCCTCTTCCCTGCAAAACCCTTACTTTTAGTTATGGATAAAATTTTACTCCGCCTCTATCTTTCTGAACATAAAGGAAGCCAACGCATTTTTGCAGATTATAATTATAATAAGCCTGTAAATGAAGTAATGAAGAAAATACCAGGAGCAAAATACAGTGCTACCAGGCGGAGATGGCACATGCCTGCAGTAAAGGAAGTAGTGCAGATGCTGGCCGAAGAAGTGAAATATGTAGCTCAACTGGATGTAAATGAACTCAGGCAGCAACTAATAGCAAAAAAACAAGTGCCGGCTATAGTTAAGTCGCATACAGATAAACCTGACATTAGTCAGTTGTGCCCTGCAAACAAAGAAGCGCTCAATACCTATATACAAACCCTTGTTTTAAAGGCTTATTCAAACTCCACTATAAAAACCTACAGAAACGAATTTTTTCAACTGTTGAAAGAAATAAAGAATAAACCTGTACATGATCTTACGCCCGATCATATCCGCCGATACTTATTTTATTGTCTTAATCATTACAAAATAAGCGAAGCGACAGCTAACAGCAGGATTAATGCTGTAAAGTTTTATTTTGAACAAGTGTTAGGGCGGGAAAGAATGTTTATAGAATTGCCAAGGCCTAAAATGCCTTTGCAATTACCAAAAGTCTTAGGAGAGAATGAGCTTAGCAGGTTATTTAATGCTTTGCCCAATCTTAAACACAAAGCCGTACTATTTACGGCATACAGTGCAGGTTTACGGGTAAGTGAAGTGGTAAACTTACAGTTAAAGCATGTGGACAGCGATCGTATGCAATTGCTGATAGAGGCATCTAAAGGAAAAAAAGACAGATATGTTGGACTCAGCCCGATATTGCTGGATGTATTGCGGGCATATATAAGAGGCTGCAAACAGCGACCTATAAAATTTGTATTTGAAAGTATAGAGCCGGGAGTGCCTTATTCGAGGCGAAGTGCGCAGGAGGTTTTCAGATTAGCCAAAGATAAGGCGGGCATTATAAAAGATGTAAGCTTTCATGCACTGAGGCATAGCTTTGCTACGCATTTGCTGGAAAAGGGAATAGATGTGATGTATATTAAAGATTTATTAGGTCATTTCAATATCAAAACGACACAACGGTATTTACACGTACGGAAAGAACAATTAGTTGTAATAACAAGTCCTTTGGATGATCTATGGAAAAAAGGAGGAATAACATTGTAAAATCCTGTTGGCGCAACGACAATTTAAAAAGCCAAATGAATAGTGATGATAATCAAGCAGGTAGAAATTTGGGTATTGGTTGGAGTTGCCTATATTTATGCGTTATAAGCAACCCGGACGCAGACATTTCACAATGCTAACCACATTGGAGACTGCACCTTATCTTCATACTTGAAACATTTTAGTAAGGCAAATGGAATTACGTCTCAACTCTATTTTAAAGAACAAACTCATTTAAAGCATAAAGATTAAGAGGGATTGTTGCAGTAACTAAATAAAACGTTTTTAAAATGTAAATATGTAAATTCAGCAATTTTATTATGCAGCAAAAGAATGAACCTCAAATAAATTCAGAAACCAATCCCTCTTTTCAAAAAAAAGTATGGATAACAACCGGAATACTTGCTTTTACAATAATTGTCTTATTAGTTTTTAAAGCCACCTTTAGCGTTTTTTTATTAGTATTGGCAGGAACGCTCATAGCTTTATTTTTTAGAGGGTTGAGCAATTTCATTCAACGTAAAACAAAATGGAAAGAAGGCGTATGCGTAGCTATTTCCATTATAGGCACCTTGTTAATAGTCGCAGGATTATTCTGGTTGATTGGAGCAAAAGTGCAGGCACAAATAGCTGAACTAATGGAAACACTGCCTAAAACAATTGATAATGCAAAGGCGAAATTGAATGATAGTTCAATAGGCGAAAAAATTGTTGATAAGCTATCCTCAAAAAATTCAATGGATAAAGCACAAGTGTTTGCGGGACAATTTTTTCAGTCCACATTCGGGGTGTTCGGTGATATTTATGTGATTTTATTTATTGGAATTTTCTTCACCATTTCGCCCCAAACGTACACCAAAGGTATGGTGCAACTAATACCGGTAAAAGGACAAAAAAAGGCAGATCAGGTGTTAGATAAATTAGGTGAGCAATTACGTAATTGGCTCAAAGGGAAATTGTTTTCAATGTTTGTTGTCTTTGTTTTAACAGCCATAGGTTTAGCTATTATTGGAATGCCGCTTTGGCTTGTGTTAGCTCTTTTGGCAGGATTGATTAGCTTCATTCCCAACTTTGGACCTTTGCTTGCGTTGATACCAGCTGTACTGGTGGCTCTAATGCAAAGCCCTGAAACCGCTGCTTTGGTTGCCGGACTTTATATTTTAATTCAGTTTATTGAAAGCAATTTCATTACAACACTTGTTCAGCAAAAATTACTTAACATGCCTCCTGCACTCATAATAATTGCACAGTTGTTAATGGGAGCGCTGACAGGCGGATGGGGATTGGTTTTGGCAACTCCCCTAACTGTTATTGTAATTGTTTTAGTGCAGGAGTTGTATCTTAAAAACAGAAGCTATTGATGAAGGATATTTCTTGAATAAGCGTTAATAAAAATTTGGTTTTAACACTGTCAATATAGGTCAAACCATACGCAATAAATCTTAAAGCATTTATGGAAACTTCAGAAGCAGCAGAAGCTAAAGAAATAGAAATTATAAAAAACGATCAAAAAGTACAAAGCGCCTTAAAAGAATGCTCAATTAATCAGCAAAGGGAAAGTGCAGTTATTAAAAAAGAAGATGCCCCAGTATTAGGAATAACAGCGATTATATTTTTGGTATGTGGCATATTGTATTTTCTTTTGGGGTGGAAGTATTTTCCCATACGCAACATCTATATTCCATTTGTGCAAAGGATTGTGCTAGCAGTAATGTTCATTTCATTTGTTTTAGTAGTAACCCGAATATTGAAAAAAGTTTTAAATAAAAAAGTTGAGAATACAACAACTCTTTATAATTTCAACAGAATTGCCGACCTGTTTGCTATCATTATCATATTTACAATCATTCTTTCTCTTCTTTTTGCCAACTGGTATGCTGCAATGGTTTCCTTTGGCATTATGTCGCTTATATTGGGCTTCGCATTGCAAAATCCCATAACCAGTTTTTTTGCGTGGATATACATTCTTATTCGCAAGCCATACCAAGTGGGTGACCGTATAAAAATGGGCAACGTCTTTGGTGATGTAATTAGTGTCAGTTATATTGATACCACACTCTGGGAGTTTAATGGCGATTATTTGTCGGGAGATCATCCAAGCGGTCGCATTATCAGGTTTGTCAACTCAAAAGTATTTAATGAGTATGTGTATAATTACTCGTGGCCCTTGTTTCCATTTATCTGGAACGAGATGAACTTGTTTGTATCTTACGAGAGCGATTTAAAGTTTACTGGTGAAACTATAAGGCAAATAGTTGAAAAAGAAGTTGGCGAAGCAATGGTTCGCCGGGTAAAACGTTTCAAGAAAATTCTTGCTGATACCCCGGTTGATGAACTGGAGGTAAGAGAATATCCGTCTGTCATTTTGCGGGCTCATGATAACACATGGATTGAAGTAATAGTACGTTACCTTGTAGAACCCAAAAATTCGGGACGGATTAAAAAGAAGTTATTTGAAACCTTAATGGAAGAACTTAAAAAATATCCAGAGAAAATAATGTTTCCTAAAACAAATATGCGCTAATACTGCATCCTGTAATCTTTGACACCCCTGACAAATAACTAAAAAATTATTCATTAGGTAGCAAAATTATTTGTAAAAACGAGCTAAGTTCAAGAGGAAATTTGCAAGATATATGCTTCTTATACTCTTATGCAGTCAGGCAAAACTTTTATATGACGCAGCCAAAAAGAAGGGTGTGCTTATAACATTAAGAGGAGTAGACGAAAAGCCCCAAAACGAAGCCCCGATAAGAACGACTTACCGGGGCTTTTTGTTCTACTCCATGTTGACCGAAGCCGGCGCAACCTTAGGGTGCAAAGTAGCACACT